>JAESGY010000390.1_pt1 | contig 21068 bp, 21 predicted proteins | sample 9269841 | NCBI WGS metagenome assembly JAESGY01 (sample SAMN17022865, study PRJNA683097) | algae metagenome | isolation source: Spirirestis rafaelensis WJT71-NPBG6 and co-occurring heterotrophs from... | place: USA: Pinto Wells, Joshua Tree National Park, Colorado Desert, CA | collected 2006-08-15
GCCGCCACCCGCACGCGCAGATCCAAGGAGAAGCTCTGGGTCATGATCCACCTCCTGTTCTCACAAGGGAATCACACTTCAGCCCAGGCCGAAACCTCTTGAATCTACCTTTCAGTCCGGTGCTCTAATGTAGCATAACCTCAGCGGGTTAAATCCACCGGATCGCAGCGTTATTAATTTGCGGCCTTTAAATCCTAAATGAAGTGGCGTGTGGTGGCATCAACTCACGTAGAGCCTCTGACTTTTAATCAGAGGGTCCTGGGTTCGAGTCCCAGCGCGCTCACTAACAATATCAAAGGGTTACTGGCATCTGCCCTTTGCGTCATTTCTCTCCTGGTAGCCAATAGGTAGCCAAACGTCGAGGCGGGCAGGACTCGCTCACGTCCGAGGTCGAGGCGACCGTAGGACCGCGAACAGCGAAGTGAGTCGTTCAAAGCCTACCCTCCGCCCACTCTCAGCCTGTTCATGTGTTGCAACAGGCCCGCGCCTGACAAAGCTATAAAGGTCTGGTCTCCCGCAGTGAGCGGACCTTGAGCGGTAGGTCTAAACTTCACAAACTCACCCAGTACAGACTCTCCCTCGGCGATTCCCGTGCCCGGCTCACATCGGGATCATGTCCGCGATGTTCACGAAAACCGTGTTCGCCTCAAGCAGAGTGGGCCAAGCCGCGGTCCACCGCCTCGTGGTGATGTCGGTTTCGGGTCGAACTCGTCCGGCATAATAGCGGTCGAGTTGAGCAAAGTGACGGCCCGTCGGCGAATCCTGCTTGGCGACCGCCGCCTGGGAGGGGACTAATGTGCTCCGACCATGTCGCATCCGAGAACTCAGCCCGCGCCGCCGGGAATGTCGGACCTGCGAGCAGGATCGAAAAGAAGGAAATGAACATGCCGGAGGCATCGTCGATGTGTCCCGTCCAGGCGGACAGCGCAACGTGGTGGGCGAATGTGCTCCTGGAGCATTATGGCATCCGGGCCTCCCTCACTCCCCTGGACGGGGAATACGACTTGAATTTCGCCGTGCATCAGGACGGAGGGAGAACCCATGTCCTGAAGGTGATGCGGCCCGGATGCGAGAGCTCGCTCATCGAGGTGCAATGCCAGGCGCTCAATCACGTCGCGCAGCACGGTCCGGAGGTGGTCGTGCCTCGCGTCGTGAGGCCACGGGATGGTTCCCTGTTCGTGTCCGCTCCCGATCGGGACGGTCGGGAACGGCTGGTCTGGCTCATCACGAACCTTCCCGGCCGGGTCTACGCGCAAACCAACCCGCAGCCGCTGTCCCTGCTGCGCGAGATCGGCGCGACCCTGGCGGCCATGGATCGGGCTCTAGAGGGCTTCGCCCATCCTGCTCTCGGACGGGAGATCAAATGGGATCTCCGACGATCGGGATGGATCCGCGGTTCGATCGGCCTGATCGACGGTGCCGACAGGCGGGCGATCGTCGAACGGATCGTCGCCGAATTCGAAGGCGGCCTGCTGGGGCGCCTGACCGCGCTTCCCAGCACCGCGATCCACAACGACATCAACGACTACAACATGCTCGTGGATGCGGGCACGGGAGAGCCGCGGCTCTCGGGCATCATCGACTTCGGCGACATGATCGATGGCCCGGCGGTTGCGGAACTCGCGATCGCCGGAGCCTACGCGGTTCTCGGCCAGGAGCGGCCCATTGCGGCCCTTGCAGCGCTCGTCGCCGGGTACGACAGCGTACGGCCGCTGAGCGATGAAGAACTCGCCTTGATCTATCCTCTCGTCCTGACGCGGCTTGCCGTGAGCGTTACGAACTCCGCCATCGTCAAGCGGGAGAAGCCCGACGACCCCTATGTCACGGTGTCCGAGCAGCCGGCCTGGAACTTCCTGGAGACTAATTCCAGCCTTCCCCCCGATTGGGTCCTGTCATGCCTTCGCGTCTCGTGCGGGCGCGCCGGACATCCCCGTGCCGACGCCGTGATGGGCTGGATCGCAAGCCAACGGGGCCGGTTCGCGCCGATGTTTGGGCGGAGCCTGGACGGGATTCCGGTCATCGACCTGAGCGTCGCCAGCCCCGCATCGCCGCGCAACCCGTTCGCGCTCGATCCCGACGACCTGGACGATACGGTCGCGGAAGCGATGGGGGACGCTGACATCGGCCTCGGCCGATATGGCGAGCCGCGTCTCATCTATACCGGGCCCGAGTTCAGGAAGACTCCCTATGCAGGATCCCACAGGCGCACCGTTCACATCGCCGTCGATGTGTTCATCGACGCCGGCACGGAAGTCCGAGCACCCTTGGACGGGATCGTCCACGCCGTAGAACTGCGGACCGCGCCACTCGACTATGGCGGCGTCGCGGTCCTGGAGCACGCGACACCGGAGGGCGACAGGTTTTACACGCTCTACGGTCACCTGGCGGCAGACGTCGTCACGCGTCTTTCGGCGGGACAGACCGTGGCCGCCGGGGAGGTCATCGCCCTCATCGGCGACCGGGCGGAGAACGGCGGCTGGACCCCTCACGTCCATTTCCAGCTCGGCCTGACCACGCTGGGTCGCGGCGCGGATTGGCCCGGCGTCGCCGATCCCGACGAGGCCGCCGGATGGATGGAGCTGTTCCCGAACGGGGCGGCCCTCCTGAACCTGGCCGACGAGGCGACCGCCGCCGTTACCATCGACTCCGGCGAGATCCTGCCCCAGCGCAAAAAGCGCTTCGCGGGAAACCTGAAGCTCTCCTATCGGGCGCCGCTCACCCTGCTTCGCGGATATCGACAGTTCCTGTTCGACCAGCATGGCCGGACCTACCTCGACGGGTACAACAACGTGCCGCATGTGGGTCACTGCCACCCGCGGATCGTCGCCGCGGCAGAGCGGCAGAACCGGCTGCTCAATACCAACACGCGGTATCTCCACCCGGCGCAGGTCGCGTATGCGGAGGCGCTGACGTCGCGGCTCCCTGATGATTTGAGCGTCTGCTTTTTCGTGAACTCGGGAAGCGAGGCGAACGAACTCGCCCTGCGGCTTGCGCGGGCCCACACCGGGACCATCGACACGATCGTCATGGAGGCCGGCTACCACGGCAACACCAACACAGCGATCGATATCAGTCCGTACAAGTTCGACGGTCCCGGGGGACGGGGCGCACCGGACTGGGTTGAGGTCGTGCCTGTCGCCGATCCCTACCGGGGTCCGTACAAGGGAAGCGATCCGGAGGCCGGGCGCAAATACGCCGATCACGTGCGCGCCGCCGTCGAACGGATCCACGTGCGTGACCGGAGGGTCGCAGCCTTCATCTGCGAAATCTTCCCGAGCGTCGGCGGCCAGCTCATACCGCCGCCGGGCTACTACCGCCATGCCTACGAGGCCGTCCGCTCGGCCGGGGGCGTGTGCATCGCCGACGAGGTGCAGACCGGACTCGGCCGCATCGGCACCCACCAATGGGGTTTTGAGACGCAAGGCGTCGTTCCCGACATCGTCGTCCTGGGCAAGCCGATCGGAAACGGGCATCCGATCGGCGCCGTTATCACGACGCCGGCGATTGCGGCTTCGTTCGCGAACGGGATGGAATTCTTCAGCACCTTCGGCGGGAGCACGCTTGCTTGCGTGATCGGCCGCGAGGTCCTTCGCGTCGTCGACGACGAGGGCCTCCAGGCACAGGCCCTGGACGTCGGCACGTTCATGCTGGATGGGCTGCGCGGGCTTCAGGACGAGAGCGCGATCATCGGCGACGTCAGAGGGTCGGGGCTGTTCATCGGCGTGGAGCTGGTCCGGGATCACGACACCCTGGAGCCTGCGCAAAAGGAAGCCTCATACATCGTGAACCGCCTTCGCGAGCACCGGATCCTGATCGGTACCGATGGACCGTTCGACAACGTGCTGAAGATCAGGCCTCCACTCTGCTTTACCCGGGAAGATGCGTCCCATCTCCTGCATCGGCTTTCAGCGGTGCTCAGGGAGGAACCCTGCCGCCTGTAGGGGCGGCAACGTCACGAGGTGGGGCCCGTGTCTCAGGAGAATACGGTTCTGAAGTTGGTGGCCAGGACCATGTGGGTGCGCACGTCGGCGACCCCGGCCATGGTCGAAACCCGATCCCGGACCCTGTTGAGGGTCTCGACCGCGTCGGCGGCAACATCCAGGACGAGGTCGATGTCGCCGGCCACGGACCGGCATTGGATGACCTCGTCGATCTGCCTGATGGCATCGACGACGCCGTAGGCGGGCGTCCTCTCGAGCTTCACGAGCAGGACGGCTTGGTTTGGCCTCGGCGAGACGCTGTCGGACAGGATGGCGCAATAGCCTTGAATGAATCCCTCCCGCTCCAGACGCCGAAGACGAGCCGTCAAGGTGCTGCGGGACAGGCCGACGGCTCTCGCCAGTTGCTTCAAGGGTTCGCGACCGGAACGTGCCAGGGTCGCGAGGATCTGGCGGTCGGTTTCGTCGAGAGATGTCATGATGTTTCTCTGGCTCTTGTCGTCGTACGCGAGGCATTCGCTCCAACTGCCAAGTCATTTGATCGAGCCGAACAAATCAAGGGGCATCGGCAGCCGGAGCGCGTCCAGATGCGATTTCCATAGGTCGGACAGACGCTCGGGCCGATCTTCGATTGTGCGGTCAAACCGACAATCATCATGGTAGCCCGAACCTCGACCACGATTGCGAAGTTGGGCTGCGCATGCCGTCGCTGTCGCCCAGGATCTTGTCGGGGCGACGCTGCTTGTCGATGGAATCGGCGGAGTGATCGTTGAAACCGAGGCCTACACGGCCGACGATCCGGCCTCGCACAGCTTCTGTGGTCCAACTCTACGGAACGCAGCCATGTTCGGTCCGGCCGGGCATGCCTACGTCTATCGATGCTATGGGATCGACTGGTGCTTGAACGTCGTCTGCCTGCCGGGGAGCGCCGTCCTGATCCGGGCCTTGGAGCCCACCGCCGGGCACGCGGCGATGATGGCGCGGCGTGGGCTCGACGATCCGCGCCTTCTCTGCTCGGGTCCCGGCCGGCTCTGTCAGGCCTTGGGCGTGACGATCGCCCATAACGGGTTACCCTTGGACCAGGCGCCCTTCCAGGTCTTCGCCCGGGAGGAGCCGATCCAGGTGACCGCAGGGCCGAGGATCGGGATCACGCGCGCCACCGACAGGCTCTGGCGCTTTGCGCTCGTGGGATCGCGTTTCGTCAGTCGGAAGATCTGACCGGGTACCGGCCCGATCACCATCGGGATCGAGGCTCGTCCCTGCGCGGATCGTCGGTGAAGCCGGGCTGCGGCTCATAGGGCTCGCCGCGCCGGATGTGTTCTGGCTCCCCCGGCCAGCGCGGCTCCCGCCCCGGTTCGGGGTCCGAGAGGCCGTTCAGGAGGGCGAGGCTTCCTTGAAGCGCGGAGCGGACCGCGTCCACCCCCTGTCGGCGATGTCGCGCAGGCGCAGGTCGCCAATGTCCGCGGCAGGCTGATGCTAGGCTTCTCCATATGGCGCGTTGGGGGCGGCGGCGTGCTCCGGCATCAGGTCGGAGACCACGCGGGCTCCGCCGAAGAACACGAGCAGGGCCAGCGGAACCACGAGGCGGAAGGCCAGGCCGATGATCGTCGACACGATGACGTAGCCGATGATCAGGACGATTGCAGTCGCGACGATGCCGGTGCTCAAGGACCTCGTACCCCTATGATGGTCGATGCGGAGCGGGGTCCATCCGAAACATCGACGGCTTTTTTGTGAGCCTGAACGTATCAGCTCCGGGAAGCCCGCTGCAGAATAGAGGCGTCGCCTCTATGAGTGCGGCATTAAATTATTGTGCTCTGTAGGAATGTCTCACTCTGGCACAAGATTGACCTTCCTCTCGCTTCTGGTTCTAGCCAAAAACAAACGTTCAACGCGCAGATTTATGTAGCATAACCTTAGGGAAGCTTGTCCGCCAGTAGGTTCTGAAAACGGGTGAGCCACTGCTGCTTCCAAGCCGCCTTGTAGCGCAGGTTCAGCATCCCGCCCTCGGACCGTTTGACCTCCTGCAGGTCAGGACGCCAGAGATACTCCTCGGCCTTGGGATGCCAGCGCAGGTTCACGTCGTGCAGCTGGTTGTTGTGCGTCAGGAAGATGATCTCGGCCCGCAGCCGGTCCTTGGCTTCCGGCGAGAGGGTGTCGTCGATCTGCTCGAACAGGGGCTGATAATCCCGCTCCCAGCCTTCGTACATGATAACCGGTGAGAAGTTCAGGTGAACCTCGTACCCAGCCCGGACGAAATCGTTCACCGCGGCAATGCGTTCCGCGACAGGCGAGGTGCGCACATCAACAACCTTGGCGATCTTTTCCGGCATGAGCGAGAAGCGGATGCGGGTCTTGCCTTGGGGATCATACGACAGCAAGTCGCGGTTCACGAACTTCGTGGCAAACGAGCCCTTGGCATTCGGCAGGCGCCGGAACAGACCGACCAAGTCACAAACATTATTACAGATCGATGCGTCGACCGAGAGATCGCCGTTCTCGCCGATGTCGTAGACCCAGTGCTGCGGATCAATCTGGTCGGGAGAGGGCAGGGCGCCCTGCCGTGCCGCATGCCGTGCGATGGCTGCGCACGCTTCGTCGATGTTGACGAAGATCGAGATCGGGTTGGCATAGCCCTTACGGCGCGGAACATAGCAATAGGCGCAGGCCATAGCGCAGCCGTTCGAGGTCGATGGAGCAATGAAGTGGGCGCTGCGGCCGTTCGGGCGCATCGCGAGCCCTTTCTTCACGCCGAGCACGAGATTGCTGCGTTTGATCTTCAGCCAATCCGCAGCGTTGCCCTCACTGCCGTGTAGGAAGGGGATCTTCCAGTGCGAGTCAACGTAGGTGCGCTCTGCATGGGGATACCTGGTCAGGATCTCCTGGCCGCGCGCATACGTCTCCACAGCCGGCTCAAGATAGATCCGCTCAATGTCAATCAGTTGCTTCGGGAGCGCCATACAAGATTCCAACAGCCCGCAATTCCGATGCGCCGGGCACCGGCAGATGCGAAGTCATTCATGCAGGTTCAGGACCTTGTATGGTCATTCGACCCTGGAAATTCAGCCTCTCGCGAGCCTGAAGCCACATGCGGCAGGGGGCAAAGAGGAGCGCAACGATCAAGGGGACGATGGGGCGTCAGGCACCGGCATCAGGCTCGGTCTCCAGCAGGGCGGCCTCCTCCTGCTCAAGAAGCGGCGCCTCGGATACGCTCAGACCAAACCGCGCCGCCACATCAGGAGCGTAGCGCAGCAGGTCAGGCCGCAGCCGGATCAGCGCGAGGTCCTTCACCTTGGCCTCAAGCATCACGTCGAACGCAAGACCATCCACGGTGCGCATAAACGTGATGAACTCGAATGGATTGCAGAAGTCCGCATGGCCTGTCCATACGGGCGCGACGTTCACCATCGTGCTCTTGCGGGTCTTCCGGTCCGTGCGCTTGACCTGGCGGAGCTCGGTGCGGGGTGACGAGAAGTGGATCTTAGGTTGCTCACCCGCTGGCCAGGTCTTGAGAATGGCCTCGACCGTCGGTCGCAACTCCAGCCCTTCCGGGTTTAGACACCAGAAATGCTGATGGTCGAAGACCAGCCTCACACCCGTGTGCTCGTGTATCCAGAGGATGTCGGCCGCGCTGAAGCGGATATCGTCATGCTCCAGCACAAGCCGTCGGCGGACTGGTTCGGGAAGGGTCTTCCAGGTCTCCACCCAGCGTGCGGCACTGGCCTGCCGGTCGCCGTACATCCCACCCACGTGGATCACCAGCACCGCTTCCGGGCCGAGCTCCATCAGGTCCAGCATCTCGGCTTGGGACAGCAGGTCCCAGGTACTCTTTTCCACCAGCTTGGGGTCCGGGCTGTTGAGCACCACGAATTGCGATGGGTGGAAGGAGAGGCGGACGTCCAGGCGCTTGGCTTTCGCCCCAAATGCCTGCAGCTCGGCAGCGCTGTCCCGCACCATGCTGTGAAACTGCGGCATGTCCGGGTGCGTGGCGTAAGGCGCGATATCCGATGACATCCGGTACATCCGGATTTGGTGCCGGTCCAGGTAGTCGAGGATCGTGTCGAGGTATTCGAGCGAGACCTTGAGATGCGGATTGCTGCCGGAGCGCCGGGCATCGCTGCTCTTGAGGTCCGGCTGTCCCATAATCTTGACTGGGAAGCCGAGACGGGCAGGCTGAGGGCTCATGGCTGCACCATCACGTCAGGCCCGAAGCCGAGCTTCTCAACAAATAGGTTCCACGCCTCCGGGCGCAGTGCGCCGCCTGTCGCCTGTCTGTGACCGCTGCCGTAGTTCTCGTCAGCCCCTGGAGGAGCGTTCTCCCTGAGGAAGGCGATCAGATCCAGATCAAGGGCCGTGCGGGCGGCAAAGTGGATCCAGCTCGGCCGGTAACCGGTATTCGCCGCAAGAACGATGTTGTTCTTGAGGCGGCCGCGCCAAGCTTGTGCTACCAGCGGGTGGATCTGGCAGGGCGAGTTGAAGCCGATCAGTGCTACGTTGCCTTTGACCTTTGGGGGGACGCGCTTGGCGGCCTCCAGTTCCCGCTTGACCTCCTCACGAGCAGCTTGGAGGAGGCCGGTCTCCGGGTGCTTGCCGGAGAGGATCTCCTTCGGTCCCTCAGTCTTCATCAGAAGATCAAGGGCGGGCATCGCGTCTCCGCTGGAGCTCCGGCGTAGGGCGTTGAGGAGCGAGGTTGCCTCCCGCAGGGCCGTGATCCCGTACCGCCTGCGTGCGTCCTCCATCTCCTGAAAGCCTGACTTCTCGGCCATGTCACCGATGATGCCAAGCGCCGCGATCCAGAGCAGATCCTCAACCTCGGCGATGGCCCCGGCGCACCAGTAGGCCAGCAGACTGGATGTGGGCACCGGGTTCATGGGAAAGCCCGAGATCACGGTTGCCGAGCCTGGACCTCCGGCAGGCACGTGGTGGTCGATCACCACCGTCTCCAGCTCTTTCAGGACCTCGCCCTCGCGCACCCCCAGATCAGCGATGATCAGGCCACCGGCCGGAGCATGGGACAGTTCGGTGCGCACCGCCTCCGACCAGGGATTCTCGCCCCGTCCCACAATCCGGACCTGAAACGGGCGACTCGACCGACCGAGCGCCCGTGCCAGCAGGGCCATGGCCGAGAGACCGTCCGCATCGTTGTGCCCAAGGATCAGCACGGGAGCATCGGTCCTGAACCTGTTCAAGGCCATGCGGAAGGTCTGCTGAACAGCAAAGCTCGGATTTTCGGCTGGCATAACATCTCATACGCGAGAGGGCACCAGCACTCCAACGGCCGGTATGCGCGAGAGTTCGGCTGCTTTGGGAAGCGTCTTCCTGAACACCGACATGGGCAGGACGCCCACGCATGCAAGACTACCAGCATCGGAATGGCACAAAACGCGCGGTTCAAACCAGGCCATTCCGAATGTCGAAAGAGGCCAGGAACATCCAGCTCTGATCCAGATTGGTAGAGCGGCAAGTTCTGGAGAGTTGGGTCGTATCATGGTGCGATTGGAGATCGCCGGCGGTATAGGAGCCGGCAAGACGACGCTCGCCCGTGTTCTTGCCGGCTCCTGGGATTCGGGCTTGGTGCATGAAAACGTCCTCGACGTCCCGTTCTTCAGCAAGTTCTACGCGGCTCCTCAGCTTTACGGATTTGAGAAGAACCTCAGCTTCCTTCTCTCCCATGCCGACCTCATCAGGGATGCCATGAGCGGTGATGAGAGCATGGTGATTTGTGACTTCGCCCTGTTCCAGGATCTGTCATACACGGACATCGGCTGCGCGCCGGCCGATGCAAGGGCTGTGGAGGGAGTCTATCACCGCCTGATTGACCGGGTTGGGCATCCCTCGCTTGTGGTGCACCTGCGATGCACGCCCGATACTCAGTTGCGGCGTATCGCGCTCCGCGGCCGGAGCCAGGAGACAGGCATCGAGCGCGCCTATCTGGTGGACCTCTGCGCCGCCATCGACCGGCGGCTGGATCAACTGCGGTCAGACGCTCCCGGCCTAGCCGTAATCGAAGTTGACACCGATAATGTGGACTACGCCGCAGATCCTGCGGCAGCCCGTGCCATCGCGAGGGACCTTACCACCTCTCTGAAGTTGCAGACTGAGGCGCTCCACGCCTCTGCCGGCGCAGCCGGAAACCAAGCTTGAGCCTTCTCCGCCGGGTGCCTGCGCTACCGGCGTGCTCGGCTTGCGGCAGCAAGCCCAAGCGCCAGGCCACCGAGGATCGCCGCAGTTACGACTGGATGCATCTGGGCTTGCAGGTAAGGGCTGTTCTTGAGAACCACGGGATATCCCAGGCTGCTGCGCTCGGCTCCATCCTCGCGGGGGCTATAAATATTGTCCCGGCGGGCAGGGATGCCCGGGGTGCTGGTCTCCTGGGCCCAGTACCCGATAGCCTCCATCAGCCGGTCAGTCAGGCGCGGGAACAGCCTGCCCATCAGCGGAGCCATCTTGCCGCCAAAGCCGACGGTGAGCTCGCGCCGAGGTGTCTCACAGGCAAAGAGAATCGCCTTGGCCACGAGGGCAGGGGCGTAGACCGGCGGCGGAACCTGGATGCCCGTCCTGAGGTAGTTGCGGGCATGCTCCGGAAAGGGCGTGTCGATGGAGCTCGGCTTGATGTGGGTCACGGAGATGGGCGCGCCATCCCGTTCAAGCTCCATCCGCAGCCCGGTCGTAAAGGCGCGGACCGCGTGCTTGGCCGCACAGTAGGGGCCCTGAAGGACAACCGTTCGCTCGCCCAGCACACTGCCGATGTTGATGATGGCTCCGCCCCGATGGCGTAGATGCTTGGCGGCTTCGAGGGAGCCATACACCACGCCCCAGTAGTTGACCTCGAAGATCCGGCGGTGGTCCTCAATGGTGACTTTGTCGAGTTCGCCCCCTGTTCCCACCGAGGCATTGTTCACCCAGCTGTCGAAGCCGCCAAAGCGTTCCATCGTGGTTCGGGCGATGCGCTCGTGGTCCTCCCGCCGGCTAACATCGGCGGCAACGTAGGCGGCCTGGGCTCCGTCCGCCCGCAACTCCGCTGTGATGCGGCGCAAGGCCTCCTCGTTGCGGGCGACAAGGAGCACACTGGCTCCCGCCTTGGCGGCCATCCGCGCGGTGGTCAGCCCAATGCCGCTCGATGCCCCGGTGATCACGATCACCTGCTGGTGGAGAGGCCTTAAATCAGGATTGCTCATTGGATCGCCGGGGTTACATGGAAGCAAAGCACCAACGCACCCCGAACACTTCAGTTCGGCATGTGACACATCGGCTGTGCCCCCCGCTCTGCTTAAAATTGGCCGCTCCAACACCCATGTAAGAGGAAGCAATGAGGCTGCGCGCCAAGCCGCCCTGGGCCCCTGTTGTCGGTGCCCATTCCATCTCCCCCAACGGCACCCGAGCTGCCGTCCAAGACATCCCAACCAGAGGCATGTGCCGTGTTGCTTGATTGCGTAAGTGCTCCCACTCTCAATCTTCAACCACAAACCAGTCAGGCGTCGCCGAGGCTCTGGCGGCCGAAGCGTGTGCTCGTGACGCCGGCTGCCCTGGAGTGGAAGCACGGCCAAGCCATTCTGGAGCGGGCCGCTGCGCTTGGTTCCGAGATCGTAGAGCTCAAGAGCAATCGCCTGACCGGCCTCACGGGCGAGAATGCCCGGCAAACGTACGTGAATGCTAAGACGACCCTTGCCGTTGTGGTTGCTCCACCCAGCAAGCGCCGCTTGGAGCCGATCCCGCCCAGCGCGGACTGGCGTGTAGATCTTGCAGAGGGATGTCCGGCTCACTGTCAGTACTGCTATCTGGCCGGCTCCCTCTCGGGTCCGCCCGTCACCAGGGTCTATGCCAACCTGCCGGAAATCCTCGGCAGCGTATCGGACTACGTGGGAAAGGGCGGAGTAACCTCCATTTCCGAGGAAAGGGCGCACGAGGGCACGACCTTCGAGGCATCCTGCTACACGGATCCACTCGGGATTGAGCACCTGACCGGCTCCCTAGCAGCAACGATTGCGCAATTCGGGTCTTGGGCGGCCCCCGTGCAGTTGCGCTTTACGACCAAGTTTGATGCGGTCAAGCCTCTGCTCAACCTTTCGCACCAGCGGCACACCCGGATCCGCTTCTCGGTGAACGCCCAGCCAATGGCGCGCTTCGAAGGGGGCACGGCACCAGTTGCAGCCCGGCTTCGCGCCATGCGCCAGGTGGCTTTGGCAGGCTACCGGGTCGGCTTGACGATTGCGCCCATCATGCCAGTGGAGGGCTGGCGGGACGCTTACAGCGCCCTCTTGCGCGAGGTGGCGCAGCAGATGGCCGACGCTCCGGATCTCGACCTGACGGTGGAGCTGATCACCCATCGCTTCACGCCGGGATCGAAGAGCGTGCTGAACGGCTGGTATCCCGGCTCCGACCTGGAGATGAACGAGGCAGCGCGAGCGCGCAAGACGACCAAGTTCAACTCGGTCAAGTACGTGTACATGCCGGATGTCATGCGGGAGATGCGCGCCTTCTTCGACAAGGCCATCAGCGAGCACCTTCCTGGAGCTCGGATTCTTTACTGGACCTGATCCGCGGGGCAGGAACCTCGCGGGGAACCGTCTGTTGTCGTTGCACTCACCTCCGGAGGAGCACGGTCATGGCCACGGACGCCCGCTCGATCTATGTTACGGCACTGCGCAACACCCATGCGATGGAACAGCAGGGATTGCAGCAGATGGAGATTCAGGTCTCGCGGCTGGAGAGATACCCCGACTATGCAGCGCTGCTGAACCGGCACATCGAGACCACGCGCCAGCAGCTGCAGCGCCTTGAGCAGGCACTCGGGGCTGCAGGGGAGAGCATCTCGTCTATCAAGGAAACCGTCACCAGCGTCGCCGGCACTGTCGGCGCGACGGTGCACGGGATGTTTCAGGATGAAACGCTCAAGAACCTCTATGCCGGCTACGCTTACCAGTATGAGCAGATCGGGGCCTACCGGTCCTTGATAGCCATTGCGGAAGTTGCCGGCGAGACAGCTCATGTCTCGGCTTTCCGGCAATCGGTGCAGGAGGAGGAGCAGGCGGCGCAGGACGTGGCCGGTCTGATCGAGCCGGTGACCCGCCGCTATGTCGAGCTAACCACCAGTGGCGACAAGGCAGATCGCTAGCCAAACTGCTGGCATCGAGGATTTAATAATGGGCGTGTCGTCGCCTCGCAGGCGGCGACACGCATTCCCTTGCTTCCGCGCCTCAGTAGTACCGCAGATCCGTCGCCTTGCCCCAGAAGATGCGATAGGCGAAGGCCGAGTAGGCGACGATGATCGGCAGGACCAGCAGTGCACCCACAAACATGATCATGAGTGACTCGGGCGCGGCGGCCGCCTGCCACACCGTCAGCTTGTCCGGCACGATGTACGGGAAGAAGCTGTAGGCGAGGCCGTGAAACCCAAGCATGAAGATGCCCACGGCCCCGACGAACGGCATCCAGCAGAAGCGGTCCGAACGTGTGGGCAGATGCCGTAGCACGATGCCGAGCGCGAGGAACAGGGCTGCGGTCACCAGCGGAATCGGCGCAAGCAGGAGGAAGTTCGGCAGGCTGAACCAACTGTTCCAGATCCGCTCTGACACCAGCGGTGTGACAATGGAAACCGCCGCCATACCGATGCCTGATAGGAGAAGGGTGCCACGCGCCCAGGCGACGGCTCGCCGCTGCAGGTCGCCTTCCGTCTTCATGATCAGCCAGCTTGCGCCGATGAAGCTATACCCTGCCACCAGACAAAGGGCCGTGAGGATCGCGAAGGATACGTTGGTGGCGGTGCGCTCGAAGCCGACGATGTAGAGCCCGAGCATGTAGCCCTGCATGAGAGCCGCCAAGGTGGACCCGGCCACAAAGGCTCGGTCCCACCACGCCTTATGGCCGACGCTCGATTTGGCCCGGAACTCGAATGCGACGCCGCGCAGGATGAGGCCTAGCAGCAGCCCGGCAACCGGCAGATAGAGTTCGCCTAGGATTGCGCCGTGAGCCTGCGGAAAGGCGACAAGAAGCAGGCCCACGGCCAGCACCAGCCAAGTTTCGTTGGCATCCCAGAATGGCCCGATGGAGGCAATCATCCGGTCGCGGTGTGCGCCCTCAGCCGTGCCACTCAGGATGCCAACGCCCAGGTCGTAGCCGTCGAGGATGACGTACAGGAGAATGGCCAGCCCCATGAGGCCGGCAAAGGCCACGGGCAGCCAGGTGGCGGGAGTGAGATCCATTATGGTGTTCCTTTACAGGGCAGCCGCCACCGCATCGCCCGCGGCCGTGGCGCCGCCGGACCGGACGGGCTCGGCAGGGCTGTGGTCGGCCGGTGCGGCGGACTTGCGCGCCAGATAGAAGATCGTCGCGATATAGGCTGCCAGAAGGCCAGCATAGACCAGCAGGTAGCCAACAAGCGTCGAGGCGATCATGGGAGCGGCCACGCTGGATGCGGCCTGCTTGGCCGTGAGCACCCCCATCACCAGCCAGGGCTGGCGGCCGATCTCGGTGACGTACCAACCGGACAGGGTCGCGATCCAGCCGGCAAAGGTCATCGCGACGAGAACCCGTGCGACGTGGCGGTGGACCTCGCCGCCGCGGCGCAGCTGCCAGGCGGCGAGCCAGGACATGGCGAGCATGAGAAGGCCCGTGCCGACCATGATCCGGAAAGCGAAGAACACAGGTGCAGCCGGCGGACGATGCTCGAAGCTGTTGAGGCCCTTCACCTCGCCGTTCCAGTCGTGAGTCAGATAGAAGGAGGCAATGTTCGGAATGGCAAGCTCGAACCGGTTCGATTTCGTAGCCTCGTCCGGCAGGCCGAAGACCACCATGGGAGCGCCGTTGCGGGTTTCCCAGATGCCCTCCATGGCAGCGATCTTGGCCGGCTGGTGCACCAGCGTGTTGAGGCCGTGCATGTCGCCGACAAAGATCTGGAGCGGGATCAGGGCAGCCGCCAGGAAGACGCCCGTGCGAAGCCCTGCCATGACGCCCGGCGAGCGGTCGCGGCGCAGCCAGCGGAAGGCGGAGACGCCGGCTATCAGGAAGGCCACCGTCAGACCAGAAGCCAGTAGCATGTGGGTGAGGCGGTAGGGCATGGACGGGTTGAAGATGATGGCCCACCAGTCGGTCGCGTGAGCCACCCCGTCGCGCATCTCGAAGCCTGCTGGCGTCTGCATCCAGGAGTTCAGAACCAGGATCCAGAACGCCGAGATGGTGGTGCCGACAGCCACCAGCACGGTTGCCAGCGTATGAACCCGGTTCGAGACCCGGTTCCAGCCGAACAGCATGATCCCGAGGAAGCCCGCCTCCAGGAAGAAGGCGGTCAGGATCTCGTAGGCCAGCAACGGGCCGGCGATGTTGCCGACGGTGTTCATGAACCCCGGCCAGTTGGTGCCGAACTGGAACGACATGGTGATGCCGGACACCACGCCGAGCGCAAAGCTGAGGGCGAAAATCTTCACCCAGAATTTGTAGGCGTCCATAAAGGCTGCATCGCCCGTGCGGTTGAAGCGCAGCTTGAAGAACAGCAGCACCCAACCCAGCGCAATGGTGATGGTCGGGAAGAGGATGTGGAAGGAGATGTTTGCGGCGAACTGGATGCGCGCGAGAAGGAGAGGGTCGTCCATGATATCTACTTGTCCTTGCCGCCGCTGCGGCGGTTCTTGGAACTCGAGGTCAGAAAGAGACGGTCCTTGACGTCCAGGATCTTCTGGACCTTCGTGCCAAGCTTCAGGAGCTGCACCAGACGCTCCGTTTCAAGGCGCTGCATGTCGGCGTACCAGTCGGTCAGAAGCTCGAAGAGGTCGTGCATCTCCCGCATCCGGGCCTGCGCGTGGCGTTCCTCGGTGCTGGCGGGTTCCTGCATCAGGACCTCGCGAAGGAGGGTGAGCGTGGGGTCGATCTCGCGCTTCTTGCGCTCCTCCACCAGGGTGCGAACGATCTGCCAAATGTCGTCAGGGGTAGAGAAGTAGTCGCGGCGGTCTCCTGGCATGTGCTGTAGGCGCACCAAGTTCCAAGACTGGAGCTCTTTCAGGCCCATGCTCACGTTGGAGCGCGAGACGCCAAGCCGCTCGACGATGTCCTCGGCGTTCAGGGGCCCGCTGGATAGGAAAAGCAGAGCATAGATCTGCCCGACAGTGCGGTTGATGCCCCACCGCGATCCCATCTCGCCGAAGTGCAGCACGAAGGTTTGGATCAGAGGCGGAAGATTCACAGCGCGTCCTGAAGTTTCAGAATTAACTGAAATATCGGGATCCTGGGCGCTGTCAACAAGGGACAGGATGACGCGCACATCCGGATGTTTGCCTCGCCAAGGTACTGTCTACAAACGCCTTCAGGGGAAAGGCTGTGAGAAAGCCCAAACTACGAAGCAACTGATACCAGAGCGCAGAGAACACTTGCTTGGACCCCTTGTTGACCGCGCACGCGGGCGTTCGGCTCGTGGGTCAGCAGAGGCTGTCATCAGGCAAGTGGACAATCTGGAGACCCTCTACACCGCCTTTATTGCAAAGCTCAGGAACGCTGAGCAGCAGAGGCTGCAAGCCTACGACATGATGCTGCAAAAGGCATGGCATCCAGAACTGCGGCAGGCGCTTGAGGAACACCGCGCGGAAACCGAGCAGCAGATCCAGTGGTTGGAACAGATCATCCAGCGCTCCGACGGCGCGACCATGCAGGTGAGGACGAGATCATGCCGATGATCGTTCGCGAGAATCAGAAGATGCAGTGGATGATCACCAACGATGAACTCTCGGACGTGTCGCTGATTGCCGGTGCTCAGATTGGCGAGGATTACGGGATCGCCGCCTATGGCACCGCGGCAGCGCATGCCAAGCTGCTCAGACGCTAGGAGGGTATTCAACTCCTTCTTCAAACGCTGGAGGAGGAAAAGCGGACGGACGGGCTACTGACCCAGATCGCTGAACGCTCGGTCAATCGACAAGCTGCTTCATAAGCTCCTTCGATCCTTACGCACGGCGGCATGCTCGCCGCCGTGCGTGTCCGCCTGCTCACCTGACTCAGACAACCACGACATCACGTTCTTTCAACGGGGGAGATCCGTTGCCATGGCATGCGGGCAGAGCGTCTGGGACTTGCCGCCAGGATCATCATCATCTCGGCAATGTTCTCGGGCGTGACCAGCCCCACAAGACGAGCCTCGCCGTTGGTGACGCCGATGGCCGGCAAACGGTCGTTCTGCATGAGGCGTAAGGCGTCCTCAAGCGGCACACGGTGGTGAAGCATCGGAATGTCGGAGCGCATGACCTCCAGCACAGGCGTGTCTGGACCCCGCTCCCGCAGGGCGCGGATCATGTCGTCACGCGTGAGCACGCCGCGCAGACCTCCCGCACCGTCAACAACCGGGAACTCATGCTGGGTGGTCTTGATCAGGCACTGCACGGCATCCTCGACGCGGCTGCTGGGCGTCAGGGTCTCAAACCGGGTGATCATGGCATCGGACACCAGCATGCCCCGTGACACCTGGCGCATCTGAACCGCATGGGCTTCCGAGGCCGCCCCCAGATAGACGAAAACCGCAATGAAGATCAGAAGCGGGTTGCCCATGAGGCCGAGCAGGCCAAGCCCGAACGCCACCACCTGCCCGACTGTGGCGGCAATCTGTGTGCCGCGGCTGTACCCGAGGCGGTAGGCCAGAACGGCGCGGAGCACGCGCCCGCCGTCCATCGGAAAGGCAGGAATGAGGTTGAAGACGGCTAGAAAGATGTTCACTGACGCGAGGCGGGCCAGAAGGCTGATCCCTGAGTTCTGCACCTCCATGCTTTCCCGCGGCAAGACACCCCCGAGCAGCAGGAACAAGACAGCGGCAATCGCGAGATTGACCGCCGGGCCGGCTAGGGCGACGATCAACTCTTGAGAGGGCTCCTCGGGGATGCGCTCAAGCCGGGCCACGCCGCCAATCGGCAGGAGCGTGATGTCCGGCGTCTGTACGCCGTAGCGTCTGGCCACCAGAACATGGCCGAACTCGTGCAGCAGGACGCATAGGAAGAGCAGAAGGATGAAGACAACGCCCTGGAGCGCTGCGTCGCGGCCACCCTGCGCGTAGTGCGTCACGCCAATCCAGACGAGGAAGAGGAGAAAGGTGAAGTGCACACGGATGACGGTGCCCTTTGCGGAGCCGATAGGAATTGACCAACCCATATCCTCTCCTTCCAAGGTATTCCTGATGTGGGAACGTCTGACGTCAAGGACGGGTTCTCAAACCTTGTGGCGGCCCGCTCCTCACCACGCCGACTCTATTCTGCTCGTGGGAGATCACCGGGTCGAGCATTGCCCCCGGCTGAGGCGAGCCATCATTTCGGTCAGTTGCTCACGCGGAGCCGGCTTCTCCAGCCAGGGCACCCCTTGCAGCTCGTTGGGCAGACCCAGTGTGAACGGGAGCCCTGAGTAGATCGCGAAGGGCGTGTGACGCTCTTTCAGCTCCTGGGCAACGAGCAGCGATGTGCCGTCCTGAAGCATCACGTCCAGTACTGCAACCTGCGGCGTGTGGTGCTCCAACCATTGTAGAGCGTCGGCACAGGACAGGAACGGGCCTGCTACGGAGAACCCGGCGTCCTCCAGATACGCCTCCAGTGATAGGCCGATCAGCACTTGGTCTTCAACGATCATGCAACAGGGGCCAGTCATCACTTCAGATCTCCTGCCGTCCAGGACGCAGGCCACGCAGGGGAGGTCAACCGCGGTTCGGCCTTTGCACGGGCAATTGGAAAGGGACAACCACCCCTACGACAAGGCCCCGACAGAGGATTGCCGTCGTATCACTCTGTCGGGGCCGAGGGGTGAACCAGAACATCAACTTAACTCAATGGCTGCTGTCCTGAGGGCAGCACTCCGGTTTGCTGGATCAGTTGCCTGCCGGAAGAATGACGCTGTCAATCACGTGGATGACGCCATTCGATGCAGCAATACCGGTCGCGGTGACCTTAGCTTCGTTGATCATGACCCCACTGCCGCTGGTGCTGACCGTCAGTGTCTTGCCATTCACGGTCTTGGCCTCTCGGAGCTTGCCAACATCAGCCGCCGTCACGCGTCCGGGGACCACGTGGTAGGTCAGAATGGCCGCAAGCTTGTCCTTGTTCTCCGGCTTTAGAAGGCTCTCAAACGTTCCGGCAGGAAGCTTGGCGAATGCCGCATCGGTCGGAGCGAAGACAGTGAATGGTCCCGGACCCTTGAGGGTGCTGGCGAAACCGGCTCCACTGAGCGCAGCCGCCAAGGTTTTGAACTGCCCAGCCGCGACCGCCGTGTCGACGATGTCCTGTTCGGCTGCGCGTGCACTTGTCCCGACGCTGATCATGCTGAGTGCAGTTGCTGTGGCGACTACCAGATTTGCAAATCGAAGTTTCATCGCTCGTGTCCTTGCACGTGGGTTGAGGCGGTTATCCTTGTCGACCGTTGAGACCACCACGCTGGCCCTGCATATTGCATAACGTGAAAGCACGATTTCTCGACACTAAAATTATCGTGATATGAATGTTGATTTTCGTGTTGTGAAAATTGCAGTAACCTGAATTGATCCTCACGATAATGAAGGTGTGAGATGTTGTCAGAGACCTTGGTCACTGGACTGGAGCAGTACAAAATCGGCGGAAAAATCCGATCCCTTCGCCTGAAGAAGAAACTCGGTCTCGCGCAGCTTGGCGAGCACACCGGCCTTTCCCCGGCCATGCTATCGAAGATCGAGCGCGGTCAGCTCTTCCCAACACTGCCGACGCTGCTGCGGATCGCTTTGGTGTTCGGGGTCGGCCTTGAGCACTTCTTCGTCGAGCCGTCTGAGCGGCCGACAATGGCTGTGGTTCGGCGGGAAGACCGCTTGCGCTTGCCGGATCGGCCGGGGGAGGACACACCGTCCTACTACTTCGAGAGCCTCGACTTCCCGGTCACTGACCGCAAGCTGCAGGCGTTCTATGCAGAGTTCCCCGCTCAGTCGAAAGTATCCGAGTTCCACCAACACGAGGGAGTGGAGCTCATTTACGTACTTAAGGGCCAGCTTGTTGTCAGCATCACCGGTGACGATGTCGTTCTGAATGAAGGGGACGCGATGTACTTCGACTCGGGGGCGCCGCACAGCTATCGACCGGAGGGGCGATCTCCCTGCTCAGCCATTGTCGTAACCGCGCCCAAGTGAGTGCCTGGCGCGGCTCTCCCGTTACATGGCAGCAACTCGGGCTGCCTATGCCGGCCAGAATGCCGGGACAGCAGCCACCGACGTTCCCGCAGTGCCATGCCTGACAACTAAATTTGCCGTCACGCTGAAACAACCTTGGTCTCGCTCAAGTTCGTCTGGAATCGCGGCTGGGCGGTTTATCAGATCAAACGAGCCGCTTCCCAACAAGCAGGAGCTTCCCATGGATCGTCGTCTCGTTCTGGTCAGCCTGACAGCGGCAGTTGCTGCCCCGGTCGTTGCACAACAGAGTAACCAAGGTGCTGGAACGTCACCCAACACTGCGGCACGCAGCGGACTGCTCGGACCAGACGAGATGCAGCACATCCAGCAGACGCTTCAGCTCGGCACGGTGGCCCTGGAAACGTCGCGCATTGCTCTTCAGAAAGCCCGCAACGAGAACCTGAAGCAATTCGCCCAGTTCGAGACTGACGAACAGGCAACACTCGCTCAGGTCCTGCACACCATGATGGATCCAACAGCGCCAGCAGCCACTGGTGCCACAACCCAGAGCCAGCCAGCACAGACAGGCTCCTCCGCCTCCTCGACGCCAGCGACCGCTGCAAGCTCCGCGGCTCGGGCGCCGGACTCAGTTCTGGATACCAAGGGTCGGGAGATACTTCAGAAATTGCAGCAAGTTTCGGACGCTGAGTTCGACAAAGCTTACTTGACGGGGCAGATCGAGGGCCATCGCGATCTGTTGCAGGTTCAGGAGCGATATCTGTCATCGAACCCGCAGAACATCAATCACGTCAATGTGGTGAAGCTCGCACGCGGACAGATCAAAGAGCACATTGCGCTTCTTACCAACATTCAGAATGTCGTTTGCTGACAAGCCAACTCAGATATGGCTTGGGGCTGCCTAGTGGTGTGAGTTCAAAGTGCGTTGGCAGAAGCGTTTGACGCTTGCGAGGATCTCGTCGGCGGACTTGGTCCACACGAACGGCTTGGGATCCCGGTTGGTCTGCGCGATGTAGTCCTGAATTGCA
>JAESGY010000391.1_pt1 | contig 20925 bp, 21 predicted proteins | sample 9269841 | NCBI WGS metagenome assembly JAESGY01 (sample SAMN17022865, study PRJNA683097) | algae metagenome | isolation source: Spirirestis rafaelensis WJT71-NPBG6 and co-occurring heterotrophs from... | place: USA: Pinto Wells, Joshua Tree National Park, Colorado Desert, CA | collected 2006-08-15
GGCTTAAGGATTTTGGAGCTAATTGTGCCACCTCTTCATTCCTTCTTTCTGCTTTTAGTGCTATTTAATGCTTGTGCTTAGTATCTCATACTATGGATATTTTACTTACGCCGTGCTGTACTAGGTATTTTTGCAACTGCTCTAAGTTCCTATGCCCCGATATCTCCTGAATCACCCTTAACGGAATACCAGCGTTACTCATCTGGGTTAGCGCGGTGCGCCTAAAGCTGTGTGTACTTACGCCAATTATCCCCACTTGTTTACATGCTTCTCGCAGTATCCGAGCGGCTGAATCGTGGCTTATGTGTCCGTTACTGCGACCGGGAAACAGGTAAATATCACCGCGTTGCGGATAATAATTATTCAGCAATTGGCGTAAGTCTTCAATCACTGGGATAGACCGCGTTGCTAATTTACCTTTAGTGTTGGCTTTACGAATTATCAGCCGTGGTCTAACTTTGCCGTTTGGGGTGTAGATATCTTCAGTCAGTAGGGTGCAAGCTTCACGGATTCTACAGGCGCTAAACAGGCACACGCCAAACAAGGTTTTATCACGGTCGGTTTCTAGCCCGTTGCTAAAAACTAGCTGTACCTCTTTTGGTGTAAGAATTTTGGCGCGTCCATGCCTGTTGATTTTCACTGATTCTCTTTTGAGTGTCGTTTTGCTTCTATTAGTTCCTGTAGTACATCAACCTCATCTATCGTGTAAAACTTTTGGTTAGGTTCTGCGTTAATTCTGTCCATTAGCGTATGAAACGCTTCTGTATCGTTACGATGCTCTACCAAATAACGCTTTAGCTCTGTTTTACTCATTGCCGCAAAGTTGGGCTTACTCATTCGTCGTATCTCCATTTACCATTACGGTTGATTACAATTCCGGTTTCTTCTCCAGCCAAGATATAGATGTTTCCCGTTCGTTCATCCAGTCGCACTATAAAGATAGGTAGTAGAAACGTTGTTAGATTTTGGCAGAGGATAAAACAAATCAAACTTTGTTCAGTAGTTGGATAGCGCGAATTTCTCATCAACGTTGATTTACTTTTGTGGTTGCTGCATCACACCACATTCTTATTGCTTCTTCCATCGCCTCACTATGCCCAATTTCTAATTCCAGAGCTAACTGTTTGAAATTTTTTACCAGTTGTTTAGGAAGGTAAGCAGCGCTTTGGGTGTAATCGCTATGGGTGCGTTTGTTAATTCGACTTTCCATAATGAACTAAAAGTTAATTTGCTGTTATGCTAGCACACTAACTAATCATCAGCTAGAAGCGCGATTACTTTCTTTGATATAGGATTGTGGGCGATAACGGGTATTTTCGCTCTATGTTGATTGCTTTATACTCAAAGACTAAAAAACCCGCAACTGGTACGGGTTTAGCTATTCTTTAGGTTTAATTTTTAATCTCGATCAACCCTATAAGAATTCAGAATTTCAAGTTCGTTATAATCTGACTCGTCTACCCCGTGCGCTTCTAGAATAATTAACTTGACTTCGTTGTGCCAATCATCTTCGGGGCATTTCGATCTGTCATAAATTTTCCAAATTTTTTTCCAGTGGGTTCCTTTTAGGTTTTCAAGAGAGTAGTATTCGCTTGAATCTAGGTCAAGTAAAATAGAATTAACCCATTTTTGCAATTCTTCTTTTTCTTCTTTATTTCTAGCCATAGCGCTACGCCTGTCTTTTGCTACACATAAGCATAAATGTATCACAAATAACAAGAATGTGTTAGTGTTTTCCACAATTAGAGATGTGATTCTCAACACATACTTCAAGTGAGCTAGCGACGATACATCTCCATTTAGCTTTTTTTCTGTACAGCATTAGGGCAATGGTGTTTTAACATCATGCGTATTTCTTAATAGCTTGGGGTTGCTTTGGCTGTAGTTTAAAACCAGGCTTTTTCGTTCCCAGCCCTATGTATTTAAGGACATTTTTCGCCATCGCTTTGAATTGTTTTTCGTTTTCTCATGATTTGATTTAGCCACAGCGTAGAGATAGCAAGGATTTTAGACCTTAATTCTTACTATTTAGCGTTATACGTGAGAAACTGTTAGTAGAAAAACACCGTAATTTTAGGTGCGTAATTCCGCTTTGTGTCAAAGGTGGAATAGTTGAGACACCAAAGCGGAATACTTGAGAACGCAAGAATCACGGTTCTACAGATGTGGCATACCGTGCCGCTTTTTTGGCTCTCGGTTTTATTAAAGTCTGGGAAATGTACAACAGTACTTCATCTTTGGTGTAGTTGCTATTAGATGAATAGTGTTTGTTTAGCATTTTTCCCCATCTATAAAGCGATTTAAGGCTTACTTGTCTACCAGTGACCATTCGTATTACTTCCGGTAAAGAATCGCCTCTACACTCATCAGGAATTAGGTATAGGGTGTAGTTGTTACGAGCCTCTTGAAACTCCTTTAACGTTGCTTGCTTCGATTTAATTACCTGGGTTAGAGTAACTTTGTCATAGGGCTTGGAGCGTTTTAGATTGGCAAGCGTAAGAAGTTGCTCCATTTGCGCTTGCGATATATCTTTTACGTATTTTGGCAGTGATAACGATGCCTTCCACTTGCGCCAAGTACGGTCAACTATTGGACGCTCATAAATCGCCTCACAGACTTGTTTCACGTCCGATAATTTGTATGTGGTCATAGTCCAAATTTCTCCATCAAATATTTAAGTGAGTCGCCGTGTAGTCGTTTCCCCGTCAGCTTCTCCCATGCAATCGCCACTTCTTCCGGTGTGGGTGGTGTTTTCCTGTCGGTTATCCATCCTTTCATAGCGAGATAACTTTGCTGGTCTTTGGTTAATTTCTCTTTTGGCTCTGTCTGTGCTTGTGGCGGTTCGGCTTCCTGATGCTTGGATTGGTGTTGTGGGGTTCCTAGAACCTCGGTTAGGTTGATGTGGGGAATTGATTCGATAAAGGGGGCACTGCCTAAGTTAGGGGCTATCATAGCTACGCGATCGCCGTTACCGATGATTTCCTCTAACTCCTCAGCGAGTGCCTGAGCCTTACCCTTGAAGGGGAAACCAGGGTCTTGGACCCACTTAAGCGCTTCATTGCCCAACACTATGCGAGTGGCGCTGTTGAAACTACTGCGACTGAATCCGTTATCGGTAGCTAATGGGGATTGCCCGATAAGAATTAGCGAGAGGTTATAAGCGGCGGCTTCCTTGAAAATCCTTTGCAGTTTCCCCTTTATTTCCAGTGCTTTTTTCTTGATAATGACATCAGCGTAACCGTTACCATTTCCCCAAACGTTATCCCATTCATCGACAATCAACAGGTAGCGGGTAAACGTGGGTTGTTCCTGCTTATTTTTAGCCGCTTGCAAACAAAGTTTTTTCCGGTTTTCTAGTTCTGCGATCGCCGCGTCGATACCGTCCCCCACTTGCTCATAGCCAACGAATGAAGGCTCAATCATCCACTGAGTTTTGGGGTATTTTGGGTCAACTAAGTTTATCTGTAGCTTCCCTTCCATGCGGCTAATTAGGGCGATTATGAGGGAAACCAATGTACTCTTACCAGACTGTGACCCGCCGTCAATTTTAATGTGTTGATGGCTGCGTTTCTCTAGCGGTAGGCAGGCTTTTTCGGCAATGTCAACTATCCATTCCATACCCGGCGTGACTACGACTTTTTGCACTGATTCAATTTCAGGCTGAGTATTTTGCCATGATTCGGCGGTGCTTTGGCTGGGTAAGGCTTGCGGGTTTTCTGTCTCGCTCTCCACAAAGAAAGACGTGATTAACTCACTTATCTCTAACTTTTTACTCCAGTAAAGCTTCTGGAACCAAGGGACGTTGTTCTCATTGTCGATGTAGTTAGCGAGAATGTTTTTCTCCCTAATTTGAGTAATGGCGTTGATACGCGCTACTTCGTGCTTAAGTTGGGTCTTGTAATTCTCGGTTGCGATTTTCTCATAAGCGCTTTGTAGCTTCTCATCACGGGTGTTTTTGGGCAGTAGACAAGCGGTCATGTTACCCATCAACCCGGAGAACAAAAGCAGTGTCTTAGACTCTCGGTCAAGGTTTTTAAAAAGGAGTGGCGTAACGGTTCCCATGATGCCCAGTGCAATCGCCGCCGTTAAAACTGTCTTTTTCAAGCCCACTGACTTGCGAACTTGGTTGATATCAACGCTTAAATCGAGTTGTTCGTTCATAGTCCGATCCAAATGCCAACGAAGAGGACAAATAACAGTGTGGTAATCATTGCGAGAGTTGCGCCGAAAATACGCCATAGTTGGGCTTTGGGTAGGGCGTGGACTGTTCCCGCCTGAGTCTTAGCCCATTCGCTAACACCCAATAACAGACAAGCTAGAACCATCATCAGGACCAAGATAAACATTGGCTGGGATAGCCAGGTGTAAGAGATGCCCAAATATCCGATGAGTTGCACTATGGAAAATCCAGTAAAACCGTAAATTAGATTGTTTCTGAGTTGCATATTTTTTTGATGTTTTTGGGGAAAACCCGCCCTAGAGCGGGTCTTAGACTTTGGCGATGTCCGAAGCGCTGATTTCGGACATGGGTTTAAATGTCGATGGTTACGCCGTTAAAGCGGTTCTCGTAGCTCTCAAAATTCTGTACCGTGGCTTCCTTGCCAATTTGATGTTCCAGGATGTTTTTACCGTGGCGTGACATTTTCTTTTGGAACTGTTGAGTGTTAGCCATCGACTGTTTGGCGTGGTTAACTCGCACCTCCAAGTTAGCCAAGGAAGCCTTTTGAGCTTCGAGCTTTTGGGCGGATTCTTCCTTGAGTAGCACTGTTTGAGCCTCTAGATTACCCGCCAATTTAGCCGCTGCGTTTACACTGGCTGGGGTGGGCATCGCTGACAGATTCGTAGCTGTATGGAAGTCGGCGCGATCGCTGCCATTTAGTTGTTCCGGTTGGTTGCCAATGTCAAGTGATGCATTACCTTTTTCATTGTCACCAAATAGATTAGGAAACATATTGCCGAGCATGATTTTCTACTCCTGAAGTTTTAGTGAATTTGGATATGGTCCGAACTGTAGCGAAACTGATTGAAAATAGACCCAGGGACACGAGAGCAGCTATCATGAGAGTGTATATCTGATGCTGCTTATCAATGGCGCGTTCGTGTTCTAGACGGGCTTTCTGATGTAGTAGTGATGAATCCAGTAGGGGTTGTAATTGGTCGTTGGTCAATGGGCGTTGACTCTCGATTTGTAACCCCATCTCTGGGTTCATTTTGACTTTGTAGGTGCTTAATTCCTCCAATCGTTAGACCTCCTATCATTAATGTTCCGGCGATGGTCAAAGCAGATGCACCAAGTAAATAAGCTAGATTCTCGCCTCTATTCAATCCCGAATCGATTGAGAAAATTGTTTTCAACGTCTTCAATCGGCGTAAGAAAAAAGTCGAGATTGCCCTCGCTATCGTCTAAAAGTTGGCGCACCCTTGCCATCGTTGCATTGGGGATGTCTTCAATAATTTCGATGATTTTATTTGACTTTGCCTCAACGACTTTATCCGCAAGTTGTTGGTATTGGGAAACCATCGCATCGACCTTCTGAACTGCCTTCTCAGTTGCTTTCTCAGTGGGGGTAGCTGGTAGTGAGTTCTTTGTATTCTTGGCTGGTGTAGTCATTTTCGATCCTTGGCGTGATTTGAGTATTTCAGCGATTTTCAGTGTGTCATCATCCGTCAAATTATCAGGGTCAAAACCCAGCGCCCGAACCTCAGCAGGCAAGTCAGCGATGATGGTTTTTGATTCAGCTAGGAGTTGCTTGAGTAGTTCCATGATTAAACTTCCTTAATAGATTCATAGTCGGGGCAATATTCCATCTCAGGGGTGCAAGCTGATGTGGGATGAATCGAGCAATACATCGCACAGTCGTCATTGAAGTATTTACAAGTGGGACAATGTGATTTTTGTCTTGCCTTTACCCGTGCCCACATGTCCTCTGTTTGTTTGCTCGAAGCTTCGATGATTTGCCGATCGCTTTCCAGAGCCGCGCCAGTAGTAAACAACGCAGCGCCGATGGTTGTGCCCACACCAAGTAACAAACCCTTTTTGATGTATTCATCAGGCTCATCCCCTTGGAGCCATTCAGCGGCGGTTATAGCGCTTGTGGTTAACAGAATCGCCGCACCTCCAGCCGTAACCCACGAACCTGAGAGGCAGACCTTTGACCAGGCATCCAATTCCATGAATTCGATGTAGTAACGTCTTAGATAGTTAAACATTGGTTGTTCCCTCAATTTGTTTAATGAGGAAGTGGAGTACATTCTGAGCGTCTTCGATGCAAAGGTCTGTGGAGTCATACACGGCGGTGTTGAGATAAGTTAAGTCTTCAATCTTCCGGAGTTGCTCTACTTTGTCTATAAACACTTGGGCGGCATGGGCTACCTCTCCTTTGGCTGTTCGTAGTATCATCTCTTGACGGTTCATTGTTTGTTTCCTTGATTGTGGTTAGTGATGCCGTGGCGAACCTTGGCAACAGTTAACCGCAATTTAATTTTGAAACACACCTATGTTTATCTCTGGGAATCGTTCGGTGACTCAAGCCTTTGGTTGCGGTGCGGGATGTTTCTTTGCCCCACCCCTTAAGAATAACACCGTCTTATGTTTTTGTGTGTCTAAAATACAAAAGTACCTGGGATATGTACACTTGGACATATAAAATATATTTATACGCTGTTTTGCACATAATATAGATAAAATAATATATAATGGGAATATAAACACACACCGCAGGTAATCTATATGTATATAGTTGACGAAACCTTAAAGATGATGCCAGGAAGACCACGCCGAGATGATGCTACCGAAAGAGCAAACCTCAAGTTAAACTCAGATATCCGCAAACAACTAAAAACCCAAGCAATTTTCGGTAGTAGAAGCGAAAGCGCCCAAGTCGAACGATTGGTTATGGAGTCAATAGCCTGGAAGCGTTTTCTAGATAAGCACCCAGACCTCACCAATGAAGTAAATGCCGAAATAGCCGCCGTCATCATGGAGCTAAAAGGCGAGGGTAACGACTAAAAGTAGCGCACATATAGCAGTAAGAAAGGAGAGAAACACAGTGCAGTCAAAGTTAAACCATATTAAAAACCATGAAAAAATCGCCCTCCCTTGAATTCTCAGCCCGTACCGACATGATAAACAAGATGATTGCATCAGGGCGGGTAAGCCCAGAAGACAAGGCGTTCCTCACTTCTATCCTGCCAGTGAAGCGCCTATCTGACTTACAACAACGGAGCCTGGACATCATCATCGGTCGAGTGGTGCGGCAAATCTTTCCTAAATGAACACCTATGCAGAGATCCGTAGTACACTAAGTCTATAAGCGGCAACGCACCCGACAACAGAACTAACAACGAAACTTCGGTAAAAGACCAAAACAAAAGCCTCAGAGAATCATTACCGATTCGATCCAAGGCTCCCACCCCCGAAAGGGCTTCTAATACTCTACTTGACTTCAGTCTAACTTAATTAGTGGGAAAATTGGTATTGATTTTGTAAAGGTTTTCTGGGGAACAGCAAACCCCAGGAGCCTTAATTGTGGAAAACTTAATTTTAAATGAGTTTGATAACGTTATATTTGATAGAGATATAGCTCCATTGTACCCCACTTTAGCGGTACATGAAACTGAACGGTTTAGTTTCATAAAAAACTCTTTACCTCACCCCTTCGAGAAAGAATTACTAGCTTCCGGCATCCACCCCGACCTAATTAATGAGATCAACTTCCCAGTGTACGCCGACAGCGAGGAACTAGTTGATGCTATCGTTCCTAGCCGCGACTACATCACCAAGCGCGACGGGTCGCAGTACCCTAGAGCTTTTGAGGTCAAGCGGTTCAGCGACACAGACGGCGGCTACGGCATCAATACCTTGAGTCCTACTGGTGAAATCAGACTTAGCCAGGTTAAGCCACGCAACCCCATACCCGGCAAGGATGGCAAAAATCAGAAGTACGTTTCCCCCACTGGGAGCCAGAACACCTTAATCCGTATCCCATCGCTACCAGAATGGCTCACAGGCAACCAAAGCGCTCACAATTGGTATTTACAGCAACGTAATGCTAAAAAGGCTTTGGGCTTCTCTGTGGAGGAACTTGAACAGCTATGGACTGCTTTTTGACACTCCCCCGTTTTATAAACGGGGGAGTGTCAAAAAGCAGTCCATAAAGACAACGGGCGCTGGCTAAACCAGGCTAAACTGTTTTGGCATCTAGAGAATCGCGATGCACTTGCACATAAAGATGAAAAGCACTGGAAGTCAAAATTAGCACAATTTAGTAAAGGCGTGACTTGCCTCTGGGATGTCAAAACCGATACCCCAAAGGTTGAAGCGATAATCAAGTCTGGATTGCTGGATTGGGTGAAACTTGACGACTTGGAGACTGAATATAGTAGCGAGTCCGAAGGCGGTCAGCAATTTCTCAGAAAAGCATTAGCTAGCAAGAAACAGCTTAAAACAGCACTCGGCATCACGGTCAAGGATGATAGCAGCCCTATCAAGCTGGCTATTAGACTATTAGACCGATTAGGACTTAAGTTAGCTTACAGCAAGAAAAATGACGGCGTTAAGTACTACAAGTTGGATGAGGAGTTAGTAAACGACCCTGACCGCCAAGCCGTTTTTGATGCTCTAAATTTAAAGTGGCAGAAAGAAGTGGCTAAAATGGCTGAAACCCATTACCTGACTGCTAAAATTTACGGGACTGGCGAAAATAATTTCTTATATAAAAATGAGGCCCAGTCCCGTGAATTTAAGCCAGAAGAATTAGCCGAAAATCATGTAGTTCAAGATACTACAGAGGAGTGGAATAAGCCAGAAGAAATTCAAAATATAGCCGAGATGCTAAACGCTTGTGAAAGTGTCGAGATGCTTGCCGAACTAAGGCAGTGTGATATTCCCACTTGGGTCTTGAAAGCGGCTTCTAAGCGCTTGGAGACGGGCAAGCGGCAAGAAATCAAAGCGTGGGTGGTTAAGTTAAACTCAGTCGCCTAACTACCGAATAATCGGCGAATGCCTGCCTAGAGGTGACAGTCTTAAGCACTTACAAGTAATAAAATATCCAGCCGTGTCTAAGCGTTGTTTGGTTGGGTATCGTGGATCGCTTGTTATGCCGGGATGATATTTTATTTTTTGGATCTCCCTTAAAGGAATTTTGCATTAAATCAATTGGCGGTACAACTACGGCAAGAGCTAATAGATGAGGGACATTTCATAATTGATAAGGAAGGCGACGAAAAAACCAGCGCAGGTGACGCGGTGAGCGCTGGCAAGGAGGAAATTAAGCTCCGCGATGCCAATCTAACGGCGATCGCGGAGGATATAGAATTTGAGGATGCTTTAGAATTGCGACATCAGGCGGCGCGGACGACTGAGGAAGATCATAAAATCAACAAAGCATTCCTCAAGCATGACTTGCCAGAGCTAAATTTAACCGCTGACTTTATTTACGAAGCAATCCACAAAGACAACGGGCGCTGGTTAAACCAGGCTAAGTTGTTCTGGCATTTAGAACATCGCGATGCACTTGCCCACAAAGATGAGAAGCATTGGAAGTCAAAACTATCCCAATTCAGTAAAGGAGTCACTTGCCTATGGGACGTGAAAACAGATATGCCAAAAATTGAGGCAATAACCAACAGTGGGGTACTCGACTGGATTAAGCTTGACGATTTAGAGGCGCAATATAGTAGCGAGTCTTTGTATGGTCAAGAGTTTCTCAAAAAAGCATTAGCCAGCAACAAACAAATTAAGATCGCGCTTGGGATTACAGTTAAGGACGATAGCAGCCCTATTAAGCTGGCTATGCGACTACTGGCTCGATTGGGGTTTAAGCTAGCATACAGCAAGAAAAACGACAGCGTCAAGTACTACAAACTGGATGCAGAACTGGTCAATGACCCCGACCGCCAAGCGGTTTTTGATGCTTTAAATTTTAAGTGGCAGAAAGAAGTGGTCAAAATCGCTGAAACCCATTACCTGAGTGCTAAAATTAACGGGACTGGCGAAAATAATTTCTTATATAAACATGAAGCCCAGTCCCGTGAATTTAAGCCAGAGAAATTAGCCGAAAATCATGTAGTTTAATATACTACAAAAGCCGGGTTGACCGCTGAGAATTTAGTTGCTACGGCTGCTTTGTTAGAAGCTTGCGAGAGTCCTGAGATGTTGGCAGATGTTCGGGCTATTGTGCCGGATTATGCGCTCAAAACTACTTGGCGTACAAAAATGTCAAAACTAAAGAACTAATACTCGTACCACCTCGCGACTGCTAATCCTGCGAGTGAGAACGGGTGACAGTCGCCCATCGCTAACGGGTCGGACCCAGTCGGGTCGGTCGTGGCGGCTGGCGGGGCGTGGCGTGGGTGTAGGCGGGGCGTGGGCTGTGGCTGTGGCGGCGGTCGTGGGGTCGCTGGCGGCTGCTGTGGCTGTGGCGGAGTCATAGGCTGTAGCTGGCTATCCGATGCTAAATAGTGCAGCGTTTTGCAAATAATTGTTGTATTATCTGACATAGCAAAAATTTGCTAGGTGGATATCATTAATCAAAATCTTGCGTAATATTTGCTTCGTCCAATCGTATGCAAAGTCGGGCTTAATTAACCAGACACGATGTCAGTCAGTGCCAATCCGTGGGCAAACTCCTTGGATGACGACAATAACGGCATAGCCTGCGAATCTGGTCAGTAGCGGAACATTGGTTATGCCAACGCAAACACTCACTGGTATAACAGTGGCGATCGCATGGCTTTGCTTTAAGTCAGTAATAATTTATACGATAACTGCCAAGGGGACACCCTTCCGCATCTAATGGTAAGTTCACTATAAGGCGAAGGGTGTCCCTGACTCAAACCCTTACCCTGACTTTTTTTAGATTAAGTATTTATTCTAATTCCTTTTTTTGGGTGCGGGTATCCCCTACTTTTCTACTGAGATGATTAGTAGTGTTTATTTGAAATTTACTGTACTACATACACTTGCAACCATTTGGGCAATTGCCGTTGTCTTTTGGACGACACGCGTCAAGGTTTGTAATAGACTTCAAACCCAACACACAGCGATCGCGGACAAGGCGGAGTTTCGCCTATCGCTGCCTTTGGTAACTGAGGTTGCGCTGGGTTTACTGAACTGGGCAGGACTTACGCAACTGGCACATTTATCTTCAAACTGTCACATTTAATTAATTTGGCTCTAACGTTTATAAATCAATACTTACAAGTATTAACGTCAAATTTAAATATATGTGCTAGTTGGCATTGTTTTGTGACGCTTGCGTAAGTCCTGCTGGGGTGCGCTTAGGGTTGTGCTGATTCTGCTGAACTGGGGTGCGATGCGGTTGCGTCAGTGCCATGTATTCCATTAGAGCAGATATGTTGTATTACTTTTGTATTTATGCTGAAAACTAGTCAGGACAAGGTTTTCAGGACTACCTGATAAGTATATACAGAATGCGATAGACTTCGGCGATCGCCATAGACCCAAGAAATTGCCTATATTATTTTGCAACACAAATAATTAAGTATTCCAAAGAGATACAGCGTGACTGACGGAATGCTATTAATTATTATTTATAAGGGTTACATCTGTAATTATGAGTGTGACACAACGTGACACGGCAAGCGCGTTAATGTCATTTTTATTGCTACATTTATGTAACAGACACTCAAAAAGGGGACAATGTTTGTAGAATAGATGTAACTTTTGTGAAATATAGGCATCTAAGTGCAACACATATGGCTGAAACATCAGTTCGGAAAAAACATCAGCGAGAGCAGGTCAAGCGTCTATTAGCGCAAGGTTTTACTAAGTCTGAGGCGGCTGATAAATGTGGGGTTTCACGCCAAAGTGTGATTCGCTGGAGTAAGGAGGAAGATTTTATTGCTGCGATCGCAAACGCTGATTTTGTTAACGAGCAGCTTGAGGAAACCGACCCAGCAAAGGGCGAAAAGGCGTCGTCGGGTGCCTCACTAAAAAGCAAGAATTTGCGTGTAGCTCTTGAAAAACACAGGCTACTGGCACAATCAGCCGACGATATGATTGTAGGCTTATTTCCGATTTGCCAAGCTGTGATTACACACCTACATGAAAACTTACATGATATACCACCTCGAATGCTCCCACAGATTGGTAAAACTATTACCGATCTATTTAAGGTATCAAAGGAATGTAGCTCGCGAGCAACTACCTTAGAGGCTTTGATTCGGCATGAGGAGGTGGATTCACTATCTCAGGCAGAGTCAGAGTCATTAACCGACTATAATTGGCATTTACGCGAGATTCAACGCACCCAGAAAAATTTATTAAAAGATTGTGACTACGTTCGTAATAAATTTTTAGAACTGACGCAATCTTTAGACCCTGACAAAAATGGCGCAACATTGGTACGGGCAATAACGTCGGGGTTAAACGATATGTATGATTTAAGAATGAAAGCGCTGGGCATCGAGGAATTAATAAAAAAGGTGGATATGCTAACTCCAACAGAGGACGCTATAATTCCTACCAAAGATGCGATAACTCCTACCAAGGATGCTATAACTGATGCATATTCCGATGAATCACAATTCAACGATAGTGAAGATATGATGACAGCGGCGATCGCATAGCGCTTCCAGCGAGGATGCACACCACTGGAAATACTGACATGGGGTGGTAAGAACTCTGTGCAAAGTAACGAATATTTTTATAAGTTGGTAGTACAATAGCCGCATATTGAGCAATCAAGCGATGGTCATTCGCGTAGCGTCTCCCAGAGAAGACCCGCCGAACGCGCTCTTCTCTACGAGAGGCTGTCCCAAAGCGATCGCGCCGAAGAAAATCGACGGTCGCTTCAATTGTTGGTGACACGCGGTCTGCAATTTTCAACTACCAATTCCTTTTTACACTCTTGCTGTTAACGACTTTGTAAGTGTATACGGCATTCCCGACAGGCAATTTAGGATAGCTAATTTGTGTTTGCACTATACAAGTGGTGCTTACACTAGTAGTACAAACATGTGTACTGGTAGGTTACTTTCTTTTAGAAATATCATCACAAAGGTGACGGTCATCATTGTTAACATTAGGGTTGTTCTTCAGATAGCTATAAATCCAATCACAACCACGTATCAGTAGATTATCTAAATTCAAATTCCACAGTTTAACTGTGTTGTCATAACTAGCACTTGCAATGGTCTTGCCATCCGGGCTGAACACTACACTATTGACATTACTGCTGTGCCCTTTGAAGGTATAAAGTTCCTGCCCAGACAGATTCCACAGTTTAACTGTGTCGTCATCACTACCAGTAGCAATAGTCTTGCCATCCGGGCTGAACACTACACTATTGACTGTACGGCTATGCCCTTTGAGGGTATAAAGTTCCTGCCCAGACAGATTCCACAGTTTAACTGTGCTGTCATCACTACCAGTGGCGATGGTTTTGCTATCAGGGCTGAACACTACACTTGTGACTGTACTTTTATGCCCTTTGAGGGTATAAACTTCCTGCCCAGACAGATTCCACAGTTTAACTGTGTTGTCCCAACTAGCACTTGCGATGGTCTTGCCATCCGAGCTGAACACTACACTTGTGATATAGCTATGCCCTTTGAGGGTATAAAGTTCCTGCCCAGACAGATTCCACAGTTTAACTGTCTTGTCATCACTACCAGTGGCGATGGTCTTGCCATCCGGGCTGAACACTACACTTGTGACTGTACGGCTATGCCCTTTGAGGGTATAAAGTTCCTGTCCAGACAGATTCCACAGTTTAACTGTCTTGTCATAACTAGCACTTGCAATGGTCTTGCCATCCGGGCTGAACACTACACTTGTGACTGTACGGCTATGCCCTTTGAGGGTATAAAGTTTCTGCCCAGACAGATTCCACAGTTTAACTGTGTCGTCATCACTACCAGTGGCGATGGTCTTGCCATCCGGGCTGAACACTACACTTGTGACCGAACCGCTATGCCCTTTGAGGGTATAAAGTTCCTGCCCAGACAGATTCCACAGTTTAACTGTGCTGTCACGACTACCAGTGGCGATGGTCTTGCCATCCGGGCTGAACATTACACTAAAGACCGGACCGCTATGCCCTTTGAGGGTATAAAGTTCCTGCCCAGACAGATTCCACAGTTTAACTGTGTGGTCATGACTACCAGTGGCGATGGTCTTGCCATCCGGGCTGAACACTACACTATAGACCGAATCGCTATGCCCTTTAAGGGTATAAAGTTCCTGCCCAGACAGATTCCACAGTTTAACTGTGCTGTCACGACTACCAGTGGCGATGGTCTTGCCATCCGGGCTGAACATTACACTAAAGACCGGACCGCTATGCCCTTTGAGGGTATAAAGTTCCTGCCCAGACAGATTCCACAGTTTAACTGTCTTGTCATCACTACCAGTGGCGATGGTCTTGCCATCCGGGCTGAACACTACACTATAGACCGAATCGCTATGCCCTTTAAGGGTATAAAGTTCCTGCCCAGACAGATTCCACAGTTTAACAGTGTGGTCAGAACTAGCACTTGCGATGGTCTTGCCATCCGGGCTGAACACTACACTTCTAACATTACTGCTATGCCCTTTGAGGGTATAAAGTTCTTGCCCAGACAGATTCCACAGTTTAACTGTCTTGTCCCAACTACCAGTGGCGATGGTCTTGCCATCCGGGCTGAACACTACACTTATGACTGTCTTACTATGCCCTTTGAGGGTATAAAGTTCCCGCCCAGACAGATTCCACAGTTTAACTGTGCTGTCACGACTACCAGTGGCGATGGTCTTGCCATCCGGGCTGAACACTACACTTGTGACATAACTGCTATGCCCTTTGAGGGTATAAAGTTCCTGCCCAGACAGATTCCACAGTTTAACTGTGTTGTCATCACTACCAGTGGCGATAGTCTTGCCATCCGGGCTGAACACTACACTTGTGACCCAATCGCTATGCCCTTCCAGTCGATTACGTTCACTTAACCCGTAAACAACCTGTTGTAGAGCAACAATTGCCTTTGTACGGTTATCTGTATTTACAGCATTATCATATTTCCTCAAATTTTTCCCTACTTTCAAGCCGGATAATAAAGCTTCTAGTTCTACACCTGAGGCAAAAAGATTTTCTGTAGTGAGGCTTTGAGCTAAAACCTCTGCATTGACTCGCCGTTTTTCTGCTTCTGCTTTGGCTATAATTGCTTTGTGTTCACTTTGTCTAGAATTGTTTCGCTGCTGCTCCGCTATCTGCCGTTGTTCAGTCTCAGCGTTTCGAGCAGAAACTGCTTGACTTTTACGTTCTTCAGCAATCTGTTGTGCCTGTTTAGCTAGGCTTTCTCCTTTTTCAGCTCTTTGACGCTGCTGTTGAGCATTCTTTTTTTGCTTTTGTGCCTCTCGGTTTTCTAGTTCTGCCCTAAGCTTTTGTTCTTGAGCCTTTTGAGCTTGAAGCTTTGCCTGTTGACGTTGCTTTTCTGCTTCTTGCAAAGCCGCTTGAGCTTGCTGACGCTGCTTGTCTACTTCTTTCAAAGCCGCTTGAGCTTGCTGACGCTCCCTTTCTTCACCTCGGAGGGCTTTTTCCGCATTCAGACGTTGTGTGTTAGCATTCAGACGTTGTGTGTTAGCATTCAAACGTTGTGTGTTAGCATATAGCGCCAACGCTCCCATTGAAATTGAAAATACCAACAATCCAACAGCATAAGGAAGTGCAGGCTTGTAGCGCTCCCAGAAATCCCGCAAATTCAACGGCAAATGTTGATTGACCCATCTTAAATCAAATACTCGTTGATAAATGGGATTTCGCACCTTCAAAACCCCATTGTCCCTTTTAACGACACCTGACAGTTTCAGGTGAGATTTAATTATTGACTGTTCTTCATCAGGAACGAAGCGTTTGCCTCGCCGAATTTCGCGATAGATGGTTAAAACAGCAGTTAGGTCAGATGCGCGTTTGGTCAGCATATCGCGGACAAACTGCAAGTTGTTGTCCTGCTCGCTCATTGCACCTAAAAAGGTGCTGCTCACCACGCGGTCAACATCGGCTTTTGACCAACTTTTCTGGGATTGTTGACTAATAATACTACAAAGCCGTTGCGATAAGTACGGGTGTCCCCCTGTCCAATTCAATACCCACTCTAACACCTGTTGTGCTTGCAAAGTTGGCAACCCCAATCCTTCGGCTAGCGGTTTTGCTTCAGTAAACGTAAAATCAGTCAGATCAACTCGCTGTCCAATATTGAAAGGTGTTCGCTTCGAGTTGCGGATCAAATCAGCGGGAGTTGCTACGCCAAATAAGACAAAAGAAAGGCGCTCAAATTCTGATAAAAAAGCACGAGAGACATAGAGATAACGAATAGCTGCATAAAAATCGTCTGTAAAATCTAAGCTAAGAGTTGTATCAATTTCATCAATAAAAATCACCACTGGTGTCGTTATCTCAACTAACAACACCCGCTGAAAAAATTCTGTCAACCGCTGTGTCAAACCCAGATGCGCTTGTGTTTGCCACCATTGGTGTACATCAGTATCAAGCATCAGTTGTGCTTCTATTTGAACAAGTAAACCTAGATACCACTGTTCTGCGGTTTTGACTTGCGTACCTATCCCCGTTAGGTCAATCATCACAGACTGAATCCCTTCATTTCTTAATTGAAAGGCAGTACGCACCATTAAACTGGATTTACCCATCTGACGCGGTGTCAGAACGTAAGCAAATTTTCCTTCTCGACACAGTGCTAACAGTTCCTCATCTGCTTGTCGAGGAATATAAATTCCTTGGCGGTTCGTCTGTACTGTTCCACCAACAGTGTAAATACTTGCATCAGCCATGCAGATTTTCCCGAAAATATTCGGCGTACAACTGACAACGGGGCAAGGCTGATTGTCCTGAAGCACGTACCAATCCGGAACCCCGCAACCGCCAAAATATTTGCCTGTCCGGACAGATATTTTGGCTAATGACAAGCTGTAAACCTTGTATTAATTCTTGCTTATCATATAATAATGACAGCAATCGCCGTAGATGATCCCCAAAAGGTCCAGAGGCAGCGGTGGCATTGGTGAATAATTCTGGTGGAGTAATTTGTCCGCTAGCAACCAAGTACAGTGCTTTGCGTACCAAGTAAGGATGTCCACCAAGCAACCGAAGTAATTGTTGAAGCGAGTTGGTGTCGAAGGGTAAATTATGACGACGATTGAGTTCAGCAACCTGTTCGGGTGTGAAATCTTCTAGTTCAATGATTTGCCCGACATTAAACGGAGATTGGTTAAGGTCATCAATTAACTGATAAGGTTCAGTAGAAGTGACGAGTACTAAATCTAATTTGTCTAAACTAGGATAAATTGCGCGGCTATTATGCCAGCTACGCAACATTCCAAAGAAATCATTGCGGAAGTTGGTATCAAAAACTCTGTCTACTTCATCCATCGCCAACATTAACGGATGACCCAATCCTTTCAAAATATGACGTTGTAAGTAGCGATCTACGCGCTGAATAGTTGTTAAATTGAGACGAAAATACTCCTCTACTTTATCTGATAGTTCCAGTTCATCGCTAATCCAACAACAGAAGTGACGGAAGAATCGTTCCTCATCGTTTAGTACTGCTGTACTCAAAAGTTGAAAATCCAGGTAAGCAACTCGCTTACCCGTATTTCTAGCCTTCTGAATTAGCCGCATCAATAACGAACTTTTTCCAACTTGCCTGGGTCCTTTAATCGGAATCGTTACGCCCGGCTGTACAATAGTCGATAACGCAATTGCGTCCACATTGCGTTCTACATAAAACGCAGATTCAGGTTTCATCGTCCCGGATGGCATTTCTAAAACCACTGGTTGTGCAAATGGAGTTGGTGGAGGCAACGGCGACGGTTGACTTATCTGGAGTAAATTAGTTTTAGCTTCAAGGTTTATGCTTAAGGAACCACCATTAATTGCTTGCCTTAACTCTTCTATTAAACGTGGTGTATCCTCTGCATTTTCCCAAAATGCCCAATTGATGTGGTTCAAGTAGATGCTCAGAGGATGAGGAAACGCTTCTCGATATGCTAAACGCACTGGAAGAATAATAGGTTTTCCCGATTGCCGAAGTGCTAATTCTTGAGCAAGGGAAATTTCCCACTGCACCATCTCGCTATTAACAGACTGCTTGGATAGGAAAACGATGAGAAAATCAGCATTTCTTAATTCCGCTTCAATGCATTGTGCCCAGCGGTTGCCTACTAGTATTCTTTGGTCAATAAAAACATTGTGCTGTTGTGACAATGCCTGGTAAACTTGATTCGCTACAGCTTCATCCGGTTCAACATTACGCTTGTAACTGATAAAGACCCGCTGTTTTTCAGTTGAAGCAATCGTGTCTTTATTACTATTTCTAGATTTTAAGATAGGCGTTTCTGATTCAGGAATTCCCTCTAAATCAATTGAGGTGCAACCAAATTCAAAAGCATCTTCGTAGCTTCTGCCCGCACCGATAGCATCATAAAATCCAACTGCAAACTCAATTGCTGCGCGATCGCCAACTACTTGGCTCATACCAATCACACAATTTATGTTTTCGTGAATTGCCAAAGCTTGTACCTCACTATAACAGGCGTTCAGCAAGACACACTCTACTTTATCTTTAAATAACTTAAATAAGCGTGTTAAGGATTGGGTACTGACAAGTTGCAATTCTCCAGAGTTATTCTCCAGCGCCAAGCCATTACTCCCTAGCCCATGTCCGGAAAAATGCACAATTTGCGGCTCGTGATCTAACAAAGCTCGTCGCAAATCGTCTACTCGTACTGCCCACCTGGTAATAATTTCAAACTGCGAACGCTCCTTTGCACGTTCTAGCCCTGTCTGAATTTCTCTAACTTCAGAATCCAGACGTAATTTGGAGGTGTTCTTTGGGTTAGCTGATAAAATCAGAATTTTCTTCACGATGCTATCAACAAGTGTTGAAGGAAGCTGTCATTTAGTATCTTTTAGCATAATGCACGCATAAAGAAAAAAATTTATTTCGTGATAATTAGTGGTGGTAGCATTCAACGATTGGGCATCTTTGTGGAACATACGCCCAGAGTAGGAAAGATATTTTGTAAGTACCAACTTTTAGGCGAATGTTGGTAAAACGATAAGAATCAGGCTGCTCTGGCGCTAACGCTAACCTTTGTTGTGTTGAGTTTTGCCCGGTAAGTCTCGCTTTTCTCCCCCGCCCGATCGCACGCTGGAACTTTTTGATAGGTTCCTTAATTTATAGAAGTCCCTGTGGGCTGTACTCCAATTTTGAATCCGCGACTGCTGTTTACTCTTAAAGTAAACAGCAACTTAAGAGCGTAAACACCTACGCCAGAATAAATCGGCGATTGCCTGTTGGTGATACTCTGCGGATGCTACCCAATTTTGAATCTCCAATTCTAGTTCGCTGTTTACACGATAAGCCGCTGTTTACGTAATGTGTTAACGCTAATCTCCAATCATCAACACGATGCCGGAAGAATTGGTGTTCGCATACAAAACCGAGTACCCTCAAAAACTAAAACACCTCCGCGTGATTTCTGGAGGCGTTTTAATTTAGTTATAGAGATTCATTTAGTTATTGTCTGTATATACCCATAGTTTAACGGTGAATTCAAATTACAAGGTGAAGAATGTATAGTTATATTTGGAGTTTTATAAAAAGAGTGTTAAGATTAGCCGACTTGTTAGGTAGCAATTTTAGTCCAACAATGTAGCCTGTTTTGGAGGTTTAAACCTTTGACGCAGAACGGGCGATCGCATCCTCACCTCTCTCGTCTTCCGTCGCCAGCAATCAGGATAAGGGTTTCAGCCGTCACCGACACCAGGCGATCGCTAATGATGCACTCATCCCGTTAACGCTCCTATTTATCCTGTTAACCCTCCTCTCTGTGCAAGTATAAACACCAACAGCAGAACTGCGAGGCGAATTTGAACTTTGAATTCTGAGGCGAAATCTCAGATGTAACGGTCAACGCAATTTTGAATTGGGAATTCTTGCTTACACTTAAGCGTAAACAGTAATTCGAGATGAACGCCGACGTGGCGTTAACACTATTGTGGCTTACGCAGCATTAATAAAGTACAAACAGCAGTTACGGTTAATATGGGCGTTGTAGCTTAGTTGATAAAGCTTCTGCTAATTACCCATAATGCCTCTATTTAAAGCCTACAGAGGCTTATTTGCGATTAGTTATTGGATTCATCATCTCCGTTTGTTCAGGCGATACCGGAGGCGCGCTTCGCGATCGCGTAGGCTATGGCATGGGTTTGTTGCTATAGGACTGTAAACACCAGAACTCTCAACGGCGGGGCGGAAAATCGGCATCCGCCTCGGTTGCTGGTGACACCCCTCCGGCTGTCGCTATCAGCTACGGATTGAAAGCGATGGAAAGACCCGCACTGAGTGTGATCGCGCTGAAGATAATCGGCATCCGCCTCGATTGTTGGTGACACCCCTGCGGTCTGCACCCCAATTTTGAATCTGCAATTCCCGTTTACAGTACTATTGTAAACAACAGCTTAAGTGTCTACGTCATCCCGATCCGCGAACAGTATTGCATGGATTCGCTGCTATAGACTGTAAACACCAAAACGTCTCAACGGTCGGGCGGAAAAATCGGCGGTCGCCTCGGATGGCGCGGAGCGATCGCCTTGAACAATTTTGAACTTTCAATTCCTGTTTACACTATTGCTGTAAACAACGTAAGTGTACACGGCATCTCGACAGCCAGTTTGGGATCGGCAATTCCTGTTTACACTATACGAATGATGCTTACACTTATAGTAGCAACAGCAAGGATGGCGCTTACACTAGCGCATCTGCCACTCACACTCAAAGTACAAACAGTAACTCCGGTTAATATGGGCGTTATAGTTTAGTTGATAAAGCTTCTGCTAGTTACCCATAATGCCTCTATTTAAAGCCTAAAGGGGCTTATTTGGGGTTACTTATTGGATTCAT
>JAESGY010000392.1_pt1 | contig 20900 bp, 14 predicted proteins | sample 9269841 | NCBI WGS metagenome assembly JAESGY01 (sample SAMN17022865, study PRJNA683097) | algae metagenome | isolation source: Spirirestis rafaelensis WJT71-NPBG6 and co-occurring heterotrophs from... | place: USA: Pinto Wells, Joshua Tree National Park, Colorado Desert, CA | collected 2006-08-15
CCTTGCCGCGGGGTGGAGCAGCCCGGTAGCTCGTCAGGCTCATAACCTGAAGGTCACAGGTTCAAATCCTGTCCCCGCAACCAAACCACAAACCCTCCGACGGGAAACACCCGCGGAGGGTTTTTTGCTTGGGCGCAGCTCTGAATGGGAGCTGAGAAGATCGGCACGCCGCAAGGATGCGCAGTCCAAGCTAGGTGCGACCGGCCCGCAGGTGAGATCCTCCTAGATTGGCACGTGCGGCACCGCAAGCGGTGCCGCACGTGCCCTGGCTCATGGTTCGCTTGGCCCTTGTCGGCTACTCCTCGCGGAATGCCTTCGCCATATTATCCGCTATCGGCTTGGTGAGGTAGGAGAACACGGTGCGGTATCCCGTTTGGATCAGTCCTTCCACCGGCATGCCGGGCACCAGCTTGAGAGCGCCAAGCCGCTCCCGCTCCCCATCCGCGAAGGCCACCCGCACCGGATAGAATTGCTGGCCCGAGCGCTGATCCGTCACCAGATCGGCTGCGATCAAACTCACCTTGCCCTTGAGCTCCGGCGTGGTCCGTTGATTGAACGCCGAGAGGCGCAGCACCGTGTCCAGACCGGGCTGGAGCTGGTCAATGTCCTGAGGCGACACCTTCACCTCGATGGAGAGCTCATCGGACTCGGGAACGATCAGCATCAAGGGCTCGCTCGCGTTGATGACGCCGCCGACCGTGTGGACGACCGACTGATGCACCAGACCGTCCTGAGGCGCCCGGATGTCGATGCGCTTCAATTGGTCTTCGGCCGTGATCTTGCGCTCCACGAATTCGGAGATCTTGGCCTGAACTTCGCGCAGCTCCTTGGACACCTCGCTTCGGAGGTCCTGCTCGATCTGGAAGATCTGGAGCTCGGTTTCGCTGATGCGTCCCTTCGCCTGCGCAACATTCGAGATGAGTTGTCCTCGCTCGCCGCGGAGACGCGTCTCCTCGCGCCTGAGAGCCGTCACCCGGGTGATCGGGACAAGGTTCTTGCGCCACAATTGTTCGACGCCCGCCAACTCATCCTGGATGAGCTTGATCTCGTCGCCTTTCGCGGACGCCTGCAGGTTCAGGCCGTCAATCTGCTCCTGCAGCTGCGCAATGCGCTCCTTGAGCTGGGCTTTCTGGCCCGCCCTGGCCTCCCGCCGGGTCTCGAACAGGCGGTTTTCGCCTTGCAGCAATCCTGCGAGCTCCGGCTCGTGGAGACGGCTTCGCAACGCGGGAGGGAACGCCACCTGAGCCATTCCGTCCCGCTCTGCTTCGAGGCGGGCCTGACGGGCGGCAAGCTCGTCCAGGCTCTTGGAGACCATCGCAAGATTGGCGCGCGCCACCGTCTCGTCGAGCCGGATCACAACGTCCCCGGCTCGTACGCGATCGCCGTCGCGGGCGTAAATCTCGCCCACTACGCCTCCGGTCGGGTGCTGGACCTTCTTGACGTGACTGTCCACCACGATAGAGCCGGGAGCAACGACCGCTCCGGACAGCTCCGTCACCGCCGCCCAGCCGCCGAGCCCGCCGACGAGAAAGAAAGCGGACGACATGGCCAGCAGCGTGTGGCGGCGGATCGAGCTGCGGGCATTCGACTTCGAGAGGATTTTCATGATGCGACTCCAAGTCCATCAACCATTTTCAACGGGGAAGCAGAGGGAATCCTTGGCTCCGGAGCTGGAGCTGCCGGCACGGAACGCAGCACCTTGCTGAGAATCTCGTCCTTAGGTCCGAAACTCTTCACGCGCCCCTCCTCCATGACGAGCACCAGATCGACGCCCGCAAGGGCGCTGGGCCGATGGGCGATCACCACGACGATCCCTCCCCGCTCCCTGATGCTGACGATGGCGGCCGTCAGAGCCTGCTCCCCCTCGTTGTCGAGGTTCGAGTTCGGCTCGTCGAGCACCACGAGGAACGGATTACCGTAGAGGGCCCGGGCCAGGCCGATGCGCTGCCTCTGACCGCCTGACAGGGCCGCTCCCGCGTCCCCTACCTGCGTTTCGTAGCCGTCAGGCAGCTGGAGGATCATCTCGTGCACATTGGCAGCCTTGGCTGCGGCGATGATCTCCTCGGAGCTCGGATCGCGGTCGAAGCGTGCGATGTTCTGCGCCACCGTTCCGGCGAAGAGTTCGACATCCTGCGGCAGGTAACCGATATGGCGGCCGAAATCCTCTGGTATCCATTGCTCAATGGCCGCCCCATCGAGTCGGACCTTGCCGCGCCAGGTCGGCCACACACCCACGATCATGCGGGCGAGCGAAGACTTGCCCGAGGCGCTGGGGCCGATGATGCCCAATCCGCTGCCCGACTTCAGCTCGAACGACACGTCCTGGACCGCAAACCTCTGCCCTCCCGGCGCTCCGGTTCCGGCGTTCTCAACCGCCAGAAGCGTGCGAGGCGCAGGGAGCTTCAGCGGATCCTCCGGTCGCGCATGTGCCTCGAGAAGGGTCTTGAGCCTGCGCCAGCCATGGCGGGCGCTCACGAAGCCCTTCCAATTGGCGATCGCTAATTCGACCGGCGCCAGGGCCCGCGACGTCAGGATCGAGCTGGCAATCATGATGCCGCCTGTGGCCTGTCCGTCGATCACCAGATAGGCACCGACCGCGAGAACGGCCGATTGCAGAAGCATGCGCAACACCTTCGACATCGCGCCGAAACCGCCCGCCACGTCCGAGGTCCGTTGCTGGTGAGCCAGATACTCAGCGTTCGCCTCACCCCAGCGCACACCGATGCGCTGCGCCATTCCCATGGCATGAACGACCTCCGAGTTCCGACGGGCTCCATCGGAGATTCCATTCCGGAGCATGGCCGCGCTCACGGCTGCTTTCGACGCCTTGCGGGTCAACAGCTCCGTCAGCAGCGTGATCGCCACGAGGACGAGGCCGCCGCCAAGAGCTACGACACCGAGCCACGGATGGAAGGCGAAGCATATGAAGAGGTAGAGCGGCATCCAGGGAAGATCGAACAACGCGGATGGGCCGCCGCCGGCCAGAAATGCTCTCAATTGGTCGAGGTCGCGCAAGGGTTGCTGTCCATCGCCCTCGACGCGTCCCTTGAGGGGCGCCCGGAGCTGGCTCTGGAAGACCTCCTGGCTCAGGTCCTCGTCCAAAGCCGCTCCGACACGGGCCAGAATCCGGCCGCGAACCATGTCGAAAAGGCCCTGGAAGAGATAGAGCACCACGATGATGATGGAGAGCCCGACAAGGGTCGGGATGCTCTGGCTGGGGAGAACCCGGTCGTACACCTCCATCATGAAGATCGAGCCGGATAGATACAGCACGTTGATCAAGCCGCTCAGCATGGCCACGCTCAGGAAGGCGCCGCGACAGGAAGCCATGATGCTGAGACGTTTCTTGGGGGAACTGGTCATTGACGTTGCCTCGGATTTGCGGCGGTTCGGTGCTTCGGTCTGCCCCGAGAGAGCACTCGCTTATTCTGTTGAGTGATCCCGCCGGGAGCGTTTGGGGGCTGATGCTCCCGGCGGGGCCACGCCGATCTCAGGCGGACTTCATCAGAAGATGAAGTCGTTGCCGTCAAGATCGGATGCCTGGACACCCTTGAGGACAAGGATGTCGGAGCCGTGCCAGATGACGGCGTCTTCGCCGACCTGGCTCAGGTTCAGGTCCGATGTGCTCTTCACCCCTGAGAGGTTGCTCACGTCGACCTTGTCCTGGCCCGAGCGGAAGTCGGCTACAGTGTCCCAACCGCTTCCCTTCCCGAAGACGAAGACATCCTGCCCTGCGTTGCCGTAGAGCTTGTCATTGCCGGACCCACCGTCGAGCCTGTCGTCGCCGGACCCGCCATGGAGCTTGTCGTCGCCGGACCCGCCATGGAGCCTGTCATCGCCGCCCTTGCCTTTCAGCACGTCGTCGCCGGCCTTGCCCTTGAGCACGTTCTCACGGGCATTGCCCGTGAGGGTGTTGTCGAGCCTGTTGCCAGTGCCGTTAAGGTCCTCCGAACCGGCAAGCACGAGCTTCTCGACGTGCGTCCCGGAGAGCGAGTAGGACACGCTGGCCTTGACGGTATCTATGCCCTGGCTCCGACCCTCGTAGACCCGGTCGCCGCGATCATCGACGATGTAGGTGTCGTTGCCGCGCCCGCCCCACATCTTGTCGGCCCCGTCGCCGCCATCGAGACGGTCGTGGCCGTCTCGACCCTTGAGCCGGTCGTTGGTATCGTCGCCGTAGAGCCGGTCGTGGCCGCGGCCGCCGGTCAGCGATACCGGTGCAGGCTTCTCGACCATGATGGTCACCATGCCTTCCGTAGCGCCGCCCTGACCGTCCGCCACCGTGTAGGAGAAGGAGGCCTCGCCGGTGAAGCCGGCTTTGGGCTTGAAGGTGATCGTGCCGTCGGGGTTGAGAACCACCTTGCCGTGCTCGTCCTCGTCGACATCGACGAGGGAGAGCGTCCCGCCGTCGGGATCGAGGTCGTTGGCGAGCAGCTGGGCGGCCGTGAGGGTGAGAGCTTCTCCCTTCTTGATCGTGAAGCGCTCCCCGGTGACAACGGGGTCCTGGTTGTCAGGAGTCTCGTCGTCGCCGTCATCGTCCTTTTCATGCTTCTTGAGAATGGGGTTCCCATTGCTCGCGTAGGTGACCGAATGAGTGGCGCTCTTCCAGGTGACCGTGCCATTGGCGTTGACGATCTTGGCGTAGTCATCGACATCCAGCCCCGGGGCCAGCTCGATCACGTCCTGATCCCTCAGCGTTCCGACGATGGTGTCGTTGCCGCCGTTGGACTTGAACACGATCCGGTGCGCCGACTGCAGCGATGTGATGTCCACCGTGTCATCCCCGGCATGGCCGTCGACCGTGATGGTGCTGAAGTTCAGGCTCGTCCCGTTGAAGTTCCCGATGACCTGGATCGTGTCGCCATTGCTGCTGCCACCATCAGGTTGGTTGGGGTTGTTGCCGTTGTTTGCAGTAGTATTCAGAAAGTTGACACTGATCTCCTCGATGTTGTCGAGCTCGGCGATGATGTTCGCATTGGTAACGGCGCCGCCAGGTCCGTTGGTGTTTCGGGTCACGACGATCTCAGTGGTCTCGCCCAACCCCGTGAGGCCGGCAGTGACTGCCGCCGCTCTCGTGTAGATCCGAAAGACCTCTGGACCTCCCACGCCAGAAAGCCGGTAAGTGTCGGCACCTGCGCCGCCATCAATGAAGTCACGGCCTTCATTGCTGACTTGGTCGATGAAGTCGTTGCCGTCGCCGCCGTTGATAGTGTCGTTACCTGACCCGCCGTTGAGGGTATCGACGCCGTCGCCGCCATTGACAGTGTCGTTACCTCCCCCGCCGTTGAGGCTGTTGCCAATGGCGTCGCCGGTCAGGTTATCGGCGCCCGATCCGCCCGTGACGTTTTCGATGCTGATGATCGAGCCGAAGCCGGAGGCCTGTCCGGTCCCGAGGTTGACCGTAACACTGGCCGTCGACCCGGCATACGACAGGGTATCGGCGCCTGTTCCCAGATTGGCATTAACCACCTCGACGTCAGCGGCGATGGAGCCGCTGCCTTCGATCTGGGTGATGCGGGTGCCATTATACGCCACCGCGAGGATTTCGCCGCCGGCGCCCGTATCGACAATCGAGAGCGTATCGGCGTCGGCGCCGCCGGAGATCACGTCATTCTCGTTGAGATCATCGTCGATATCGACCACGATGGTGTCGTTGCCGTCACCGCCGTTGATGTTGTCATTGCCGCTGCCGCCGGCCAGGTTATCATTGCCGGAACCGCCGTTGATGCTGTCATTGCCGCCTCCGCCAGCCAGGTTATCATTGCCGGACCCGCCGTTCAGGGTATCATTGCCCGATTGCCCGAACAGGTTGTCGTTCCCGTTGCCGCCGGTGATCGTATCGTTGCCTCCCGATCCATAGAGGACACTGTCCGTATTCCCGGCCGTGAGGTTGTTGGCACCATTTGCAACGAACAAAATGGAGTTCGTTCCGGTCGTGATTGTGAACGTCTCCGTGCGGGTTGCGCCGGTCGTATCCGTCGAACTGATGTTAAGCGTGTAGTTTGCGTTCGACGCCATGGGCGAACCGATCCGCGTGACGACACCTGCCGGGCTCACTGCGAAACCGGGGCTGCTTCCTGCTGCGAGAGCGTAAACAAATCCCGAGTTGGTGTCGGCATCAGTTGTAGACAGATTGGCAATCACAGTTCCCGCCGAGGGAAGTCCGTTCGCGAGGTCGCCCAAACCGGCGGTTCCATCACCCGGCGTCACACCGTTCCACTGGATATCGGTGGGCGGTATGGGTACGACGATCTCCATGTCGGAGAACCGGAGCCGCTCGATATTGCGAAGCGTGTCCGTGCCATCGGCTTGAGTGCCGCGGGCATGAACCACCGAGACGGTGCCGTTATCATTGAGGGTGATGTCGTATTCAGCCCTTGCACCAGAGAAAGCCGCGATATCAATGTCGCCGGCAGTCGTGTCCGTCCTGATCGTACGGACGATCGCGAGCTGGCCCGGGTTGATGGCGCCGCTGAACATCTTTGCGGCCAGCGTCGTCATGCTGTTGTGGAGTTCGATCGGATTACCGGTGTGGTTGGTATCACCGGCTGCAAAGACTCCAATCTGCACATCGAGCCACTTGTCGCCGTCAATGATGTCATCGCCGCCGTTTCCTCTGATGATGTCGCTGCCATCGCCGCCGAGGATGATGTCGCCTGCGCTGAAGGAGGTGACCCCCGCACCGAGGACTTCCTGCAGACCCTTGATGAGGGCGATACCCGCTGCGTCCAGGGCGCTGCCGGCATACCCTTCCGTGCCGCCTTGCGAGGCCGGAAGACGATCGGCTGCCACCGCATCCGAACCCGACAGAGTATCGTTAAAGCGAGAGCCCGACAGGCCTTCCATCGACGCATACTCGTCGAGCGCCGCGTTCTGTGGGAGAGTCGGGTTCTCGTCAAACACGATTGGACGGGACAGGTCGGCGTTCACGCCAAACGGGTTATCCTTGTAGGTTGCCCAGTCGAAGCCTGACATGCCGGCCATCTTGCCGCGGCCGGTGCTGCCGACCATGATGTCGTGGCCGCCTTCGCCGATGAACTCGTCGAAGCCGCCGTCACCGAGGAACACGTCGTGCCCGTTGATCTCGTCATGCGCAAAGATCTCGTCGAAGTTGTCGCCCGGGGCGCCGTCGAAGGTGCCGGTCTCGATCCAGTCATTGCCCTCGTTGCCGAGGATACGCTCGGCGTTCCTGTTCCCGTAGATGAAGTCGTTGCCTTCGCCAGCGAAAACTTCAGATCCCATGTCGGTGCCGAGGAAGATGAAGTCCTGGCCCGCTCCACCCATCACCAGGTCGAGACCCGGACCGGCATGAACAACGTCGTTGCCGGAACCGGCCTTGATGTTGTCATCGCCGCCGCTGTCGACGATGATGTCGTCGCCGTCACCACCGTTGATGATGTCGTTGCCGAAGTCGCCCTCAAGCCGGTCGTTTCCGCCATCGCCGTAGAGCGTATCATCGCCGTCACTGGCGATAATCGTATCGTTTGCGTTCGTGCCGCCCATTACGACGTGCTCACCCCCGGTGTAGCGCAGATAGTTGGTATCCGCTCCGGGTGTTGCGGGATTGTTGCGAACGACGAGGGGCGTGAGAAGACTTGATCCGAGCGGATCCGTGCTCTCCATGACTCCGTCGCCATTGAGGTCGTTGTACTGCTTAGTTTGGTCGACCTCGAGGATCAGGCCTGGTGTCGAGAACACGTCCGACGGAAGGTGTGTCGCGTCGGTATTGCGCATGATCATGGCGGCGAAGGAGTTATTCTCCATCTCGCCGAACAGATGTAGACCATCGAGGCGCTGCAGATAGTAGAAGCGGTCCGCGTTCTGAAGCTTCTCCATTTGGACTTCGAAGACGAAGTTGAAGGTGGAGCCGAGCATGCCGCCGAAGGGCATGATCTCTTCAGCAAGGCCGCCGATCCAGAAGTCGACGTTGTTGAGACCACCCAGCGAGCCGCCAGCATAGGCGCCCGTGGCATTCAGGAAGTCAAACCGATCCTGCGCGGATGGGACGACGCCATCGCCATTCACGTCGACGCCGAGGACGAGTTCCATCGCTGCGTCCCGCTTCTCCGCCGCCGTATTCTTTGCGGTGATCGTTGGGTGTGTGCCGTAGGCAGCAATGAAGTTGATGATCGATGCCTCATGCTTGAGATGGCCGGCGAAGTCGGTCCAGCTCTCATAGGGCTTGAGCAGCGCATCCTGGTTGGTAGCGGCATAGAACTGAGCGCGCGCTTCGTTGAGCGAGGGCATGCCGACGTCACGGCCGCGTGCCAGGTTGATGGTCGCAAGGTCTAGTGGCAGGCCGAGAAGGTTGTTGCGCAATGCGCTCGTGACGAACTCGTCGATCTCGTTGCCGACCTGGCGGGTCATGCCACGGATGATGGCCCCGGCGGCGATGCCGTCATCGACGCCATTGGGGCTGGTAAAGGCCGTGGGGTTAAGGAAGCCCTGAATCAGGCTGATGTGGTTGGGGTTGAAGTTAGGGTCGAATTGATCGATCGACTCGGTCAGCATGGAGTGGCCGAAGCGATAGACCACGTGCGCGAACTCAGCGAAGATCGTCGGGTCCATCATGGTGTCGAAGCCATCGGGCACGAGGAACACGTTGATGTTCGGCTGGACCTTGCGGGCGAACTCTTCGAACACGAGGTGCTGATACTGCATCTCGGTGCCGAACTTGGCAGCCTGGAACAGGCGTTCGCCATCCCAGGTAAAGCTGTCGAGCAGCGTCTTGAGAGCGGCGGCATCCGTGGGCAGTGTTGGGGGCAGGGCGTCGAGCTGGGCCTGGGTGATATCGACCGCAAGCCACTCGTTGATGAACGCGAGGTCCCGGGTTTCGAGGACGGTCACCTTGGTGTGCTCGGCGAGACGGTTGTGCTCGGCATGGAACACGTGGTGGACGGCAGTCAGGCCAATGTTTTCATTGGCGCGGCCGTCGCCAGCCACAAAGTGGGCGTCGAGCAGTTCGTTGTCGTAGACGCCCGGGTCGTTGCCCGGGTTTTCGAGCCCGATGGTGATGTCGCCGTCGGCAAGGCCGTTCGGCACCGCATTGTGGGCGATGTCGGCCAGGAAGGCGTGGTTCGTGCGGACAGCGGTGGCGAGGGAAATGCCAAGCCCCTCATTGGCCGCCGGGTTGCCTTCAACCACAAGGTCGTCCGGCGTATTCGGGATTCCGTCTGGGCCGATCCCGACCACGACCAAAGGGAAGCCGTTGGGGCCGGGGATGAAGTTGCCGTAGGGGTCGGTGCGCAGCAGGGGCACGCTGCCGACGTCCTGGTCGGTGAGCTGGATCCCGAGCAGGTCCCTGGCCTGGGCCTTGACCTCGCCCCAGGTTGCCATGCCGCCGTTGGCCCCCTCGATCAGGTTGCCGGTCGACACGGGGCCGTTCGCGGTCGCTGCATACTGGCGCAGGAAGACCTGATGTGAAGGATGGGAGGTATAGGTCTGGTTCTGATCGACATAGGCCGTCGTGGTGTTGACCGGGCGTACGTCATCGCTGGTGCCCAGTTGTCCATCCGGGCCCGCCCCGACGGTGGCGCGGGTCAGCACCATGAAATTCGTGCTGCTGCCCGGGACATAAAGGGGGTCATCGGGGCTCAGCGGGACCATAACAGTGCCGCTGCCACCCTTGTTCACGAGGTCGAGGCCGTGATCGAAGAACTGGCCGAACAGGGTAAACCAGGAATTGAACGGGGCCGACAAGCCTTCGTCCGGCGCGGAATTCGGAATATGGATGTTGATCCCGTCTAGGGCGATTCCGTTCGTGGCGAGCAGTTGGAAGAGGCCATTGCCATCCGGAGCCGGCCCGCCGGCGACGTCGATGGCCGCCTTGGCGGCCTCGAGAGCAACTTTTGCTGCCGCGGCGGCGTCCTGGAGGGCCTGATTGCTGGGGCTCGCTGCTGCCGCTGCGGCGGCGGAGGCCTCGTCGCGCGCGGCCTCTTCCAGCTCCTTGAACAGTGGCTTGAGCGGGGTGTAGAGGGCGGTAATCTGACCCGTGATCACCATTCCGGGATCGGCGATTCCGGCATTCTGCAGCGCCGTCAGGATGGCGGCCGGATTGGCAAGCGTCTGGTCGACGAGCAGGTTGCTGATCACACGGACATAAGGATCGATGACATCACCCGGACCAGCACGATTGCCGATAACAGTGCCGTTTGGCAGCGTCGTGGTCGGACCATCATTGTCGACACCCGGCCGGTATTGCATCGGTATCGCAGGCGAGGGGCCGGCCCCGTCGGGATCCACCATGATCGTGCGGAATGTCGGGTTCATAATCTCGTTAAAAGGCGTATCGGACGCACCCCACTTTTCCTGGCCGGGCAGGAGGTGGTTATAGGAACCGTCAACGGTGCGCAGGCCCCATGCCACGTTGTAGGCTGGGATCAGGCCGCCCTCCCCGTAGAGCGGCTGGCCTGCCGCATGCGCCTCGGCGATCTTGATCTGCTTCAGGATGAACTCAAGATCGTGTCTGATATAGCTAACCATGGTGGTCCACTCCGATTATGTCCGCAATTTTGGCGGCTCCCGGACACACTTTGGGCAGAGTCAGACATGCTTAACCATACGGACTGAGGTCCGATGGGGAGGTCGGGTCCTAAGGTCTGATCATCCTCTTGAGACATGTCGGCCTTTGGTCGTGATACCGACCTTGGTCTGACATTGCTCCTGGAGCAGAGCACGCTCTCAAGCGTCTTGGCGCTACGGGGAGCAGCCAGGGATCGGCGAACACGCAATCTGGCCGCGCTTTTGGCCCGGCTTGTGTGCCTAGAGCAAAAAGCCGCTGCGGCTCGCTTCAAAATCATTACCTCATCGGACTCGTCTTTACCTCGTCGGGGCAAAGGATGTAGTTTTGGCATCCGTTGATCTTGTTCACGCCCGAACAATTCCAGCATCGAAATGGCAGAGACTGCCGCATGTACGCTTCTGGAACTAACGGATCGCCGGTTTCCCGCGCGTGCACCAGGGCGCCGCAGAAGCGCCGCCAGACGAAGGTCCGTCGCGCGATATACCATTACATAGATGTCAGGCCATGCGACACGTCCTTCGACCATGAAGTTACTCAGAAGCATCCTGCTGGACTTCAACAATGGATTTCAGATTTCCTGATCCCCGTTTTCAGCATGCCCGGCGCTCACAAGATCCCGTCCGATGGGACAGTCTTGGATCATTCGGCAGCGTCATTGCTCCCGCCGATGCGGCGGTCGTTCCTCTCACCATGAAAGCATCAGATGGATAATCGAATTCGTGTGGCCGTTGTCGACGATCATCCCCTCTACAGGGATGGAGTCGTATCGGCCCTTGAGTCGGAACCCGACATCGAGGTCGTCGCGCAGGGTGAAACGGCCCTTGAAGCCCTCCATCTGGCTCGCGACAAAGTACCTGACATTCTCCTGCTGGGCGTGAACGAGGCATGGGTCGGAGTGAATGGCATTGCCAAAATCGCACAGCAGTGGCCATCGACCAAGATTGCGGTGCTGGCAGCGATGGATGACGAGGACCAAGTCCGCAGCGCCTTGAAGAAGGGAGCACGCGGCTACCTTCTGAAGGAAACCAGCAGTTCCGAACTGATCAGCGCCATCCGCCTCATCGGCAAAGGCCAGAGCTACGTATCCTCGAGCCTTGCCGCGCGGCTGATAACGCCGCGACGAGCGGATGAGGGCGTCGCAACGGAGGCGATCCTGGGTCGGTTCCCCGAACTGTCGCATCGAGAAGAACAGGTTCTGGACCTTCTCAGGCAGGGGCTCAGCAACCGGCTGATAGGGGACAAACTCGGACTGACGGAAAAAACGATCAAAGGCTACGTGACCGTGATCATGGAGAAACTACAGGTCACGAACCGCTTGGAGGCTGCCATGATGGCAGCGGGCCGCACAGCCCGCGGCCAACCAATGCCGCCGCAGGATCCTGGAGAACTCTGCTGATACGGATTGATCAGCGGGTCACCGCGAAATGCAGGTCCGCCGACACAGCATCGCAAGCAACGTCCCGTGAAATGTAATTGCGTATGTATTCGTACGCGTCGAAGCGTTGAGGGCGGACACGTTTTGAACCGCAACCTGCAAATCGCGATCCGCTACCTAGTCATAGATACCCCGCAAGAGGCACCTAAGAGTCTATTCCTTACTCTCATTAACGTTGCTGCCTTGGAACAGAGACTGTTATCCTACTTATCAGTTCGGCGCTCGGTACATTTATTCATTCCAACGGTGAGTAATCGTACAGTCGAGCGGGAATATCAGATTGGAATTGGGGGTTCCAATGACGACGAAGGTTCGCGTCGGTATTGTCGATAAGCAAGCATTGTTCCGGGACGGGGTGATCCTGGCTCTGAACTCCCAACCGGACGTGGAGGTTGTCTGCCAAGGTGCATCGGTCGGAGATGCGCTTCGAATGGGTTTCGAGAGCAGGCTCGATATCCTCATGCTCGACGTGAAGACGCTGGAAGACAGCTTGGATGCCGTCGAGGCCGTCACCGAGCAAAGCCCCTGGACCAAAGTGCTCGTTTTTGCCCTTGCGGCTGATGAGGAGCACGTCCACGCCGCCTTCAAGTCAGGCGTGCGGGGCTATCTGCTGAAGGAGGCTGCTGCTGCCGAGTTGATTCAGGCGGTACGCGTCATGAACCAGGGTCAGATTTATATCTCGCCCGGCCTCGCGGCAAAGCTCCTGATGTGTTCCGGCTCTCGGACCGCCAGGGAAACGAAGAAGGGCTCGCTGCCGCATCTCACGCCCCGTGAGGAGCAGATCCTGGCCATCCTGAGCGAAGGCCGCAGCAACAAGGAAATAGGCAACAAGCTCGATCTCAGCGAGAAAACGATCAAGCACCATCTGACCAACATCTTGCACAAGCTGAAGGTTCGTAACCGGGTGGAAGCCGCCCTGCTTGCATCCAACTCCCGGCCGGAAACCTCAACGGGATTCCGATCCAATGTTGCTGAGGTTTCCAGTCGAGCGCACTAGCATGACGGTCCCGACCTTTTCGGGAGTTACCGGTGGTTTTGGGTCTACGCGACGAGACACACCGAGGGCCTCCAGGATAGAACCAAGCGGACGTTTGCTCCTGTGAGCCCCATGATGTCGCCAGCGGCTCCGGGTTGAGCTAAGCAGGCCGACCTCCAGATAGGCAGCGTAACCTCTTTGTCGTAAGCGGAAGGCCTGGCCGGTCCGGCCTATCGGGTGTGCTTGCCGCCGCAACTCCAGATTAGGATGCGCGTGCAGAGGAAAGCCCTTCCCGCAGGGTCCCTCCGCTCAACCGGTACGCGGGATCAAGAGGAAGCCAGCCTCAGGATTACGTGCGGCAGGATCCGCCTTTAGCCACCTTTGCGCCGATCTCGAGCGCGGCTTGCACGAGAGCATCGACGTCGCGGGCTTCCGTCCGATGGTTGACGATTGCCGCTCGAATGGCGACCTGCCCTGCCAATGTGGTCACGGAAGGTGCGGCAATCCCGGATTCGTGGAGTGCGGCGACGATTTCAGAATTCACGCGATCCGAGTCGTCGCTCCTATAGCGGAAGCAGACGATGTTCAGTTGCGCCGGTGCGAGCAGCTCGAGTTCAGGTTCACCGGCGATCTTGCTCTCGAGATACTGCGCGAGGGTGCATGTCTTCGCGATGACCGCGCCAATCTTTTCCGTGCCGTGCACCTTCAGCGTGAACCAAGTCTTCAAGGCACGAAAGCCGCGTGAGAGGTCCGGTCCGAAGTCGCACGGCCAAGGCGACCCACCTGCGAGCCCCCGGGCGTTGCGCGCCAAATAGCCTGGCCGGGAGGCAAACGTGTCATGGTGGAGCGCCCCGTCGCGCACGAGAACGAATCCTGCATCGTAGGGAACCTGGCCCCACTTGTGGAAGTCGAATGCAATGGAATCGGCGCTCTCGATGCCCTTCAGCCGCGCTGAAATTTCAGGCGCGAGCACAGCCAGAGCTCCATAAGCGCCGTCCACGTGGAACCAGACCTTCTCGTTCCGGGCGACCCGAGCAATAGCCGCAAGGTCGTCGATTGCGCCAATGTCGACGGAACCAGCTGTTCCGACGACCAGGAAGGGCAGCAGGCCTTCCCGTCGGTCCGATGCGATTGAGCGCTCCAGCATCTCGGTGTCCATGCGGTGCATGTGGTCGGTCTCGATCAACCTCAAGGCGTCGCTGCCGATTCCTGAAATCTCCAGGGCCTGCGCCACGCATTCGTGCGCTGCGCTGGAGGTATAAGCCACGAGCTGCTTCTGTAAGGCTTTGATCCCGGTGCGGCGGGAGCTCACACCAAGGGCAGCCGTTCGAGCCACAAGGACCGCGATCAGGTTGGCCATGGACGTGCCGGTGACGAAGAGACCTGTGGCCTCTTCCGGAAAGCCGAAGATCTCTCTCACCCAACGGGTGACCTGCCTCTCGACCTCGATCGGCATGTGGTCCCGGCCGCCGAGATTGGCATTCAGGCCTGCTGCAAGCATCTCCCCCAGCATTCCGGCTGGGTTGCCGCCGCCATGCACCCAGCCCATGAAACCAGGATGCACATTGCCCGTGGCGAACGGGAGGATATTTTCGAGAAACTCCTGGTGGACTGCCGCCAGGTCTGACTCGGCAGCCGGAGCCGGGCTTCTGAACCGATCACGGATCTCTCCTGGGATCGGCTGCCAGACCGGACGCTCTCGGATGTGCTGGACGTAGTCGAGGATGTCATCCAGCATTTTATGTCCGTTGGCGCGCAGCTCGTCCCAGTTCGCAGGATCGAGGTTCGTATCGTCGCGCATGCCTTCTCCCTTTCAGCTGCGGCCGTCTATTGTGCCGTTATCCGGCGCATCCACCGATGAAGGCCTCATCGAAGAAAACCGATCGCCGCAAAGGTCACGCTCTCGCCGGCAAGGGCAATCCTTCGGCCCTCCTGGCAACCTTGCGAGGGACCGCCCTCAGACCTTGCCCTTCCATGGCACCAGCACGCGCTCAAGCCAGCGGATGCCGAACTCGAACAAGCCTGCGAAGATGCCGATGAGCAGAATGCCCATCATGACGACATCCGTGCGCAGGAAGTTGGACGCATTGAGAACCATCTGGCCGATGCCCGCATGAGCGGCGATCATCTCCGCCGCCACGAGGGTGGTCCAGCCGACTCCCATGCCGATGCGAAGTCCGACCAGAATCTCGGGCAGGGCCGCCGGCAGCACCACATAAAGCAGCACCTGAGTCCGGCCTGCACCCATGGAGCGTGCGGCATTGATCTGATCCCGCGAGGCCGACAGGACACCGGAGCGCGCCGCTAGGACCACCGGCGCAAAGCAGGCGAGGAAGATGAGAAGAACCTTCGAGGTTTCGCCGATGCCGAACCAGATAATCATCAACGGCAGATAAGCCAGCGGCGGCAAGGGACGGTAGAATTCGATCAGCGGGTCGAAGATGCCGCGGATCACCCGGTTCATGCCCATGGTCAGCCCGAGCGGCACACCTAGGGCCACAGCCAGCGCAAAGGCTCCCAGGATGCGAAGCAGGCTGGTGGCGAGGTGGATCCATAACAGCTCGCCGTCCAGTTCGCCGTTGATCGCCTGCCCGATGGCGGCGCCGATGGCTTCCGGCGCCGGCAGGAAGAGCGGCTTGATCCAGCCTTGATGGGTGGTGAGAGCCCAAAGCGCCAGGAGCAGAGCCACGGTGACGATGCTAATCAGATACTTCGGAGCATCCGATGCCCGGGTCGGCAGCGCCGGCTTCTGACCTGTCTTCTGCGCCAGGGCGAGCGCCGCAACGTTGGGCAAGGAAGCATTCTTTGCGGCGACGGGCTCGGGGACGGACAAGGTCTCCATGTCAAACCTCGGCTTTGGCAAAATGGCTGCGGCGGTGGATCGAGTCCAGCACACGCTCACGAACGGCGATGAATTCAGGGGCCGACTTCACGGCGCGCGCATCGCGCGTCTCGATGTAGCGTCGGGAGAAATCAAGGTCGATGACCTCGACGATCCGACCGGGGCGAGGGCTCATAATCACGAGTTTGGTGGCCAGGAAGACCGCCTCCTCCACGTCATGAGTGATGAAGAATCCCATCTTCCCGGTGCGGTGCCAGACGTCGAGCACGAGCTCCTGCGCCTGCTCGCGGGTGAACGCATCCAGGGCGCCGAAGGGCTCATCCATCAGCAGAATGCGTGGGTCGTTCGCCAGGGCGCGGGCAAGCCCCACCCGCTGCTGCATCCCGCCCGACAATTGATAGATCTTGTGGTTTGCGAAGTCGGACAACCTGACGAGGCGGAGCATCTCGGCTGCGATGCGGTGCCGCTCGGCCTTGGGAATTCCGCGCATCTTGAGGCCGAAAGCTACGTTGTCGATGACATTGAGCCAGGGCATGAGCGCATGTTGCTGGAACACGACCCCCCGGTCCGCGCCCGGTCCCCTGATTTCGGTGCCATCCAGAAGAACCCTGCCTGCCGTGGGCATCAGGAAGCCTGAGATCACGGACAGAAGCGTTGTCTTCCCACAGCCCGATGCGCCGAGCGCGACAGCGAACTCGCCGGATCCGACTGTCAGATCCAGATGGGACAGAGCCACGGTGGCGGCGCGGCCGTCACCATAATGAACGCTGAGGTCCTGGATTTCGAGTATGCCGCCCTCCTCCTTGCAAGAGGTCGCCCCTTGTGGGCGCGACCTTCCGCATTCCGCCTCTTACTTCGCCGCTTTGACGTACTCGTCGGTGATGAATTTGGAGTAGTCCGGAGCAAGCGCCGGAATGCGGCCCTGCTCCTTCAGGAAGCTGGCGGTATCGGCCAATGCCTTGGCCGCTCCGCCCCCCAGCCATGCCGGGGATGCCTGCTCGTCGAGGGAGAGGAAGCGATAGGCCGCCAGAGAGCCGGGAACGTCGGCGGGAGTGGCGCCGGTGATCTTCGCGATCGCCTTCGCCTGGGGGGATTCCGCATTCCAGGCTCCGGCCTTGGCTTTGTACTCGGCATCCTTCTGGGCGATCAGCCGCACGAGCTTGACCATAAAGGGCTTGTTGGCCTCGGCCCATTTGCGGTCGACCACGATGCCGTCGAAGGTTGCGCGGCCCTTCTTGGAGAGTTCGCCCGCGGATACGAGCACTTTTCCGTTCTGCTTGGCCTTGCCGAGAACCGGATCCCAAACGAAGGTGGCGTCGATGTCTCCCCGCTCCCATGCGGCGGCGATTTCCGGCGGACGCATGTTGACGATCTTGACGTCCTTGGGATTAACGCCCGCATCTGTCAGGGCGAAGATAAGCTGATAATGCGCTGTCGACACGAAAGGGGTCGCGACGGTCTTGCCCTTGAGATCCGCGAGGGAGTTGATGTTGCTGCCGTTGCGCGCCACGAGCTGCTCGGCATCGGCGATATCGTCGAGAATCCAGAACAGCTGGATGTCCATCCCCTGCGAGGCGGCCGTCGCGACGGGACTCGAACCGGCTTCGCCGATCTGCACGTCGCCCGACGCCATGGCGCGCACCACATCGCCGCCGCCGCCGAACTTGCGCCAGTTGATCTTGTAGCCCGTCTCCTTCTCGATCGTACCCTCGTCCATCAGCACGCGCAGCGGCGTCACCATATCCTGGTGGGCAAAGGTCACTTCCTTGTCGGCAGCCGCCGCAGCACCGGTGAGCAGGCCGAGGGCCGCCAAGGTGCTCAAGCATAAGGTTCTGAAGGTCGTCGATTGCGTCATGGGTTCAATATCTCTCTTTACGGCCGCCCTGGAGGTCGATGTCTGCTGTTGTGGCGCGGACCTTTCCGGAAGGCAGGCGAAACTAGAACCAGTGAAGCGTGATCGCAATAGTTTAGTTACAGCATATCTTCTTACGACACGGAGCAGAACTGCCGACTTGACGGGCTTTATATTCAGGAATTGCCAACGTCCCAAGCTTCTGCCCAGGTTTTTCGCAGCTAAGCAACGGAGATGCGGAATTTGTCGCAGGGTATGTCTGGTAAACCCCGGCGCCGAACGAACAGGAGAAGGCGCCTCGATGCCGCAACTCGGTTCCGCCCGCAGCAGCTGTTCACACCTTGTTCTTTCTGCTCTCCCCGACAAGGCCGGCTCAAACCGAACCTTGGCTGCCGCAAGCAATGAGGGCAGAGCTAAAAATACAACGATATCAGATGTTTATAATGGGGTGGCGGAAATACTGCCAGGCTGAACGCCCGAAGACCTTGGCGTCCAACATTCACCGACCATACGCATCCTTGCAGCGAGCGCCTCAAGGTTTCCGGAGCCAAACAACCCTCATAGGGACCGATCTGTCCGCAACCGTACGGCTTCTCCTTCGTCGACATCGCACAGGTAACGGGACGGATCCGCATCGATCACCTGCCCCAGTGCGTGCAGCATCTCGATCAGGCGCGGCTTTCGGCCGAAGCGATCCTGATAGGCTTGTGCGATCCGGGAGAGACATGACGAGAATTCGTCAATCGGCTTGTCGCCGGTCCATCCCTGCCCGTCATCTGTCTCGAAATCGTCCCATGCCATCGCGACCTCCTGAGTCCAGCCGAGGGTTCAGGCGCGAGGGCCGGGGGTCTCACGCCGCCGAGCGTGACGCGATCGAGTCGAGTGCAGGAATCCCCGCGCCCCGCTCCAACTGGATCGCATAAGCCGCTTCGAGGCCCTGGAACCGCATCTCGGCTCCGGCGCCGGTCCGCTCCGCTGCGCCGGGGAGCCGGGCGCAGAAGCGGTCCCGCGCATCGCGCAACAGGCGAAGCTTTCTGGCGATGGGCTGCGAGCCCACGGAGCTGTCGTTCACGAGAGCCGCCGCTGCCGCGTAGAGATCGTCGGCGGCCGATTCGATGCCCGGGTTGCGCTTGAGCAAGCCCATCACGTTGATCAGCAGAACGCGCAGATCGTGCAGGCCGGCCTCCCTGCCCTCCTGCGCAATCACGGTCACCACCAGTTCCACCGCTTCGATCCTCTCGCGGATCGTTTCTTCGAAGGTCTTCGGAATCATGAGCCTCATCTCCCGTCAGCCGCTTTGGGAAATTCCATATGGCCAGCGCAAAAAAGGATGCGCTTGCATGGTTAACGAAGGATTACTCTGGAACCCGCCGAGGGGAGCGAACGCGAAAAAATCCTTGCGCCGCCACGGAAATCTCTCGTCTGCGCACCGGGTTTGCCGGCGGCCCGGCGCATTCCGGAGATGGACGCAATACGGACCCATGATCGCGCCCCCTGCCCTTGAGAATGTCCCGTCCTGAACCACATCGCCGTCGGACAGGAGAGATCGCCATGGACAAACGCCGGCTCGGCCGCTCGGATCTGATGGTGTCGCCGCTGTGCCTCGGCACCAATGTGTTCGGCTGGACCGTAGACGAGGCCACGTCGTTCACGCTGCTCGACGCCTATGTGGACGCCGGGCTGAATTTCATCGACACGGCAGACGTGTATTCGACCTGGGTCCCGCGCAACAGGGGCGGCGAATCGGAAACCATCATCGGACGATGGCTTCAATCCCGCGGCCTTCGGGACAGGGTCATCATCGCCACGAAGGTCGGCTCGGACATGGGCCCCGGCAGGAAAGGCCTGTCGAAGGCTTATATCCGTTCGGCGGTGGACGCCTCCCTGCAACGGCTCCAGACCGACTACATCGACCTCTACCAGTCCCACAGGGACGATCCCGACACGCCACAGCAGGAGACCCTCGAAGCCTATGCAAGGCTGATCGAGGCCGGAAAGGTACGCGCCATCGGCGCCTCGAACTTCTCCGCCGCGCGGCTGAAGGAGGCGCTGGATCTCAGCGAAAGCCGCGGCCTGCCCCGCTACGAGAGCCTTCAGCCGAAATACAACCTTTCCGACCGCGCAGAATATGAACGGGACCTGGAGCCCCTCTGCCGGGCGCAGGGCGTCGGTGTCATTCCCTATTACGGCCTCGCCAGCGGCTTCCTCACCGGCAAGTACCGCTCCGAGGAGGATTTCGGAAAGAGCGTGCGGGGTGGACGCATGGCCGCCTACCTGGACGACCGGGGCAGACGGATCCTGGCGGCTCTCGATGCAGTGGCCGCCTCACGGGATGCGACGCCCGCCCAGGTCGCGCTGGCATGGCTGATGGCCAGGCCCGGCCTCACCGCGCCGATTGCCAGCGCCACCAGCCTCGACCAGATGCGGGACCTCGCGGCGGCGACACGGCTCCGCCTGGACAGGGGCGACATCGAACGGCTCGACCAGGCCAGCGCGGGCGGCTGAGGGCCCGCGCTACTTGGTGCAGCCGTCGCAGATCCCCCGCTCGATCTTCCGCTCCAGCTCCTCGCCTTTGCGGAAGAGTTCCTCTTCGCGTGCGGTCGGCGGGACGGCGGAGGCTTGCCCGGGCTGCCGATTGACGCCCGACACGGTTCCCGTGGTGGCGGGGCCGGAGTTCCGGTTGCCGGTGGTCGCGCCTCCGGTGCTGCCTTCGGTTCCGGCCGGGGGAATCGGGCCGGTGGTCGTATCCGTCGTGCCCCGATTCGCCGAGTTGGTGGCGGGGTTGTCCAGGGTCCCCTGTCCGGTATTCGTCTGGCCGGTGTTCGTTTGGCCGGTGTTTCCTTGACCCGTAGTGCGAGGAAGCGGAACGGTCGACGGGTTCGACCCTGAATTCATGGGCGCCGTGGTGGTGCCTGGGGACGTGGTGGCTCCCGTGGACGAGGACCCGGTGGAGGAGGCTCCCCCGCCCGAACCGCCGGCAGAGCCTCCGCCGCCGGAGCCGCCGCCTCCGCCGGACGACTGAGCCCATGCTGCGCCCGCGACGAGGCAGCCCGTGATGATGGCGGCTGGAATGGTAAGATGGCGCATCGGCCTCTCCTTGCGAGCAGGTGTCGAAGGTCAACTCTGGGGCGCTTCAAGGGTTCGATCTAGAGCGGATTCGAGTTAGGTGAACTCGTATCCGCAGTTGCTGAGATAGTTCTGGCACTCCCCGGCTGGGAAGCAATCGAGCAGCTCTCCGATGGTGCTCCAGAGGGCCTCCTTGGTGCGAGCAGC
>JAESGY010000393.1_pt1 | contig 20845 bp, 17 predicted proteins | sample 9269841 | NCBI WGS metagenome assembly JAESGY01 (sample SAMN17022865, study PRJNA683097) | algae metagenome | isolation source: Spirirestis rafaelensis WJT71-NPBG6 and co-occurring heterotrophs from... | place: USA: Pinto Wells, Joshua Tree National Park, Colorado Desert, CA | collected 2006-08-15
AACTCTTCCACAGGGCGGCCTCAGCGCTGGATTGACCGCCAAGCCTCCAGCCATGCCCCCTACACCGCAACGCCTCCGTTCAAACGTCAGCGCTAACGCTAGCGCCATATGCGATAGCCCTGGCTTGATCTCCGAGCCCGCTATAAGAGAACAATGCCGTCGATCTCCATCAGGCAGAGGCCGTTGGCGTTCATGAAGTCGAGGTGGCCCTCGGCGTCCATCACCTTGAGGCAGTCGGTGCTGGCGTCCAGCACAGAGCGGAGGAAGGCCTCGCTGTCGCGCAGCGCCGCCTCGGCCGGCAGGGCGGCGTTCAGGAGGGTGGGGCCCAGGGTTACGACAACGTTCCCGGCTCCCAGAGGGAGCGGGCGCCCCGCCGCGACCGGGGCGTCCTCCCCGTGCCGGGCCCCACCCCGCCGGTTTCGAGCCGGGCTCCACGGCCGGCCGACCGCGGTGGACGGGCAAGCCCTGACCAAGCGAAGGTACCCTCCCTACCCCACCCGTGCCACGCCGGCCTGTGCGGGGCCGCCTCGGTGACAGGGTTATGGCGTTCCCCAGATGCGGTGCGGTGGACGCCGGGGCCAGACGCGGCCGACGGGGGACTTCTTTGGCGGCTGGCGGCATGGGCCGTTCCACTCCGAGAGAGGCGCTGGGCAGGAGATCTATATGCGGCCGGCGCTGGCGCGTCCGGCCGCCGCGAACTCGTCGGCGCGTGCCGGCAGCCCGGCCGCTTTCCGATGCCGGCCGGCACCGGGTTCGTGGCCGCGTCAGGCCGGACGGGCCGAAGGCAGCGTGGCCCGGCGGCAGGCAACATGGCCGGTATGCACCACGTCCGCCGCGTTCAGCACGCGCGCCGCAAGCGGTTCGCGGCCTTCAGCCCGCGCGCCGCAGCCCGGGATGGAAGCGGTCGTCTCGCGCCCACCAGCCCGGGCTGTCCAGCACGGGATGGGAGAGCGCGCCGTCGCGGGCCAGTGCTGCGGCGGCCTCTGCCAGCAGGGTGCGTCGCGGCGTGCCAGCGGCGTTCGCGCCGCAGTCGAAGGCGCCCGGCTCGTAGCGGCCGTTGCGGCGGGTCAGCAGGCTGCACCAGTCCACCGCGCCGAAGAGCGTCCAGACCGTGACGGCCTCGAGCGGAGCGCCCTCCGCCCGCAGCGCGTGGACGGCGCTCCAGCATTCCGCCAGCCAGCGCACCTGCTCGTCCACGGTGCAGCCGATATGCGCCTCGGTGACGGCGAGCGGGATGCCGGGGTAGCGCTCCCAGGCCTCGCGCAGCCGCGCCTGCCAGCCGGTCTCGCCGAGCGGCATCGGCACCCGCACCGCTTCGGTGTCAGCGTAGCGGTGCCGGCCGTTGCCGCCATGCGTGACTACCGGGTACAGGGCCAGGCGGTGGTCCAGGAAACGCTCGCTGGTGACGTAGTGGTTGAAGCCCAGCGTCATGGGCACGAGGTCGCCAGCGAGGAAGTCCTCCAGATGCGCCTCCGGTACGCCTACGGCCAGCAGCCGCCTGTACCAGGGGTGGCCCGGGCGGACACTGCCGCAGAGCAGGTCGAGGCTGAGCCAGCGCCGCTGGTTCTCGTACTCCGCCTGGTAGCGCAGCGGCACGGTGGAGAAGGTCTTGCCGAGGTCCTCGGTCTGCACCAGCCGCGCCTCCGGGATCACCCGCCGCACCGCGCGCATGGCGAGCAGCACCGCGCGGCACTGTAGCGCCACCATGCGAAGGAAGCTGGCCTCGTCCATGTGGTGCGGGTACCAGTGGCCATAGAGGCCGGAGAAGCGCGCCGTGGTCAGCGGCTCGTTCACTGGGGTCCAGTCGCGCACCCAGGGGTAGCGGCGGGCGACGCGGCCGGCGTAGTCCGCCAGCAGCTCCGGGAAGCGCAGATCGTGCAGGCCGGTCCAGGCCGGGCCGCCGCCGTGGTGCACCAGGCCAAGGATCGGCGAGATGCCGAGGCGGCGCAGCTCCGTCAGCCGCTCGTCGTGCCAGGCCCAGTCGTAATGGTCAGGGCTGTCCGGGGCCACGCGTTCCCAGCTGACGGGATAGCGCAAGGTGCGGATGCCGAGGCCGCCGACGGCCTCCAGGTCGGCGATGCGGTCGTGGTGCCCGGTCTCGCGGAACTGGTCGCGCAGCCCCGCAGCGGTGCGCACCACGGTGCATTCCAGACCACCCCACAGCTCCGGCGGCCGGCATCCGGGCGCGCGGACACCGAGGTCGTCGTTGGCTGGGGCTGACTCGAGCACCGCAAGGTCGTGCCCGGGTCGCAACACCGACACGGATGGCGCCGGGCCGGCCGGAGGGTCATTCGCCGGCAGTGGTGCCTCGGTGCACCGGCCACTGGCGTCGCGGGATGACCCGCACGCCCCGTCAGCGCGCACGGGCCGGTCGCATCAGGGGAATTCGCCTGGGGGCAGACGACGTGGACGGAAAGGAGATGAGGGTCATCTGAAAGCATGGCGCTCCCGCTTCGCCAACCGGCAACGTGCCAGGCGTATGCCGGGTTCACCCCGAGCCGCTGTGGCTCCACCGGGACCCATGGGAGCTCTCGGGGCGCGACCGAAAGCCCGGTGCGGCGGCCGCGTAGCGGCGCCGCCCGACCAACCATGCCCCGGACCATGCGTTCAGGCCGGCTCAACCGGGGAGCCGGAATGGAATAGCCGGAACAATTGGCCACCTCCAAGCTCCAGAGCATGGTGGGGGGATTCTTCTGGCTCCTGCCGAACCTCGGCATTGGGCTGCTGGTTCTGCTGGGCTTCTGGGCCGGCGGCAGGGTCGCAGGGCGCGCCGTGGCCTTTGCCTTCTCGCGGCGGCACCGCGAGGACCTGGGCCTGCTGCTCGGCGGCACGGCCCGGTGGGGGCTGATCTTCGCCGGGCTCCTGGTCTTCTCTACTATCGTCTTTCCCTCGGTGAGGCCCGCCGACCTGCTGGCCACGCTGGGCGTGGGCTCCCTCGCGGTGGGCCTCGCCTTCCGCGACATCCTGCAGAACTGGTTCTCCGGCCTGATGATCCTCCACGCGCGGTCCTTCCGCGTTGGGGACCAGATCGTCTCCGGCGAGTACGAGGGAACGGTCGAGCGGGTGGAGGCGCGCGCCACCCTGATCAAGACCTACGACGGGCAGCGCGTGGTGATCCCGAACAGCAATCTCTACACCCGGAGCATCACTGTGCGGACCCACTTCCCCGTCCGCCGCAGCCAGTGCGACGTCACCGTGGGCTACGGCGACGACCTCGACACAGCCTGCGGGGCCGTGCTGCGCGCGCTCGAAGGGGTGGAGGGCGTGCGGCGGGATCCAGCGCCGGACGCGAGGCCCTGGGAGTTCGGCGAATCCGGCGTCATCGTCCGGGTGCGGTGGTGGACGGAGTCCCGGCGCAACCAGGTCGTGGCGGCGCAGGGACAGGCGGTGGGCGCGATCCGGGCGGCGCTGCGGGAGGCGCAGGTCGACTTGGCCTTCCCGACCCGCATGGTGCTGTTCCACGACCAGACGGAGGAGGCCGACGGCGACCGCATCCGCCAGCGCGAAGGCTGGCCCGCGGGCGAGGACCCACCGCCCCCGCGGCCCCTGAACCACCTGACCATTAGGCGCGCAAACCACCCTCCGGCCGAGGGGCGCTGAGGCACCTTGTTGCACGAGTCGTCCGGTCAGGCATCTTGGAGTAGGCTGGCGTAGGGGCGAGCCCTCGAACCATGAGGGACGCCTACCATGCCTTTCAAGGCGAATGCCGATCGCCGGCACCACATACCCAGGCAGAAGCACCGGGTGACCAACTGGGCCGAGTACGACGCCGGTCTGCGCGCCCGCGGCAGCTTGACCGTGTGGTTCACGCCGGAGGCGGTCGCGGGCATTGATGCTCCTATAGAGGTTCTGTCAGGACTCGCGCCAAACCTGGCAGCACGAGATGTACGGCGCGTTCCGCCTACACGGCCTCAAGGATTGCGAGCGCCGCCGTGGCGCGACGGAGGTGGAGCAGGCGGCGGTCGGCGGGGACGGGCTGGTTGTGGCGGGTGCGGAGGCGGAGGAAGCTGCGGAGCTCGTCGTAGCTGCGACAGAACCTCTCCGCCGAAGCGAAACTTTTGAAGCCGCGCATACCTCGCGTGCGCCCTTTCACGCCGCGGTGGTCCTGCTCGAGCCTGTTATTTTTGTAGGCGTTGGTCCGGTGCACGACCTGCCGGCCGAGCGTGCTGCGGATCGCCCGCGGGTAGGAGCCGTGTCCGTCAGTGGTGACCTGATCGGGCGTCACACCCGTGACGGCCTTCGCCGAGCGGAAGAAGGCCTGGGCCGCGGCCATGTCACGGTGCTCGCTCAGCATGGTGTCCACGAGATGGCCGTCGCGGTCGATGGCCCGGTAGAGGTAACACCAGCGACCCCGCACCTTCAGGTAGGTTTCATCGACATGCCAGCGGCGGCGGCCGACACCGCCCTTGCCATGCCGGCGCCGGCGGAGCTCGTCGGCCAGCACCGACGCGAGCTTGGCCTCCCACTCGCGGACCGCCTCGTAGCTGAAGACGATGCCGCGCTGCAGGAACATCTCGCTGAGGTCGCGCAGGGTCAGGCGGTAGCGCAGCCGCCATAGCACCACGAGCGCGATGACGTCGGAGGGGTACTGCGCGTGGTTCAGCAGGGTACCGGAGCGCTCGTTGTACTGCTTGCCGCAGTCGCGGTAGCGGCGATAGCCCCGGGCCGTGCGCTCCGGCCGCTCGGTCACGGTGGCGGAGCCGCAAGCCACACAGTCCATCCTCGAGTCTCGCTCCGCTGGTCCCGGAGCCTACCTGCCCTACCCCGGGCAGCCAAACGGGTCGCCTGGCGCCAAACCTGACAGAACCCCAACATCACCGAGCGGTTCGGATGACGGGCTGAGGTGGCATTTGGCTACACGGGCCAGTCCTACAGGTCCCTGGCGCTCGTGATCACCCGGCCGACCATGCCGTACGCGATCGCTTCCTCGGTGCTCATCCAGTAGTTGCGGTCGGTATCGAGGCTGACCTTCTCGTATGGCTGACCTGTCTCGCGGGCGATAATGCGGTTGATCCGCTCCCGCATCTTGACGATTTCGCGCGCCTCGATGTCGATGTCAGTTGCCGGGCCACGGACCCCGCCCATCGGCTGGTGTAGCAGGAAGCGGGTGTTGGGCAGGCAGAACCGTCGCTCCTTGGCGCCCGCAAGGAAGATCAGCGCACCAGCACTTGCCACCCAGCCCGTGCCGATGATGCGCACCGGAGCGGCTGCATCAACGAACCGGATCATGTCGTGAATGGTGTCGCCACTCTCGACGTGACCACCGGGCGAGTTGATGTAGAGATCGATCGGCTTATCGGAGTCGCCAGCCAGGGCCAGCAGCCGACCGGTGACGTCACGCGCCACCTTGTCCGTGATGGCGCCGAACACCAGCACCTTGCGCTGGGTGAAGAGCCTGGTCTCGAGCTCGTTGATCGGTGACGACAGCGTCCGGTTGTCGCCCGGCTCCCTGGGCTCAGGGCCGACCGGTTCCGGAACTTCAGGGTCGTTGTCATCGAAACGGGGTAGAAAGCGATCTGGTAGGGTCAAAATGGGCTCCTGTGGGCCGAGGGCAATCTATTCAGTCATGGTGTCTTGGCTCTGAGCGGCTGCATTCTGCCGAGCAATCTGTCCCTGTCCAGCAACCCATAGACAGCCACGGAGTCGCCCCCACCGTGGCGATCACGGCCGAGGCCAGGGTGAACAGGAGAAGGCCGCAGGCGGTGGCCCCGCGGGCGCCCGTGCGGTCTGCCGCCTTGCCGCCCGGGATGATGCAGGCTGCAGAGGCGATCTGGGAGGCATTGACGGCCCTCACTCCCTCCCCGGCATTCAGGGCGAGGTCGCCGGGCGCTGGTCGACGCACCGGCATTGCGCCGGCCCAGCCCCCCCCAAGTCCGAGCGGCCGAAGGCGCCCTCGGGGCAGCCGCTTCGTCCTGCTGAGTTAATCAACCGGATTTGGCATGGGGGACGCGAGCACGAGGGTTGGAACCACATGGACGGCCAAGGCCCCGTTGGTTAGGAGTGCCCCGTTGACCAACCGCGCGGCACTCGGTCTCGAGCGCAGAGGCGACTTCCGAAATCTCCAGAACGATGCAGGTGCCCCCGCTTTGACAGACGGGAAACCGCTCTCGACCCGAGAGCCAGTGCAAGACCAGGACGAGACCACGCTGGAAGAAGTGCGCGTGCGGGAGGCGCTCGGCAGGATGGGCGCTCCGCCCCGCCGGCCTGGGGGTCACGATGGTTCTACGGCCCCGCAGCCAAGGCAGCAGCGCCGCTTCGTGCGAGAGGGCGAGGTCCAGGTCGAGACAGTGGGCAACCGCGCTCGGCATGGCGGCGCCTCTGCAGAGGCGGCCGCACTGGCGAGGCGGCTGCGGGAGGCGGAAGCCGCGTTGCAGATCGAGCGCATCGAGCGCGAGCGTGTCGGACGGCTGCTCGAACAGGCATTGGAAACCAGGCGGCAGCTCGAGGTGCGGCTCAGGCACGAGGCCGATGCGCGAGACGAGGCGGAGAAGGCCTTGGCGGCGCTCCGCGCCGCCGGCGTCGATGCGGAATGCCTGCGCGCGCAACTTCAGGCAGCGCAGGAGCTGCTGGAGGCCACGCGATCGGCGGAGGCGGCGGCACGGCAAGCGGTGCGCAGTACGAAAGCGGCACTGACGAGGGAGCGGACCGCGCTCGCTGCCGAGCGTGAGGCGCATGCTACGACAGCAGCCGAGCTGCAGACGGCGCTGTTGACGCTCGCCGCGACGAAGCGCGAACTCGCGGCCGTGCGCCGTGAGCTGGCCGAGGCGGTTGCACAGGCCCGGCCGACCTCTCGCCGGCAAGTGCCGAAGGCGGAGAAGTTGGAGACAAGGAAGGCCCCGGCACGGACCTCCCCGTCCCCGGCGAAGGGTCCTGGCCTGCTGGGCGCCGCGAAGTCCACGTCCCGCAAGCCAGCGGCTACGACGCCGAAAACGACCACGGCGGCACAGCGGAGCCGATCCAAGGGGGCGAAAGCGGCGACGCCCAAATCCAGCCCGCCCGTGCGAACGACAGGGGGGCGCGGGTCCGTGACGCGGCGCGTCAGCACCACCGAGACTGGGCGCAAGACGCCTGCCAAGCGCCGCTGAAAGCCGGCCCGGAAGAAAAGCCGGCCGAGCTGACGCCGGCACGGGCGGCCACCGACCTCAGGCCAGCCTCACTCCCGAGCTTGGATGTCAGCCGTAGCAAAGCTGAGCGCAACGGCCAGGGAGTGGCCTACCCTGCCCCTGGTGCAGCCATGTCGTCAGGCTCGGAGCTGCCGTTCGGCTCCCCATTCTCCGGCTGCAAATCTGATGCAGCCTCGCGGCGCTGGCGGAAGTAGTCGCTTAGGCGGACGTTCAGGCATTCTTCGTCGAGCATGGCCGCCCAACGCCACACCCTGGCCGGCGTCGCCAACCTTTCCGCCCCTGTGTTCCACTACCCGTCGTCACGCAGCAGCCACACACGGACGCTCGCGGCCTAAGTACCTCCATGTCAGACTGCGCGCATGACGGAACCGGGCCCCCTCACCTTCACCCCCGCCGAACGCGACTTTATCCGCCGTGAGTTCGGCCAGCGCTTCGGCAGCTTCCCGGCGTTGGCCGATGGCATTTTCCTGCACCGTTGGCGCACCGGCCCGCAGGCGGGCGAGGCCAAGATCCCGAAAGCCCTGACCGGCCTGATCGAGCGCGGGCTGGTCGCGCTCTCGCCCGAGCCGCCCAACATCCTGGGTACGCGCGCCTTCTTCACCCCCGCCGGGCTCGCGGCTCTACGCGAGTTGCTGCAGGACCGTCGCGCCATGGACCCGAAGCGCTTCGCTCACCTGCGCCAGGAGCTCGGGCTCGACCAGGCAGGCGCCGATATCGCGGCATAGCTGGGGGCGCACGACGCCTTGGTGCATCGATCGGCTGACCGGGTGCCTTGAGGTAGGGTGAGGTTGGGGCAAGTCCCCTTCACCCTGCAGGACCACAGGGGCCCGCATCGTAGGCCGCCCAGTTGGTGACCCGGTGCCGCTGTTTCGGAATGTGGTGCCGCCGGTCCCGGTTGGCTTTGAACGGCATGGCAGGCGCCCCTCTGTGATCGAGGGCTCGCGCCAACACCAACCTACCCGAAGCCGCTCCCACTGGCGACCTCTGCAACAAAGTGGCTCAACACCGCTGCTCCGATAGCTCTGCGCGACCGGACATCCCAGTAGCATCGACCATCGTCAGGCACCTGGAAGCCTGCGCGGCACCCTTGGGTCGCTCGCCCAAACCTCGAATGGGAACTCGAGCGCAAGGCGCGGCATCTCGCGCAACGCCTGCACAGCCGCCGCCCTGAGAAAAACGTGCCAGGTCTCATAGGCTTTCGGCTTCCTGCCCTGCAATGGCGGCAGGCTGGAGTTGTCCGGTCAGCCACGGCCGCTCCGGTGAGCGCCGCAGTGATCTGCCCCTTAGCCTGGCTGTCTGCAGAGCAGCCGGCCGCCCCTCTTCCAGATAGTAGAAGTTGCTGTCCAACGGCCGTTTAGGCACCGACGGTAAGCCGAAAAACCACCCTGAATCGCGTCACACCTCCCCAGGCTCCCCGCTGCGCAGCGGCCGCAGCGTATGGGCGAGGCTCCGGACATACGCTGCGGGGCGCCGTGGCGCTGCGCAGCGGAGCGCGGCTGACACGGTCTCGGATGTTTTTGGCGCCTGATCGTGCGGCAGGCGCCACCCCGCCGCCATCGCCCCTCTCAGAAAGCGGGAAGTAGCGAGGCGATCTTGCCGCGTTCGGCGTGAACCAGCAGGATTCTCCCTGCTGGGTCAATGGAGGAGGATCACGTGGGCGGGGACGGCGAGGACGACGAGGACTGGCGCTTACGGGACCCCGAGCCAGAGCTCTCGCTCTTCGACGAAGAGCCGGAGCCGCCACCCGCTCTCCGGGGCCTTGTGGGGACGCCCCGCCAGCCCGTTCGATCTCAGACAGCCGAGGCTCCCTCCTCGGAGTTCCTGATGGCTCTCTGCGCGGCCGAGGATGCTCTGTCGCGCCTCGACGCGGCGGCGCTGGCCGCCCCCGACGCGGTCCGGGAAGGCTTGGCGGCCCGGCTCGCCTTCCGCGAGGCCGCGGGCTGGCTGGCGCACGCGGACGCCTGGGTCCACCCGCTCGACCTGGCGCTCCGCGACCTTGGGCTGACCGGCTCCTATCTCGCCGCCGCCTCGGCGGGACGTACCCGGCGCGAGCTGCCGATCACGATGCGCAGCAGCGACACCAGGGGCTGGGACCCTGCTGACCCTGACAGCCTCCCCGAGGATGTTTTGGTAGCGACGGCTCTCGCCCTGGCCCGTGCGCTGCGCCGGTTAGCGACAACCTCAACCTGGACGCCGCTCGGCTCGCTGGAGGCCGCACAGAAGGCGTTCGGACCGCTGGGCCTCGGTGGGCTCGATCCCGCCCACTTCACGCCGTGGCGGGCGGGCTGGAAGGCGCAGATGGAGACAAGGCCGGCACTGCTGGCCGCGCTGGGCGCGGCGGGCTGGTGGCCCCGCGCCGAGACCGGTGAGGCGGAAAGGCCGCGCTGGTCGTCATCCTCGGCCGGCAATGGGGCCGAGGAAGCGCTTCGGGCGAGCTTCGCCGCTGCGGCGGTGGTCACGGCGAGCCGCCGCCTCCGGGCGATCCCCCTGCCCTGCTGGGCTTCCGTGCCGTCCCTACCCGCCAGCCGCTGGCGTGACCGGCCGGGCTGGGGGACAGATCCTGCCGTGATCACCCCGACGCTACGCCTCATCACCGAGGCCGCCAGGGCCGGGGCGATGGAACTCGACCGGCTGCTCAGCGCCGCTGAGGCCGGGGCTCGACTGGCCGCCGGGGTCGATCCTCGGTCCCGGCTTCCGGCCGCGGTCGACGCGGCGCTCCGGGTGCCCGCGCTCACCCCGACCGCCCTGGCCCGGCGCCTGAAAGTCGTCCCGCAGACCGCGACCGACCTCTGCCGCCAGCTTGCTGTGGGCAAGGTCGTCCGGGAGGCGACGGGAAGGAAAAGCTTCCGGGCCTTCGTTATCTGAACTTTGGGTAGAATTAAGAGTTGGTGGCCTGTTGTCCGGGTTGCCGAGAAATAGGTCACGGGCTGTCGATTAGGAGTTCGTGATTTCCACCATGGCTGCACTTGCGAGACATCTGCCCGCCGCCGCCCTGGCCGGCACACACCCCGTTTGCAGCGGCGACGAGACCGACGCCCTGATGAGGGCCCTTCTCCTGGCGCTCTGGGACGCGGGAGGATCCCTCACCCGGAAGGAGACGGTCACCGCCCTGGCGGCGAAGCTGCCGCACCTCTCGGGGGCGCAGCTCGAGGACGGAGTGCTCGGCGCCTGGCTGGCAATTTCCAAGCGCCGACTTGGCCACCTGCAGCAGGTGGACGGCCGCCTGACTCTCAGGCTGACGGCCTTAGGTCTCCTGCGAGCGGAGAGAGAGCGCCGGCCGCGAGGTATGGCGGCCACCCCGCGGCCGGCCCGCTACTCCAAGAAGGTGGTTCTCGACGTCGAGTACGGACCTGACCAGCGCGCAATCACCCGCCGCTCCGGCGTGACCATCCTGACCCTGGAGACTTTGCGCGAGCACGGAGACTGGATGTCGGCGCGGGAGATCGTGACCGTGATCTCCCTGGAGGCGTGTCGCGGGCTCCTGCAGGCCGTGCTGACCGCGCTCTACAAGGCGGAGCGGGATGGGCTGATCGAACGTCGGGCCCTGGCACCACGACAGATCATCTGGCGCTGGCCGCAATCGCCAATGGGAAAGTTTTGACCTGCTGGGGCTGCGCTGAAGGCGGGCCACCCACGGGGCCAGGGCATCCTGGTCCCGAAATACGCTCCGCGGGAATTCGAGCGCTGGGCCAACGGCTTCCACATGGGCCAGCTCTGGTACTGGGACACCGCCCTGAAGACGCTGCGCCTGGGGAAGCTCACGCCACATACCCTTAGCGTCGAGCTGCGCACCTGGTACAGCGAAGGCGAGGAGCGTGCCGCCGGCGGCTATGAGCGCTATTCGAACCGCTGGCGCGACTTGGAACTCTCAGGGCCCGTTGCGGTGCAGGATCTCCGGATTCAGCTCGGCCGGCGCGATGAGAAAGTGTTCGGGGCACACCGCTATCCTGCTGGCGTGACGGCGCCCTTCGAGAGACACAACCTCTCCAGCGCGTCCCGCCAGTAGAGTTCACGCCGCAGCACCTGAAGCACCCTACGATCCGGAACGCCGAATCAGTTCGGGTCGGGAGACGTGCCGCCTACCAGCACGTCATCGACCATCACCAAATCGCCCTGTTCGTCGGGTTGACTGGTCTGGTCCGAGGTGCGCGGCACGAAAACCACATGGACCTGCGATGCTGGTGCCCGCCGGCGGCCACCAAGTGGAGCAAGACCTGCCTCCGCGACGATGCGGCCAGCCTCGCTGGACCGGTCCCCAACGATATGGACCGTGAACTCAGGAATGTCCTCGGAAGCGATGCAGCGCTGCAGACCCTTCTTGAAGTCCGTCAGTCGCTCCGTCCGACTGCCCACAAGCGCCCGAAACTCGGTCAGCGGGATCGGACGAGACTGTCGCGGTTGGCTGGGGGCATCCCTGTTGTAGGTGACCCGCTTGCCGATCTCGTAGAGCCGGCGCGCCATCGGGCTCAGATCGAGATACCTGTGTGAAATGCGATGGAATCGCCGGTCGAAGACGACGGCCCTGTACAGCCATTCACAGAGGACGAGCTCGATGGCCTGAAGCTTGCCCTCCCGACCGTCCTCCCTCTCAGTTACGAAGTTCACTTCGCTCAAGAGCCGAAAGAACCCTTCAAAACGCTTCTTGCCCGCCGTGACGTTGGTCTGGATTTCCGCCGTGTTCAGCCGACGCAGCGCACTCCGCAGATCATCGTATTCATTGGCGCTGATGGTCCGGCCTCGGGCCGAGGGGCGGGTTGCCCGGATCAGGTCAGACGCACGAACCGTCATCGTCGTCGATGTATGCTCGCCATTGTCGAGCGCCCGGACCAGGATCGAAACCAACGCCAAGATAAGGGCCTTGTCCCCCATGGTCGGCAAACCGTGCTTCGGATCGGGAACGACGCGGAAGGTGCGCTTGGTCCGGCTGTCAATGAAGTTCACCGCCTCGAAGCTCGGACGCTTCTCGACGCCGAAGAGTGGGTAGCCTGACAGCTCCGCCTCATTGCGCAGGCGATCGACTGGAAGCTGCACGTCCAGTGCCAGCATACCTTGCCGCGCGGCGGCTCGCTCAGCGATCCGCTTCCTGGCCGGGACGGCGGCAACGGCCATTTCTGGGCTCCCATTGATCGTCTCGGATGAATGCCGACCTTCCGCGAGTCTGGAAAGGACCAAGTCGGGAGCGAAGGCACGTTTGCCCCGACATAGAAGCTCTAAATCGGGAGTGAAGGCACGTTGCGGGCAGGCTGCCTCCGCCTGCCCTGTTTGTCTCCGGGTCCAAGTCCAGGGAGCCAACGTGCTTTCGGTCGCTTCGAGCCCGTCTTCTGCGGCGCCACCAACGTGCCTTAGGTCCCTTCGGTGATTCTGCTCGGCCGAACAACGTGCCTTCACTCCCGGCTCGAGGCCATTACGGGCTGCTGCCGCCAACGGGGCTTCCGCTGCCCAACGTGCCTTGGCTCCCTTCGCCTTAAGCCGAACGTGCCTTGGCTCCCCAGATCACTCCCGAGCCCATCCGGAACGTGCCTTCGCTCCCGTTCCTCGGCCGCTTGCGGCTACGAAGAAGACCGGGTGCTGGCTCAGACTACGTGCCTTGGCTCCCGCTTTGGAGCCGTGGGGGGCGGCGGCGACGTGCCTTCGCTCCCCAGAATGGTGCTGGGCCGACCGGAACGTGCCTTGGGTCCCATCGGGGGAAGCCAGCTCGGCCGGCCCATTGCCCAGCAACGTGTTTTCGATCCCGCTTTCATCGCGTCGGGCACGCCGTGATCGAGAGAAAGACGCACCAGAGCCTCACCGACTCCAACGTGCTTTGGCTTCCTTCCAGACGTTCGGCCTGGGAACGTGCCTTGGCTCCCGCGCCTCAGGCCCGGGTTCCAGGCACTTATCCACAGTGGCAGGCCCTTCAAGGAGTCTGATTCTTTGAGTCCAAGAATGAAAGGTGGGTCGGAGATTGCCGTTCTGAATCAACGCATTAGACCAGAAATTCTGGAGCGAAGGCACGTTGATTCGGGAGCGTGGGCACGTCAAGACGGGACCCGGGGCACGTTGGGCTTGGGAGCGAAGGAACGTTGGTTCGGGACCCGAGGCACGTTGGAGCTGGGAGCCAAGGCACGTTCCAGTTGTATGGGCATCGTGACGCTCCTCCCTGTGAACGGGGAGGCTTCCTGATTTACGCGGCTTGTAGAAGGCCGTTTGGCTCAGGGTCTTTTTTCCCGCTTCGTCGCCGGTCCTGACTGGGGAGGCTCTGCGGGCTGCCACGCCGGGTCCCGGCGCGTTTTGCGATCAGCGCAGGGAATTGCTTGGGACGGACCATCGCCATCGAGCATCCGTCCGCAAGCGCCACAGGAGAATCCGGACGGAGCCGCTAACCAGCCCCATCCAGATCCTCCTGTGGCTGGATGCAACTGCGTGCAACTAGGCACAAGCTAACGCAACCCTGCGCGTGTAGGCGCTTGTGCCGCGCCGCGTTGCTGGCCTAGCCGCTCCGCCCGCGTTTGACGAAGAGGCCCATTGCGTGGGCTCTCGTGAGCTTCTCGATCGCGGGTGGCAATGCTTCCCGGAGGGCGTGCAGGATGAACTCATTCATCGAGGGGCCGCCGTTTTCCGCCACCCACTTCAGGTTTGCGTGGATGTCGGGCGGCAGCCTCATCGTCCAGGGCCGCATCAACTCCTTCTGCGGCACCGGCTGGGGCGCATAGGTCGGCGGAACAAGCGGCGGGGGGGCAGGCAGAGGAGGGCTTGGCAGCGGCGCGAGCGCGGGCGGCACGACCGCGAGCGGCGCGGGCATCACCACGGCAGGCACCTGCTGCGGCTCGGCGGGCACCGCCTGCGCCAGTGCTGGCTGAGGGGGCGCCGGCGGCGTGCTCCCCTCCCCTCCCCCGGTAGCTTTGTTGAGGAAAGCCTCGACCTTTGGATCACCGAGCCGCACCTCGGGCAGATTATTCGGCCGCGGCGGGCGCGCTGAGGACGGCGTACTCATACCCGAAGATCTCCTTGAAAACGGCGATGGCCTCGGCCTGGGCCTTTGGATCGAGGCCACCCTTGCGCGCGTGCGGCTCAAAGACGGTCCGGCCGGCCTCTTCGTTCACGCCATAGATGGAGCGGTGGATAAGGTAGTGGTCGAAGAGCTCAAGATTCTGGAATTCCGAGCCGCGAAGCTTCTCGATTGCCGTCCCAACGACGGCTGCCGTCTGCGTCCAGTTTGACGGCACGTTGTTCAGGAGCACTGCTGCCCTAAGGCTTGGGTTTTGCAGGCGCGCCTCCCCCACCAACTCATCCATTTTCTCCAGCGTCCACCAATTGAAGGCCGTCGGGTTGATCGGGATGACCAGCAGTTCGGATACGAGTGCCGCCAGGCGGAGTTCGACGCTGTCGCGGCCCCCGGTGTCGATCACCAGATCCGTATAGTTCTGGGCCAGGTCGCGGATTTCGTGCGCTAAGCCTCGCCCTGTCTTCTGGACGCTCTTGATCCTGGGCTCTGCCTGGGACTGGTCCCGAGCCGCGCAGAAGATGCTCGCGGTCTGCTGTGGATCGGCGTCAATGAGGAGCGGATCACGCCCCATGGTTCTGAGCATGTATGCGAGGTGACACGCGAGCGTGGTCTTCCCCACGCCGCCCTTTTCCCCGCCGGCGGTCACGATCATCCCCAACCCCCATTTGATCGTCTGCGGCACATGGTAGGTCGTTAGGCCGAGGCGCAGCAAGTGAGTTGGAGGCAGTTGCAGGTAGTTGCACAGAGTTGCGTTGGCGTGCGCCAACGTGCACATCCGTGCTGCTGGCCCGCGATCTGCGGAGCCCCGAAGGTCTCAGAAAATCAGTAGCTTAGGCCGCGCCCCTGGAACCTCCAGACAGTTGCCGGTAGTTGTGTTAGAACGCAGCAGAACGCGACGCTGGCCCGGCGCTGTCAAAGTGCCTCATTGGCATGTGTTGCGACGCCGCGACACGCACCAAGCCACTACGCACCGGCTTTCGCCGCGTTGGGCCGTGCCGTGTCGCATTGTGCCCCTAATAGATGCGCCGCAGCGCGCCGCACCGTGCCGCCACTCCAAAGGAAGGCGTTCGCCTATAATGCGTAGGGTGTCGTACCATAAGTTGCAAAACGAAGCGTCGGACAGCAACGTCAAGGTACGGGATGGAAGGCCTTAGGCAGCATTGGGTTGCCGCCGCGCGGCACCTCACGTCGCGGCGGGCACATCCAATGAACGCCACCAGATGGAACAACGGAGCGGAGGCAGTCCCGCTCAGAAGCTGTACGCGAATAAATCTCTTGCGTGGTGCCCCCAGAGAAGTTGCTCCACGGCGTGCAGAACCCGGACGGTAATCCGCATCTCTGCGCCGTTCCCCGCCAAGATGGAACTGTAATCGTTTTCTGCTTTCTGCCCCCGAGCGCAACATGACGCAAGCGGCCGCCCTGGTCTTTGTACCGGCGGCACGTAAAGACAAGACACGCATCAACAGCCGCACATCTCGCGGCGGACCAGGCGGCCCAAATCACGCAGTAGCCCCAACTTCGCTGGATCCAGGTCGCGAGGTCGCCTGTCGATCAGGCACAAGGTGCCGAGGCAGAGGTCGGCCGCGTCCCTGATAGGAAAGCCCGCGTAGAACCGGACGTGTGGCTCCGAGGTCACCGCAGGGTTGTCGGCGAACCGGCTGTCGAGCTGCGTGTCCTGTACAACTATTACGTCATCGCCGAGAATCGCGTGGGCGCAGAATGAGAGATCCCGATGAGTCTCTTGTAATTCGAGGCCGTAGTGAGATTTGAACCACTGTCGATCGCGGTCAACCAAGGTGATGAGCGCGATCGGCACCTCGAAGACCGCTGCCGCCAGCCGGGTCAGGCGGTCAAAGCGCTCCTCCGGTGGCGTATCCAGGATATCCAGCTTGCGCAGGTTGGCGAGACGTTGCTCCTCGTTCGGGGCTAGCTCGGCACGCTGCCAACGGCAAGCCTGGCGCAGCATCCAGGCGCGCACGCGCGCCTGCACGTAAGCGGAGGAGAAGGGTGCCTCCAGCCGCTCTGTTACGCAGGGCTCCTGGCCCCACGCGTGGTCTCTGCCGGTCTGCAGGAGGACGATCGGTAGATTTGCTGCGTCCGCGATCGGCAGCTGCCGGATCGCACGACATGCTACGATTCCGTCGATAGCTCCCGGAGAATGCTCGAGCAGCACGAGCGATGGACGTTCCGCCTCGACCAGGCTGACCGCATCCTGGCTGCTCTGGCTGAGGGTGGCATGGAAGCCGTCGGTGCGAACCGCTCCAGATAGGAGAGCAGCGAGCGTCGGGTCAGCCGCACCAATCACCACTGATTGTTGCAGCAGGGCAGCCGGTTCTGCCTTCGCAGGCGGTGCACTCTGTTCGGCTGACGGCAGTTCACCACAGCCGGCGAGCGTGAATACCTGCCCCTCAGCCGCGGCAAAGACACGTAGTGGATTTTCTTCATCGAGGTCGGCGACCAGTCCTTGTACAATTTGATCTATGGCGCCGTCGTGTCGTTGAGGGTCATGATGCGTCAGCGCCAGGGCACGAGCGCCAGCCAACTGGCACATACGCGCAGCGTACTCCCCGGTGCTGTGGCCCCAACCGATCCTCTTCTCATACTCCTTGGGGGTGAACTGCGCATCGTGGATAACGAGATCGGCCCCGCGCAGGAACTCAACGTGGCGAAGATCCTCTCCAAACACTTGCCCCTGCCCGGTTGCCAGTTCCCGGGTGTGCGGTTCGTGGTCAGACGCGTAGACGAGTGTGGCTCCATCGGCCTCCAGCCGGTACCCGAGGGTCAGGGCTGGGTGGTTCAGGTACCGCGTGGATACGCGGACATCACCGATCTGCAGGACGCCTTCTACTAGCTCATGGTAGTGGATGTCTGCCCCGAGTTCCTCCAAGGTTACCGGGAAGTAGGCTGATTGCATCTGCCCCGCGAGCGTTTCCTGAAGCGACTGCCGCACACCGCGCGGGGCATAGATGTCCCAACGGTTTTCCAGCGTGAACAGGGGCGCGAAGAAGGGCAGACCCTGGATGTGGTCCCAATGCGTATGGCTGATCAGGAGGTGACCAGATCTGCCTTTGCGAGGGGAAGCCACGAGCTCCTGTCCCAAGCCATGCGCGCCCGTGCCGCAGTCGATGACCAGGAGGGTTCCCCCGCTAGTGCCAACCTCCACGCATGCCGTACTGCCGCCGTAGCGGAGGACGCTTGCCCCGCTCTTCGGGATGGATCCCCGCGTGCCCCAGAATCGTACATACATTGAACGATCCTCCAAGCGCTGGCGGCGAGCATCGGCATGGTGCGCCGGTCCATAGGGATCTTGAAACGATGCCTGCCTTGTCTAACAACCTGGAGAACGCGGATCAGGCTCGCCTCGGACCACCGCTCGCCGAAGTCGACATAAATAGACCGTTTCGCGCCTCCCTGGCCGTAGATCTCGCTTCACTTCGCCCCGAATGAGAGCGAATAGTCGGAACCGCGCCGGGCAGAGCCAGCGTGCCGCCCCGACCGGCTCCCCGGCGGGGTTCTGGGCAGTAGCACCCGGCTGGTCGGGTGCCGAGCCCTGGAGCCCCGACATGGCCCTCTCCGACACCGCCCGCCGCTTCCTCACCTAGGCCGCCCAGCACCCGCTGCGCCTGGCCGTGCCGCCCGACAAGCTGCCCACCGCTGCGGCACGCGCGGTGCTGAACAACCTGCTCAAGCAGGGCTACGTCGAGGAGTGCGAGGCGCCGATGAAGTACGTTGGCCTCGGCTGGCGCAAGCAGGACGGCGCCTGGACGGCGGTTCGGGCCACCAAGGCCGGGTTGGCCGCCATCGGTGCCGTACCGGCCGGCGTCGATCTGGCCGGCAGCGCGACCCTGACCGACGCCGAGAATGTGGGCACCGAAGCCGCCCCCGCCGACACGGCCCAAGAGCCTGGCAGCACGCGGCTGTCGGCGCCTGCAGCTCCGGAGGCCTCGGTAGCACCTACGGGCGCAGACGTCGCCCAGGCGCCTTCCACGCGCCCCAGCCTGCGCGACGCCGCCCAGCGGGTTCTCGCCGCCTGGGACGACGACGCCGGCGAGCGCACGGGCCTGCCGGACGCCATGGCCGCCCTCCGCGCCATACTGATCAAGCCCGCCCCGGCAGCGCGGACCACCACCCCGCGCAAGCCGCGCGAGGGCACCAGGCAGCAGCAGGTGCTCGCCATGCTGCGCCGGCCGGAGGGCACCACTGTCGTCCAAATCGCCGAGGCGACCAACTGGCAGGCCCACACGGTCCGGGGCTTCTTCGCCGGGCTGAAAAAACGCGGCGTAGAGGTAGGAGTGCTGAAGCGGGTGCGCCAGGTCGGACTGGGCAAGGTGGGCGTCAAGGGCAGCTACACAGTTTACGAAATCACGGAGTGACGACCGGCTTCGGACCACCGAACACAGCGCCTCTGTGGGCGTTGGTCAACCACATCACCGCAGTCCGGCCAGCTTGCCAGGCATGCTGATTGGCCGCGGCGCTACGTCGTTCCGGCCAGGCCCATTCGGATAGAAGGAGTGGAACGATGTCTGCTTCTCCGGCAGTCCAGGCCAGTGCCGGCGACCGGACCGACAAGTGCCACGACGTCATCATCATCGGCGCCGGCATCGCGGGCATGTACCAGCTCTATCGCCTGCGGGAGCTTGGCCTCTCCGTCCAGGTCTTCGAAGCCGGCGGCGGCGTCGGCGGCACCTGGTACTGGAACCGCTACGCGGGCGCCCGCTTCGATTCCGAGAGCTATACCTACGGCTATTCCTTCTCCGACGAGCTGCTGCAGGAATGGAGCTGGAGCGAGCACTTCGCCCCACAGCCGGAGACGTTGCGCTACCTGAATCACGTCGCCGACCGCTTCGACCTGCGCCGGGACATCCAGTTCAACAGCCGCGTCGTCGCCGCACATTTCGATGAGGTCGCGCAGCGCTGGGAGGTCACGCTGGAGGACGGCGGCCGCGCCGCCGCGCGCTTCCTGATCACTGCCCTTGGCCCCCTCTCGGCGGCCACGCTGCCGCGCATCCCAGGGGTAGAGAGCTTCCGCGGGGAGTCCTTCCACACCTACCGCTGGCCGCACGAGCCGGTGGACTTCAAGGGTAAGCGCGTGGCCGTGTTCGGCGTCGGCGCCACCGGCGTGCAGGTCACCCAAACGATTGCGCCCCTGGTCGGGCAGCTCACCGTTTTTCAGCGCACACCGAACTGGTGCACGCCGCTGCACAACCGCCCAATCACGGAGGAGGAGCAAGGCAGAATCAAGGCCAGCTACCCCGAGATGTTCGAGCTGCTGCGCCGGACGCCGGGTTGCTACATCCACGACCCCGATCCGCGTGGCACCTTCGAGGTGACAGAGGAGGAGCGCGAAGCCTTCTGGGAGCAGCGCTACAACGAGCCGGGCTTCGCCATCTGGATGGCCAACTTCCGCGATGTGCTGACTGATTCGAAGGCCAATGCGCTGTTCAGCGACTTCATCGCACGCAAGATCCGCCAGCGGGTCAAGGATCCCGAAGTGGCGGAGATGCTGATCCCGAAGTGCCATGGCTTCGGCACCCGCCGCGTGCCGCAGGAGACTGGTTTCTACGAGGCCTTCAACCTGCCACACGTGAATCTGGTGGATGTCCGCGCCACACCGATCGAACGCGTCACTCCCGCCGGCATCCGCACCAGCGACGCCGAGCACGAGTTCGACGTCATCATCTACGCGACCAGCTTCGACGCGATCACCGGCAGCTTCGACCGGATCGACTTTCGCGGCACCGGTGGTCTGCGCCTAAAGGAGAAGTGGACGGAGGGTCCGAGGACCTATCTTGGCTTGATATCGGCCGGCTTCCCCAACATGCTGACCCTTGTGGGACCGCACAACGCTTCGACCCGGTGCAACATCCCGCGCTGCATCGAGCAGAACGTGGAGTGGGTAACCGACCTGATGCGCACTCTGCACGACGGGGGCTGCACGCGCTTCGAGGCGACACTGGAGGCGGAGGCAGATTGGTCGCAGCACGTCGAGGAGCTGGCCGGTGGCATGCTGTACACCCAGGTGGACTCCTGGGCGACCGGAGTAAATCGCAACGTCGAGGGCAAGGATGTGCGCCGCATTCTGCAGTACCAGGGCGGCGCGCCGGCCTACCGGGCGCGATGCGACGAGGTCGCCGCAAATGGGTATGCGGGCATGGTGCTGAGCTAGCAGTGTGGGCGACGCGGCTCCCGCGCACTGGTCCCCTTCGCAAAGCTGGAGGGGCGGAATGACCCAGCCGAATCGCGGCGGCATTCTCGCACGGGGCAGTACGCCTGCTGGCGATGATGGGATCGCGCAGGAACTCCATGATGTCCGGCTTGCCGTCCTTCGCCAGGGCCCGGCCAATCGCCATCACGAGCGCGACTGCGGCGTCAATCTTCTGCTCCGGCCGCTGCTTGGCAGGGTAGAGGTTGCCGCGACGGTCCGGCTGCCGACCACGTTGCCCATGCACCACTCCAGCACGGGAATGCCGTTGTGCGGGAGGCTTCTTCGCCGGGCTGAAGAAGCACCAGGGCGTTGCGGTCGAAGCCGCCGAGCGGGTCCGGCAGGTTGGGCCCAACAAGGAGGGCGCCAAGAGCCGCCGGGCCGAGACGCTGGAGGTGCTACGGCCGAAGGCGGGCAGCGAGCCTGTGCGCCTGCTGGTGGACAGCACGGGGCTGAAGCTGTGTGGCCCCGGCGAATGGCTGATCGAGAAGCATGGCAGCAAGCGGCGTCGTGGCTGGCGCAAGCTGCACCTTG
>JAESGY010000394.1_pt1 | contig 20816 bp, 21 predicted proteins | sample 9269841 | NCBI WGS metagenome assembly JAESGY01 (sample SAMN17022865, study PRJNA683097) | algae metagenome | isolation source: Spirirestis rafaelensis WJT71-NPBG6 and co-occurring heterotrophs from... | place: USA: Pinto Wells, Joshua Tree National Park, Colorado Desert, CA | collected 2006-08-15
CGCAATTAAGTTGCGAGCTCTGAGTGCTCAAGCTCGCGCGTGAAGCCACCCCTTGATGATCGTGGCACAGTCGGCACTCTTGAGACGTAAGCGCTTGGTCCGCTTCTGCGCGTAAGAGCCGACGTTTGCTCAGAGGCCAGAAGGTGAATACTTGGGTCTTAGAGCCTGGACCGAAACTCCCGAGGAAGGCCGATTGCAGCGGCGCGGGATAAGCTTTGCGGAGAATCTCCCCTAAGAGCCCGGCCCGAAAAGGGTTGAGTGGCCGGAGCGAGGCTGATTCCAAGGGGTTTCTGAAGCCTGCCTAGGAAGTGCCATGTGGACCCCGACCACTCGGTGGCAGCATAGCCGCGATGGATTGCGCTACGAAACAGACCTGACTGAGGCCGAATGGGCCATTGTCGAGCCCCTGATGCCCGAGCCCTGTCGATGGGGCCGGCCTCGCGCGTGGCCGCTGCGGGAGATCGTCAACGCCATCTTCTACGTCCTGCGGGGCGGGATTGCTTGGCGTCTGATCCCCAAGGACCTGCCGCCTCGGACCACCGTACATCGCTGGTTGGCGCTCTGGCGCGACACCGGCCTGTTCGAGCGCATCAACCACCTGCTCGCGATGGCGGACCGGGAGCGGGTCGGGCGCGAGGCGTCGCCCAGTGCTGCCGTGATCGACAGCCAGTCGGTCAAGACCACCGAGAGCGGCGGCCCTCGGGGCTATGATGCGAGGAAGAAGGTCAAAGGCCGCAAGCGGCAGGTGATGGTCGACACCGATGGGCGTGGCCTCATTTTGGAGCCCCAGCCTGCCGACGTGCAGGATCGGGATGGTGCGCCCATCGTGCTTCGCCTCTCGCGCGGCTCATTCTCCTTCATCTCTAAGGCGTTCGCCGACATGGGCTTTGCTGGTGAGGGGCCTGCGAACGCCACTGCGATTACGATTGAGATCGTCAGGAAACCGCCAGACCAGATCGGGTTCGCGGTTCACCCACGCAGGTGGGTCGTGGAAAGGTTCTTCGCATGGATTAGCCGAAACCGGCGGCTCTGGAAGGACCCGGAGGCGACGCTGGCCTCTGCGAGGGCCTTCCTGTACGCCGCCTCAGCCATGATCCTCATCCGCCGATTCGGGCGCGCGTCATGAGTTTCGGGCCGGACTCTTAGCGGAATTCCCTAGATGCGCGCAAATAGTTTAAAGGCGTCGAAGGCAGGCGGCCCTCCTGATAGGCCGCCTGCTACGGTAATTGAAGGCCGGTCTTAGGAATTAGCCGGACTTGTGGGGCAGGTAGATCCTCAAAGCCCGCACGGAAATGGGTCCAATGGCCGGGGCGAGGCCGATTCCAAGCGGTTACTGAAGCCTGACTTGAAAGCTCCATGTGGATCCCAGCCACTCCGCGGCGCAAACACCGCTCTAATCTGACAAAATCAAATTGAGCAGCGACGCGGACCAACGTGATCTGCTTCCCTTCTCACCTCACGGTAGATTGTCGCGGATAAAAATCTCAATGCGGATTCGCTCCTGCGCGAGGAGGATAGGCGCACCCTCACAGCGGGCCAGTAGAATACGCGCCGCCGATCGAGCTTCGTGCCCAGCATCCTGATTGATGATGGCATCGGCCGTGCCATCGAGCAGCCAACGACGGGCATCCGATGTCAGCTCATGTCCGATCCAGATCACGTTCCGCGCACGACCAGACGTCTCCAGCGCTGCCGCCACACCCTGATTGCCAGCTCCCGCGTTGTAAATGCCGACGAGATCGGGATGTTGCGACAGCATATCGCCTACGATGGCACGATTTCGATCGGTGTCGTCCCGACCCTCGCAGGCGGGCAGCGATCGAAGGTGCGGATACTCGCCGGACAAGACCTGCAGGAAGCCGAAGAGCCGCTCGGCGTGATCGCGCAGGGCCATGGAGCCCAGGATAACTCCGATCTTACCACCACGCCCGGCCAGGAACCGCCCCATCAAAGTAGCGGCCGTCCGGCCCGCCGCGGGATTGTCGATTCCGACATAACGCGCGTGCTGCGCCGACGGAACATCGGAAACCAGCGTCACGACGTGGACTTCGCGGGCGACCATCTCGTTGATGGCAACGCGGACTGCGGGGTGATCCAGCGCAACGAGCGCGACGCCATGGTACACAGGCGGCAAGGTGCGCAGCGCGGTCGCCAGAGCCTCGGGATCGAAGACATCGACATAAACGATGTCGATGAACGCCTGTTGCGGAGCCAGCCATTCCGCTGTCGCCGAGACCTGCTCGGCGAGTTCGGTCATGAAGGGATTGACGCTCGATGGCAGCAGGAATGCGAACCGAAGGCTGCGGTTGCGGGCCAATCGCGCCGCCGCAACATTCACCCTGTAGCCAAGCTTGCTGATCGCTCGTTCAACCTGCGCGACGGTTTTCGGGCGGACGCCCTCGCGGCGGTTGACAACACGATCGGCAGTGGCGAGCGAGACGTTGGCCTCGCGAGCCACATCGTCAAGCGTCACCCGGCGTCTGCTCATTGCTAGGGCCGCCGCTGTTACCGTGCGGCCCAAAGCATGCCGCGCACCATAATCGCGCGGACTTCCGGCAGGTCTAACTCGTACGCGCGGTGACCGAGCGCCGAATAGAAGACCCGTCCCTGGCCGAACATCTTTTTCCAGACCTGCGGCATGACCACGCCCTTGGTCCAGGGCGCGTGCTCGCCTGAGAAGGTGGTAGTAGCCAGAACCTCGACGCCAGGGTCGACATGCATGTAGTATTGCTCTGAGCGGTACTCGAAGCTTTCGATGCCTGCCATGATAGGATCGTCAGGCTTCGTCACATCGACCGTGTAGTCGATGATGTTTCCCGGATGGGCGACCCATTGGCCTCCGCACATAAATTGGTAGTCGACGGAGTCGCGGAAAGCGTCGCACATGCCGCCGTGATGGCCAGCGAGACCGACCCCCCCCTTCACTGCGTCGCACAGCGCCAGCGCCTCGGGTTTCTCGATCTTGGACATTGTGTAGATCGGGATGATCAACGAATAGTCCTTAATGTCGGGCTCAAGAAAAACTTCGGTTTTGGTCTCCACACGGACATCGAAGCCCTCGCTGCGAAGCCAGCCGCGTATTATTGAGGCGCATAGATCGGGATCGTGGCCGGCCCAGCCGCCCCAGACGATCATTGCCTTGCGTGTCATGTTCGCCTCGCTTCAGTCGAGTTGACCGGTGGGAAGTCCCGCCGGGATTATGGTCGGGCGGTCGACCGTCGTTGTGAGCGTCACTCGCCGCCCTTCATCTGACGAAGTCTGGAAGGCCTCCATCGCCTCCAGAGCATGCAGCGCCAGCGCGCCGCTTGCCCGGTGCGGCCGGTCCTGCAGGATGGCGGCGGCCATGTCGGCTACGCCGATGGAGCGAAACTCGCCGTCGGCGTTACCATGCGTCAGAGGCATGGTCTCCCATTCGCTTCCGGGCTTCGCCAGTGCTACCTCGCCACCAAAGCGATTGGGATCGGGCACGAGGAGGCTACCCGCCGAGCCGTAAATCTCGATCGGAACATGCTTGTGCTTCGGCACGTCGAAACTCATAGTAATAGACACAACGGCGCCGCTCACGAATTCCAGCACCCCCGTCACATGGGTCGAGACCTCCACCGGGATTGTCGCCCCGTTCATGGGCTGGCTGGTCACAATGCGCTCGAGCTTGGGCTTCGTCGCATAGCCCATGACTGACGCTATGGGCCCGATCAGGTTGATCAAGTCGGCGATGTAGTACGGTCCCATGTCAAGCATCGGCCCCCCACCTCGCAGATAGTAGAAGCCCGGAGCGGGATGCCAGCGCTCATGACCGGGGCAGCCGAAGAAGACGCTGCCGCCGACCGGCACCCCTATGGCACCGTCATCGATCAGTTTGCGCGCGGTCTGATGGCTGCCACCCAGGAAGGTATCAGGTGCCGAACCGACACGGAGCCCCTTGGCAGCGGCAAGGTCGATGACCTTGCGTGCCTCGGCGACGTTAACGCCGATGGGCTTTTCCGAATGCACGTGCTTGCCGGCGTTGAGAGCGGCGAGGCTGACGTCGGTGTGGGCGAGTGGCACAGTCAGGTTGACAACGATCTCAACGTCATCGCGCTTCAGCATTTCGTCGACGCGCATCGCCGGTACACCGAACTCTGCCCCTCGTGCTTCCGCCGTGGCGCTGCGCATATCGGCCACGGCTTTCAGTTCGATGGTCGAGAACCGCTGCATCGCGGTCATGTAGGCTTTGCTGATTACGCCACAGCCGATGACGCCAACACCCATCTTCCTCATGTCGCCTCCATTCCGATTCGTTTGTTGCCCGTGGCGCGCGTCAGCCCTTCACCGCGCCGGCGGTGAGGCCAGCGACGATGTATTTTTGCGCGAAAAGGAAAAGCACCACCGTCGGCAGGATTGTCAGTGTGATGAACGCGAGGATCAGGTGCCATTCGGTCGAATACTCACCCTGATAGACCATGATACCGAGCGGCCAAGGATACATGCTGTCGCTGTTCAGCATCACCAGCGGGATGAGGTAGGAATTCCAGCTATGGACGAAGACGATCGTGCCGACAGTCGCCAAGATGGGAAGGGACAGCGGAAGAGTGAAATAGCGGTAGAAGAGGACGTATGAGCAGCCGTCCACCAGCGCGGCTTCGAGGAGTTCATCCGGGAGGTCCTTGAAGAACCGGCGCAGCAGCAGGATGCTCATGGCGAGCGCGAATGCGACCTGCGGCAGCACCACGCCAAGATAGGTGTCCAGCAGGCCGAGATCGCGCACCTTGATGAAGATGGGCAGGATCGCCGTGGCAGCGGGAAAGAGCAAGCCCATCGTGAGATAGCTCAGCAACATTCCGCTGCCGAAAAAGCGGATATGGGCGAAGACGAAGGCCGCCATGGAGGCGACGATCAAGGTCAACACCACGGTGAGCGTCGCGATGACGAGCGAATTGCCTAGTAGCCGCCAATACCGCCCCGAGCCCAGGATACCGGCGTAATGCTCCAGTTCCCAAGCTTGCGGGAGACCAAAGGGATTTGTTCTTAGTTCCCCCAGGGACTTGAAGCCGCCCAGAACAGTCGCCGCAAGAGGGACCATGACGAACAGGAAAACGGCGGCTAGGAACAGGATCTTCATCGCGGCAACGCGGCTGAAGCCGTCCTCGCTGAATGGAATGGTCTGCAACTCCTCACTCATCGCGCATTACCCATCGCTTGTAGCTGATCGCGAAGATCACACAGATCACGAACAGGATCACGCCCACCGCGCTGCCAAAGCCTACACGCATTCGCGTGATCCCGAAGGTGTAGAGGAAGCTCACCATCGTGTGCGAAGAATCAGCAGGTCCGCCGCGGGTTAACGGCATCACTAGATCAAACAGCTGCAACGACCCGACGATGGCGAAGAACACGGAGAGGCGGATCGTCGGATAGAGCGAGGGGATGATGACGAAGCGCAGCAGCTGCCAGCGCGAGGCGCCGTCGATCCGCGCCGCCTCCACTATGTTGCGGTCCAGCCCCTGCAGGGCAGCAATGAACAGCATCATGTGGAATCCGAAATACTTCCACACGATCACAATAAGGATCGCGAGGAACGAGGTCTGCGGGCTCGCCAGCAGATGCGGCGCCTCGGCGCCAAACTGGCGGTAAATGGAGGCGAGGAGCCCGTAATCTCCGTCATAGACGAAGCTGAACATCAGGCCCGTTGCGATCTCGGCAAGAATGTAGGGCAGGAAGAAAACCATCCTGAGGGCGACGGCGCCGCGGAAGCGCTGCGCCAGGATCAGTGCCAAGGCGAGTGCCAGCGGCAGCTGCACCAGCAGCGACACGACGATGATGAGGAGGTTGTTGCGGAAGGCTGTGCCGAAAGCCTTATTGTCGAACACAAAGCGGTAATTGTCGAAGCCGATCCAGTTCCGCGGCGTTCCGAAGCCGTTCCAATTGAAGCCGGAATACCAGGCGGCCTCCCCCACCGGCAGCACCACGAAGAGCGAGAACAGCATCATGGCCGGCGGCAGGAACAGCAGGATCGCGGTCCACTTGCCGGATCCGCCGCCGATCCGTGGCCGGGAGGGCAAAGTTACGCTGGGAGAGGCGGTTACGGACAAGGGATTTCCTGTCGCCTGCGGCCGCAGGCACTTCGACCTGGGGGTTGCAGGGCGGCCCAGGCCGCCCCGCTCTCGGAGCGGATCAGTTGCCCTGGCGGTAGGCGTCTTGGACGGCCTTGGCGACTTCCCGGGGCGTCATGGAGCCGCCGGCGAGCTCGGTGGTGGCGTCGTTGACCACCCGACCGACCGAGGGGCCGAGATCTTGGTCCCAGAAGTTCTGGTGATATTTGGAGTTGGCGATGTTCTGCGCGATGTTGCGCATGAAGGCGCTGCCAAGGCCCGACTCCGCGCCCTTGTAGGTGGGGATCAGGAAGTTCTGTGCGGCTAGCCGCTTCTGCACATCTTCTGAGATAAAGTGCTTGATGAAGCTGACAGCCTCCTTGGGTGCCCCCTTGGTGACAATCCAGCCGTTGATGCCGCCGAGCGTGTCGCTGGGTTCTCCCTTCCCGCCCGGCACGGTCGGGAAATTGATCCATGCGAGCTTGTCGTCGCTGATCCCGGTCTTGTCGGCCGCAAAGACCTTTTGGGTGTGGTAGAAGGACGAGATTGCAAGGATCATCGCCGCCTTTCCATCGCCGAAATGGCCAATCGCCTGCTGGCTTTTGAAGCCGAGGAAGCCGTTCTGGAACGGCTGGAGATCTATGAGCTGCTTGAAGAGTTCGCCGGCTTTCTGAAAGGTTTCGGCCTCGAAGCCGCCGTTCTGGCCCTTGAGCGCGGCGTCAAAGGCGGGCTTGCCACCGATGCGGCCGGCGAGATGCGTCCAGTAGAAATGCACCGGCCATTTGTCGGCGCCGCCCACCGCGATCGGCGTGATTCCAGCGGTCTTCAGCTTCTTCACCGCATCCAGCAGGTCATCCCATGTCTTGATGGCGCCGGCGTCCACGCCCGCCTTGCCGAGCAACTCCTTGTTGGCCATGAAGCCAACCTGCGACACGGTGTGCGGCAGACCGTAGATCCTGTCGTCGACGGTGAAGGCTGCGACAGCGCTCGCCGACAGCTTGTCCTTATGGTCCTGCACCTGCGTGGTGATATCCTCGAGCACGCCGGCCGCGACCTGCGCCTTCAGCACGCCACCAGCCCAGCTGTAGATGATGTGTGGTCGGTCCCGCGATTGCAGCAGCGTCGGAGCCTTGGCCTTGTAAGCCTCGTTCTCCAAGTACTGCATGTCGACCTTGACGCCAGGGTTCTTGGCTTCGAAGTCGCGCGCGACCTCCTCCCAGATCTTCACCTGCACCGGATTGGCTTCGATATGCAGCCACCGGACATTGGTCTGCGCGGCGGCTAGTTCAGCCGTGAGCGCGAGAGCAGTGATCGCCATTAAGGCTTGCCTGACGATTCGCATTATTTCCTCGCTATGTGTTTGTTGTTGTGGCGCACCGTAGCGTGAGGATCTGAGGTACGCAACTCAAATCCTGATGCTAACCCATGATGGGAATAGAGTGACGGGGCTGCGCTGTCGGGCGTGATCAATCCAAAGCTGCGCGGCAAGGACGCAGTTATCGCAGCGGCCAGGGAGACACCAATGACTGCTTTTGGCACTTCTCGGACCTAGGCCGAGCTTCCGTTTTCCGGCTGCAAGCAGACCTTCACACTGTTAAGCTTAGAGGCCGAGTTTGACCCTGGTTGTGTAAAAACGCTGGCGGCGGGACAAGGCAAGCAGTGGTAGGATAGCCTAGCCTTGTTTGGGGGATCCGATGAGACGCTTTGTTGAAGGCGTGGATCGCAGCCAGACCACCCTGTTTCCCGAAAGCCTGGATGACTGGGTTGATCTGAACAACCCGGTGCGTGTCATCGATGCTTTTGTTGATGCGCTCGATCTGAGGGCACTCGGCTTTGGTGGCGTCGTGCCCGAAGCCACCGGGCGCCCGTCCTACCATCCTGCCATCCTGCTCAAGCTCTACATCTACGGCTATCTCAACCGGGTGCAGTCGAGCCGGCGCTTGGAGCGCGAGGCCAGCCGCAATGTCGAGCTGATGTGGCTCACCGGCCGCCTGGCCCCCGATCACAAGACCATCGCCAACTTCCGCAAGGACAGCGGCCGGGCCATCCGGCAGGTCTGAGCCCAGTTCGTCACCCTCTGCCGTAGGCTGGGGCTGCTGAACACGGCCAGCGTGGCCATCGATGGTTCCAAGTTCAAGGCCGTGAACAACCGCGATCGCAACTTCACGCGGGCCAAGGTGGATCGGCGCCGGGTCCAGATCGAGGAGAGTGTAGCGCGTTATCTCCGGCAACTCGACACGGCGGATCGGCATGAACCGACAGAGGCCCTGGCGGCCAGAACGACCCGGCTCAAGGAGAAGATCGCCCGACTCGAGCAGGAGATGCAGCGTCTGGCCGAGTTGGAGGCGCAGATGCTGGCGTCCCCTGATCAGCAGATCTCGCTCACCGATCCGGATGCCCGCTCGATGGCCACGAGCGGGCGCGGCTCTGGCGTGGTCGGCTACAATGTGCAGGTGGCGGTCGAGACTGAACACCATCTGATCGTGGCGCATGAGGTCATCAACGACGGCTGCGACCGCGCCCAGCTTGCCGCCATGGGCAAAGAGGCCAAAGCCGTCTTGGAGGTGGATCAACTCGAAGCGGTCGCTGACCGCGGCTACTGGGACAGTGAGGAGATCCTGGCCTGCGATCAGGCTAGCATCACCGTGACCTTGCCCAAGCCGATGACCTCCGGCTCGAAAGCGGATGGCCGGTTCGGCAAGCAGGACTTCGTCTACCTGCCTGAGGAGGATGCCTACCGCTGCCCGGCGGGCGAGAAGCTCAAGTACTACTACAGCAACGTCGAGCGCGGGCTGACGCTGCGGCGCTACTGGACCATGGCTTGCCAGGGCTGCCTGCTCAAGAGCCGCTGCACCACGGCTCCGCAGCGGCGGATCACGCGCTGGGAGCACGAAGACGTTCTGGAGGCGGTGCAGCGCCGGCTTGATCTAAACCCAGAGGCGATGCGCCAGCGGCGGGAGGTGGTCGAGCATCCGTTCGGCACGATCAAGCTGCGCATGGGCGCCACCCACTTCCTGATGAAGCGGCTGCCGAAGGTGAGGGGCGAAATGGCCCTGCACGTACTAGCCTACAATCTCACCCGGGTGCTGAACATTCTGGGTATCCAGCCTCTCATGGCTGCCCTCAGGGCATAGGGCAGGGGCTTTGCTCGTGTCATCATGCCCTTGAGGCGCCCAATCCTCGCTTCAGAGGCGATGGAAGCCTCATGCCGCCGATCATCGACCAACTCGCGCGTGCTGATGACGTCGAAGGGCCTTGGAGCGTGGAAAGCCGCCATCCGTCTTCTGTCAAAGCGTTTTTACACGACCAAGACCCGAAGCTGACATTTTCGCTCCGGATTGCTGCATTGTTTCACAAGCCTTGTATTTGAGCTTCCGCCGCTTTTCTGAGCAGATTCCGTTATGGCTTCCGAACTCTCCAGTCATCGCCCGCGCAGGCCGTTATCTCTCCGGCGGTCGTGGCATGCTTCTTGCATAGTGGTCCCTCGCTGCACCTGAAGCAGGGCAGGCAAGGGAGAAGGACCTATGTCGACATTCAAAATGACGCGGAGAAGCCTGATGGCGCTGGCTGCAGCGGCTCTGGTTTCTGGCGCCACGGCTGAAGCCGCAAAAGCAGAGGAAACGATCAAGGTAGGGGTTCTCCACTCATTGTCGGGTACGATGGCCATCAGCGAGACGACCCTGAAGGACGTCATGCTGATGCTCGTCGAAGAGCAGAACAAGAAAGGCGGTCTGCTCGGCAAGAAGCTTGAGGCTGTCGTCGTCGATCCAGCCTCCAACTGGCCGCTCTTCGCCGAGAAGGCCCGCGAACTCATCAGCCAACACAAGGTTTCCGCCGTCTTCGGTGCCTGGACCTCGGTCTCGCGCAAGTCGGTGCTGCCGGTGTTCAAGGAACTCAACAGCATCCTGTTCTACCCTGTCCAATACGAGGGCGAGGAGAGCGAGCGGAACGTATTCTACACGGGCGCTGCACCGAACCAGCAGGCGATTCCAGCCGTCGACTACCTCGCCAAAGAGGAGAAGGTCGAGCGCTGGGTTCTGGCGGGAACGGACTATGTCTATCCCCGCACGACCAACAAGATCCTTGAGGCCTATCTGAAGTCCAACGGCGTGAAGGCCGAGGACATCATGATCAGCTACACGCCGTTCGGACATTCCGACTGGCAGACCATTGTCGCCGATATCAAGAAGTTCGGCTCGTCGGGCAAGAAGACGGCCGTCGTCTCCACGATCAACGGCGATGCCAATGTGCCGTTCTACAAGGAACTCGCCAACCAGGGTGTCAAGGCGACCGACATTCCGGTTGTGGCTTTCTCCGTCGGCGAAGAGGAACTCGCAGGCATCGATACGAAGCCCCTCGTTGGACATCTCGCGGCCTGGAACTATTTCCAGTCGGTCGATACGCCCGACAACAAGGCCTTTATCGAGAAGTGGAAGGCTTACACCAAGAATGCGAAGCGCGTCTCCAACGATCCGATGGAGGCCCATGTGATCGGCTTCAACATGTGGGTGAAGGCTGTCGAGAAAGCCGGCACAACCGATCCTGACAAGGTGATCGATGCCATCGTCGGCATCAAGGTGCCTAACCTCACCGGCGGCGTCTCGGAGATGCTCCCGAACCACCACATCACCAAGCCGGTGCTGATCGGCGAGATCAAGGAGGACGGTCAGTTCGATGCCGTCTGGCAGACCGATGATCTGGTAGCGGGCGATGCCTGGTCGAAGCACCTGGACGGCTCGAAGGATCTGGTCGCCGACTGGCAGACCCTCAAGTGCGGCAACTACAACACCGTGACCAAGAAGTGCGGTTCCTAGCCGATCAAAGATGAGGGTGGCGATCCTTGCTGCTCTCACTCCCTCTCCGTTCAAAGTTCATTTCATGATTGTCTTGCGCAACATCCTGCGGGCCTTCGTTCTGCTGCTTGGCATGGCCTCCGCTGCCTTGGCGGGACCTTATGAGGACGCGCTGCCCAAATTCGCCAATGACAGCTATGCTGATACGGACGCCGCAATCAGTGCCGTTGCTGGCAGCGGCAACCCCCTGTCCGTCGACGTCGTCGAGGCCCTGCGCGACGGGCGGCTTCTCGTCGGATCCGGCCAAGTCTTCTTTCGTCGGGTCTCCGGGGAACTCGTCAATGCGGCCACGGGTCAGGCATGGGGCAACAAAATTGGCGAACTGAAGCCGGTTCGTGTCAACAACCGGGTGCGTCGCGCCATTGAGGCTGCGCTCGGCAGCCTGACATTGCTCAGCTCCGACCCCGCGAAGCGCCTAGATGCCGCACGCGCCGTGTTCCGCTCCCGGGATGAGGCAGCTTTGCCCACGCTCGAGAAAGCCATTGCGCAGGAGAGCCATGTTCCTGTCAGGAATGCTTTGGAGACTGCACGTGCCGCCATCCTCCTGAGCAAGCAGGATGCCCTGCCCACCCAGAGGCTCGCCGCCGTCGATACCCTGCGGGATCGGGGTGATCAGGAAGCTCTCGCTCTCCTGTCCAACCTGCCGTCCCACGCACCGCCCGAAGTTATGGCGGCCGCAGGAAGAGCCGCCGACGGCATCCGGGCCCACCTTGCGTTCTGGCAGGCGTTCCAGAACGTCTGGTACGGCATCTCCCTCGGGTCCGTCCTGCTGCTGGCAGCCATTGGCCTTGCCATCACGTTCGGCACCATGGGCGTCATCAACATGGCTCATGGCGAGATGGTGATGCTGGGGGCTTATACCACATTCGTGGTGCAGGAAGTCATCCGCTCCCAGGCACCCGGACTGTTCGGAGCCTCGCTCCTCATAGCGCTGCCGCTTGCCTTCCTGGTAGCAGGTTCGGTCGGCATGCTCATCGAGAGGACGGTCATTCGGTTCCTCTATGGGCGTCCCCTGGAAACCCTGCTCGCCACGTGGGGAATATCGCTGATCCTGCAGCAGGGCGTGCGCACGATCTTTGGTCCCACCAACCGCGAGGTCGGAACACCCACCTGGATGAGCGGGGCGCTGGACATCGGGGCGATGAGCCTGACCTACAATCGCATCGCCATCGTGGTCTTCGCCTTCTCGGTCTTTGCAATCCTGCTCCTCGTGCTGCGATATACCTCTCTGGGGCTGTATGTGCGGGCCGTCACGCAGAACCGGCGCATGGCAGGCTCCATGGGCATCAGGACCAGCCGCATCGACGCGCTGGCCTTCGGGCTCGGATCGGGTGTGGCGGGCATTGCCGGCGTTGCGCTCTCCCAGATCGACAATGTCAGCCCCAACCTGGGACAGGGCTACATCATCGACAGCTTCATGGTCGTCGTGTTCGGTGGGGTGGGGAACCTGTGGGGCACGCTGGTGGGCGCGATGACGCTCGGCATCGCAAACAAGCTGCTCGAACCCTATGCGGGCGCGGTGCTGGGCAAAATAGCCCTGCTCATCGCCATCATCGTCTTCATCCAGAGGCGTCCGCGCGGGCTCTTCGCTCTCAAAGGTAGGGCGGTCGAAGCATGAGAACGCAATTCCTGTTCGATCGGCAGACCACTCTCGTTCTGTCGCTCCTGGCTGCCGCCGCCATCCTGGTGCCGGCCATGAACGGGCTGGCCGCTCCCGGATCGGTGCTGCATCTCTCGGATCACCTGGTGCCGCTGCTCGGCAAATATGTCTGCTTTGCCCTGCTGGCGCTCTCCGTCGATCTGATCTGGGGCTTCTGCGGCATTCTCTCCCTTGGGCACGGGGCGTTCTTCGCGCTGGGCGGCTATGCCATGGGCATGTACCTCATGCGCCAGATTGGGCCCCGTGGCGTCTACGGCGACCCAGTTCTGCCCGACTTCATGGTCTTTCTGAACTGGAAGGAATTGCCCTGGTTCTGGCACGGCTTCGACTGGTTCCCCTTCGCTGCGCTAATGGTGCTGCTGGTGCCGGGCGCGCTTGCCCTGGTCTTCGGCTGGTTCGCCTTCCGCTCGCGGGTTACGGGCGTGTATTTCTCCATCATCACCCAAGCCATGACCTTTGCGCTGATGCTGGCTTTCTTCCGCAATGACATGGGGTTGGGTGGCAACAACGGGTTGACGGACTTCAAGGAAATCCTCGGATTTCCGGTCCAGGCAGGCTCGACCCGGATCGTCCTCTTCGTGCTGTCGATCCTGGCGCTTGCGGGCGGCTACTTGCTCTGCAAATGGGTCGTGGGATCTATATTCGGCAAGGTGCTCGTGGCCGTGCGCGATGCGGAGAGCCGCACGCGCTTTCTCGGCTACCGCGTCGAGCACTACAAGCTCGCCGTCTTCGCTCTGTCCGCCATGCTGGCGGGCGTCGCGGGTGCGCTTTACGTGCCCCAGGTCGGCATTATCAACCCAAGTGAGTTCGCTCCTGCCAACTCCATTGAGGTGGTAATCTGGGTGGCGGTCGGTGGACGCGGGACTCTTGCTGGCGCCATTCTCGGGGCGCTGCTGGTCAATGCAGGCAAGACCTGGTTCACGGCGGCGCTGCCGGAGTTCTGGCTGTTCGCCTTGGGGGGCCTCTTCGTCTTAGTCACGCTGTTCATGCCTCGCGGAATCCTCGGGGCCGCTGGCGATCTGTGGGACCGTTCCAGCCAAAAGCTGCGAGCGCGCCGCTCGCCCCAGCCTGTCACCCATGCGGCGGAGTGAGCCATGACCGCACCGATTACGCCGACCCTGCTTTATCTCGATAACGTCACTGTCTCCTTCGATGGCTTCCGTGCCCTGAACGCTTTGTCGCTCGCCATCGACCATGCGGAGATGCGCGCCATCATCGGCCCAAACGGGGCCGGCAAGACGACCATGATGGACGTGATCACCGGAAAGACGCAGCCCAGCGAGGGCACGGCACTGTTCGAAGGCTCCCACGACCTGACCGCTCTTGACGAGACGGCCATTGCCGAGCTCGGCATCGGCCGCAAGTTCCAAACCCCAACCGTATTTGAGATGCATACGGTCGAGGACAACCTGCTTCTCGCTTTGAAGAATAAGCGCGGGCCTCTCGCGACCCTGCTCTCACGCCGCGTCAACCGAGACAGGGAGAGGATCGACGCTCTCCTGGAGCGGGTGCGCCTCACAGCTCAGCGCCGTCACAGAGCGGGCGAGCTGTCCCACGGGCAGAAGCAATGGCTCGAGATCGGGATGCTGCTGGCGCAGGAGCCGAAGCTCCTGCTCATCGACGAGCCGGCCGCGGGCATGACAGACCAGGAAACCGCCGACACCGCCGACCTTCTCCGTGACATCGCCAAAAGCAAGGCCGTGATCGTGGTCGAGCACGACATGACCTTCGTGCGTGACCTCGGCGTCAAGGTCACGTGCCTGCATGAGGGAGCCGTGCTGGCCGAGGGATCGCTCGATGCGGTGAGCGCAAACGAGCGGGTGGTGGAAGTGTATTTGGGCCGATGACAATGCTCGCAGTCGAAAACCTGTCTCTCCATTACGGCGCGGTCCAGGCCCTGCGCGGCATTTCCGTCACGGCTGCCTCGGGGGAGGTTACATGTGTGCTTGGGCGAAACGGCGTGGGCAAGACGTCGCTGCTCCGGGCCATAGCGGGCCATAGGCCGATCTCTGGCGGCAGCATTCTTTTCGAGGGACAGAACATCGTGCGCCTGAAACCTTTCGAGCGTGCAGCCCGCGGCATCGCCTATGTGCCTCAAGGGCGCGAGATCTTTCCGCTCCTGACCGTGAAGGAGAACCTCGAAACGGGCTTTGCCCCCTTGAAGCGCGGCTCGCGGCAGATCCCCGAGGAGGTGTTCGAGCTTTTCCCGGTGCTCAAGTCCATGCTGGGGCGGCGGGGCGGCGACCTGTCGGGAGGGCAGCAGCAGCAGCTCGCCATCGGTCGGGCATTGGTGATGCGCCCGCGCCTCCTCGTGCTCGACGAACCCACCGAAGGCATTCAGCCCTCGATCATCAAGGATATCGGCCGCGCCATCTCTTACCTCCGTGGCCGCAAGGACATGGCGATCCTGCTCGTCGAGCAGTATTTCGAGTTTGCCCGTAATCTGGCGGACCGCTTCGTGGTCATGGAGCGTGGCGAGATCGTTCAGCATGGCGACCGTGCAGCGCTGGAGGGGAACGATGTTCGTCAGCGCCTTGCCATTTGACGGCGTTCCCGCGCAGCGCCAGCGGGCTGTCGGCCGCGTTTCGTTCGCTGCAGCTGCCCTCAACGGGCGGACAAGGCCGATGCGTATCGAGGAAAGCGGTTCCATGCGCATTCGCCTCCCGAGGGGCGAGGGTGCGGGGCTCGACGCTGTTCTCGTCAACACGGCGGGCGGGATTGCCTGCGGAGATCGTTTCTCCGTGGAGGTCGAGGCGCAGGCGGATGCCTTCGTGACGGTAGCGACGCCCGCCGCGGAAAAGGTCTATCGCTCCGATGGACCGGTCTCCAATCTGACGGTGAAGCTCACCGCAGGGGGGAGGGGGCGGCTCGATTGGCTCCCGCAGGAGACGATCCTGTTCGATGAGGCGAGACTCGATCGGCAGCTCGAGGCAACCATCGCCGAGGATGCGCGCCTGACCTTGCTGGAGGCCGTGGTCTTCGGGCGTGAGGCCAGGGCGGAGCATATCGCGAATGGACTCTTCATTGACCGTTGGCGCATCCGCCGAGGATTACGCCTCGTTTACGCCGACACAATGCGGCTCTGCGGGCCCATTGCCGACCTGCTACAGAAGCCGAGTATCGGCAAAGGTGCCCGTGCCATCGCAACCTTGATTCATGTCGCCCCAGATGCCGAGGCTCGCCTGGAGCTGGTGCGCGAACAGCTATCCTCCAGGCAGGGCTGCGATGCGGCTGCGAGCGCCTGGAACGGCCTTCTCGCCGTGCGCTTCTGCGCGCTCTCCATCGAGGCGCTACGAGCCGCCATCTGCCCGTTTCTCCTCACCTTTCGTGGCGAGCCCCTGCCTCGTGTCTGGCTCAGCTAGGACTCTGCAATGCAACTTACACATCGTGAAAAAGACAAGCTCCTGATCGCCATGGCCGCCATGATGGCCCGCCGCCGCCTGGAGCGCGGCGTGAAGCTCAACCACCCGGAGGCGATTGCCCTCATCACCGACACGGTGGTGGAGGGAGCGCGCGATGGGCGCTCCGTCGCCGAGCTGATGGAGGCAGGCGCCCATGTCGTCACCGCCGATCAGGTGATGGAGGGCGTGGCCGAGATGATCCATGATGTTCAGGTTGAAGCCACTTTCCCCGATGGCACCAAGCTCGTCACCGTGCATCATCCGATCCGGGGCGCAGCCTCCCAGGACGTCCCTGGCGAAGTGATGGCGAAGGATGGCGAGATCGTCTTCAACGAGGGTGCGCCGCGAACCGTGCTGGCGGTGGCGAACACAGGCGACCGTCCCATCCAGGTCGGGAGCCACTACCACTTTTTCGAAACCAATCCGGCTCTGTCGTTCGAGCGTGAGAAGGCGCGCGGCATGCGTCTCGATATCACGGCCGGCACAGCGGTGCGGTTCGAGCCCGGCTCCACGCGGGAAGTCACGCTGGTGCCGCTCTCCGGCAAGCGTGAGGTCTATGGTTTTCGCCAAAGCGTGATGGGGGCGCTCTGATGACGAATGGAAGGAAGTCAGCGTCGCTCCCGCGCGCAGCCTATGCCGACATGTTCGGCCCCACCAAAGGGGACCGGATCAGGCTCGCAGATACCTCCCTCGTGATCGAGGTCGAGAAGGACTTCACGACCTATGGGGAGGAGGTGAAGTTCGGTGGCGGCAAGGTTATCCGCGACGGAATGGGGCAGGGGCAGGCGACCCGTGCAGGGGGTGCGGTCGACACCGTCATCACCAACGCGGTCGTTCTCGATCATTGGGGCATCGTAAAAGGCGATATCGGCATCAAGGGTGGAAGGATTGCCGGGATCGGCAAAGCCGGCAATCCGGACGTGCAGCCCAATGTCGACATCATCATCGGCCCAGGCACGGAGATCATCGCCGGCGAGGGCAAGATCGTCACGGCGGGCGGCTTCGACTCCCATATCCACTTCATCTGCCCGCAGCAGATCGAGGAGGCGCTGATGTCGGGCATCACCACGATGCTCGGCGGCGGCACGGGGCCGGCCACCGGCACCTTCGCCACCACCTGCACGCCGGGACCGTGGCATATCGCCCGCATGATCGAGGCAGCGGACGCCTTTCCCATGAACCTAGCCTTTACGGGCAAGGGCAACGCCTCGCAGCCTGGTGCACTGGAGGAGATGATCGAAGCCGGCGCCTGCGCCCTCAAACTCCACGAAGACTGGGGCACCACGCCTGCGGCCATCGATTGCTGCCTGTCCGTGGCCGATGCCTATGATGTGCAGGTGATGATCCATACCGACACGCTCAACGAGTCCGGCTTCGTGGAGGACACGATTGCCGCCTTCAAGGGACGCACGATCCACGCCTTCCATACGGAAGGGGCGGGCGGCGGTCACGCGCCGGACATCATCAAGGTGGCAGGGCTTCCCAACGTGCTGCCATCCTCCACGAATCCGACGCGGCCGTATACAGTCAATACCGTCGACGAGCATCTCGATATGCTCATGGTCTGCCATCATCTCGACCCGTCTATCCCCGAGGATCTCGCCTTTGCCGAGAGCCGCATCCGCAAGGAGACGATCGCGGCCGAGGACATCCTTCATGACATCGGCGCGCTCTCGATGATGTCCTCCGACAGCCAGGCCATGGGCCGCGTCGGCGAGGTCATCATCCGCACCTGGCAGACGGCGCACAAGATGAAGGTCCAGCGGGGGCCGCTGCCCGGCGAAACCGGCGACAACGACAACCTGCGTGTTCGGCGCTATGTGGCGAAGTACACGATCAACCCTGCCATCGCCCATGGCGTGTCGCGGAATATCGGTTCCGTCGAGGCCGGAAAGCTCGCCGATCTGGTGGTCTGGACGCCGGCCTTTTTCGGCGTGAAGCCCGATCTCGTCATCAAGGGTGGAGCCATCGCGGCGGCGCTCATGGGTGATCCGAACGCCTCGATTCCGACGCCGCAGCCGGTGCATTACCGCCCGATGTTCGGAGCCTATGGCCGGGCACTGGCGGCGACCTCCCTCACCTTCGTGTCCAGGGCCGCGGTCGAGAACGGGCTTGCAGGCAGGCTTGGAGTCCAAAAGCAGCTTGTCGCCGTCGAGAATGTTCGCGGCGGCATCGGCAAGAAGGACATGGTGCTGAACGGTGCCACGCCGGTGATCGAGGTCGACCCGGAGACCTATGATGTCCGCGCCGATGGCGAGCTTCTGGTCTGCGAGCCGGCCACAATCCTCCCCATGGCACAACGATACTTCCTGTTCTGATCATGATCCGCGCCACGTCCATCATCCGTCGCGACGCCGTCGCTCCCGACCACGTCGTTGACATCATCACCCTCGACCACGGCGACCGACACAGACGTCGCATCCTGCTGAACGCCGATGGCGGCACGGTCTTCCTGCTGGACCTCGACAGGGCCGACGTGCTGGAGGACGGAGACGCCATTCGCCTCGAGACCGGCTGGCTCGTGGAGGTGAAGGCAGCGACTGAGAAGCTCATCGAGGTCTCGACCGAAGATCCGCTCGATCTTCTCACCCTGGCTTGGCACATCGGCAACCGGCATGTGCCGGCCGAAATCGGCAAGGCGGCGATCTACATTGCCTACGATCATGTGCTGCTTGAGATGCTGCAAGGACTCGGAGCCAGGACGGAGATCGTCGAGCGCCCGTTCGGTCCGGTGCGAGGCGCATACCATCAGCACGAGCACGGCGGGCATTCCGGCCATCACCACGGACACGGCCATGGATGATGCGCTCCCGCTGCAGGGCTTAGAGAGAGGGCAGGACATCCTGCCGCTGTTCGCCTGGTTGTCCCCGTCCTACCCGGTCGGCTGCTATGCCTATTCCCACACGCTGGAATGGGCAGTCGAAGCAGGGGACGTGGCGGACGAGGAGGCGCTCATTGCGTGGTTGAAAGACCAGATGACGCTCGGCTTTGGTCGTAATGACGCGATCCTGCTGAGCCACGCCTACCGGGCCGTGGAGGCAGGCCATGAAGCCGCGCTCGTGAATGTCAACGAACTCGCCCTCGCGTTCTGCCCCTCCGCCGAGTTGTACCTCGAGACGAGCCAGCAGGGGCGCAGCTTCCTCGACGCGACCCTGGCCGCCTGGCCCGCTCCGGGTTTGCTCGATTTAGATGGCGAGGTGGCATTCCCTATCGCCATTGGCATGGCGGCTGCGGCGCATGTTGTTCCTCTCCCGATCACCCTGAGCGCCTACCTCTTCGGGCTCGTGCAAACGCTCGTCTCGGCAGCTATCCGGCTCGCGCCGGTCGGGCAGACAGCCGGCATCCGGATCTGCAGAGCCTTGGCTGTAACTGTGAGAGATGTCGCGCAGGAGGCCATCGGCCTTTCTCTCGACGGTATCGGCGGCGCGACCTTTCGGGCCGATCTCGGCTCCTTCCACCATGAAAACCAATATACGAGGCTTTTCCGCTCATGAAATCCCAGACAGGACCTCTTCGCGTCGGCATCGGCGGGCCGGTCGGCTCAGGCAAGACCGCCCTGATGGAGGCGCTCTGCAAAACGTTCCGCGAGCGCTACGACATCTGCGCCATCACCAACGACATCTACACCAAGGAGGATGCCCGTCTCCTGACGGTGGCGGGTGCCCTTCCGGTGGAACGCATCATGGGCGTGGAGACGGGCGGTTGCCCGCACACTGCGATCCGTGAGGATGCCTCGATCAATCTCGCAGCCATCGCGACCATGCGCAAACGCTTCCCTGAACTCGACATCGTGCTGGTTGAGTCCGGCGGCGACAATCTGTCGGCGACCTTCTCGCCCGAACTCGCGGATCTGACGATCTACGTCATCGACGTTGCGGGCGGTGAAAAGATTCCACGTAAAGGCGGCCCAGGCATCACCCGGTCGGACCTTTTGGTGATCAACAAGATCGACCTTGCACCTTATGTCGGCGCTGATCTTGCCATCATGGAGGAGGACACGAAGCGGATGCGCGGCCAGCGCCCCTATGTCTTCAGCAACATCCGTGGCGGTGTCGGCGTCGACGCCATCGCGCAATTCATTGAACGAGCCGGCGGCCTGGCCGCGGCCGCATGACAGGAGCATCCCATGAGGTTCAAGCATTCCCTTCTTGTCGTTCCCATGATGGGGGTGGCCATGCCGGCCCTTGCCCATACGGGGGGCATGCCGCTTCAGGTCTAGTCGGCGGTTTCGCGCATCCCTTTGGGGGTCTTGACCACATGCTGGCCATGGTAGCCGTCGGTCTCTTCGCGGCCGTGCTTGGTGGGTGGGCTCTCTGGGCCGTTCCGGCGACCTTCGCTTCCATGATGCTCGTCGGCGGCATTATAGGCTTCATGGGCATTGAAATTCCCGCCGTCGAGGCGGGCATTGCCTTTTCGGTGATAGTCTTCGGCGCAGTTCTGGCTACCGGGACCCGCTGCGTCATCTCCGTAGCCATGATGCTGGCCGGAATATTTGCCATCTTCCACGGCCACGCCCATGGAGCCGAGATGCCGATGGAAGCCGCAGCAGGCCTTTATTGTCTCGGCTTTGCCTCGGCGACTATCCTTCTGCATGGGCTGGGCCTCTCAGTAGGCACTGTCCTCAGTCACCGCCAGATGATCCACCGCTGGGCGGGTGTGGGCATCAGCATTGCAGGCGTCGTTCTGTCGCTGAGTTGAGGCTGGCGACTAGGGTGTGTTGTCGCTTGAACTGATTGGATCGTCTTGCGTTTTGTTCCTCCGGGATGAGGTGGAGCAATGCTCAGCGATGCACAATGGGCCCTTCTGGAGCCCTTGATTGAGGCGTGCCGAC
>JAESGY010000395.1_pt1 | contig 20559 bp, 22 predicted proteins | sample 9269841 | NCBI WGS metagenome assembly JAESGY01 (sample SAMN17022865, study PRJNA683097) | algae metagenome | isolation source: Spirirestis rafaelensis WJT71-NPBG6 and co-occurring heterotrophs from... | place: USA: Pinto Wells, Joshua Tree National Park, Colorado Desert, CA | collected 2006-08-15
GCCGGACGCTGCCCGGATGGCGGATTCAAGATGGTTGAGGCGACGAGCTTCGAGGCTGGACATGGGACATGATGTAGTCAGCCCACGTCAGGTTTGCGCACTCCCCACACCCAAGTCGAACAGCGCCAAAAAGAAATCGGAAAAATCGTCCTTCACCCGCGGCTGACTAGCAGTTTTTAACTCGATGAATACGAGATCTGTCAGGAGCCTTGCGACACTCTGAGGCTCCCCCCAGTTGAGGACAGCACCAGCGGGAATGGCAATCGCGTCAAAGCTGGTCGGCTTGATACTCACACCAGACGCACGCAGAGCTGACATCAACGTCCGAAGAGGCATTCCCTTCGGGCGACTCATGAACTGCGTGTTCCCCGTGACGATCGCAACTTCACCCGCTGCTCCCCTGGCGTTGGCGAGGCGGTCCAAGTGCTCGCGCTTCAACGCGAGAATTTCTGATAATTCCACGTCTGCACCAGCTACACCCGCTCGCTCACCTTGATCGCCACCTTGCAGCCGGCCTTGATCGCGGCGCTCAGCAGCCGGTAGGCGGGGGCCTGCTCGGCCTCGTGCTCCAGGCCGATGTCGCGGTGCTCCAGCTCCTCGGCGCGGAATTGCTCGACATGGCCGCGCAGCGCGGCCTCGTCCTCGCCCAGCGCCCGTTCCTGCGCCGCATAGTGCTCGTCGATCGCCTCCTCCACCGCGACGGTGCAGGCCATGGCGGCGCGATGGCCGAGCAGCGCCGTCGCGGCGCCCAGCGCGAAGCCCGCCACATGCCAGACCGGCAGCAGCGCCGTCGGCCGCACCCGCCGCTCGGCGATCAGCCTCGAGAAGGTGTCGAGATGCACCTGCTCCTGCGCCTGCATGTGGCGGATCAGCCCTTCCCATTTCGTGCCGCGCAGCACGGCGAGCTGGCCCTGGTAGATGCGCTTGGCGCCGTACTCGCCGGCGTGGTCCACCCGGATCACGCGCTCCACGATCTGGCGCGGGGTGGGGTCGCCGGGCAGGCGTCCCTCGCCCGTCATTCTCTGGCCGGTCCTGCGGGTCATGCCTTTGCTCCTCTGCGCATCCAGATGAGGCCGAGCACCGAAAGGCCAAGCGCATAGAGGATGTTCATCGCCGCCATGGAGACCGGCAGGCCGGGGATCAGATAGGCCGGCGCGCCGCAGGGTTTGGAAGGCGCGGCCTGCAGCGAGCGCAGCATGTCCTCGACGCTGCCGCCTGTGGATTGCGGCACCTGGCAGCCCGCGAGCGGAGAGGGCCACCAGCCCTGCTCCACCCCGACATGGAAGACGCCGATGGCGCCGGAGGCAAGCACGGCGAGGAGGGCGAGCGGCCCCAGCCAGCGCCGCCCGCGCGGCCAGAGCGCCGCCCCGAGGGCCAGCCCCGCCGCCACCCAATAGGGCCAGCGCTGCCACAGGCAGAGCTCGCAGGGAGCCAGGCCGAAGAGGTCCTCGCTGGCGCGGGCGAAGAGCGGCGCGGCGGCCGAGAGGGCCGCCAGGATCAGCATCGGAACCATGCGCCTTTCTGCGCCCGGGCCGCCCTCCCGCGCAACCCGCCCCCGGTTGGGGCAAGCCCGTTGCCGGTGCTAGGCTGCCCCGATACGGAAGGGGATGCGCCATGCTGAGGATCTGGGGCCGCGCCAGTTCGAGCAATGTAATGAAGGTGCTCTGGCTCTGCGAGGAGCTGTTGATCCCCCATGAGCGGATCGATGCCGGCGGCGAGTACGGGAAGACGAAGGAGCCCTTCTATCTCGCGATGAACCCGAACAGCCGGGTCCCGACCATCGAGGAGCCGGACGGCTACTCCCTTTGGGAGAGCAACGCGATCCTCCGCTACCTCGTCGCCACCAGGAAGCCAGGCGACCCGGTGCATCCCACCGCGCCCAAGGCGCGCGCCGATGTCGAGCGCTGGATGGATTGGCAGCTTGCCAGCCTGAACGGGCCGATGACGACGATCTTCTTCACCTATGTCCGCATCCCGCAGCCGCAGCGCGACATGGCCGCGGCGGCGAAGGCGCGCGACGAGGCGGAGGGGCTCTGGACGATCGTCGACCGGCAGCTGGAGGGGCGGGACTATGTCGCGGGCGGCTTCTCGCTGGCCGCTATCGCGCTCGGCCCCTACCTGCACCGCTGGTTCGCCCTGCCCATCCAGCGCGCCGCGCTGCCGAACCTGGAGGCCTGGTACGAGCGGCTGAAGGCGCAGCACCCGGGATATGCGGCGCATGTCGCCGTGCCGATGGTCTGACCCATGCCGAAGCTGCTGACCATCTGGGGGCGGGCCAACTCCGTCAATGTCATGAAGGTGCTGTGGCTGCTGGACGAGCTGGCCCTGCCCTTCGACCGGATCGATGCCGGCGGCGCCTTCGGCCGCACGCGGGATGCCGACTACGCCGCGATGAACCCGAATGCGACCGTGCCGACCCTGGTCATGCCGCATGGCTACACCCTGTGGGAGAGCCACGCGATCCTCCGCTATCTCTGCCGCACCCAGCCGGGCGGCAACATCTTCTACCCGGAGGCACCGGAGGCCCGCGCCGATGTCGAGCGCTGGATGGACTGGACGCTCGCCTCGCTCAACGAGCCGATGCGGGTGATCTTCTGGACGCTGATCAGGACGCCGGAGCCGGCGCGCGACATGGCCGCCTGCGCGAAGGCGCGCGATGCCGCCGAGCGGCTGTGGCGCATCATCGAGGCGCAACTGACGGAACGCGACCATGTCGCGGGACCGTTCAGCATCGCCGACATGGCCCTCGGCGGCTTCCTGCACCGCTGGTTCGCGCTGCCGATCGCGCGGCCGGACCTGCCGCGGCTGCGGGGCTGGTATGAGCGGCTGCTGGCGCGGCCGGCCTATGCGAAGCATGTGGCGGTGCCGCTGAGCTGAGGCGCTGCCTCCCTCCTGCACAGGCCGCAGAAGCTGGCTCGCGCCTCCATCTCCGGCGCGCGCCAAACCCTGACCGGGTCCAGGCCAGGGTCTGGCCTGGCGGGGGGCTTGGGGGCAAAGCCCCCCAACTCTCACGCGTCGTTCGCCCCCTCCAGCCGGCTGAGGAATTCCCGGCACCAGGCCCGCGCGCCATCCCGGCGCACGGAGATGATGCATTCCTCCCAGCGGGCCTTCCGCTCCGCCGGCTTCATGGTCAGCGCCTGGTCCAGCGCCTCGGCGATCTCGTCCGGATCGAGCGGGTTCACCAGCAGCGCGCCGGGCAATTGCGCGACGGCGCCGGCGAAGCGCGACAGCACGAGCACGCCCGGATCCTCCGGGTCCTGCGCCGCGACATATTCCTTCGCCACCAGGTTCATGCCGTCGCGCAGCGGGGTCACCAGCCCGACCCGCGCCATGCGCATGAAGCCCGCAAGCACCGGCCGCGCCACCGCCCGCGTCATGTAGCGCAGCGGCGCCCAGTCCGGCTCGGCATGCTGGCCGTTGATGCGGCCGACCCATTCGTCGAGTTCCCGCCGCAAGGCGCGGTACTGCGCGACATCGCCGCGAGAGACGGGGGCGACCTGCAGATAGGTAACCTTCGACCGGTGCGCCTTAAAGCGCGCCAGCAACTGGCCATAGCCGCAGAAGCGCTGCGGCAGGCCCTTGGTGTAGTCCAGGCGATCGACGCCGATGATCAGCGCGCGGTCCACCAGGCTCTGCCGGAAGCGCTCCGTCTCCCGCTTGCCGATCGCCTTTTCTGCCAGGGTGGTGAAGGCTTCCGCCTCGATGCCGATCGGGAAGGCATGGACGCGTGCCGCGGCTTCCTCCTGCCCCACCCCGGCCAGGGCGGCGCGGAGGTTGATGGCGTCATCCTCGGTCTGCACGCCGATCACGTCATAGGCCGCGAGGTCGGCCAGCAGCTCCGCCGCCCGCGGCAGGGCGCAGAACAGCCCGGCCGGCGGGAAGGGCACGTGCAGGAAGAAGCCGATCCGCTGCCGGCAGCCCAGCGCGCGCAGCGCCGCCCCTACCGGGAACAGGTGGAAGTCATGCGCCCAGATCGTGTCGTCCGGTCGCAGCATGGGCGCCAGCGCCGCGGCGAAGGCGGCATTCACCGTGCGGTAGCCGGCATGCTCCTCCCGCGCGAAGACCGCGAGGCCGAGCCGGTAATGCAGGGTCGGCCAGAGCGAGCCATTGGAGAAGCCCAGATAGTAGCGCCGGTGATCCTCCCGACCCAGATCGAGGGTGGCGTAGGTGATCCGGCCGATCCGCGTCTCCACTGGATCGGCCGCGGTCGCCTCGGCGGTCTGGCCGGACCAGCCGAACCATAATGCCTCGCGCTTGGCCAGGGCGTCCTTCAGCGCGACGGCGAGGCCGCCCGCTGTGGCGCCGCGCTCCCCGGGGTTGGGGACGCGGTTGGCGACAATGACCAGGCGGTTCACGGGGTCGTGCCGGCGGGTCCGGGCGGCGCGGCGGCCTGGGCCAGCCAGTCCCGCAGCACGGCGGGGCTGCCGAAGGCATCCTGCAGCCTGAAGCCATGGCCGCCGAGACGGCGGGCCACCTCCATCCCTTCCTCATCGGTGACGTCATCGCCGATGAAGATCGGCACGCGCCCCACGAATGGCGGGCGGGCCATCAGGGCGCTGACCGCCGTCCCCTTGGAGGCGCCGAGCGGCCGCACCTCCCAGGCCATGCGCGCCTCCAGCAGGGTGAAGGCCTCGGGGTCCTCGGCGATCAGGGAGGCCAGCAGCGCCTGCGCCTCCGGCCCGGCCTCGGGCGCCTGGCGGTAGTGGAAGACGAAGCCGTGCTCTTTGTCCTCGATCAGCGCGCCGGGGTGGCGCGCGGCCAGTTCGGCGGCGCGCACCCGCCAGGCGGCGGGCGCGTGCGGGAGGTGGGGATCGAGGGCGGGGGCGCGCGGGTCGGGGCGGAGCGAGGCGCCGTGGTCGCCCGCCATGGCGATCGGCACCGGCAGGAAGTGGTCGAGGTCGCGCAGCGGCCGGCCGCTGACGACGGCGAGCGCGCCGGAGAGCTCATCGGCGAGTCGGTGCAGGAGGCCCGGCAGTTCGGCCGGGACGCGCACGGCATCCGGCCGCGCGGCGATCTCCACCAGGGTGCCATCGAAATCGAGGAGCAGCGCCGCACGCCCGATGGGGCCCAGACCGGGCACGCCAGGGGGCGGGGGCAGGAGAAAGGGTCCGGCCATGCCCCCTTAACAAGCCCATGCGGCCGCTGGTGTTGCGTCGCGAGGGCGCGAGGCCTGCTACTGTGGCCGCCGGGCCCCGGCCGGCTCGGGGTGGCGCATGCCCCAGAGGGCGAAGGCCGGCGGCAGGACGCCGATGATGAGCCAGTGGATCAGCGCCGCCTGGCGGCCGAAGAAACCCGCGTCCCACAGGACGACGCAGGCGATCTGCACCAGCAGCATCCAGATGACGGCGACGGCCAGGGCGCGCTGCTCGGCGCGCGCCTGCTGCCGGGAGGCTTCCCGCATGCGCGGCTTCCCTTCAGAGTGGGGTCGTGCGAGGCGGTCGCCCGGCGGGGCGACCTGCGGCAGACAATACACGCATCCGTGAAGAATGCACACGAAAAAGGGAGGTCCACCATGCCCGATGATGCCCGGCTACCGGCTGCCGGCACCCGCACCACGGTCCGCCATGCGGAGGGCGCGAGCTTCGATGCCGGCCTCCGGGCCTTCTTCGCCTATCGCGACCTCGGCATCTCAGAGGCTTCGGGGGGCAGCTACGGGGCCAATGTCATCCGCGCCGTGCCCGGGACGCATGCCCGGCCGCACTGGCACTGGCATGACCTGACCTTCCAGATGGTCTTCATCCTGAAGGGCTGGGTGCGGTTCGAATACGAGGATATCGGGGAGGTGCTGCTGAAGCCGGGCGACTGCGTCTACCAGGCGCCGCGGGTGAAGCACCGGGAGATCGAGCACTCGGACGATCTGGAACTGGTCGAGATCACCGCCCCGGCCGAGTTCGAGACCCACTCGGCGGAGTAACGGGGTGCTGGACCCCCGGCGGGTCACGGGCTAGATCAGGCGCCGTGGCCCCTGTGGCGGAACGGTAGACGCAGGCGACTCAAAATCGCTCGCCCGAGAGGGTGTGGGAGTTCGAATCTCCCCGGGGGCACCACCGCCGCACCTGCCGAATGGAAACCTCGATCAGCGCTCCGGCGGCAGGCGCGAGGAATGATGGTCGGCGATCCGCCAGACGCCATCCGCCCTGCGCAGCATGGCCATGCTGAAGCGCGACGGCTCCTGCGCCTCGGTTCCGTCCGCCCGCTGCCGGCGGAAGGTATAGTGGCCGGAGGCAAGGGCGACGCCCGGCGCCACCTCCCGCACCGCATGCTCGCCGAAGCTGACGGAGATGGCGGTCGCCCCCGGCCGGACACGGCCGAAATAGGTGGCGATCGCAGCGCGGCCGACGGTCTGCGCCCGGCTGGTGCTACCCCAGAGCCGGGCCTCCTCCGTATAGAGCGCCGCGCAGCGTGGACCGTCGTTGCTGGCATAGGCCTCGGCCCAGGCCCGCAGCAGCCCGGCGGGAGCGGGATCGGCCGGCTGCCCGGCGGCGGGCCGCACGAACAAGAGTAGCGCTGCCAGAAGGAGTGTGCGGCGTGGCATGCGATGTCTCCCTCGACCGCCCCTTCGTGCCAGAACCGGTTGCAGAGGCGCAGACACAAGGACGGGTGGGGACGAAGGGGCCAGGGGGGCGGCCTGGATTGGCCGCGATGCGCCTCCCGCCCCGGTCGTACCGGCGCTGGACAAGCGCCCCGGTTCGGGCGAAAGACCCGCCTCCTTCACAGTTCACCCCGGAGATTCGCCATGGCATCGGCGCTCGACCGCATCGCCGACATCATCGCGGAGACGTCCGACGTCCCCCGCGAGAACATCACGCCGGACAGCCATGTGATCAATGATCTGGGCATCGACAGCCTGGACTTCCTCGACATCGTCTTCGCCATCGACAAGGCCTTCGGCATCAAGGTCCCGGTCGAGGCCTGGACGCAGGAAGTGAACAATGGCGAGGCTCCGGCCGAGCAGTATTTCGTCATGAAGAACCTGGCGATGCGGATCGAGGAGCTGGTGGCGGCGAAGGCCGCCAGCGGCTGAAAGCCCGGCCGTGCGCCTCGAATACTTCCAGATGATCGACCGCGTCCTCGCGGTCGATCCCGACAGCATCGCCGCAGAGGCGATCGTCCCCGCCGCCGGGGAAAGCCCGGTCTTCGCGGGGCATTTCCCCGGCCACCCGCTGGTGCCAGGCGTGCTGCTGGTCGAGACCATGGCCCAGGCCTCCGGTTACCTGCTGCTGCACCGCTTCGGCTTCGCCCGCATGCCCTTCCTCTCCTCCGTGAAGGAGGCGAAATTCCGCAGCTTCGTCACGCCGGAGACCCGGCTGGAGGTCTCGGCGCGGCTGGAGCATGACGGCTCCGGCTATGCCGTGACCAAGGCCGGCATCATGGCGGGCGGCAAGCGCATCTGCGATGCCGAGCTGACCTTCCGCACCCTCCCCTTCCCCGCCCCGGAGCTGGAGGCGGAGATGCGCGCCCAGGCCGGGCGGATCGGCCTTCCCGGACACTGAACACATGACGGACCAGGTCTGGATCACCGGCATCGGCCTCGTCTCCTTGCTAGGCGAGGGGCCGGAGGCGCACCGCGCGGCGCTGGCCGGTGGCCAGCCCGTGGTGGATGCCGCGAGCTTCGCGCCCTTCCCCATCCACCCGCTGCCGGCGCTGGACCTGGACCGGCAGATCCCGAAGAAGGGCGACCAGCGGCAGATGGAGCCCTGGCAGCGCCTCGGCACCTATGCCGCGGGTCTCGCCATCGACCATGCGGGCGCGCGCGGCCTGGTCTCCGACATGCACCTGGTCGTCGCGGCCGGCGGGGGCGAGCGCGACGCGGCGCTCGACGAGGCGATCTGCGCCGAGGTCGCGACGCTGCCGCCCGAAGACGGGGCCAGGCTGCTGAACGAGCGGCTGGCGAGCGGGCTGCGCCCGACCCTGTTCCTCGCCCAGCTCTCCAACCTGCTGGCCGGCAACATCTCCATCGTCCATGGCGTCACCGGCTCCTCCCGCACCTTCATGGGGGAGGAGAGCGCGGCGGCGGATGCGGTGCGGATCGCGGCGGCGCGGCTGGCCGAGGGGCGAGGCGGCATCGCCCTGGTCGGCGGCGCCTATGTCGCCGGGCGCTGGGACATGCTGCTGCTCTACGCCGCCTCCGGCCAGCTCTGGCGCGGCCCCTGGGCGCCGCTCGCCGCGCGCCAGGCCGCGGGCGGCGGGCTCGTCACGGGCAGCGCCGCCGCCTTCCTGGTGCTGGAGACCGAGAGCCATGCCAGGGCGCGCGGCGTGACGGGGATCGCCCGGCTCGGACCGGTGCGGACCGCCGCTGCCCGCCGGCGCGGCGAGGACAGTGCCGAGGCCACCGCCGCGGCGCTGGCGCAGGGCCTGCCGCTTAGGCCCGGCTATGCCGTGATCTCGGGCGCGACCGGCGCCGCGACACCGACCGCGGCCGAGGCCGGTTTCCTCGCCGGGCTGCGCGATGCAGGGCCGGAGCAGGGCCCGGTGCGGCAGACGGCCGACCTGATCGGCCATGCCGTGGAAGCCGCCTTCCCGGCCAATCTGGCGCTCGGCGCCCTGGCGGTGCAGGCGGGCGAGGCGCCGCAGGCCCTGGTCACCGGCTTCGGCGTCTGGCGCGGCGAGGCGCTGGCCCTGGTGGAGGCCATCTAAGAATGAGCAAGCGCGACCATCTCGGGCGGCCGCTCATTGCCGTCACCGGCATCGGCCTGGTCACCCCGCTCGGCATCGGCGTTGAGGAGAGCTGGGCGGGGCTGCTCGCCGGCCGCTCCGGCATCAGCCGCATCACCCGCTTCCCGACCGAGCACCTGAAGACCACCATCGCCGGTCAGGTGGACCTGCCGGAGGAGGCCGGGAGCAGGCCCCTCACCTCGCCCGGGCGGGTGGAGCGCATGGCGGCGCTGGCGGCCGAGGAGGCGATCGCCGGCGCCGGCATCGGCACGAAAGGCGCCTTCCCGGGCCCGCTCTTCCTCGGCATGCCGCCGGTCGAGGTGGAGTGGCCGCAGCGGCTGGAGCTGGCGCGCAGCGGCGCGGGCGAGGAGGGCGGCAAGTACCCGGCGCTGATCGCCGCGGCGACCGGCCGGACCGAGCTGTTCGAGGGCGCGCTCTTCGGCGGCATCGGCGAAAGGCTCGCCGACCGCTTCGGCACGCGCGGCGCGCCGATCGAGATCACCACTGCCTGCGCCACCGGGGCCTCGGCCATCCAGCTCGGCCTCGAGGCGATCCAGCGCGGGGAGGCGGATGCGGCGCTCTGCCTCGGCGCCGAGGGCAGCGTGCAGCCGGAGGCGCTGATCCGCTTCTCGCTCCTCTCCGCCCTCTCCACGCGCAACGAGGACCCGGCAAGGGCCTCCCGCCCCTTCGAGAAGACCCGCGAGGGCTTCGTGATGAGCGAGGGCGCCGCCGCCCTGGTGCTGGAGAGCCTGGAGAGCGCGCGGGCGCGCGGCGCGACCGTGCTCGGCCTGGTGCTGGGTGCCGGGGAGCGGGCGGACAGCTTCCATCGCACGCGCTCCAACCCGGATGGCGGCGCCATCATCGGCGCCATGCGTGCCGCGATCGCCGATGCCGGGCTGGAGCCGGGGCAGATCGACTATGTGAATGCCCATGGCACCGGCACGCCGGAGAACGACAAGATGGAGACGCTCGGCATGCGCGCCGTCTTCGGCGAAGGCTGCCCGCCCATCTCCTCCAACAAGTCCATGATCGGCCACACGCTTTCGGCCGCCGGCGCGATCGAGGCGGTGTTCAGCCTGCTGACCATCCGCGACCAGTGCCTGCCGCCGACCATCAACCACGAGACGCCCGACCCGGCGATCCCGCTGGACGTGGTGCCGAATGTCGCACGCGACGCCCGGGTGCAGCGCGTGCTGTCCAACAGCTTCGGGTTCGGCGGGCAGAATGTGTGCCTCGTGCTGGGGGCGGCCTCCTGATGCGCGCGCTTCGGCTGTTCGGGGACCGCGACACGCGCCTGGTCGAGATGGAGCCGCCGCCCCCGCCCGGCCCGGGCGAGGTGCAGCTCCGCATGCGCGCGGTCGCCCTCAACCACATCGATGTCTGGGGCTGGCGCGGCATGGCCTTCGCGAAGCGGCAGATGCCGCTGACCGTGGGCGCCGAGGCGGTGGGCGAGGTCGCGGCGATCGGCCCGGGCGTCGCCGGCTGGCGCCTCGGCCAGCTCGCCGTGCCCTATGGCGCCCTCACCTGCGGCCATTGCCGCGCCTGCCGGGAGGGCCGGGACAATCTCTGCGAGAACGTCGCGGGGGTGAAGGGCTTCCATGTGGACGGCTTCGCGCAGGAGCTGATGAACCAGGATGCCCGGCTGCTGGTGCCGGTGCCCGAGGGTATCTCCGTCACCGACGCCGCCTGCGCCGCCATCACCTTCTCGACCGTCGAGCACATGCTGTTCGACAACGCGAGGCTGGAGCCGGGCGAGACCATCCTGATCCAGGCCGCGGGCTCGGGCATCGGCACCGTCGCGGTGAAGATGGCCAAGGCGATGGGCTGCACGGTCATCGCGACCGCCGGCTCGGACGAGAAATGCGCGCAGGCGCGCGCGCTCGGCGCCGACCATGTGGTGAACTACAGCACCGACCGCTTCGAGAGCCTCGCCCGCCGCGTGACGAGGAAGCGCGGCGTCGATGTGGTGTTCGAGCATGTGGGCGCCGCGACCTGGGCGGGCTCCCTGCTCTCGCTGAAGATGGGCGGGCGGCTGGTGACCTGCGGCTCGACCAGCGGTGTCTCGGCCGAGACCAACCTGATGATGGTCTTCCAGCGCCAGCTCCGCATCTTCGGCAGCTTCGGCGCCTCCATGCGCAACATCGCGGACGGGCTGGCGAAGATGGCGGGTGGGCTGACGCCGGTGCTGGACACGGTGACGCCGCTCGATGGCTTCTCCGGGGCGCTGGAGCGGCTGGAGAGCCGGCGCGTCTTCGGCAAGATCGTGGTCACGCTGTAGCCCCGATGGACGTGTCGCGCGCCCCTGCCTCCCCCCTCCTGCGCGGCGCGCAGGGCTCGCGGCCTGTCGCCAAGGCCGCTGCGCCGTGGCGACGGGCCGGGGTGGGAGCGCTTCCAGCGCGCCGCCCCTGACCATGAAGGCGGGGCTGCGCCGCGCGGCGGATGCCTCGGTCGCCGCCCTGGTGCGCGGGCTCCTGACGCTCGTTCGCCTGCTGGGCCCCGACCGCGCGGCGGCGCTCGGCGCCCGGGTCGCGCGCGGCATCGGGCCACGGCTGCGGGTGCACCGCACCGCGCTCGACAACATCCGCCAGGCCTTCCCCGACCTGGCGGCTGCCGAGCACGAGCGGATCGCGCGGGAGGCCTGGGACAATCTCGGCCGCACCGCGGCGGAGTATCCGCATCTCGACCGGCTCTGGGATTTCGACGAGGCAGCAGCCGTGCAGGGGCGCATCCGCATCGCGCCCGAGGTGACGGAACGCTTCCTCGCGCTGCGGGATGACGGCAAGCCGGCGCTGATTTTCGCGGCCCATCTGGCGAATTGGGAATTGCCGGCCATCGCCGCGGCGCGGCACGGCCTGCCGACGGCGGTGCTCTACCGCAGGCCGAACAACCCGCATGTGGCGCGCGACATCGTGGCGTTGCGCAGCGAGAGCATGGGGCGGCTGATCCCGGCCGGGATCGAGGCGCCGATCCGGATGATGGAGGCGCTGGACGAGGGCCTGCATGTCGGCATGCTGATCGACCAGCGCTTCGGCCGCGGCCCGCGCGTGCCCTTCCTGTGGCGGCCGGCCCATTCCAACCCCCTGGTCGCGCATCTGGCGCGGCGCTTCGATTGCCCGGTGCATGGCGCGCGGGCGATCCGCGAGCCCGATGGCGGCTTCCGGCTGGAACTGACCGAGGCGATCGAGTTGCCGCGCGACGCCAGGGGCCGCGTCGATGTCGAGCAAGCGACGGCGCTGATGAACCGCATCGTCGAGGGCTGGGTGCGGGAGCATCCGGGGCAGTGGCTGTGGATGCACCGACGGTGGCGGTGAGGCTACCCTCGGCCGATCGGGCAGACCCAGGCCGGGTCCAGGGGTCGCCTGACCCCTGGCGGGGGCGGCTCGGAGGGGGCGGAGCCCCCTCCGATTAGTCGTGCCGGAGAGAGGCTATCGGATCCAGCCCCGCCGCCCGCCGTGCCGGCCAGTAGCCGAAGAACAACCCCGTCGCCGCGCTGACGCCGACCGCCAGCGCCACCGCATCCCACTGCACCAGCACCGGCCAGCCCGCCGCCGCGGCCAGGCCGTGGCTCAGCCCGATCCCCGCCAGCACGCCGACCGCGCCGCCGAGCAGCGCCAGCACCACCGCCTCGATCAGGAATTGCGCCAGGATGTCGCGCCGCCGCGCGCCGATGGCGAGCCTGAGGCCGATCTCCCGCGTCCGCTCCGTCACGCTGACCAGCATGATGTTCATCACCCCGATCCCGCCCACCAGCAGGGACACGGCGGCGACGGAGGCCAACAGGATGGACAGCGTCCGCGTCGAGGCATCCCTGGTCGCCGCCACCTCGGCCATGTTGCGCAGGATGAAGTCGTCCGGCTCGTTCGGCGCCAGGCGGTGGCGCTGGCGCTGGCGGAGCAGTTGCCGCACCTCCTCCTCGGCCGCCGCCATCTCCTCGCCTTCCTCGACCTTCAGGCTGATCCAGGAGACGGCATGCGCCCAGATGCGCCATGCGCCCATGACGCTGCGCCGCGCAGTCCAGAAGGGGATGACGACCACATCGTCCTGGTCCTGCCCCTGCGGCCCCTGGCCCTTGCGCGCCAGCACGCCGATCACCTCGAAAGGCGTCGCGCGGATGCGGATGGCCTGGCCGATGGGGTCCTCATCGCCGAACAGCGCCTCCGCCACCGTCGCGCCCAGCACCGCCACCTTGCGGGCGCCGCGCGCCTCCTCCGCATGGAAGACCCGGCCGCCCTCCGGCACCCATTCCTGCACGGCGAAGATGTCCGGATCGGCGCCCAGGATACCGGTGGACCAGTTCATGTTGCCCGCCACCACCTGGTGCTGCTGGCGGATGACGCCGGAGACGCCGGCGAGCAGCGCGACGCCCTCGCGGATCGCCTGGGCGTCCTCCCAGGTCAGGTTCGGCCGCTGCCCGGCGCCGAGCCGCACTGCGCCCTGGTTCACGCTGCCCGGCGTGACCATCAGCAGGTTGGCGCCGAGCGCCCGGATCTGCTCCAGCACCTGCTCCCGCGCCCCCGCCCCGACCGCGACGGTGGCGATGACGGTCGCGACGCCGATGAAGATGCCGAGCGCGGTCAGCACCGCCCGCAGCCGGTTGGCGGCGAGGGCAAGCAGCGCCCCGCGCAGCGCCTCGGCCAGGTCCATGCCGCCGGTGCCGGGCGGCAGCGGCGGCAGGATGGGCGCGGGCTGCAGCGCCGCCGGGCGGAAGGGCGCGTTCATGCCGCCTGTCCCGCCGCCGGCAGCGCCGCCAGCTCGGCCGCCGCATTGGCGGGCGCCTGCCGCTCGTTCGAGACGAGCCGCCCGTCGCGGAAGCGCAGCACCCGCGTGGCGTAGCGCGCCACCTCCGCGTCATGCGTCACCATCAGGATGGCGACGCCCGAGCGGTTCAGCGCCTGGAACAGCGCCATGATCCCGAAGCCGGTGCGGGTGTCGAGCGCGCCCGTCGGCTCATCCGCCAGCAGCAGGTCCGGCCCGTTGACCAGGGCGCGGGCGATGGCGACGCGCTGCTGCTGCCCGCCCGAAAGCTGGGTCGGCCGGTGGTGCAGCTGCGCGCCGAGCCCGACCGCGGCCAGCGCCGCCGCCGCCCTCTCCCGCCGCTGCCGGCGGGGGAGGCCGCGATAGACCATCGGCAGCTCGCCATTCGCCATGGCGTCCAGCCGCGGCAGCAAGTGGAAGCTCTGGAAGACGAAGCCGAGCCGGCGGCTGCGCAGCCCCGCCAGCGCATCGGGGGAGAGGCGCGCCACATCCTCCCCCATCAGCCGGTAGGTGCCGGAGATCGGGCAGTCCAGGCAGCCGATCAGGTTGAGGAAGGTGGACTTGCCGGAGCCGGAGGGCCCCATGGCCGCCACCTGCTCGCCCGGCGGGATGGCAAGGGTGACGTCGCTGAGCGCCACCACCTTCCCGTCCCCGGCGGCGTAGTGCCGGCTGAGCCCCTCGGTCTCGATCAGCATCAGAAGGGCCGTGCCGCGGCCTGGGCGGGGGCGTTCTGCCGCTCCTGCCCCACCACCACCGCCTGGCCGGACGCAAGCGCGCCGGCGAGGATTTCCGTGACATTCCCGTCCGTCGCGCCGGTGCCGACCGGCACGGGGCGCGGCGGCCCCTCCCCGTCCACCACCCAGACCGTGCCCGCGCCGCCGCGGGCGCCGCGCGCCTCGGACAGGCGCAGGCGCTGCTCCGGCGTCAGGATGGCGTTGAGGCGGGCCAGCAGGCGCTGGCGGATCGCCGCCACCTGCTGCTGCCGGCCCTCGGCATGGCGGGGGACCGCCTCGGTCCGCTCGCGCGCCTCGGCCTGGGCGGCGGCGATCTCCCCCTGCTGCGCCGCGGTCAGGTCCGGCATCTCGCGCAGCGCCTGCTCGATCGGGCTGCCGGAGGCGGCGCCCGCCGCCTCCCCGCGCGGCCGCCAGCGCAGCGCGGCATTCGGCACCCGCAGCACATCGGGCCGGTGGTCAGTGACGATGCGCAGCGTCGCGGTCATGCCCGGCAGCAGCCGCCCGCCCGGATTGGGGACGGAGACGACGACGGTATAGGTGACGACATTGCTGATGGTGACGGCGGCCAGCCGGATCTCCTTCACCCGGCCCGGCAGCGTCTCCCCCGGGAAGGCGGCGACGGTGAAGGGCACCTCCTGCCCCGGGCGGATGCGGCCGATATCGGCCTCGTCCACCGTCGCCCAGACCTCCACCTCGTCCAGGCTGGCGGCGATGGCGAAGAGCACCGGCGCCTGGAAGCTGGCCGCCACCGTCTGCCCCAGATCGACGTTGCGGGAGATGACCACGCCGTCGATGGGGGAGCGGATGGTGGCGAAGGAGAGGTCCACCTCCACCTGCCGCAGCTGTGCGATCCGCTGCGCCAGCGCCGCCTCGGCCGCCCGGACCTGGGCGCGGGCGGTGCGCGCCGCCGCCTCGGCCGAGAGGCGCCCGGCCTCCTTCTCCGCCATCTGGGCCCGGGCATTGGCGAGGTCGGCGCGCGCCTTCTCCTGCATGAAGCCGGCCCGGACCGCGTCCCGCACCGCGCCGGTGCCGCCGCGGCGCAGCTCCTCGGTCCGGCGCGCCTCGTATTCGGCATCGCGCAGCGCGGCCTCGTCGCGCGCCGCCCCGGCCTCGGCGGCGCGGAGCTGGGCGGTGGCCGAGGCGGCATCGGCCTCCGCCTTCTCGGCCGCGGCGCGCGCCACCAGCACGCCGATCTCGGCCGCCTGCACATCCGCGGCGGCGGCGGCGCGCTTCGCCTCGAGCTGCTGGGTGTCCAGCCGCGCCACGGGCTGGCCGGCCCGGACGCGGGTGTTGAAATCCGCCAGCAGCTCCCGGATCTGGCCGGAAAGCTGGCTGCCGACCGAGACGGTGACCAGCGGGTTGACCGTGCCGGTCGCCGAGACCGCGGCGGTGATGCTGCCCCGGTCCACCACGGCCGTGCGCAGCCGCGGCCCGTCCGGCGCCGCCGCCTGGCCGGGCCAGGGCAGGTTCAGCGCCGTGGCGGCCGGCCTGCCGAGCGAGGCCAGCCCGGCCCCGAGGAGGAGGACCGGCAGCAGGAGGGACAGGACGCGGCGCATGGGGTGCTGCATATAGCAGGGGAGCCGGCGAAAGCGCCGCGAATTGCGAGGGAGGACGGGAACCGATGCGCATCCTGGTTTTGGGCGCCGGCGCGCTGGGCGGCTATTTCGGGAGCCGGCTGCAGCAGGCGGGGGCCGAGCTCGGCTTCCTGGTCCGGCCGCGGCGGCGGGAGCAACTGGCGCGCGACGAGCTGGTGATCGAGAGCCCCTTCGGCGAGGCGCGCCTTTCCGTGACGACCCTGTCGGCGGAGGAGGTCCGGCCGGGCTGGGACCTGATCCTGCTGACCTGCAAGGCCTATGACCTGCCGGAGGCCATCGCCGCCATCCGCCCGGCGGTGGATGGCCGCACCGCGATCCTGCCGGTCCTGAACGGCCTGTCCCATATCGAGACCCTGCGGCGGGAATTCGGCGCCGGCGCGGTGCTGGGCGGCCTTGCCAAGATCCAGGCGACCATGACCGCCGAGGGCGTGGTGCGGCAGCTCAATGACTGGCGCTGGCTGACCTTCGGCGAGCTGGACGGGCGCATGAGCCCCCGCGTCGAGGCCCTGGCCGCGCTTGCTGCGAAGGCCGACGGCATGGTGGCGACCGCGGTGCCCGACATCCTCCAGCGCATGTGGGAGAAGCTGACCCATCTCGGCACCAGCGCCATCGGCACGGTGCTGCTGCGCGCCAATACCGGCGAGATCGCCCGCAGCCCGGGCGGCGTCGGTTTCATGCACCGGGTGCTGGAGCGCAACGCGGCCATCGCCGCCGCCAATGGCCACCCCATGCCGGACAGCTTCATGGCGGAGTTCCGCGCGCTCTTTGCCGACCCGAAGGGCGCCTATGCCACCTCCATGCTGCGCGACCTGGAGGCGGGCGGGCGGATCGAATCCGACCACATCCTCGGCTTCCTGCTGGAGGCGGCGCGGCAGGCCGGCGTGCCGGAGGAGGTGCATGAGGCGGCCTTCCTGCACGCCAAGGCCTTCGAGCAGCGGCGCGACGCGGGGCGGCTGCCGCGGGGATAGGGCGGATCGCGGGAGGCCGTGCATGACCGGCCCGTGGCTCTGCTCGAAAAGCAGAGCGTGGCAGCGGATTGCGGAGGGCGCGCAAACCTCCCGCGGCGCTACGCCGCCCCTGGTGCAATGACCCGCCGTGCATGGGCGCCGGGCGCCCGCATGCGAAGACTCGTGCGGCGCATCCCGTCCCTGCTCGCTCCCAGGCCGCCAGGCCGGACCTGCGCGCCGGGGTCCGGCCGGGACGGTCGGGGTCGCCCGGTCAGTTCGCCAGCCGCGCCAGCGGCAGCCGCAGCTCGACCCGCAGCCCGTCTTCCGTCCAGTCGAAGACCGCGCTGCCGCCGAGTTGCGCCGCGCTCTGCGTCACCAGCCGGTGGCCGAAGCCGGATGCCCCGGGCGCTGTGGCCGGCGGGCCGCCGGCCTCCAGCCAGCGCAGTCGCAGCGCCCCCTCCTGCGTCTCCCAGTCGATCGCCACCCTGCCGCCGGTACGGGACAAGGCGCCGTACTTGGCCGCATTGGTCGCCAGCTCGTGCAGCGCCAGCGCAATGGGCGGCGCCGCATTGGGGCCGAGCGGCAGGGCCGGCCCGCGCAGGCAGAGCCGCTCGGGCAACGCGTCCCCGCCCTGGAAGGGGGCCAGCAGCACCTGCAGCAGTCCGGGCAGCGTCGTGCCGGGCTGGCAGCCGGAATTGCCGGCGATCGCCGGCCGCACCAGGTCATGCGCCCGCGCCAGGGCACCGATCCGGCCGAGCAGCGCATCCCGCATCGCCTGCGGCGTCGTCGCGCCCCGCGCGCTGTACGTCACCAGGCCACTGACGATGGCGAAGAGATTCTTCACCCGGTGGTCCAGTTCGCGCAGCAGCTCGCGCGTGCGCTCGGCCCGCTTCCGCTCCGTCACCTCCTCGCAGACCACGCCGAGGCCGACCACCTCCTGCGTCTCCGGATCGCGCACGGGGTAGAATTGCTCGATCCAGTCACGCTTCACGCCCGGCGCCTTCGGAGTCTCGCCGGAGAATTCGATGCCGGTGATGGTCTCCCCCTGCTCCAGCACCCGGCGCATCAGCGGCTCCGCCGCTTCCCGCAGGTCCGGGACCAGCTCCCAGGCCGGGCGGCCGAGATGCTCCTCCACCGGCCAGCCGTTGATCTCGGCCATTGCCTCGTTCACGCGCACGAAGCGGAACTCGCGGTCGAACTGCGCCAGGCCGAGCGGCGCGGACCGGTAGAGCGTCTCCAGCTCGGCCAGGCGCCGCCGCGCCTCGCGCTCGCTGGCGGCGCGGGCCAGGTCCGAGGCCCGTTGGGCCGAGAGGTCGAAATGCGTACCGACGATCACCAGGGCATGGCCCGCGGCATCGCGCCCGATCGCCTCGCCCCGGGACAGCACGGGGATCCAGCGGCCATCGGCATGGCGCAGGCGGATCTCCACCTCGTAGCGCCCCTGCTCCGATGCGACATGCGCCGCCACGATGGCCCGAAGCCGCGGCAGGTCCTCCGGATGGACCATTTGCCGCCAGGTGGCGACCGGGATCACGCCCAGCCCGGGCGGCAGGCCCAGCATGGTGCACCAGCGCGGCGAGACCTGCAGGACATCCTCACGGAGATCCCTCTGCCAGGCACCCAGCTCCGCGCCGGCCAGCGCGATCTCCAGTTGCCGGTGCGCCATGGCGAGCCGGGCCTCGGCATTCTGGCGACGGGTGATGTCCACCAGCCCGGCCGAGAGCAGGCTGCGCCCCTCCACCTCGAGGCGGCGGGCGCGGACCAGCACGGCCAGCGGCGCTCCGCCCGGCGGCGCGAGGCTGGCATCGAAAATCTCAGGCGTCTCCCGCGCGGTGACGGCACCGAGCCTTGCCTGCAGCGCCGCCCCGGCCCCGGCGGCGAGCGTCCCCTCCCAGACCTGCGGCAGCCGGTCGCGGGTACTGCCCAGCAGCCTCGCCGCCTCCGCATTGCCGGCGACCGCCCGGAGCCCCGGCCAGTCCAGCAGCAGGGTGGCCACCGGGACGAGGTCGAGCGCGGCGCGGAGGGAGGCGAGGCCCTGCCGCTCGATATCGGGGAGCGGCGTTAAGGATGACACCGCCCCGGGGCGCCGACGGACTGAGGCACCGGCCTGGACGGAGGCATCAACGCGGCGTCCCTTCATGAACCGTCATCGGTTCCGAGATTGCCCGAGGATCAACCGCAGCACGACCTCACGATGGCATGAGCGACAACCAGCCGCTCCGGGACCAGGATGGTTCAGGCCATCCTATTCTGAAGAGGAGAGGCACGCCTCCGAGCCTTTCCCCTCCATGGCGATCCGCTCTATCCGCCGCGCAGCATCCGGATGATGCCGGAGAAATCCGCCTCGCCCCCGCCGGCCTCGGCGAAGCGCTGGTAGAGCGCGAGCGCCTGGGCGCCGAGCGGCGTCTCCGCCCCGGCGGTCGCCGCCGCCTCCTGGCTCAGGCCGAGATCCTTCAGCATCAGCGCGGCGGCGAAGCCCGGCCTGTAGTCCCGGTTGGCCGGGCTGTTCGGCACCGGGCCGGGAACCGGGCAGTAGGAGGTCAGCGCCCAGGACTGGCCGGAGGATTTGCTCGAGACGTCGAACAGCGCCTGGTGGGAGAGGCCGAGCTTCTCCGCCAGCACGAAGGCCTCGGCCGTGATGATCATGTTCGCGGCCAGCATCATGTTGTTGCAGACCTTGGCCGCCTGGCCGGCGCCGGCGCCGCCGCAATGCACGATGGTCTTCCCCATCGCCTGCAGGATCGGCAGCGCCCGGGCATAGGCTTCCTCCGGCCCGCCGACCATGAAGGTGAGCGTCGCCGCCTCCGCCCCCATGGTGCCACCCGAGACCGGCGCATCCAGCATCGGCCGGCCGGCACCCGCCGCCACCTCGCGCGCGGTCGCCACATCGATGGTCGAGCAGTCCATCAGGATGGCGCCCGGCGCGCTCGCCGCCGCCATGCCGCCGGCACCGAGCCAGGCACCACGCACATGCCGGCCGGCCGGCAGCATGGTGATGACGAAGTCGGCGCCCTGCGCGGCCTCGGCCGCGCTGCCGGCGCGGCTGCCGCCGGCCACGGCGAAGGCCTCCAGCGCGGCGGGGACGAGGTCGAAGCCCGCGACCTGGTGGCCGGCCTTCAGCAGGTTGCGCGCCATCGGCCCGCCCATATTGCCGAGCCCGACGAAGCCGATCCGTGCCATGGCGATGTCCTCCAACTGGTCGGCCGGCAGGGTAGGCAAGGCCCGGCGTGGCGTCACCCCGGGGCATCGGCCAGGGCTGCGGCGCGGCGGGCCTTCATGACAAGGCGGCCGGGCCGGGGCATCGTCCCCGACCGGAACAGGCCGGAGGCGCCGATGGCAGCGAGACAGGCAGACCCCGTGGCACATCTGCCGCGGGCGGGCGATTTCCTGCTCTACCCGCCCACGGTCCAGCCCTGGGGCTACCGCATCGTCGACCGGCTCTTCGCGCATCGCGTGGTGCGGCGCGGCAGGCCGAAGCCCTGGGCGCGCGGGGCGGAGATCGCGCCGACCTACCTGGCCGATGGGCGCGCGCAGGATGTCGAGGCCTTCATGGCGCGGAACTTCCTCGCCGGGCTGCTGGTGGTGCAGGACGGGCGGATCCGGCTGGAGCGCTACGGGCTCGGCCTGGCGGAGGGCGACCGCTGGACCACCATGTCCACCATCAAGTCCTGGACGGCGATCCTGCTCGGCGCCGCCATCCGGGACGGCGCCATCGAGTCGGTCGAGGCGCCGGTCACGCGCTTCCTGCCGGAGCTGGCGGGCACCGCCTTAGCTCGGCTTTGGCCAGTTATGCGGCGTAGCAAAGCGCATGGACGATGCCGTCGCGGAGGGCGGGGCGGAGTTTTGTTGGCTTGCATGCGCGCCGGGATGTGA
>JAESGY010000396.1_pt1 | contig 20453 bp, 14 predicted proteins | sample 9269841 | NCBI WGS metagenome assembly JAESGY01 (sample SAMN17022865, study PRJNA683097) | algae metagenome | isolation source: Spirirestis rafaelensis WJT71-NPBG6 and co-occurring heterotrophs from... | place: USA: Pinto Wells, Joshua Tree National Park, Colorado Desert, CA | collected 2006-08-15
GCCCATGGCGGCACCGGTCAGGGCCAGGCGGCGGCCGAGGCCAGGCAGCATGGCCTGCCGCCCGGCACGGATCCGGACCGGCCCGCACACCGCGTCCGCGCGCAGCCGCAGTGGGGGCGGAGCCAGGCTTTCATGCCGCCGGGCCGCGGGTGCCGAGGCCGGGCGCCTGCCCGCCCGGCACCGCGGCGAAACCGGTGCGCGGCGGAAACAGGGGGAATGCCGGCTCACATCGCCCGCCCGAAGCCGAGCGCCATCCAGGCCATGCGCAGCTTCTCGCCCGCGGTGAGCCGTGGCCGCTCGCCACGCGCCTGCCAGCCGCGCGCCAGCAGCCGGTCGAGCAGCCGGCGATAGCCCCACCTCATGACGGCGGCCGGCAGCATCGCCTTCGGGTCGAAGGCGCGGATTTCCCGCTCCGCCACGGCGAAGCCCTCGCGCGCCCGTTCGCCGAGCCGGGCGCAGATGGCGGGGAAGTTCGGATGCGCGACGATCGCCTGGGCCGGCCCGTCCGGGATGCCCTCGGCCGTGAGGAGATCGCGCGGGATATAGACCCGTTCGCGCAACGCATCCTCGTCCACGTCGCGGAGAATGTTGGTGAGCTGGAAGGTATGGCCGAGCGCCAGGCCGAACCCCTCCGCCTCCGGCGCGCCGAAGATGCGCACGCTCATCGCGCCGACGCTGCCGGCGACGCGGCGGCAATAAAGGTCGAGATCGGCCTCCGTCTCCAGCCGCAGCCTGTCGGCGCTGTCCGTCTCCATGCCGGCGATCATCGCCTCGCATTCCGAGAGCGGCACGCCATGGGCCTGCCGGGCCCAGGCCAGTTCCCGCGAGAGGACGCAGTCCGGCGCCGTGAGCTTGCGCCGCCAGTCCGCGAGGAAGCGGCGCTTCTCGCCCTCGGGCATGGCGCCATCGGCGATGTCGTCCACCGCCCGGCAGAAGGCATAGACCGCCCAGAGCGCCCGCCGCCGCCCGCCCTTCAGCGCCGCCATGCCGCGGGCGAAAGAGGAACCGGCGCGCGAGACGCGGGCGGCGACGATCGGCACGTCCTTCGGCCCGAGGGTGACGGCCCCGGCCAGCGCTGCGGCGAAATCGGCCCTGGTCAGCGCGACGCGCGCCAGCACCGGGTCGCCTTTCCGCAGCCGTGCCAGCAGCCGCCGGCCGCAGCCGATGGTCATGGCGGACTGGACCGCCAGGCGCCGGGACCGCAGCAGCCGCGGCAGGGCGCTGGCGCGGTCGAGCTGCTCCTCGACCCGGTCAAGCGCCGCATCCAGCACCGCCCGCCGCTGCGCCGTGTTCTTCGGATCGAAGAAGGCTGCCTCGCCACCGGCGAGGTCCATCCAGGCGACCGGCAGGTAGATCCGGCCGAGCGAGTCCCGGTCCGGCACCAGGTCCTGCAGGTGGTTCAGCACCTGCAAGGCGGTGCAGAGCGCATCCGCCGCCGCATTGGCCGGGGTGTTCGCGCCATCGCCATGCAGCCGCAGCAGCATCCGCCCGACCGGGTCGGCGGAGCGGCGGCAGTAATCCTCCAGCTCCGCCCAATCGGCATAGCGATGCTTCACCGCATCCTGGCGGAAGGCGGAGAGCATCAGCCGCGCCTCCTCCACCCCGACGCCGGCCCGGTGCATCGCCGCCGCCTCCGGCACCGCGGTGCCCGGCTCGTCCAGCGCCCGCTCCATGGCGTCCAGCCGGCGGAGCTTCTCCTCGGGCGGCAGGTCCGGGCTGTCCCCGATATCGTCCGCCACCCGGACGAAGCGGTAGAAGGCCATGACCCTGGCCCGCAGCGGCCTGGCCAGCAGCAGGGAGGCGGTCGGGAAATTCTCCTCGTCGTGGTCGCGCGTCGGCGTCGCGGAGACGGCGAGGCTGGCGCCCCCGGGGGGGCTCAATTCGACGGGGGCACTCATGCCGCCTTTGTGGCCGGATATGCGCGCCCTTTCCAGCCCGCCGGCCGGCCCATCACCCAGCGGGCCAGCGCCCACCACTGGATGGCCAGCGCCACCAGCATGGTCAGGGGATGCAGCGGAATGGTCCACCAGGGCTCCCTCGCCCGGATCGTGACGGCCGCGCGCAGCGCCAGCATCAGCGCAATGGCAAGGAAAGCCTGGGGTTCCGGCAGCAGCGCCCAGGGCCAGAGATGCGCGCCGGCCAGCAGCACGGTCCAGATCGGCAGGCCGAGCGGGGTCGCCATCCCTTCCCGCGCATTCTTCAGGAAGCCGGCCCAGCTCTCCCGGAAGCCATGATACATCCGGCAGCTCGCGAGCGGGGCGCCGTCCACCACCTCGGTCCGGTGCCCTTCCGCCCGGAAGCGGCGAGCCAGCGCCAGCCCGTCATGCAGCACCCGGCGTACCGCGCCATGGCCGCCGATGGCCTCATAGGCGCGCCGCTCGCAGAGGACGAGTTGCCCGCAGGCGGCGGCCAGGTCCGGCCGTACCGTCTCCGCCCGCCCGCCGCCGGGCAGGTAGCCGAGCAGGAGGAAATTGATCCCCGGCACCGTCAGCGCCTCGCCAACCGAGCCGATGAGTTGCCGGGGCACCCCGCTGACCATGGCGAGGCCCTTCGCCCTGGCATGCGCCGCCATCGCCGCCGCGGCGCCGGGCGTGAGGCGCACATCGGCATCGATGAAGAGCAACGAATTGCCCCGCGCCGCCTCGGCCAACCGGGCGCAGGCATGGACCTTGCCGGTCCAGTCCGGCGGCAAGGGCGGCGCCGCGATCAGCCGCACCCGCGGATCGGCGGCCGCCAGGCGCCGGATGATGTCGCTGGTCCCGTCGGTCGAGCCGTCATCGATCACCACCACCTCGACCGCGGCGCCGCGGCTGGCCAGCGCCGCCGCGACGCAGGCCTCGATATTGGCGGCCTCGTTGCGGGCGGGGATGAGGATGGAGACGAGGCCCTCGGCCGGTGCCTCCGGCAGCGTCGGCAGGCGCCGCAGGTTATGGACGCCGAGCGCCGCGGGCAGCGCCGCGAGGCCGAGGCAGAGCCAGGTCCAGTCCATCAGGACAGAACGGGGGGGAAGTATCCCCCCCGCACCCCCCTTCTATTTCTCTGAGTTTTCCCACCTGCCGGGTTCATGCGCTTCCTCCCACCGAAGGATCGTGGCGCGGGTCGAAGGGCTTGCCGCGCGCCACGGCCTGCAACCGGCGCCAGCGCTCATAGACGCCGCCCATGCCCTCCCGGCCTTGCAGCAGGTTGCGGAACCGGGCCGGGTCGCGCGCCATGGCGTCCCCGGCGAGGCGGTCCATGGTGGCCTCCAAAGCGCGGGCCAGGGTCTCGGCGCGCGCCTCGCGCTCCAGCGCGGCCAGCGCGGCGCCCTCGATCGGCGGGCCGAACCCGGCCAGCATCTCCGGCGCGCGCTCTGACCAGAAGGGATACTCGATCGCCATTGGCAGGAAGCGGGCCTCCGGCGCCAGCTCCGCCAGCCGCACCAAGCCGGGCGCCATCGGCACCGGTCGCTCCCGCACATCCATGAAGCGGCCGGGGGCATTCATCCAGAGCATGTGGGAGGGCTCGGCCAGCACCGCCCTGGCCGTACGCAGGAAGGCCACCGCCCCGCGGGCGGATTGCTGCTCCACCCCGAAGACGCCGAGGCGCCGCATGAAGCCGTAGCGGGAAAGCGCCTGCGCCTCCATCGGGATGAACATGCGCCGCCCCGGAAAGAGCTGCGTCGAGTAGAGCATGAAGGCGACGCCATCCCACCAAGAGGGGTGGTTGGCATAGACCACCAGCGGCCGGCCGGGATCGTCCGGCGGCGGCAGGCCCCATTCGGCGACCCGCACCGCGCGCAGATGCCTGCCGGCGAAGCGGGCGAAGATGAAGCGGAAGAAGGCGAAGCGCGCCGGCGAGAAGAGCGCGACCGGTGATGTCCCCTCCCCTGCCCGCGCCTCCGCCATGGCGGGCTACTCGGCCGCCATGCGGGCGCGCACGGCGTCGCGCTGCCCCGCGAAATCCGCCTCCGGGCCCATTCCCCGCCCGCCGAGGTCCCGGTCCAGCGCATCGGCGGCGATCCAGCCGCTCATCATCACCATCGGCATGCCCGGGCCCGGATGCGCGGCGCCGCCGCAAAGATACAGCCCCTTCACCGCCTTCGACCGGTTGCCCGGCTTGAAGGCGCCGGTGAAGGCCCCGTGGCTGGCCAGGCCGTAGATCGCGCCGTTCAGCACCTTGTAGCGCTCATGGATGTCGGTCGGCGTCAGCGCCTGCTCGACCACGATGCGCTCCTCGATATCCTCCATCCCGGCGGTGCGCTTCAGCTTGTCGAGGATCACCTGGCGGTAGGCCGGCAGCATCTTCGACCAGTCATGGTGCGGCCGCAGATACGGGGTGTGGACCAGGACATAGAGCGCCTCGCCACCCTCCGGCGCCACCGTGTTGTCCGAGCAGGAGGGGGCGGCGAGATAGGCGGTCGGGTCCGGCGCCGGCTCGCCCTTGCGGTAGATGCTATCGAACTCCTCCTCCGCGTTGCGGGAGAAGACGAAGCAGTGATGCGCCAGGTGCTCGTAACGCCTGCGCAGGCCGAGATAGAGCACGACGCCCGAGCAGGCCGGCTCATAGCCCTTCTTCTCGTAGCGCCGGCCGGTCTCGCCGCCCACCAGTTCCTTGTAGGTGCGGATGGCGTCCATGTTGGAGATGACGGCATCGCAGGGGATCCGCTCGCCCGAGGCGGTGCGGACGGCCTTCACCGCCCCGTTCTCGATGTCGAAGCCGGTCACCTCGGTGTTCGGGCGGAGATCGGCGCCGAGCTCGGCCGCGAGCCTCGCCAACCCCTCGGCGACCGCGCGGGTGCCGCCCACCGGGTACCAGACGCCTTCCGTCGCCTGCATGTCGCCGATCGAGCAGAGCACCGCCGGCGCCCTGTAGGGATTCGATCCGACATACTGGCAGAAATGGTCCAGCATCTGGGCCAGCCGGGCATCCGGCACATGGCCGCGGATCACCTTCGCCACCGTCTTGCCCATGCGCAGCGCCATGACGTCGCGCATGGTATCGGGGTTGAAATTGGCCCGCATATCGATGGTGTCGGTGATGCCCTCGACCGACTTCCAGAAGAAGAACTTCTCGGAGATCTCGTGCAGAGTCTCGGCCACCTGCTGGAAGCGGCGGTAGCCGGCGCCCTGGCCGGTGCCGGGGGCGAATTGGTCCATGGCGCGGGCCATGGCCTCCACATTCTCCAGCAGGTCGATGCGGGTGTTGTCGTCGAAGAAGCAGCGCCACTGCGGGTCGAGCCGGATCAGCGGCAGCTCCGCCTGCTGGTCCTTCCCGGCCTCAGCATAGATCCGGCGCAGCACGCGCGGCACGGTCAGGATGGTCGGGCCCATGTCGAAGCGGAAGCCCTGGTTGCTGCCGGGCCGCTCCGGGTCCGGCAGGTTCAGCACCGCCGCCTTGCCGCCGAGCCAGGGGTTCTTGTCCAGCACCGTCACGCGATGCCCGCGCGCCGTCGCTGTCGCCGCCGCTGCCAGCCCGCCGAGGCCGGACCCCACCACCACGATATGCGAGGCCATGGCCCTGTCTCCTGTCCTCGTCATCGGACCCGTGCCGGCCTGACCCTGGTCAGCCCGGCCCCGGATCCACGCCCTGGTCCTGCCCGCGATCCCCGCCCGGGACGCTCCCGGCCCGGGCAATCGCGGCCGCTCATTCCTTTTCGCGCAGAGCCTCGCATGCGGGCATGCGAGGCCTCCCGCGATCTGCTCTAACGCGCCGGCTGCAGCGCCGCCGCCATCCCGCCGATCGGGGCCTGCGCCCTCCCGGGCTGCAGCCCGAGATCCTTGGCGAGCAGCCCGGTGGTGATCCGCGCCCCCTCATAGATCACCGGGAGGCCGCTGCCGGGATGGGTGCCGCCACCGACCAGATAGACCCCGTCCACCCCCTCGAACCGGTTCCCCGGCCGGAAGCAGAGCATCTGCCGCAGATCATGGCTGAGGTTGAAGGTGGCGCCATGGCCGACCGCATAGCTGTCCCGCCACTCGCGCGGCGTCACCACCCGCTCATAGCGGATGCGGCTTTCCAGATCGCCCAGGCCGAGCAGCGCCAGCCGCTGCATCACGAGGCTGCGGAAGCGCGGCGTCTCCTGCGCCCAGTCCACACCGCGGGCGAGGCTGTCGCGCATGTTCGGCACCGGCACCAGCAGGTAGAGCGCCGAATGGCCCGGTGGCGCCATGGTCGGGTCGAGGATGCTCGGGTTGTGAAGGTAGAGGCTGGGCTCATCCGGGATGATCCCGGCCTCCAGCTGGCGGATGTTCCGCTCATAGCCCTTGGAGAGCATCACCGTGTGATGCGCGAGCTCGGGGTAGGACCCCTCGATGCCCAGATAGAGCATGAAGGTCGAGCAGGAATAGCGCGCCGTCTCGATCTTCCGGTCGTCCCAGCGCGGGCGCAGCCCCTCCGGCATGAGGCCGGGCATGGCATGCGCGAAATCGGCATTCATGACGACCGCATCGGCCGGGACATGCCGGCCGCCGACCTGCAGCCCGGTCGCCTTCCGGCCCTCGAAGGCGATGCGCTCCACCGGCGTGTCCAGCCGGATCTCGGCGCCCAATTGCTGGGCCACCCGCGCCATGGCCTCCGAGATCGTCCCGACCCCGCCCTCGACGTGCCAGATCCCGTGCTCGTATTCGAGGAAGCTCAGGATCGTGAAGAGGCTGGGGCAGCGGAAGGGCGACATCCCCAGATATTTGGTCTGGAAGGAGAAGGCGAGGCGCACCAGCGGGTGGCTGAAATGCCGCGCCAGGTCCTTGTCCACCGTGCTGTGCGCCCGCAGCAGCGACAGGCTGCGCAGCAATTCCGGGTGCAGGAAGCGGAAGATGGACTGGAAGGGTTTCTCCAGCACCGGCCGGAAGGCCTCCAGCTTGGCGCGGTTCTCGGCGATGAAAGGGCGGAAGCCCTTGGCGTCCTCCGGGCAGAGCTTGGCGATCTCGGCTTCCATCCGCGCCGGGTCGGCCGTTGCGTCGATGCTGGCGGCGTCCTCGAAGAACAGCCGGTAGAGCGGATCGACCCGCAGCAGCTTCACCTCCTCCTCCAGCCGCGTGCCGACGCTCTCGAAGATTTCGGCGATCACGCGGGGGTAGAGGAAGAAGGTCGGGCCCAGGTCGAAGCGATAGCCCTCGGGCGTCGCCATCGTGCGGGTGCGGCCGCCGACGACCTTGTCCTTCTCATAGACGGTGACCTGCACGCCCCGGGCGGCCAGCAGCATCGCCGCGGCGAGGCCACCGGGGCCGGCACCGATAATGGCAACGCGTGTACGGGGGGCTTTCAGGGCAGGGGCGGCAAGCGGGGCGTTCATGCGCGGCGGAGGGTCCTGCACTGTCTCATCGGTTTGTGGCAGATGCCCCCGAGCGCCCCATCCGCAAGTGTGCCGCCCCGCAATAAACCGAGCCTTCGCGAGCCTGATCAGCGGGATTGCGCGGTTTCCATGACACGCAAATGTCAGGCACGGCTGTCGGGCCAGCCGGCATGCGCCCGGCGCGCGGCCAGGGCATCACTTCCCGCCCACTGCGCGCAGGGCAAGGTGGCGGGCGGCCCCGACCGAATCATGGCGGCTCATGCCGACGGCGCGGATGCGTGACCACATCCGGGCAAGAATGTCGGACTGGCGGCGGGTGGCAGACACCGCCCCGGCACGGGCTGCCGCCTGCGCGGCAGGGGTCGCCGATCATGGCTACCGGTATCACGCCGCCATGCGAGCCGGTCTGGCGCGCAGCCGCGACACCGACTCCCATGGCAGCGCACCAGGACCAGATGCCGCCTCGCTGCGCGCGGCCGGGCAGAGACAGGACGACACCTGCCGCCGGGCATGGACCGTCCCGCCATGGCAGCACGGGCCCACCGGGCCGCCTCAGGCGGCCGGCAGCAGGGCCAGCAGGCTGTCCGCCGCCTCGATCTCCGCGACGCGGGCGGCCGCGCGCGGCAGGAGGCGCGCCAGGTAGAAACCGGCGATCGGCGCATAGCGCTCATCGGCCGCCGCGGCGCGAGCCAGCATCCAGCCGCCGAGCGTCCATCCCGCAGCATCCAGATAGGCCGCGGCCGAGGCCTGGGCGGCATTGGCGTCCTTCAGGCCGCGGTCGAGCATCCAGTCGGTGGCGCGGGTCATGGCCGCGACCGCCGGGGCCAGGCGCGGATCGGCGGCCTGCACCTCCGCCAGCAGGCCGCGCATATGCGCCCCGCCGTCGCGGAACAGCTTGCGGCCGACCAGGTCCATCGCCTGGATGCCGTTGGTCCCCTCATAGATCGGGGCGATCCGCGCATCGCGCAGCACCTGGGCGGCGCCGGTATCCTCGACGAAGCCCATGCCGCCATGCACCTGGATGCCGAGCGAGGCGCAATCGACACCCCGGTCGGTGCACCAGGCCTTCACGATCGGGGTCAGCAGGGCGACGCGCGCATCGGCCTCCGCATCCTTCAACAGCCGGGCGCGGTCGAGCGCGGCGCCCGCTTCCAGCGCCAGCAGCCGGCCCGCCAGGGTGATGGCGCGGATCTCCGCCAGCATGCGCACCACATCCGGGTGCCGGCTGATCGGCTGGCCGCCCTGCACGCGCTGCTCGGCATAAGGCTCGGCCAGCGCCAGGGCCCGGGCACCCTGCGCCACCCCCTCGACGCCGACGCCGAGGCGGGCCGCGTTCATCATGGCGAACATGGCGTTGAGGCCGCGGTTCGGCTCGCCGACCAGCTGCGCCTCCGCGCCCTCGAACAGCATGACGCAGGTAGGGGAGGCATGGATGCCCATCTTCTTCTCGAGCCCGCCGCAGCGGAGCGCGTTGCGGGTGCCGTCGGGCAGCACCTTGGGCGCGGCGAACAGGCTGATGCCCCGGGTGCCGGGCGGGGCATCGGGCAGCCGCGCCAGGATCAGGTGCAGCGTGTTTTCAGTGAGGTCATGCTCACCCCAGGTGATGTAGATCTTCTGGCCGGTGATGCGGTACCCGCCCATGCCGTCCGGCTCCGCCTTGGTCCGCACCTGGGAAAGGTCGGAGCCCGCCTGCGGCTCGGTCAGGCACATGGTGCCGGTCCACTCGCCGCTGATCAGCTTCGGCAGCCAGGCCTCCTGCTGGGCGGGCGCGGCGAAGCGGGCGATCGCCTCAATGGCGCCGACGCTCAGCAGCGGGCAGAGGCTGAAGGACATGTCGCCGGCGGTGACCAGCTCGGAAACCGCCATCCAGAGCGCCTGGGGCAGCTCCTGCCCGCCCACCTCGATGCCGTTCACCTTGGCCGGGGCGGCCAAGCCCTGCCAGCCGCCCTCGATCCAGGCCTTGTAGGCCCCCTTGTAGCTCTCCGGCGTCCGGACCACGCCGTTCTCCAGGATGGCGCCGTGCCGGTCGGCGGCCTGAGCATGCGGCCAGAGCAGCTCGCGCGCGAATTTATCGGCTTCGCCGATGATCGCCGCGATGTCCTCCGCCCCGAGCGGCGCGCCGCCGGCGGCGGTCAGCCCGGGCAGGTCGATGACACGGGTGAGGCCGAAGATCAGGTCGTCGGCGGGGGTGGTGGCGGTCATGGCGGTTCCTGAACCCCTGGAGATGCGGGTGCGGGCAAGCCCGGATCTGGGTTCACCATGGACCGTTGGGGAGGGCAAGCCGGTCGCATGCCCGGCCGCCTGCGGGCACGATTCGGATGAGGCGCGATCGAGGCAATGCGGGCGCCGGCCCTGTACCGGCTGCAAGGGGCGGGCGGCGGTGGCCGCCGGGCCATGCGAGACCCGGCGGCCGAAGGCTCAATCCCGGTTGCGGCTGCGGGAGGTGGGGCCGCGGCGGCTGGAGCCGCCGCTCGTCCGGCCGCCCTTCGCCGCCGCCGGGGTGCGGCCGGCCGCGCCGGCCGCGCGCTTCGCACCCGTGCCGGTGCCGCGCTTGGCCGTGCTGCCCTTGGCAGAGGCCGTGCGGCTGGCCGCCGCGGTGGTACGCTTGGCGGCCGTGCCGGTGCCGCGCTTGGCCGCCGTACCGGTCGTGCGCTTGGCGGCGGTGCCGGTGCCACGCTTGGCCGTCGTGCCGGTCGTGCGCTTCGCGGCCGTGCTGGTGCCGCGCTTGGCCGCCGTACCGGTCGTGCGCTTCGTGGCGGTGCCGGTGCCGCGCTTGGCGGCCGTGCCACGCGTCGTCGCCGTGCCGGCCGCCCGCTTCGTGCCCGTGGCGGCGCCGCGCTTGGCGGTGCTGCCGGTGCCGCGCTTTGCGGTGGTGGTGGTGGTCGCGCGATTCGCCCCGGCGGCGGTGCCGCGCCTGGCCGCCGTGCTGCGGGCGGCGCCGCCCTTCGCGCCATTGCTGCGCGCCGCGGCCGTCTTGCGCGGGGTGCGGGCGCTGCCGCCCTTGCGGCCGCCCTCGCTCTGCGCCGCGCGCCCGGCGGCGCTGCGCGTGGTCTTGCGCGCCGTGCCGGACGCCTTGCCGCGCGTCGCGGCCGCCGTGCTGCGGCCACCCTTGGCCGCCGAGGTCCCACGCGCAGTCGTCCCGCTCGCCCGCTTCGCCGTACCGGCGCTGGCGCGGCCACCCTTGGCGGCGGCAGCGGTGCGGCCGGCGGCGCCACGCGTGGCGCCGGTCGTGCTGCGGCGGGTGCGGCGCGCCGGGGCCTCCGCCTCCTCGCCCTCGCCTTCCTCGCTGGCCGCGGCGGTGCGGCGGGCGCGGCGCGGCTTGGCCTCTGCCTCCTCGCCCTCGCCCTCCGCCGCCGTGCTGCGGCGGCTGCGCGTGCCGGCCGCCCGGCGGCGGCGCGGTGCGGGCGTTTCCCCTTCCGTTGCCTGCTCTTCCGTTTCTTCCGTCCGGCCGGTCTCTTCGCTCTCGTCCTGCATGGCCTGCTCCTCGGTCTCGTGCCGATCGGTGTCGCTGTCCTGCATCGGGTCATGTCCCCAGTTCATCAGCGAGTAGCGCCAGCGCGTCTCCGCGATGTCACCCTCCGGTCGCTGCGCCAGATGGCGGCGGATGTAGCCGACCACCTTTTGCAGGAAGGCCTCGTCCGCCTCGCCCGGCTCGCCGCCCTCGAGGATCTCGAGGATCTGCCGGCCGGACTGGTGGCCGACCGCCTCCTCCTCGCCCTCATGCACCCAGCCGACGCTCCGGCTTTGCTCCGTCTCCAGCCAGCGGCGCAGCTCCGCCGCATCCATGTTCACCAGTTCGCGGAAGGCCCGCGCCGCCCTGTCCTCCGGCTCTGCCATGGCGTTCCCTCTCCCGTGTCGTTGATGCCGGGCCTCCTGCCGCACCGCCGCGGCCCTGGCGGCGACGTCCGGCGGCTGCGCGGAGAATTGCCGGCCGCGTTGCAGGTCGCGCCGCTTGGCGGCACTGCTGCGGTCGTAATCCGCGTCCGGCAGCCGCTCACGCACCACGCGCGGCAGATAGCGTTCGCCGGTCTCCAGCGAGTCCCGGCCGGAGCGTGTGCCCCATTCCTCCGCGGTCCATGCGCTGAGATGGTTGTCGGCGGATTTGCGGCCGAGATAGCCGCCGCCGCGGCGCTGGTATTCGGCGCTGGCGAGTTGCGCCTTGCGCGCCGACCACTGTCCCGGCCTGCCGCCCTTGTCGCCCGCGGTGATCTCGGACTTCACGCTCTCCCAAAGCTCGGGATCGGATTTGCGGGCAACGCCGGCCATGCTGTTTCCCGTGTGGGGCGGTTGCGTCAGGCAACGTCACGACAAGGCAAGCGTTCCCGCGCGCCGCAGCGGACAACGCGATGCGACGCGACATGCGGCGCGCGGGACTCATGCAGCCCCGCGGACATGCTGTCCCATCTCCGCAGCGCAGGTCGCAGCGCCATCTCCGGCAACCTGGCCACGCTGCATTGGCGGCGGCGCCCCTCCGGGTGCTCAGCCGGATGCACCGGCTGCAGGTCGAGGCCGATGCAGGCCGGCGTCAGCTGCTGGCGGAGATCACCAGCCGCGCCTGCAGCGTGTCGCCCGGCGACAGCATGGTCAGCGAACCATGCCCGGCGAAGTCCGGCCGGTTCGGCGCATCCGGCACATGGCTGACCGGCTCCACGCAGAGGATGGCGCTGCCGGCCGGTGCGAAGACCTGCAGGTTGCCGGCCCAGGCCCCGCTCGCCTGCAGGCGCAGCGCCATGTCGGGACGCAGGATCTCCGCCGCGCCATCCCAGCCGGCGAAATGCGTGTCGAGCCCTTCATAGGCATGCTCGTCGCCATCGACGCCGGGGCTGGGCTGCGCCGCGATGGGCAGGCAGCGCGCATCGCGGGCAAAGAGCGTGGTCGCAGCAAATCGCAGCCGCGTGCCGGCCGGGCGCGCGAAGAAGGGATGCCAGCCGCAGCCGAAGGGAAAGGGCAGCATGCCGGCATTGGTCAGCGCCAGCGCGATGGTGGCGCCGGCCGCGCCGAGCGCCACCTCCAGCCGCGCCTGCCAGTGCCAGGGCACGCCCGCGGCCTTGGCATCGCCCGCCTGGGTGAGGACCAGCCGCGCCGCGCCTTCCTCCGCCACCTGCCAGGGTGCGTCGCGCACCAGGCCATGGATGGCGGTGTCATCCGCCGGGCGATTGACCGGCAGGTGATAGGGAATGCCGCCGACCGGCAACCGGCCGTCATCCAGCCGGTTGGTCCAGGGCGCCATCAGGAAGGCGCCCGCGAAGCTCGCATTCGGGTCGGCGCCGAGCGGCAGGGGCGCGAGCACCTCGATGCCGCGCCAGGCGAGGCGCGCGAAGGCGGCGCCCTGCCCCGGCAGCAGCACCGCCGTCCAGTCGCCGCCCGCGATTGCCACGCCCCCTGGCGGCGCGATGGCCAGCATGCCTTCCATCAGTCGAGCGCGAAGGCGTCGCGCGCGGAGGGCTTGGCGCGCGAATAGCCGATGGCGGTGTAGCTGCCGCCCTGGTAGCGCTCGATCACCGGATTGCCGGAGGTGATGTGCCCGACCCTGTCGCGCCAGGCCTCCGCGCTGTCCTGCGGCTGCCAGCCGATGCGGTCGCGGTGGTCCTGGCCCCAGAAGCTCGCCGGGTTGTCCGAGCAGGCCCAGATCACGCAATGCCCGCTGCGCGGCGCGGTCACCGCGGCGACGCAGAGCCGGGTGAGATCGGCATAGGACAGCCAGGTCGAGAGCATCCGCGCCTCGGTCGGCTCCGGGAAGCAGGAGCCGATGCGGAGATTCACGTTCTCCACGCCGTGCTTGTCCCAGTAGAGCCGGCCCATCAACTCGCCATAGGCCTTGGAGAGGCCGTAATAGCCGTCCGGCCGGAAGGCGCAGTCCACGTCGATCTTCTCTGACTCGGCGCCGTGAGGCGAGCCATCCGCCCCCTTCGGCCGCTCATGGAAGCCGATGCTGTGGTTGGAGCTGGCGAAGATGACGCGCGCCGCCTCGCGGCGGGCGGCTTCGTACACATGGTACAGGCCCTGGATGTTGGGGCCGAGCACCGTGCCGAAGGGCTGCTCCACGCTGATGCCGCCGAAATGCAGGATGGCGCCGCACCCTTCCGCCAGGCGCAGCAGCCCGACACCGTCGGCGAGGTCCATGCGCGTGAAGCCCGCGCGCGGCGGCAGCGGGTCCGGGAAGGGCGCGATATCGGTCAGCCGCAGCGTCCAGCCGAGCGCCGCCAGCTCGCGCGCCAGCATCCGGCCGAGATTGCCGGAGGCACCGGTCAGCAGGACGGGCTTGGTCGGGGTCTCGGGCATGGCATCGGCTCCTCCGCAAGGCGCGCAGAGTGCACTGCCGGCCGGGGGCGGGTGAAGGGCGCGGCCGGCATGGCCCACAGGTTTCGCGCCGGTGTGGCGGGCCCGTGCCGCCCGTGGGGGCGCGACTGTGCTGTCGCCGGCCGGATGTCCCCCTCGGCAGCGACTGCCGCGGTGGCAGCGACACGGGGTGCCCGCCGTCCCCCCGCCAATGGCCGGAAGACCTCAAGACCAGGCGTCGGACTCGAAAGACCCTCCACTCCGGAGCAAGCGCCGCCCGGCTGGCCTGCCTGAGCGGCGTGTCGCCTGCTCGTTCCAACGGGAGGCCACCCCCCGGGCGCGCGTCACCGGGTACGCCGGGCGGTCAACAGCGGAGCGCGCCGCTTTCTGAACGCCAACCCGCCATGGGACATTCCTTGCGGAGCAGGGTCTCGCTCCCCGGCGTTCATGCCCGTCCGCGATCTGCGCCACAGCGGATTGCGTCCGGAACTGGACGCCGATCCGCTGCGGCTATCGGCCTTTCGAGCAGAGTCACGTGCCCAGTCGTTCGCGGCCTTCCGCGCTCCGCCCTAGCCGCGCCCGCGCACCGCGAAGGCACGGTCGAGCGCCTGCCACATCGGCTTGCGCCGCCCCTCCGCATCCAGCGGCAGGCCGCGATGGATCGTGCCGTCCCGGCGCATCACCGCCGGTTCCTGCGCCAGCCAGCTGTCCCTGTCCGAGAGCCCCCAGGTCAGCACCGTGCGGCAGCCGACCTCCAGCGCTGTGCCCACCACCGCCTGCACCCGCGCCGCCACCAGCGCATCGCGCGCCGCAAGGTCGGGCGGCACCACCGCCGCCTCCCGCACATCCAGTTCGGTGATCAGGATGGCGAGGCCGAGGCTGCGCACCTCCTGCAGGAAGGCGGCGAAGGGCTCCGGCCGGAAGGGCTCGTCCAGCATCATATGCGCCTGGATGCCGAGCGCATCCACCGGCACCCGCGCCTCCACGAGCCGCCGCAGCAGCCGCAGCACGCGGCGGCGCTTCTCCTCGGCGAAGGGCGTGTCGCCCTCCACCCCGTATTCATTATAGGTCAGCCGCAGGGTGCGGTCGCGCTCGCGCGCCAGGCGGAAGGCCAGGTCGACATAGCCGGGGCCGAGGGCGCGCAGCCAGGGCGTGTCCCGCAGGTCGCCGATCGCCGGGGTGTTCTCCGTGAAGGGGCCGCCGGCATTCGCCACCGCCTCATTCACCACATCCCAGTCGCGGATGGCACCAGCCGTGCGGGGCAACACCGCATCCAGATGCGCGGCGAGCACGGCGCGGGCGCGGTCGGCTCCCTCCGCCAGCCGGGCCGTCAGCCAGTCCGGCATGGCGCGGTGCCAGAGCAGCGCATGGCCGCGCAGCGCCTGGCCGTGGCGGGCGGCGAAGTCGGCGAGGCTGGAGATCGGCCCGAATTCAAAGCGGCCCTCCGCCGGCTGCAGGGCCGTCCACTTGCCCTCCCACTCCGGGGCCAGCAGCCGCGCCTCGGTCGCGATCTGCGCGGCGTAGCGCAGGTCGGCCAGGCGGTTGCTGTCCACGGCGGTGCCGAAGGTGATGCCCTGCGCCCGGGCCCGCGCGCCGAGCCCCTCGGCCGGCGGGGCGCCCGCACCGCCGGCGAGGACAGGGGAACAGGCGGCGGCCAGGACGGTGCGGCGGGGAAGCGTCATGGCGCCCGGCATACCGGGCAGCCTATCACCAGGGGCTGAATCGCAGGCCGCCGCGCCGGGTCAGGCGGCGGCCGCAGGACTCAGGCCGCCTGCGCCAGGGGCGGCGGCGCGGCTTCGCGCCGCAGCGCCGCGCGGAACCGGTCGCGCCGCCAGCAGAGCAGCCGCCAGGCGCCGCGCGCCGCGAGTCCGGAAAGCCGGCCGCGCGGCTCCAGCCCCACCGCCTTGAAGACCATGCCCATGCCGCGCTCGATATGCCGGTAGCGGTAGAAGCCCATGGCCCGGCCCATATAGCCGGCGATGCAGCGGTCATGGCTGTAGGGGACGGAGGGGTCCTCGTTCGAGCAGTGATAGGCGAAGGCCAGTTCGTCATCCTCCGATTCGCCGATCCGCCCGGCCGCGACCTTGAGGCGTTGCAGGAAGGAGAGATCCTCCCGCGCCAGGTAGCGCTTCATTTGGTCGTAGAAGAGCTTGAAGTGGCGGTACTCATCAGCGGCGATGAGACGGCAGACCTCCTTGAGGACCGGCTCCTTCGTCGCCTCGCCCAGCGCCGTGTAGTAGCTGCTGGTACCGGTCTCCACCATGCAGCGGGCGATCAGCTCCCCGGTGCGGGAGCCACGGATGGAGGCATTGGCATCCAGATCGATCTTGTAACCAGCCCGGTAGCGCTCGAAGGCCGCGCGGTAGTCCCAGCCCGGATCGGCCAGCTCGCCCCATTGGCCGAGCGCGTCGCCATGCTGGACCTCCTCCACCGCCCAGTTCTCGGCGGCGCGCTGGAAGTCCGGATCATCGCGGAAGACGCGCTTCAGATAGACGGCGTAATCATCGCCGTTACGTTCGACCATGGCCGCCGCCTTCACCAGCGGCACAATTTCCGGGTCCACTTTCGACGGATCGAAGCGGTCCCAACTCACCTGCTCGACGCGCCAGTGCTTCATGGTGTCCCCGCGGCCCGAGGCGGGCCGAATCTCCCCCGTGGATGCGGCAACGGCGCCGCCCCGCCCATGTTCGGCAGCGCCGGGGGCGATTCAAGGCATGTGGCACCGCCGCCACAGCGTTGCCGCTAAAAAAGCCGCAGTGTGGCACAGGCACCATGCCGCAGATGCGAAAAGGGCCGAAGGCGTCGCCGCCCCGGCCCGTTCCTGGATCGCTCTGCCGCGGCTCAGACCTGCGCCGCATCCAGCATGGCACGGGCCGAGAGCACGCGGTCGAGGGCGAGGTCGCGCTTCGCCTCGGTCTCATCATTGCCGATCTCGCGCAGCGCCGCCTCGGCCTCCGCCACCCGGCGTTCGGCATCGGCGCGGGAGAGGCTGGCGAGCGGCGTCGCCTCATCGGCCAGCACCGTCACGCGCTCGGGCGAGACCTCGGCGAAGCCGCCGCCGACGAAGAGGCGCTCGGTCTCCGCCCCGTTCTCCTGCACGCGGATGACGCCGCCGCGCAGGGTCACGATCATCGGCGAGTGGCCGGGCAGGACGCCCATCTCGCCCTCGGCGGCAGGGATGGTCGCCATCTCGACCTGACGGGAAAGCAGCAGCTTCTCCGGTGAGACGAGTTCGAGCAGGAAGGTAGCCATATCCGAATCCTTCAGCCCGGAAGGCTAGGCAGCGCGGGCTTTCGCCCACGCTGAGGCCGCTTCTGCGGCCCGCCGGAAGTCCGGCGCAAGCCAAGGCCGCGGATGCGGCCGCCCGGCGTTTGAGGGCACAAGGAAGTCTTCAGGGCTGCCGCTCAGGCGGCAGCCTTGAGGGTCTCGCCCTTCTTCACGGCCTCCTCGATGGTGCCGACCATGTAGAAGGCGGCCTCCGGGAGGTGGTCGTACTCGCCCGAGCAGATCGCGGCGAAGCTGCGGACCGTGTCCTCGAGCTTCACGAAGACGCCCGGCGTGCCGGTGAAGACCTCGGCGACATGGAAAGGCTGGCTGAGGAAGCGCTGGATCTTGCGCGCGCGCGCCACCACCAGCTTGTCCTCTTCCGAGAGCTCGTCCATGCCGAGAATGGCGATGATGTCCTGCAGCGACTTGTAGGTCTGCAGGATGCGCTGCACCTCGCGCGCCACCCGGTAGTGCTCCTCACCCACGATCCGCGGGTCGAGCGCGCGGGAGGTGGAGTCGAGCGGGTCCACCGCCGGGAAGATGCCCAGCTCGGCGATCGAGCGGTTGAGCACCGTCGTGGCGTCGAGGTGGGCGAAGGAGGTGGCCGGGGCCGGGTCGGTCAGGTCGTCGGCGGGCACGTAGATGGCCTGCACCGAGGTGATCGAGCCCTTCTTGGTCGAGGTGATCCGCTCCTGCAGCGCGCCCATGTCGGTGGCCAGCGTCGGCTGATAGCCCACCGCGGAGGGGATGCGGCCGAGCAGCGCCGACACCTCGGCGCCCGCCTGGGTGAAGCGGAAGATGTTGTCGATGAAGAAGAGCACGTCCTGGCCCTGCTCGTCGCGGAAGTACTCCGCGATGGACAGGCCCGAGAGGGCGACGCGGGCGCGGGCGCCCGGCGGCTCGTTCATCTGGCCGTAGACGAGCGCCACCTTGGAGCCCTCGGTCGTGCCCTCGCCAAGCTTGATGACGCCGGCATCGACCATCTCGTGGTAGAGGTCGTTGCCCTCGCGCGTCCGCTCACCCACGCCGGCGAAGACCGACACGCCGCCATGCGCCTTGGCGACGTTGTTGATCAGCTCCTGAATGGTGACGGTCTTGCCCACGCCGGCGCCGCCGAATAGGCCGATCTTGCCGCCCTTCGAGTAGGGGGCGAGCAGATCGATGACCTTGATCCCGGTGACCAGGATTTCGGCGGCCGTCGCCTGATCCTCGAAGGCCGGCGCCTCGCGGTGGATGGTGTAGGTCTTCTCGAAGGGCACCGGGCCACGCTCGTCGATCGGCTCGCCGATGACGTTCAGGATGCGGCCGAGGGTGCCGTTGCCGACCGGCACGGCGATGCCGGCGCCAGTGTCCACCACTTCCTGGCCGCGGACCAGCCCGTCCGTGGTGTCCATGGCGATGCAGCGCACGGTGCGCTCGCCGAGATGCTGCGCGACCTCCAGGACCAGCGTGTTCTCGCCGTTCTTGGTGGTGAGCGCATTCAGCATGTTCGGCAGTTCGCCCGGGAACTGCACGTCCACGACGGCGCCGAGAACCTGGGCGATCTGCCCGACATTGTTCTTCATCGTGCGATGTCCCTCAGAGAGCCTCGGCCCCGGAGATGATCTCGATCAACTCCCTGGTGATGTTGGCCTGGCGCGTACGGTTGTAGTTCAGCGTCAGCTTGTTGATCATGTCGCCGGCGTTCCGCGTGGCATTGTCCATCGCGGTCATCTGGCTGCCATAGAAGCCGGCCGTGCTTTCCAGCACCGCGCGGTAGATCTGGATGGCCAGGTTGCGCGGCAGCAGGGTCGCGAGGATCGCCTCCTCACCCGGCTCGTACTCATACAGCGCCTGCGGGCCGGCCGCGGGCGCGGCCTGCTCCGGCAACGGCGCCGGGATCAGGCGCTGGTCGGTTGGGATCTGGGTGATCACGTTGCGGAAGCGGTTGTAGATCAGCGAGCAGACATCGAACTCGCCGGCTTCCAGCACCTCGGTCACGCGGACCGCGACGGCCTCGGCATCGGTGAACTCGACCCGCTTCTTGCCCATGAAGGTGATCTCGCCGACAATCCGATTGGCGAATTCACGCCTCAGATAGGCGGCGCCCTTGCGGCCCACCGTCAGCACCTTCACCACCTTGCCCTCGGCCTCCAGCGCCCGGATGCGGGCGCGGGCGAGGCGCCCGACATTGGTGTTGAAGGCGCCGGCCAGGCCGCGATCGGCCGTCACCACCACCAGCAGGTGCACGCGGTCGGCCCCGGTGCCGACCAGCAGCTGCGGCGCGCCGGGGGCGGACGCCACCGCCGCGCCGAGGGAGGCGAGGATCGCCTCCATCCGCTCGGCATAGGGGCGCGCCGCCTCGGCCTGCGCCTGGGCGCGGCGAAGCTTCGCCGCCGCCACCATCTTCATCGCCTGCGTGATCTTCCGCGTGTTCTTCACGCTGTTGATCCGCCCGCGCAGGTCCTTCAGGCTCGCCATCGGCTAGACCCCTATGTCTATGACCTCAGGCCGCGAAGGACTTGGCGAAGCCGTCGAGGAAGGCGACCAGCTTCTCTTCGGTCGGCTTCTTGATCTCGCGGTCGGTCCGGATCGCCTCCAGGATGCCCGGCTGCGAGGCCTTCAGCTCGGAGAGCATCTGGCGCTCGAAGCTGCCGACGGCGTTCACCGGAATGCGGTCCAGATAGCCGCGGGTGCCGGCGAAGATCGCCACCACCTGCTCCTCGACCGGCACCGGCTTGAACTGCGGCTGCTTCAGCAACTCGGTCAGCCGCGCGCCGCGGGCCAGCAGCGCCTGGGTGGAGGCGTCGAGGTCCGAGGAGAACTGCGCGAAGGCCGCCATCTCGCGGTACTGGGCGAGCTCGAGCTTGATGCGGCCGGCCACCTGCTTCATCGCCTTGATCTGCGCGGCGGAACCGACGCGCGAGACCGAGAGGCCGACATTCACCGCGGGGCGGATGCCCTTGAAGAAGAGCTCCGTCTCCAGGAAGATCTGGCCGTCGGTGATCGAGATGACGTTGGTCGGGATGTAGGCCGAGACGTCGCCCGCCTGGGTTTCGATGACCGGCAGCGCGGTCAGGGAGCCGGCGCCGAAATCGTCGTTCATCTTCGCCGCGCGCTCGAGCAGGCGCGAGTGCAGGTAGAAGACGTCGCCCGGATAGGCCTCGCGGCCCGGCGGACGGCGCAGCAGCAGCGACATCTGGCGATAGGCGACCGCCTGCTTCGACAGGTCATCATAGAAGATGACGGCGTGCATGCCGTTGTCGCGGAAGAACTCGCCCATGGTGCAGCCGGTGTACGGCGCCAGGAACTGCATCGGCGCCGGGTCGGAGGCAGTGGCGGCGACGATGATCGAGTATTCGAGCGCCCCGTTCTCCTCCAGCGTGCGGACCAGCTGGGCGACGGTGGAGCGCTTCTGCCCGATCGCGACGTAGATGGTGTAGAGCTTCTTGCTCTCGTCACCGGAGGCGTTGATCGGCTTCTGGTTGATGATCGTGTCCACGATCACCGCCGTCTTGCCGGTCTGGCGGTCGCCGATGATCAGCTCGCGCTGGCCGCGGCCGATCGGGATCAGGGCGTCGATCGCCTTGATGCCGGTCTGCATCGGCTCATGCACCGACTTGCGCGGGATGATGCCGGGCGCCTTCACCTCAACGCG
>JAESGY010000397.1_pt1 | contig 20424 bp, 17 predicted proteins | sample 9269841 | NCBI WGS metagenome assembly JAESGY01 (sample SAMN17022865, study PRJNA683097) | algae metagenome | isolation source: Spirirestis rafaelensis WJT71-NPBG6 and co-occurring heterotrophs from... | place: USA: Pinto Wells, Joshua Tree National Park, Colorado Desert, CA | collected 2006-08-15
CGCTCTCTCTTCAGATGTTAGAGAGACAATGTATTTTTTCTTTGGCATCAGATACGCGGATTGCTTTGAGTATCTACAGATTACACTGTCCGCGTATCCATCAATTTTAAATTGACAGACTACTACTTATCAGCAGCCAAAACCTTGAAATGCTGATAATGCACTCTTTACAGAAATAGATGAGTTATGGAAAAGCAACCAGATATAAACAAGTTTCTTTATCAAAAGTATGATTACAGAGGTAAATTTACCCCAGAAAATTTAGTGTTTAATGCCAACTTGCAAGAATTTGCAGCACATGTAAGCTACATTTGCGATTTAGAAACTCTTGGTAAACTTTCGGCAGAAGGTGCATACAACCAAATTAGCGAACTTTGGCAACAGTTAGAACGCAGCTATGTAGAATTGGGGTTTAATTCCGAGAAATGATGTGCTTGCAGTAGATCAATTAACACATCTTTTTGTTATGTAAACTCCTGCTCTAGAAAGGGGATTACAAATCCTCGCATTGATAGTATGGAGCGAAGCAGATGTGAAATATCTATCATCAAAGCAGCCTCCAGTATATCCTGACTGGAGGCTTTTATATTCAGTAACGCACCACAGGGTTAACCAGCAAGCGCTAATGCACTGTACAAAGAGTGTTGACCAATAGCAAAATTGGCAAACCTAAAAGCGGCAAAGTTTTAAGCTAACTCAACTGCGCTACTAATTGATTTTCTAAAAGGGTTTCGTTTGTGAATAAGTCTTCAACTGTGATTCGCAAAAAGCGTTGCCCATCGACTTGAAAAAGAATTTTGATGCGATCGCTTCCGGGATATCCTGGGGGAGTAAGTTGGGCTATTGTTCTGGCACCGTCTTTGTCGTTGAGGGGTTGGACCGTTGTTTGTATGTTATCTTGACGACGAGTAATTAAGCGATCGCCATCAAAAAATACTTCGGTGCCGCCTGTTTGCGCTCCCAATTCGCCCATAATTAATTCTATGCTGGGCTGATTTTCTACAGAAGCACCTAAAACTAATTCTACTGCCTGATTCATCGGGTAAGGCTGCCCCTCTTTGATGATAGGATGCCAGCTATGGCGTTTGTTGCGTCGATCCCAATAGCGGATACCGTAGCTGTGGTAAAGAAAATCTTTGATTTCTACACCTTGGGCTAATTGTAAAGCACCTTGAGCGATCGCTTCAAAAGGACGTTCGCAACGAATTTTATCTTCGCTAAAATACTGCTTTACCCAAGTTTGCACTGCTGGTAATTGTACTGTTCCACCAACTAATAGAACTGCATTTATATCGGCAATTTCTATTCCCTGGCGTCGCGCTTGCTGTAACAGCGTCGTCATCGATTCATCTAATAACTCAAAAAACGAGTGTTCTTTAAGAATATTTTCTAAAGTATCGCGGTTTAATTCCAATTCGTAGCTTTCAAATGTCTCATCATTGAAATAAACTTCGCTTCCTTGAGTTTGCGTTGAAAGCTGAATTTTTATCCTTTCTGCTAATCGCGTTGTCAAAGGACTTATCGCCAATCCTTGAGTTTTGGCAAAGTAATCTACCAACCAATTATCAATATCAGTACCGCCTAAATTTTGTCCTGCTTTCGCTAGTACGCGGGCAGTTTTTACCTTTTGTTTTGAGTCTTCGGCTAAAGATTTATTACCCCACTTCAACAGAAATCCGACTGGTTTTTGGGTTTTTTGTACACTTTTATCTAACTGTACCAAAGATAAATCTAAAGTTCCGCCACCAAAGTCAATTACTAAGAGAATTTCTTCGTTTACCATCCCATAACCCAAAGCTGCTGCTGTGGGTTCATCCAGCATTCGCACTGATTCGACGGGAAGGGCTTGACAAACTTTTCCTAACCAATGACGATAAGCTTCAAAGCTATCTACCGGCACGGTTAATATTAAGGAATCTAACCCCCCTTGCATCGGTGCTAATTGAGAAATCACTTGAGAAAGAAACCATTGCCCTACTTGCTCAAAGGTGATATCTTGTCCATCAAGTTCGGGTAAGAAACCTTGAATTTCTGCACCAATACCGCGTTTAAAGCTACGAAAAAATCGCGGTTCGCTACTTAGATCAAAACCGCGATCGCGTACTTGTTGTCCGATTAAGACTTGTCCTCGCGATGCATCTTCAACATAAACCAAGCTGGGAATTAGTGGTGGGTTCAAACTTTGTTGAACTGACAAACCTGGTAGAGTAAGGGTTTCTGGGCTGTTGGTTACAGGATTCCAACGAGCAATAACTGTGTTGCTAGTACCAAAATCGATTGCGATCGCCATAAAAGGGAAAGGGGAAAGGGGAAAGGGAAAAGGGAGTAGGAAGGAGGAAAGGGAAAATATTTCTTCTTTCTTACGCTTTACCCCTGTTATTTTCCCATAACCCACCAAGAGCGCAAATGGGCGATCGCCTCTTCTTTGCGTTTTGCCTCAATTTCTATCCAAGGTGCTTCGCGATATACACTTGGCATGTCGGTAATCAATTCGCTGTGTTTTCTGTCCTTAAAAGCTTGTTCACCGTTGGAAATATGAACTAATTGCCACTCTGGGTTAGCCCAAGTTTCTCGCGCTGCATAAAACATGGATGCTACACTTGGGTCATCGTAGCTATCTAAATTTTCATGACAGATGTGGTGATGGGCATCAAATACCATTGGCACACCAGTTCGCTGACACACTTCTAAAATTTCCAGAGAACTGTAAGCGTATTCGTCATTTTCAAAAGTCAAGCGGTTTTTGATGTTTTCCGGTAATTCCGAAACTACCCGCACCAGTTGATCTGCGCGTTGAGATTTTCCACCATGAATATTCATCAAAGACCAAGTGGATTTTGGCAACCCTAACAAGTCAAGCGTGTGCGCGTGTCCTTCAAGAATTTTGATACTTGATTTTACCACATCCGGCGAATCAGAACTTAAAACTACATATTGGTCTGGATGCAGTACCATTCTGATATTCAATTGTGACGCTTTTTGCCCGATTTTGGCTAAATCGGCGCTCATATCCTTCAATATATGTGCCCCGATTTCGTCTTCCATGTCACTTAGAGGAAATAAACCACAAGACATGCGATAAAGCCGAATCTGATTCTCTTGACAAAAAGACAAGCCAAGATTCAGACGCTGCAAATTATCCCGATAAAGTTCTCTCAGTGCGCTTTCACGTTGTTCGAGAGTCAGTTGCAAATATCGCGTGCGCGTCATCGTCCGAAAACGCACCTCTTTAGAAAAAGTGATACACACCAGTCCTAACTCAGGTGTAACGCTTTTTTGCTGTGTATTAGATAGATTGTTTATCTGGATTGCAGTCATTTAATAATTTACATAGTATCGCCATTCTTTGATTTAACTAAGTTTTGCCCCGAAAAAATCAGTATCTAAAGGCATAAAAGGAAATTGGGCATGGGGCATTGGGCATTGGGGAGCCAGTGCCGTGCGGTGAGTCCACTCGGCGGTTGCCTGTACCGTCCCGTCGAAGTGGCGTTAGCGAAGCGTTAGCGACGCAGGAGCGTCACCCGTTCGCGTTCGCGAAGCGTCTCGTAGAGAAGCGTCTCCGTAAGGAGAAGGGAGGTCTCCTCCGTTGAGGCAACTGGCGTCATTGGGCATTGGAAAAAAAGAATTATTATTTTGCTTCCCCTGCTCAAGAACAGCCTCCCCTGCCTCCCCTGCCTCCCCTGCTGCCATAATGGGTAATCTTTGGGCGGAAAGGGAGTATGCGATCGCCCTAATCCAAAATTCAAATTGGTATATTGCCCTAGTACCGCAAGGCGGAATTCACGCATTCACGCATTCACGCATTCAAAATCTATACAGCGTAAGCGTTTCATTGATTTGGAATGGGTGGTTTATTTACGCCGTCCTGTACTAGTTACTCGTTCTTTGTAAAGTGTTTGATCGTAGCAGCAGTTTCTTCTGGTTTTCCTCTTAGGGGAAAAACTAAAATACTTTTGATTTTAGTGTTATCAATCAACTCTTTTAAATGATGTAACTGGTTATCTGTAATTGCAACTCCAGCATAATTTTCGGCATAATTTAATTCTTGTTTGAAATTAGCGTCATTATAAACTTGGATGAAGACTCTATCTACATTCCAAGAAAGCCAATCAGCCGCAAAATAACGTTTAGCCCAATAAGGGTTATGATGACAAATGTCAAAACTAACTTTTGGGTTAGCTTTTTTCATGTCAGCTATCATTTGCTGCATAAAATTAGTCAGACGGGCGGTGCGATCAACTTTACCAGGTAATTCGGCATAATAACCTAAATAATCATCCCACTGAACTGCATCAATGGTTGGATATTTTTGGACAAATTCCACTAAAATTTTCTTGAAAAAATTACCAACTTCTGGACTCTCCACATCCAAAACGTAGTGATCGATTCCAGCATAGGTTTTATCGACCCCAGGCACAATCCATTTTTTAGAAGTTGCCAAATCAAAGATAGGACTATTTTTATCTATTTTAATACCCTTCTCAAAATAGGCATGAACTTGCATTCGGTGTTTGTGCGCCTCGTCAATCAACCAATCTAACCATCGCTCTTGAAACTGATTGGCACAACTTTTATATCCGAGTGTTTCCTGCATAACAACGCTATTGTACATCGTGCAACCATTACCCCACACTCCATGAATAATGGTATTAATTCCTTGGTCATGATAATAACGAACTCGTGAGCGAATCGTTTCTTCGTCAGCATTATTAGTAATTTGATACCGGCTTAAATAAATTCCTCGGATTGCTTTTTTATCCCAACTAGTTTGAGATAATTGTGGTAATTTTTGGGGCGTTACGGGTAATGGTGAAGCTTGTGGATTGGTTGTTGGTATATCAGTCGCTCTTGTTTGTGTATGGGGAGAATTAGGAATCTTGTGTTGCAAGCTTGGCAGGCTTGGTGTCTGAGGATTGGTGGTTTGTTGGTTATTAGGCAAGAGTTTACTGATATTTAGATGACCAAGATGGATAAACCACCAATAACTACCGCCTAAGATAACTATAATTAATGAGATTGGAACACTTGAACATCCACATCCACTTGCTTTTTTGGGTGACATAATAACAGGGAGCAGTGCCTTAAAGTTATGTATTAAAAATTAAGAGCATAAATGGCAAGGATAATACTCTTCATACCTAAATTATTTTAATATATCTACTTGGAGTATTTATAGGTTGATAATTGCTGGATGGAGTAAGGAGAAAACAAAATTCAAAGCAGTTGGTATTGATACTCACGGTCACTTGGGACTGTTTGAAAATTTATAGCAGTTCTCATTCGTATGAAGTACAGGCTAAAACCTCACCCCCAACCCCTCTTTGAAATTCGGAGAGGGGAGATAAAGCGCAGCTTTATCGGGGTGAGGTTAACGTGTACCTCACAAAGGTGAGAAGCGCTATAATACAGCCTGGGGGAACTGCACCAGTATGGACAAACGCCAAACCAGGAAGCCCTTTTAGAATTGATGCGGCAATTTGACTCCTAGCCAGTGGTTATAAGCCCAGCTTAAAAAGCAATCTTACTCATCGCGTCTTCCTTTAAATTATTCGTAATTTGAATCGTGTGTGGATGCTTCCATTCTATGGTCGGTTATCCTCACAATTTATTGTCTCTAATTTTATTAAGATTTAGCCACAATATAAATAGAGTAATTTTTGGAATATTAACTATGTTTCCATTCTTTTCTTGGTATAACAATTCCTGCTATGGCGGCGAGCCTATTTCTCGTAAGACCCATTTAGAGCGCAAGCTGAGATTTTTAAAGGCAATGAGAGATGATTTAGAAACAAAGCTTGCTGGTCTTAATGCTGCTATTACTAATGTTGAGCAGCAGGTATCTCGTGAAAATACAACTCAAGTCTAAAACATGGTGATATAAACGTGCCAATATTGCTCATATTTAGGCAATGAGTAAGAAAATACTTCTACTAAAAGTAGCAGTAGTAGAGTACCTTTCTATATTTTGTTGACGCTATACGGGTGGCCTTAAAGTGCATCTACACCCGTATTTTTTTAGCCCAACCGCATTAAACAAAGTCTTCATTTCACTTATAAATATATAGTGGTTCGCTGCAACAAGCGTCCTATGGGTGATGCATTCATGTTAATCCTGTCCGCTGGACGATAAACCCAGATGCCGTTTCCTCTGGGAAATAACCACTACACTATCATCCTTTCTTTTCATCTGCGGTCAGAATCAGCACACGCGATCGCCCTTGCGATAATTTATGGGCGATCGCATTATCCTACTTGCCCAACAACAGTTTTTGAGATAACGAAGAGAAACTTGGAAAGCTTCTAACACTCGAACCGGGAATTTGTTGTGGTGATGGATAATGCAACATTCGATAAAGGTGGGTGCATTCAACAACCTTGGCGGTTGCTATATCTATCTAAAGAGTTAATTTTACGAAATGTTAAAATTATTATAGATTTTAGTCGTTTTTGTAACAAAAATGCATTGCTGCCCTGTTTAGAATTTCAGGACTCGAATCCAAAGGAGGAATGTCCGCAAACGGATATGTACCTTTTGGTAGTGAAGTCAAGTGAGTTAAATATTTATTAATATAAAGTAATACGGGAGCTACACAAAGTTGCTACATATGGGAATTTCTACTCAATCATCTGATTCATCAATAAAGCAGGAAATTATGAACAACGAACAATCACCAGACTCTAAGCAATTTGTGGGCAATCTCAAGAATGGCATTTGGCTGTTTGGTATTTCATCTTGGCTATTTGGTATAACCGATCGCAGTATTGCTTCTTTTTCTGATGGGTATTTGTCTGCTTTGGATTTAACGCAACTGTTTACAGCAGCGACTTTCTTTGTCGCATGGATATTTTTGAAGCCGACATCAAAACCACAATCATCAAATAGATAATGTAGCGTGTGACTAGCAATCGTTTAGGAGAGTGCAAAGCGATCGCCTCCGGCGGGGCTTCGCCCATCGCACAAAAGAATGTAAATTATTCTGTATTAAGCTAGCCCTGAGCTAGCTTAATTGTTAATAATTATTATGGAAAATTATATCTATATCACATTTTGCATCACACCGCCGACACCCTAGAAGGGTGCGGCTACACATACAAAGCCTGACGACCCAGGCTATTAAGATTTTAGTCCGCGCAGGCGGACTTTGTTTGTATAGCCCCAGGCTTCCAGCCTGAGGGTGACTCGCATCATCTGGAAAAGAATCGAACAGATGACACCAAAACAGGTATAAAATAATTTGTCAGCGTAAAAGCATCAACTCCCAATTCTGTGCGTTCACCAGCCGCTAAAATACCCGCTTGCGAATGCCACCAAGAAGCAGTTGCGACAATCTCCTCTACAGAAATATGCTTAGATTTAGCTTGCGCTAATAGTCCACCGAGTACCCCAGTTAAGACATCACCGCTACCACCACGGGCTAAAGCTGGAGTGCTTTCGGGATTAATCCAGACTGAATTTTGGGAATTAGCGATCGCTGTCCTCGCTCCTTTTAATAATACTATCGCACCACTTTGCGCCGCAGCTTCGCGCACTGCCTCCACTCTGTCTTTCATCGGATCGCGGACATCGGGAAACAATCGCTTGAATTCACCAGCATGAGGGGTAAGAATTGTGACTGCTTGTCGTTTTTGTAAAGTGGGGATAGTTCCCATCTGTGCGAGGATATTCAAACCATCGGCATCGAGAATTAAAGGGCGATCGCATTCTAAAACTTGTTGTACAATCGGTGTTGCATCTCGTGTTAAACCGGGACCACAAGCGATCGCATCAAAAGAACTCAAGTCAGTATTTTCGGGTAATTGCAAAGAAGCGATCGCACCCGTTTCAGTTTCTGGACAACCGATAATTAGTGCTTCTGGTAATTGTGCCACCAAAAGCGGTTTTATAGATTCTGGTACAGCAATCGAAAGCATTCCCACACCACTTACCCGCGCACCCAAACCAGTTAAAATTGCACCACCAGAATAGCGACGCGAACCACAAATCAGGAGTAAATGACCTTCTTTATATTTGTGCGTGACGGCGGGACGCGGTAGCGGTAAAGTTGAAAGTGCAGTTTTTTGTGTAATGCGGTGAATTCTCTGTGTTCCCAAAACAGCTTGCACATCAGCCAAAGGGATATCAAAGTCGATTAATTCAGCTTTGCCAACAAATTCTAAAGCATGGTCTTGCAATAAACCCAGCTTCCACAAACCCAAGCAAAACGTGTGAGTCGCGCGAATTGCAGTTCCCAACACCTCACCTGTATCTGTGTGCAACCCCGAAGGTAAATCAATACTGACAATGGGTTTAGACCAAGAATTAATTTGATTTATAGCTTCAGCCATCGCCGAAGCCAACGTTCTTTCCAAGCCAAATCCAAACAACCCATCAATCAACAGATCGCAATCTGACAGTTGCTCTATCGATTCATAACACCGGATACCCAAACTCTGAGCGTACTGCAAATGTTGCGAAGTTAATTCTTTCAGCTTAGAGAAAGAAGAATATATTTTGACATCATAGCCGCAAAAGTGGAGTTCACGAGCGACAACCAACGCATCTGCGCCATTATGACCAGGACCTATGAGAATTCCTACACTCCGCGTCTGCAAATTAGGATAAAGCGCTTGGACACGACGGAAAATTAATCCTGCCACCTTTTCCATTAAAGCTGCTACAGGCATTCCAGCCGCAAACATCCGCGTTTCAATATCGCGCATTTGCTGTGCTGTAACTATTATTTGGGGAATGTGTTCTTGCCTTTCTAGCATCAGTTAGGAGTCAGGAGTCAGGAGTTGTAGAGATTAATCGCGTCTGTACACGAGTCAGGAGTCAGGGGTTTTTATTTCTAACTCCTCACTTTTAACTTTCTACTTTACTTCTACCTCAGCACTGAGCACTGAGCACTTACCACTTTGTTACTTTCCGTAATAAACCCTAGCATTACCGAAGCCCAAATTTCGCAGATAGCTGTTCCATTGTTCTGCTTGTGCGCGTTGAGTAAAAGGTCCCACAGCTATATGTGAACCTCGCGGTTGGCTTCTTTGCAATATTGCGGCATTTTGTCCGATGTTGCGCCGAATTTTGTCTTCAATCATTGGTAAGTCTTGCGATCGCGCCGGAATCGCTACATAGTAATAGTTGCTTCTATTATTCCCCGAAGAGCCACCAGAATAGCCACCAGAATAACCTCCAGAATAGCCACCAGAATAACCTCCAGAATAATTACCGGGTATTTCCTGTCCGTTAGCGTAGCTGATAATCCGTGCCCCATTTATTCCGTTGTCTACCAGTTCTCTGATACGCTGTTGGGCATTACCTGGTTTGCTAAAAACTCCTGCTTGGATGACAGTACGTCCTTGAAATTGCCGTGGATAGGCTGTAGGTTCAATTCGGCGCACTTGTTGCAATAGTTGAGAATTACTATTATCTACAAAAACTAAGTAGCGTTCATAGTTTTGGTTATTTTGGTATTGATATTGATTTTGATAATCATATTGATATTGAGAAGATGGAGTTGTTTGGTTGGTGGTCTGAGAATTATAGTCATATTGTTGTTGCGCCGATTCCACTGGCGGTAATCCTTGCTGATTCATAGGAATAGGCTGCAAGTTTGGCAGTGGGGGTAAAGTTTGAGCAAGCAAAACGCTGCTGTTAATTTGTGCTTGTGCTGGAGTAGAGTATGAGAGTAGGGGAAGTAGGGCAAGTAACGGGAGTAGGCGAAGCCGGAAAGAAGATTCTTGTCTTCTGCCTCCTGCCTGCTGCCTGCTGACTCCTGACTCCTGACTCCTGACTTCTGACTCCTGCCTCCTGACTTCTGACTCCTGACTCCTGCCTCCTGACTTCTGACTCCTGACTCCTGCCTCCTGACTCCTGACTTCATCTAATTCACTTGGTATTGCACTTAACATAATTTTTGTCAATATTTTTAGATAATTTTTTTACAGGAACTAATCGCTTAACCGTTGTAGTAAATACATAGTGTTAGCTTAGAATAAGTTGCCTAAGCTCGATTTACGGATATGAAAAAAGTCGTCGTTGGTCTTTCTGGTGGCGTTGACAGTTCCGCTGCTGCTGCTATCCTGCACAATCAAGGCTATGAAGTTATTGGTCTGACTCTTTGGCTCATGAAAGGCAAAGGTCAATGTTGTTCTGAGGGTATGATCGACGCGGCTTATATCTGTGAACAATTGGGTATTCCCCATCAAGTTGTTGATATTCGCGAAGTCTTTCAAACCAACATTGTCGATTATCTCGTATCTGGTTACAGCGCCGGCATTACACCTTTGCCTTGCTCCCAGTGCAATAAAACTGTAAAGTTTGCTCCAATGGTAGAATATGCCCGCGAACAATTGGGATGCGATCGCATCGCTACGGGTCATTATGCCAAAATTAGCTACAACGAAGCTACTAAACGTTACGAGCTTTTACGCGCTGTAGATCGCAACAAAGACCAATCCTATTTTCTTTATGATTTGTCGCAAGAGTTACTTGCAGCATCAGTGTTTCCACTTGGAGAATTAAATAAGACAGATACTCGCCGCATCGCCGCAGAATATAACTTGAAAACCGCTGACAAGCCAGAAAGTCAAGATTTGTGCTTGGTAGAAAGTAACGGCTCAATGCGGGCGTTTCTTGATAAGTATTTAGCGCCAAAAAAAGGTGATATTGTCAATGCTGACGGCAAAGTCCTGGGACAGCATGATGGTGTTCATCATTATACAATTGGACAGCGCAAAGGCTTAGGTATTGCTGCTGCCGAACCGCTGTATGTCATCGGCTTGGATGCGGTAAATAATAAAGTTATAGTAGGCGATCGCACTTTAGTCACCGAGTCAGAATGCACCGTCCAACGAGTAAACTGGGTTTCTATAGCTCCTCCATCTAGCCCAATTCGCGCCGAAGTGCAAATTCGCTACCGTTCAAACCCCGTACCCGTGACAGTAATTCCCTTAGAAGACTCGCGAGTCCGCTTAGTATTTGACGAACCCCAGTTCAGCATCACCCCCGGACAAGCTGCCGTTTGGTACGAAGGCGAAAAAGTCTTAGGTGGCGGAATTATCGAGCAGTTTAGTTAATTTGTCGTAGTGCCCGCACGCCCGCAGGCTATAAGCCTGGGGCTAGCCAAACAAAGCCCACCTGCGTGGGCTGGAATTCTTCTAGGCTGCGGAGGCAGCCTTTGTTTGTATAGCCGCACCCTTCTAGGGTGTGGGATTTTGGCGATCGCGTAGTGTGTCTCACAAGACAAGGTGTTGTTAAAGAAACTGGGTTTTTCCTATTGACATCTAACACTTGACAGTATATTGTATTCATAATGGAAAAGGTGTGGACATATAGACCCCCCTCCAAAAGAATTTAACTCGTCAGCTTGCCTCTTAACGGTGCGACAAGAGAAAAGCAATTAATAGCACCAGAGAAGAAAACGCAAATTGCACCCAACGCTTCTGGGTAAAGTTGATAAATCTCTCTTTGATTCCTCATGTTGTTGGAGAGGGTGTATTAATCTCGGCGATGCGAGCTTGGGCGTATTCTTGCAATGGTGTATAGTTAATTCTGGCAGCGAGTGTCGCAGCATCATTTAAAGAAGAAATTGCCGCGTTTGATTCTCCCATCTTTAACTGTGTATCAGCGATAAACAGCAAATTGCGACTTTGACTATATATATGACCAATTTGAATGTAGAGATTTTGAGCTTGCTGGAGATATTCTAATGCTTGCTGGGGGTTGTCTTGCAACTTACCAAATTCTTGCAGGATATTTGCTTCACCTAAGCGATCGCCGATATCGCGGTAGAATTGCAAAGCTGCTTCGTAGCGACTTAAAGCTTCATCACTGCGTTTGAGAAATTGTAAAACATCACCAATCGCTATTAAAGTATTTGCTTCACCTAAGCGATCGCCGATATCGCGGTAGAATTGCAAAGCTGCTTCGTAGCGACTTAAAGCTTCATCACTCCGTTTGAGAAATTGTAAAACATCACCAATGGCTTTTAATGTATTTGCTTCACCTAAGCGAGAACCTGTATCGCGGTAGAATTGCAAAGCTGCTTCGTAGCGACTTAAAGCTTCATCACTCCGTTTGAGAAATTGTAAAACATCACCAATCGCTTGTAATGTATTTGCTTCACCTAAGCGATCGCCGATATCGCGGTAGAATTGCAAAGCTGCTTCGTAGCGACTTAAAGCTTCATCACTCCGTTTGAGAAATTGTAAAACATCACCAATCGCTTGTAATGTATTTGCTTCACCTAAGCGATCGCCGATATCGCGGTAGAATTGCAAAGCTGCTTCGTAGCGACTTAAAGCTTCATCACTGCGTTTGAGAAATTGTAAAACATCACCAATCGCTATTAAAGTATTTGCTTCACCTAAGCGATCGCCGATATCGCGGTAGAATTGCAAAGCTGCTTCGTAGCGACTTAAAGCTTCATCACTCCGTTTGAGAAATTGTAAAACATCACCAATGGCTTTTAATGTATTTGCTTCACCTAAGCGAGAACCTGTATCGCGGTAGAATTGCAAAGCTGCTTCGTAGCGACTTAAAGCTTCATCACTCCGTTTGAGAAATTGTAAAACATCACCAATCGCTTGTAATGTATTTGCTTCACCTAAGCGAGAACCTGTATCGCGGTAGAATTGCAAAGCTGCTTCGTAGCGACTTAAAGCTTCATCACTCCGTTTGAGAAATTGTAAAACATCACCAATCGCTTGTAATGTATTTGCTTCACCTAAGCGATCGCCGATATCGCGGTAGAATTGCAAAGCTGCTTCGTAGCGACTTAAAGCTTCATCACTCCGTTTGAGAAATTGTAAAACATCACCAATGGCTTTTAATGTATTTGCTTCACCTAAGCGAGAACCTGTATCGCGGTAGAATTGCAAAGCTGCTTCGTAGCGACTTAAAGCTTCATCACTCCGTTTGAGAAATTGTAAAACATCACCAATCGCTTGTAATGTATTTGCTTCACCTAAGCGATCGCCTATATCGCGGTAGAATTCTAGTGCCTGTTGATAACAATCCTCAGCTTGTGTGACATCATCTTTAAGTTCAAAATAGAGATTCCCCAAATTTCCCAAACTACTAGCCAAATCAGCCTTTAACTCTAACTTTTTTTGCAACGCAATAGCCTTTTTATACGCTTCAATTGCCAATTTGCGATCTTGGGAACTGCGATCGCGTTGTTGATAGGATAAAGCTAAACTGTCGTATAATGTTGCGAGTAAAGGTGCTTCTTTGCCTTCAGCCTCAATTTGCTCAATCAGTCGTAATATTTCTTCCAAAGGTAAACCGCCGATTTCCTTTGGTACACTCTTCAATAATGTATGTTGTTGTGATAGAGAAATATTCTCTGTTTTTATTGAAGCAGATTCTCGCGTAAACCAAAACACCCCACCGCGCCAACTCCAAAAATCGGGCGATCGTTGTGCTAAACTAACCAGCATTGATTCAGTTAACCACAGAACAATTGGGAAGAGAAACTCCCGCAGTCCTTCCCTTGTCCACTGTAAGTAGCCAAAAAACTTATCTTGGTCGGATTTTGGGTTGTCTAGCTTCACCGACAACAGTTCATCCAATCCTAACACCGTAATTACAGCGGATTTATCTGGCTGCAAATTTTCCTTTGCTACCAACTGCGCTAGTGCATAGCGTAAACTGGGATCTTGTGTGCGTACCCTTACCCGATAGGTAAGAAAATCCTGCTGTCTGAGTTCAGTTTCGTATTGATTAATTAGTATTTCCCGCAAATTACGGTCATCGCAAACTGCAATCAGCAAGTTGAGTATACCCTGGCTAGCTTCCAAAGCTACAATTAACTTCTGATAATTGCGTTGATTTTCCGCTTTGATATCATCAATTGTTGACATTATCTAAATTAAATGCTTGCGGTTGAGTATATCTACCACAATTGGATGCACGTCATACCACAAATCATCATTTTCATATTCCAACACATACAATCCGTGCAGTAGCGAGAGAAACTCGTCACTTTTGGCATCTATAGGTGTCAGGTTTTTGTAAGTTGTTACTAATATGGTATACAAATTCTCACCCAAAGGACGGGCAAATTCATTTCGCAAATCCTTAACTGCTAATTGGAGAATTTCCTCATTAATTTTAATATCAGTTCGCTCTGGTTCAGAGCGAATTAGCAGTAAACATTGAGAGCAACATTCCCTAGCTATTCGCACCAACTCCCGCACAACACCACCACTTTTCAGGACAATTTGTTTTGCGGTTTCTGGTTCAATTAACTCCTCTGGAATCCGCTTTTTGAGTATTTCCAGAAACAAGTTTATCAGATGTTCTTTGGGTACTCCATCGGGTTTATGGCTGTCTTGTGGTTTGAATAACTTACAAACTGCCATCAATTGAATGCGCGATACTACTGATTGTAAAATAGCAAGTAATTCATTGTTGCGAATAGCGGAAATAGGAATTGTATAAATAATTTGAAATTTAGGTAAAAATAAAGAATTAATATTGTTTTTATAGATATCTTCCACCAAGCCCAAATCAAGTTTATCCAAGTCATCAATCACCACCAAGACTTGCTTTTTAGTCTCAGCTTGAATTATGGAGGCAATTTCATCAGCTTTGTGTGCAAGTTCAGAAACTTTACGCTCGTAAGTCTTTTTAATTTCTTCCCGAAACGTGGCTTCATTTTTCAACTTCGCGGTGATAAGTTTGAGGTAATCACCACCTATACCCATCTCAGACTTTAAGTCTTTGGTAACAGTCTCAGTTTGAGTGGTAGTAAACCATTCTAAGAGAGATTTTCTGGTATTCTCGGATATTTGCACTCCCGCTTCAGTCGCTTTAGTTAACAGGGTGACGGTGATTGCATACAAAATATTAACGTGGTTAACATCAGACATTTCAATCATGTCAGCAACTGAAAAGAAGACAACAAAATATTCCTGCTGCCTCATTTTTTGAGAAAATTTTGCCAACAGGGTAGACTTGCCACATCCTCGATGCCCTGCGAAAATGATTTTACCATTAGGAGGCGCATCTTCCACTGCTTGCTCTAGGCGGGCGATGGTATCATTAGCAAAATCAACTCGAAACGCTTCAATCTGCCTCACATTGATCAGCGGAAATAATTCTAAATCCTGATACGCTTTGCGAAATGTTTGCAGCAAAGATTTGTCCATATTCCCGCCTCCTGTGATATCTAAATTATCATACCAATTTGCTTTTTATTTCGGAATGCGTTCAGAACACAAGCATGTTGGTTCAGAAAACAAGCGTGTTCGTTCAGAAAACAAGCGTGTTCGTTCAGAAAACAAGCGTGTTCGTTCAGAAAACAAGCGTGTTCGTTCAGAAAACAAGCATGTTCGTTCAGAACGCAAGCGTGTTCGTTCAGAAAACAAGCATGTTCGTTCAGAAAACAAGCATGTTCGTTCAGAAAACAAGCATGTTCGTTCAGAACACAAGCATGTTCGTTCAGAACGCAAGTTTATTCGCAACGAACCAAGCAAATTGTTTTAACGATCGCTTTTAAACCACTCAATAATACCTTGAGCGATCGCTCTAGCTTCTTTCTTCTGTTCTTCCGGATTCGTCACCAACTCAAATTCATCCGGATTACTCATAAAACCCAACTCCAACAACACCGACGGTGAACTTGCTGGACGTGTCAATGCCAAGTTATCCCAAAATACACCATAAGCAGGTAGGGCTATTTCATTCTTGGCAAAACCCACCCTGAAATAAATTTCGGGCTAATAGCTTAAGTCCATTTTAATGGACTGGAACCTTTTGTTAGTCTTATGCGCGAAGACTTTTGCTATTAGCCAGGGATTTTGAATTTCTGGTGGGCTAGGGGAGAATGAAATAGCCCTGCCCTGTAGAGGAACGGGGAATTTCGCCGAATTCGTTAAAGTATTGCCTGAATTGGAAGACCAAACCCTAACGAATTGCGAACGATCAGAAGTAGAGCGAGTATTCCGATAAAAAAGGCAGTAGTCTGAATATCCTGGGTTATACAGGAGAGTTTTTCTTTTCTTAGCCCATAAAGGTTGACTATGTACAAAGGCATATCGCTGAGTGCGATCGTAACAATTGCCCCGACTGTACCGAATTGGTAAAATGCTAGAGGTAATCCCAGACCAATAACCGTAAACCCAGCTAAATTACTTTGGGCGTTGTATAAGGGCTTGCCAATTGCTATCAGAGCGGGGCTGATAGTGTAAAATAATACAGAAAACCAAATACCGCACGATATAATCGGCATCATCCAGGTGGCATCGGTATACCTTTCATCATAAAGTACAGCGATAACTAAATCGCCAACACTGACTAAAACAGCTAATACCACCGCAAATCCCAATAGTATTAACCGACGTTGGCGGAGAATTTTGGCTCGCAAAATAGACCGAGGCTCGTCAAGAGAGTTGGAAATAGTCGGATAAATAACTTTATAGCTAAGACTTTTAATTAGTTCACGGGGGATGCCTGCTAGGGTATAAGCTATTGTATAAACCCCTAAAATTTTAAAAGATAGTAGTTTAGCCAGAATAAGGCGATCGGCTTGCTCATTCAAAAACGTTATGGCTGTGGCGACAAACATCCATTTCCCGAAAGATAGAATCTCGCCCACTGCTTGCCGATCCCAAGCGAAGCGATTGGAATATCCTGGTATTAACCAATGGCTGCCTACCATTCTATATATTGCGCCTGCGACTGCGCCAATAGCTAAAGCCCAGACACTTCGATTTAACCAGGCAGCGAGAATCATGGTAGACAGAGTTAAGATTTGCACCGTCATCTCGAATCGGGTCATCTTACCCAAGTCGATGCGGCGGTGCAAAGTATGTATGCTAGTGGAACTAAACCCATCGAAAACTGAGGTCAGCCCCACAATCGGAATTAACAACAACAGGCGCTGGTCATTGTAGAACTTTGCAGCAGGGAAGGAAATGAGTAGGAAAAACAACCAGAGTATCCAGCCGCGAATTGCTTGTAGCGTCCAAGCTGTATTCAGAAAAGTTGGCTCCTCGCCGCGTTTATTGTTGACAATACTTTGAGGAATGCCTAAGTCTGAGAATAAATCTATGCCTGCTCTCAGGGTATTGACCACAGCCATCAAACCAAAAAACTCTGGTACTAGCAAACGAGTCAAGAGGAGGTTGCTGCCAAACCGGAGTATTTGAGCAGATCCATAACCAAAAAGTGTCCAGATTGCACCACGGATAGCACGCTTTTTCAGTGTTGTCATAATTTCTTAGCACGCTTTGGGTAAGCTAGTTGACGCTCGGTCTTGGTTAATTTTTGAAGCTTACCTGTAGTTGGTAGTTAGATTGCACATCCTTATTCTCTTGGCTATAGCAAAACAGATTCGCTAATTTACTTGCTTCTTGTACAACATCATGATGCGCTTTAACCGATGCAGTTCCGGCTTTACCCATTCGTTCCAGATTCTCTGTTGGCAGTTGCAGAACCTCACGCATCACTTCTGTCAAAGCTTCCACCGAACCTGATGGTACGAGCCAGCCGTTTACTCCTGGCTTTACTAGTTCAGGAATTCCAGCAATATAAGTACTAATTACTGGACGCTCTAACGCGAATGCCTCCATTATGACTACAGGTAGTCCCTCAGCAAAGCTAGGCACAATCAAAGCGCGAGACTTCATCATATATTTTTGAACATCAGCACCACTAGCCCAACCAGTAATTTTTACCTGCTCCTGAAGACCGTACTCTTTGATTAAAGCTTCGATTTCAGGCTTCAAAGGACCGTCACCTACCAAAGTCAAATTACACTGCAAACCAAGAGCCGCTAGTTGGCTGACTGCTTGAACCAACAGTAGTTGTCCTTTTTCTTCACAAAGCCGACCAACACACACTAAGTTAGGCTCGGATGATATCGCTGTTGTGTATGAATTAAAAAAATGATTGTCTACACCACAACGAATTAGATGAATCTTTTTCCACTGGTGGTGGTCGCACCATCGATAAAGCTGACTTCTACTAAAGGAACTGACGGTGACAACAAATGCAGCTTGATTTATCTTTTCAGCCAGGGCTAAAGTTTCCGGTTTATCAAACTCGTATGGACCATGAACTGTAAAGCTGTAGGGTGGTCCACCGATCGCCTGACACAACATCGCTACAGTCGTTGGGTTGGTTCCGAAGTGAGCATGAAGGTGAGTTATCCCTGATTTACGAAAGCAACGCAGCAGCACGCAAGCTTCAGCTAAGTAGATTATATGGTAAAGAACGCCTCGCTCTGAAGCCCAACCAATCCTCAGAGCCAACCATAGACCCTTCAGCCAGGGAATTGGTCTAGTGATGGCAACGCTTAATAAGTTAAACAGCAAACCTAAAATGCCTACACCCAAAACTACTTGAGTTTTCTCGAATTCCAGCTTGTCCTCTGGGTCAACCAATTCAGATTCGCACTCTCGAATGGAGAAGCGTGCTACCAAAAGACCACAAGCTTCAAGGGCAGCAATTTCACGCCGGATAAAGCTGTGACTTGGTTTCGGGTATTGATTGACTAGATAGGCAATTTTCATCGTCAGTAAGGCGCTTTGCACGCATTTACTCTTCCAACAACTTTCTCACTCATATTTGGAGCTTTTTAACCTTAAAGTAATTTGAACTTATATGATTTACTGGGTGTTTCCGCAGTTATTTTTACTTATATTTACGTATTTACCAAAATCAACATAGTATTTTTACAACTAAAAATCAATTTAGTTGTGTGAAGTTAATCTTTAGATGCGCTGTTAGTTTTTTAAAGTTACTGTAAATATTGCCTAAACACTCCGGAATTACTGACAAAATCCTGAAAAATAACCCGCCAAAATAATAGGGTATACTTCCCTTAACCAGCATATTGCAGATGTTGTTAGTGTCTCTCTAAAGGTAGAAATAGCCAGATAAATTTGGAATATAAGTAGGTAGGCGCAAATAAATCTAATTATGTAACGAAACGTAAAACGCTCGAAACCCTTGCGATTGCTTGTCTGCTACACGCTCCGTACCCTACGGGAACGCCAAGGGCGAACGCAATGACATAGTTATAAATTTTCCTGCCTACCTACTTAACTTCATTCCTTCTAGGGTGTGCTTATACTTACAAAACCTGCGAACGCGAGTGCGTGTCGTAGACAAGGCAGGCTTCGTTTGTATAGCCACAGGCTTCCAGCCTGTGAGCATTTTTGCAGGCATTGGGATGCTATTTGCAACGACAAAATTTGCAGATGTATTGACAACTTTTATACATAGATAGACTGAGAATTAATATCAGGTCGCACTCTTATATTCAACTAAAGTACGCTGTCGTTTGAGTAATCGGGAGATGTGAAAGTGAATTTGACCTTGCACTTGTGGGAATTTGCCTAATACACAAAACAGAGAGTAAACAAGTGCATCCTCTGACTTAAGCCCTCGCTCTAAAGTACTTTTATATACACGATAGCCTAACAAGCCATAAGCAATTAATAACAAGAGTATGCTCAGACCGAAAGTTAAGGGCACAGTTGCAATAGCCAGTAGCGGCAAAAGCAAACCCCAAAACCAAATACTTCGGCTTTCTTTGACCCAATGCCGTTCAGGAGTGCCACGGTGTAACCAAGACCCTTCAGCATAAGCATGACCTCCTCGAAGCGATCGCTTCCACCACTGACTAAAGCGGGTGATTTGAGCATCGTGCAATGTCATTTCAGCATTTATACGTAATAGTTTGCCTCCTATTTGACGCAAACGTACACATAATTCTGGCTCTTCACCGGCAATGAGGGTAGGATTAAACCCAGAAGTCTGTTTAAGTGCGCTTACACGCATCATTGCATCGCCACCACACGCTTTAGCTTCCCCAACGGGAGTATCCCACTCGATATCGCACAAGCGATTATAAATTGAGTTAACAGGAAATTCTTCCCGCCGCCGACCACACACCACTACAACGTCAGGCTGAGAAACCAATTCACACACTGCACGTTCCAACCATCCCTCTACTACCTGACAGTCTCCATCTACAAACTGGACAAATTCGATATTTGGTTCTAGTTGTAATAGATATTCAAACCCGGCATTTCTAGCACGAGCCGCAGTAAACGGAATTGATAAATCTAGTTCTACTACATGAACGCCAAGGGAGCGCGCTAACGCCACACTACCATCTGTGGAACCGGAATCTACGTAAACAACGGTTATCCCTTCGCCCAGCACTGATAGCAAGCACTCTTTGAGACGATTTCCTTCATTGCGTCCGATCGCAACGACTCCAATTTGCTGCACTATGAAACCTCCTGCAAGCGTCAAGATTATGCTTAACTTTCTCTGAAGCTCAAACAGCTATGATTTTATATCAATTTACAATGAAGCTGCATAGAAAAGAGCTTCGAGAATAAAGTCGTAAGAAGTTAGAGACATAACCCGTTCTGATGTAATTTGACTGAATGTATCATTTAGGCGATCGCGAAGTTCATACT
>JAESGY010000398.1_pt1 | contig 20284 bp, 17 predicted proteins | sample 9269841 | NCBI WGS metagenome assembly JAESGY01 (sample SAMN17022865, study PRJNA683097) | algae metagenome | isolation source: Spirirestis rafaelensis WJT71-NPBG6 and co-occurring heterotrophs from... | place: USA: Pinto Wells, Joshua Tree National Park, Colorado Desert, CA | collected 2006-08-15
CCAAGTAGGCGAAGGCGATCAGCCCGGTCGCCAGGGCGAGCGGGATGTTGCTGAGGGGAACGGGGGCGAGAAGGCTAATGGCGAGTAATACCAAATCCGGCTGATCAGGCCGGTGCGACGGCTCGGCCATCCCTGGGCAATGCGGCCGCTGCCGCGCCGATCACCCGGATCCCGTATAACAGGACGACACCGCCAATCAGGCGCTCGGTCGTCTGGGACGATGTGGCCCAGCGGGGGCGGATAAACCGTTCCATGAAGCGCGTCACCGGCACGACCCGCCGGACGACCTTGACGAGACACCGGGTCTCGAAGGACCGGGCGGAGATGCGGCCGGGGAACACCGGGCCGGGCCGGGCCAGCATCATCTGGACCGCCGAGACCGCGAGCAGCACGCCCGCCAGCCCCGCAGCAGGCCAAGCAGCGCCAGGAGCAGCATAACGACGCTGAACGACCGGTCACCCAACCGGTCCACCAGCCAGCCGAGCGTCACCCGCTCCGGGGCCCCAGGGCCGCCCCTTTCAGGGTCTTGCTGGGGCTAGGCGAGACGGGGTCAAGACCAGGAAATTCCACGAGTTTCGTCGCTGGTGATGCGCCTCGAACGTCTCATCGGCGCAACCAGCATCACGCCATCGCTGCATGCTCTCGAAGAAGTCTCACATCTAACCCAAGCAAGACCGTTTCTATCCAAGTACGGTCCAAATCTGTTCAGGTAAAAAGCAAATGAAAAAGACCCTGAAAGGGGTGGCTTTAAAACCCCTCCCCTCGCGCGTCCGATGGGCAGTCAGACCGGAACCCGCCTGGGCCGTCCTCGCCCGCGCTTGACCGGCTCGGGCTCCGTCGCGGGCGCGGCGTTCTTCATTTGCTGCGCCTTCCATTCGACCAACGCCGCCAGTGGATATTTCACTGCCTGCCCCAGATCAGTGTAGGGCGGGCCGCGCTTCTTTGAGGCCCAGTCGGAGAGTGTGGCGGGAGTGATACCAAGGAACCGCGCCGCCTCCTCCCGGGTCAGGTCGGGATTCTTAGCGAGGACCGCTTGTGCGGCTGCCGGGAGTGGGGCGACCGGGGCGTCAGCAGGCTTTGGCGGTACACTCTCCGGCAGCACAAAGGTGATGGGCTGGCCGGACACGGGGTCGCAGTAGACCGCTCGGCCATTGTGCCATCCGATCGCCATCTTGCCGTTCATGGAATGTATCCCCTCGGCCCCGAGGGGGGCGGGCTCATACAGCCACACGGGATCGAGAAGCAAGCGCCGCATATGGCACGTATGGCTGACGTATGAAGCGGCCGTGCGATTCAGGAATTTCCGAGCATAGTCAGTAATTTATGTTTTTAGCTTTTTGTCCCCCCCTGGGATACCGAGGCGCAGTTCATCGCGCCGATCGCCCGCAGCGCGGGGAAGTAGCGGCGGCGGGGGCCCTTACCCCGCAGCTCCAGATCCCGCTCCCATCCAGGCGCCAATCCCTTGCAGGTCATGGGTTGTGGCGCGGATTGGGGGCGTGCACGCCCCGCCGTGATCCGCCCTACCCCGCCCCCGCCGCCTCCTCCTTGCTCGCCAGCACCTTGTCCACCCGGCGGCCGTCCATGTCGATGATCTCGAAGCGCCAACCGGCCCAGACGATCCGGTCCCCCTCCCGCGGCACCCGCCGCAACAGCGCGAGCATCAGCCCCGCCACCGTGTGGTAGGTCCCGGCATAGGGCAGCGCCGGCAGATCGAGCTGTGCGCGCAACTCGTCGCTCGGCATCATCCCGTCCAGCAGCAGCGTGCCGTCGGCCCGCTGGATCGCCTCGCCCGGCTTCTCCGGCTCGTCGGGCGGGCCCAGCTCGCCGACGATCGCCTCCAGCAGGTCGGAGGTGGTGACCACCCCCTCGAAGCTGCCGTATTCGTCCAACACCAGCGCCAGCCCCACCGGGTCGTGCCGCATCCGTTCCAGCGCGTCGATCGCCGGCAGGCTGTCCGGCAGCACCAGCGCCTGCCGCTGCGCCCGGGCGATCGACAGCGGCGCGCCGTCCAGTGCCTGGTCCAGCAGATCCTTCGCCGCCACCACCCCCACCACATTGTCAATCCGCCGATCGGCCACGACGAAGCGCGTCACGCTCTGCGCCCGCAGCGCCGCCTTGATCTCCTCGGGCGGGGCGTTGCGGTCGATCCAGGCGACATCGTTGCGGGGCGTCATCAGCGCGCGCACCGGCTTGTCGGCCAGCCGCAGCACACGTTCGATCATATGGCGCTCCTCATGCTCCAGCGCGCCGGCCTGGGCACCCTCGGCGACCACGGCCTTGACCTCCTCCTCCGTGACCGACTGATCCTGCGGGCGGTGCGCACCGAACAGCCGCAGCACGCCGGAGGAGGACCGTGAGAGCACCCAGACCACCGGGGCGCTGATGCGGGAGAGCCAGGCCATGGGCCGTGCCACCACCACCGCGAAGCGCTCCGGGTCGCGCAGCGCCAGCTGCTTCGGCACCAGCTCGCCGAGAATGAGGTTGGCATAGGTGATGGCGACCACCACCAACACGAAGCCGACTTGGGTGGCAAAGGGGGCGAAGCCGGGAATCGCCGCCAGCGCCTCCCCCACCGGTCCGGCCAGCTGGGCGCCACCGAAGACGCCGGCCAGGATGCCGACCAGGCTGATGCCCACCTGCACCGTCGGCAGGAAGCGTTGCGGATCCTCGGCGAGCGCCAGCGCCGCGGCGGCCCCCGGGCTGCCGGCGCGCTGCATGGCCATCAGCCGCCCCCGCCGCGCCGAGACGATCGCCAGTTCGCTGAGGGCGAAGACGCCGTTCAGCACCACCAGCAGCAGGATGAACGCAATCTCGAACCAGATACCCATGCCCGTCCCCGTTCCGGCACGGTTCTTACGCCCGGCGGTGGCGCGAGGGTAGCGCCGCGGGCGGGATCAATCCGCGGCGAGCAGCCGGGGGTTGCGCTGGCGCTGGGGGACGCGATCTGCTGGCGCATGGAGTCGTCCCTGCCCCGTCCCGCCCTCTGGCTTGGCCTGTCCGGCCTGCTGCCCTTCCTTGCCACCGCGCTGCTGTCCTGGATTGCACCTGAGGACTGGCGCGGCGTCGCCCTCTATGCCCTGGCCGCCTATGGCGCCGTCATCCTGAGCTTCCTCGGCGCCGTGCATTGGGGGCTGGCCCTGCGTGCCCCGGCCTCCGAGGCGGCGGCGGTGGCGCCGCGGCTCGGCCTCGGAGTCCTGCCCGCCCTGATCGGCTGGGTCGCGCTGCTGCTGCCGCCCGGCCTTGGCCTGCCGCTGCTCGCCCTCGGCATCCTCGGCACGGCCGCGGTCGAGGCCGTCGCTGCGCGGCGAGGGCTGCTGCCGCCGGCCTACCTGCGGCTGCGCTGGATGCTGAGCCTCGGCGCCGCCCTCAGCCTCCTGGCCGGGCTTGTCTCGCCCGCGTGAGTGACGGGCATGTGCATTGGGCCACGTGGCAGAAACGTTTACCAAAAATTAGATTTTGCCACGGGGCCCAGCCATGACCGAATGCTCCGCTACCCTCCATGCCTTCCCCGCCCGGGACGAAGACCGGCTGCGCCTGGCGCTGCGCGGTCTGGTCGCCGCGCTGGATGCGCAATCGGAGGCGGTGGCAGGCCTGCGCGGCGAGTTGCGCCACTTGGCCGGCGCCATGGAGGACCTGCAGGGCTCCGTCACCGGCTATCGCGATGAGCTGGACACGACCCTGGCGGCGCTGCGCCGGGCCGGCGCGAACGCCCGGACCCTGGAACGGACCGCCGAGGGCTGGCTGGCCGCCACGCACTCCTGATATCCGGCGGGGACAGTCCTGGCTTTCCGCGCCCGGCACTGGCGGCCTGCATCAGCGCACAAGGTTGCCGTCGCAGCGAAGCGCCGGGATCGCTGGCCACCGGCCAGGACCTCGTGCAGCCGGCATGAGGGGCCGGGCAGGCGAGCCCCTGGCCCTTCGCCGCCCTTCGCCGCAGGATGGCGTCCTGGCAGGGAGGCCACCCATGACCCATCCGCTGATCCCCGAATTGCGCCGGGCGCGCGTGGTGCCGGTGGTCCGCACCTCGACCGCCGCCCTCGCGGCCACCGCCTGCCAGTGGTTGCGGGAGGCGGGCATGACCGTCCTGGAGATCACCCTCACCATCCCCGATGCCATTCCGCTGATCCGCGAGATGGCGGCCGAGCCCGGCCTGCTGGTCGGCGCCGGGACGGTGCCGGATGCCAGGGCCGCCGAGGCCTGCCTCGCCGCCGGGGCCCGCTTCCTGGTCACCCCCTGGGCCGATCCGGAGGTGATCGCCCTGGCCCGCACTGCCGGCGCCTGTGCCATGCCCGGCGCGCTGACGCCTACCGAGGTCCGTACCGCTCTGGCCGCGGGCGCCGATGTGGTGAAGATCTTCCCGGCAAGTTCCGCCGGCGGCCCGGCGCATGTGCAATCCCTGCGCGCGGTCTTTCCCCAGGCGGTCTTCTGCCCAACCGGCGGCGTGGATGCCGCGAATGCGCCCGCCTATCTCGCCGCCGGCGCGGATTTCGTGGGCATTGGCGGCAAGCTGGTGGATGAGGCACGGATTGCCGCGGGCGACAAATCCGCGATCCAGCGCGCGGCGCATGACGCGCTCGGCCTGATGCAGGCGTGACAGCCATGCCCGAGCTGCTCTGCATGGGCGAGCCCATGCTGGAACTGAACGCCCGGCCGCCGGGGCCGGACGGGCGGACGCTCTATCTGGAAGGCCATGGCGGCGATACCAGCAACGCCGCCATCTGTGCCGCGCGGCAGGGGGCGAGCGTCGGCTACATCACCGCCATCGGCCAGGACCGGCCGGGCGACAGCTTCGCAGCGCTGTGGGCGGCCGAGGGCGTGGACACCAGCACGGTGATCCGCAATCCGGACGCACCGACCGGCCTCTACCTCGTCACCCATGACGCGGGTGGCCATGCCTTCACCTTCTATCGCGGCAACAGCGCCGCCAGCCGCTACCGTGCGGCGGATGTGCCAGAGGCGGCGATCCGCAGCGCGCGCATCCTGCATGTCTCGGGCATCAGCCAGGCGATCTCGACCAGCGCCTGCGATGCGGTTTTCCATGCCATCGCCGTGGCCAGATCCGCCGGGGTGAAGGTCTCCTATGACACCAATCTGCGGCTCCCGCTCTGGCCGCGGGCGCGCGCCGCGGCGGTGATCCATGCCGCCATCAGGGAGGCGGACATCGCCCTGCCCTCCCTTGACGATGCCCGCGTGCTGACGGGGCTGGAGGCGCCGGAGGCGATCGTCGAATTCTACCTGCGGCTCGGCTGCCCGCTGGTGCTGCTGAAGCAGGGCGAGGCCGGCGTGCTGGTGGCGACGGCGGAGGGCGAGCGCAGAGTGATCCCGCCCCACCGCGTCGAGGCGGTGGATGCCACCGGCGCGGGAGACGCCTTCGCCGGCGCCTTCCTCGCCCGCAGCCTGGCAGGCGACCCGCCCTTGCAGGCAGCGCGCTACGCCAATGCCTGCGCCGCGCTCTCGACCACCGGCTATGGTGCGGTGGCGCCATTGCCACGGCCGGAGGCCGTGACCAGGCTGCTGCGGGACGGGACCTGATACTGTCCCGCATGAATGCTGACACATTCATGCGGCCTCAGGCGCCGGCACTGCTTCCGGCAGCTTGGCGGCGCGGGAGGATCCCCAGGGCAACGGGCGTAGTGCGACCAGCAGGCCCGGTCCGGACCGCGTCTGCGGCAACCGCGCCGCAGCCGCAGGACACGCATCCCGTGGGCAGGTGGAACGGAGGCGAGCGAGCCCCCGCCGCTCCTACCGGTTCGCGCCGGGCCGCAGGCGCAGCCCCGGCCGCAGATTGGTGAAGGGCAGCACCGCCGGGTCAGCCACCACCGGGCCGGGCGCCGCCACCACGATCACCTTCTCCGCGATGGGTTGGAAATGCGCGCGGAAATGTACGCTGGACTTCAGCGCGACGATCTTCTGCGCGGTGGGCTCCACACCGATATGGGTGAAGAGCGCCTGGTCGAGCGCCTGCATCTTCCGCGTCACGACGATGACCCGGACGCCCGAGGCGCTTGTGTTCCGCGCGCCTTGCGGCGCGACCCGGATCAGCGCCGTCGGGCCGAGGTCACAGGGGTTGCCCTTCGACATCGGGCCGGTCGCGGTGAAGCGGCCATCGGTCAGCGCCTCCACCACCGCCGTCACGGCCAGCGGCGCGCCATCGCTCTTGCCGCCGAGCGAGAGGTCGAGCGTGGCGCCGATGCCGGCGGCATGGCAGGCGGCGGCGCTCTCGGCATCATTGATCAGGCCGAGCACGGCGCCTTGCGCGTCCTGCCGGATCAGCTCCGCGAGCAGGCCGGTGGTGTCGCCATGGCCGCCGCCGCCGGGATTGTCCTGGGTGTCGGCCATGACGATGGGCTTCGACGCGGCGCGCGCGATGACGATGGCCTCCGCCACCCCCTCCTCGGCCAAGGCGACGCCGCCGGCGAAGTCCGGCTCATGCGCATCGAGATACGCCTTCAGCCCGGCGACGGCGGCATCGGCCGCCGCCTGGGTCTCGGCATAGCCGGCGATGGCCACGCCGCAGCCGGGGAAATCGGCATAGGGGAAGCCGAAACAGAAGGCGAGTTCGGCGCAGCCATGCGCCGCCTCCAGCCGCGCCCGCTCCTCCAGCACCAGGGACATGGGCGGCACCATGGTGCATTGCATGGTCAACGGGATCAGGAAGTCGATCTCGGCGAAGGCACGCGCCCAGGGTTTCCCACGCCGGATGCGCTCCAGCAGCAGTCGCGTCGCCTGCGCGCCGGCCAGCTTCATGTCCACATGCGGGTAGGTGCGGTAGGGCACCAGCGCATCCGCCAGATCGACCATCTGCCGCGTCATATTGGCATGCGGGTCGAGGCTGACGGTGACGGGGAGCTCCGACCCGACCACGGCGCGGATGCGGCGCAGAAGCTCGCCTTCCGCATCCGGGAAGCCGACCGCCACCATGGCGCCGTGCAGTTCCAGATAGATCCCATCGAGTGGCCCTTCCTCCAGCGCGTCCGACAGCGCGCCGATCATGAGGGCGGCGATGCGCTCGAAGGCCTCGGATGTCACCGGGCCGGCCGGGTTGGCGAAGCACCAGGTGAGCGGGACGATGGTGGCGCCAGCCGCCTCCAGCACCTCGATGGCACCGGCACAGGGGACGGAGGTGGGGCGGAGCGTCTCCACCAGCGTCGCCGGCCGCTGCAGCGGCGGGAAGCCGCCGGGGTGGAGGAATTCGCGCCAGCCGGTCGGCAGCGGGGCGAAGGAATGGCTCTCGTGCTGGAAGCCGCCGATGGCGATGCGCAAGGCGTTACTCCGGGGCGTTGGCGGTTTCGATCACGGCATCGGCCAGCACGCGCAGCCCGATCTCCGCCCAGGCGCGGGAGATCGACTCGGTCGGGTGGTGGCTGATGCCGCCATGGCAGGGGATGAAGAGCATCACCGCCGGCATGCGCGCAGCGGCGTGGTAGGCGTCATGGCCGGCGCCGCTCAGCATGTCGCGGTGCTTCGCGCCATGCCGCGTCGCGGCGGCGCGCAGCCGGGCGGCGAGCGACTCCTCGAACACCACGCGCGGGAAGGACCAGTAGGGCTCGCGCCGAACAGCGACGCGCCGGCGGGCGGCGATGGCGGCGAAGGCCTCGTCCGCCGCGTCCAGCAGGGCGCGCAGGGTGGCGTCATCCGGATGGCGGTATTCGAAGGCGAAGCGCACGCCGCCGGGCACCACGCCATCCGCACCGGGATCCACCAGCAGGCGGCAGACCGTCATGCGGCCCTCCGGGGCGCGGTCATGGAGGATGCGCTCGCCGGCCGAGATCATCTCCGCCGCGGCCAGCAGCGCGTCGCGCCGCATCTCCATGGGCGTGGTGCCGGCATGGCTGGTCTCGCCGGTCACGGTCACCAGGGCGCGCTCGGTGGCGAAGCCGCCGGTGACGATGCCGAGGTCGTAGCCCTCCGCCTCCAGCACCGGGCCCTGCTCGATATGCGCCTCCAAATAGGCCGCGGCCTCGCGCAGCGCCGCCGGATCGGCCGTGCCGGCCCAGCCGGTGCGGGCCAGCGCATCCCCATAGCGCTCCCCGTCATCCATGGCGGGCGCGGCGAGGACCGTGGCCTCGTCCAGCACGCCCATGGCGCCGGCGGCGCCGATCATGGAGGGGCTGAAGCGGCAGCCTTCCTCGCTGGTCCAGTTGACCAGCACGATCGGCGCCTCGGTCTCCACCCCCGCCTCGTGCAGCGCCCGCAGGATCTCGAGCCCGGCCAGCACGCCATAGGGCCCGTCGAATTTCCCGCCGGAGGGCTGGGTATCCAGGTGGCTGCCAACCAGCACCGGCTTGCGCCGCGGGTCCCTGCCCTCCCGCCGCAGGGCCATGTTGCCGAGGCGGTCCACGCTCAGCGTCAGGCCGATCGCCCGGCCCCACTGCGCCAGCAGCGCCCGCGCCTCGCCATCCACGGCCGACAGAGCCGGGCGGTTGCAGCCGCCCTCCGGCGTGGCGCCGATGCGCGCCATCGCCATCAGGCTGTCCCAGAGCCGGCCCGGTGAGAGCGGAATGTTCAAAGCGTGGCACGGACGATCGGACGCGGTCACCGCCGGACCAGCCCCGCGGTGGCCAGCGCCGCATCGGCCAGCACCTGCAGGCCGGCGGTCGCCCAGTCCGGCGTGATGCTCTCGGCCTCGTTGTGCGAAAGGCCGCCATGGCAGGGGCAGAAGATCATCACCGTCGGTACCTTGCGCGCCATGTAGACCGCGTCATGGCCGATGGCGGTCGGCATCTCCTGCCACTTCAGCCCGCGCGCCCTGGCCGAGTCGCGCGCGCGCGCCACCAGCGTGCCGTCGAAGGGGGTCAGCGGCGAGTACCAGAAGGGCGTGACCGTCGCCTTCACCTTGCGCGCGGCGCTGATCTCGGCGGCGCGGGCGGTCAGCGCCTCACCCATCTTCGCCAGGGCGTCCGGGTCGCTGTGGCGGAAATCCACGCTGAAGAAGACGCCGCTGGGCGCGACGTTGCGGGAGGCTGGATAGACCTCGACAACGCCCACCGTCCCGCGCCCCGGCTCGCCCTTGGGCGAGAGGGTCTTGAACGCGATCTCCTCCACGGCCGAGATCAGCGGCGCCGCCGCCATCATGGCGTCCTTGCGGCCGGCCATGGGGGAGCCGCCATGCGCATCCTCCCCCTCCACCACCACCTCGAACCAGTGCTGCGCCAGGGCATGGGTGACGATGCCGACTTCTGCCCCGGCATCCTCCAGCAGCTTGCCCTGCTCGATATGCAGTTCCAGATAGGCGCCGACCTTCTGCAGCGCCGCCGGGTCGGCCTCGCCCTGCCAGCCGATGCGCTTCAGTTCCTCACCGAAGACCGCACCGTCCGCGGCGCGCTTCGCCAGGATCTCCGCCTCGGTGAAGATGCCCATGGCGGCACCGCTGCCCATCATGGGCGGGGAGAAGCGGGCGCCTTCCTCATTGGTCCAGTTGATCAGCAGCAGCGGCGCCTCGGTCTCCGCCCCCGCCTCATGCAGCGCGCGCATGATCTCGAGCCCCGCCAGCACACCGAGCACGCCATCGAACTTGCCGCCCGTCGGCTGGGTGTCGAGATGGCTGCCGATCGCGACCGGCGCCCGCGTCGGGTCCCGGCCCTCCCGCCGGAAGATCATGTTGCCGAGGCGATCGACGGTCAGGGTCAGGCCGCAGGCCTCGCCCCAGCGCCGGAACAGGGCGCGGCCCTCGGCGTCCAGATCGGTCAGGGTCTGGCGGTTGCAGCCGCCCTTCGGCGTGCTGCCGATCTTCGCCATCTCCATCAGGCTGTCCCAGAGCCGGGCGCCGGACAGCGGCAGGTTCGTCGCGCTCATATCCTCAGACCTTCTCCACTCCGCACCACTCGGCCATGGAAAGGGCGATGGTGCGGGTGATGCCATGCATGCTGTCGAGGCCGACATTCTCGTCTATGCCGTGGATGTCGACCGCGTCGGGGCCGAAGCATGCAACCGGCGTGCCTTGATAGAGCGCGAAGAAGCGCCCGTCCGTCAGCCCGGTTGCCGGATAGTCCCGCAGGCTGCCGCCGGTCACATCGGAATAGCTGCGCCGGGCCAGGCGGACGATCTCGGCCTCGGTATCGAAGACGCAGGGATCGGCCATGAAGCCCTTGAATTCCAGCTTCACCTGCGCGCCGCGCAGCCGCTCATGCTGCCTGGCTTGCTCGACGATGCGCTCGATATCCGCCCGGGTCTGCGCCGCCGTGTAGCCCATCATGATGCCGACGCGGAGCCCGATGCGGCAGCGGGTGGCGACCGAGGAGTTCCACTCCCCGCCCTCGATGGTGCCCAGGTTGACGTTGACCGGGTGGTTCACGCCGCGGAAGGCCGGATGGATGCGCGAGCCGTCGTTCATCTCGCGCTCATAGTCCTTGAAGGCCGCGCCGATGATCTGCGCTGCCTCGATGGCGTTCAGCCCCGCCTGCATGTCGCGCACATGCGCCGGCCGGCCGCTGACCGTGACCCAGGCCCAGACCACGCCGACCTCGGCGGTATAGAGCACATCGAGCCCCGGCCCCGGCTCCGGGATGATCACTGCATCGGCCTTGGGCAGCGCCAGCATGCAGGCGAGCGCGCCATTGCCGGTGCACTCCTCCTCGATCACCGACTGCATCTGCACCTCGGCCGCGGGCTGCAGGCCGGCCAGTTGCATGGCCTTGAAGGCCGTCAGATAGCTGACGATGCCGGCCTTCATGTCGCCGGCGCCGCGGCCATACATCCGGCCATCCCGGATGCTCGGCTCATAGGGCGGCGTCTCCCACATATCGGCCGCGCCCTCCGGTACGACATCGACATGGCCCTGCAGCGCCAAGCTGCGGCCGCGCGCCGCCCGCGGCCGGTGGACGGCCACGACGTTGTCCCGCCCCTCATAGGAGATCAGCGGCGGCGAGAAGCCGGGATGCGCCGCAAGCTCGGCCGGCACGGTCGGCACCCGGCGCGGCGCCAGGCCCAGCGCCTCGTAGTTGCGCGCCATCGCCTCCAGCGCCGATTGCTCATGGCCCAGCGTCGAGGGGCAGCGGACCAGCCGCGCCAGCGTCTCGACCGACCAGTCCCGCAGCGCATCGACCGCGTCGAGGATGGCGCGCCGGGCGCCGGGATCGAGGGGCTGGGTCATGCGGGCTCCGTGTTGCGGCGCGGCAGTCCACTCCAGAGGCCGGGCCCTGTCCAGCCACCCGGCGCATGGACAAGGCCGCCGCCCCTGCTAGCCTTCCGGTCATGCGCGCCTTCCATCACCCCGACCAGATGCGGCACACGCCGCGCTTCTTCCTCGTACGCGGCGTCGTCCGCGCGAATTTCGAAGTGCCGGAACGTGCCGCCTCGCTGCTGGCGGGGCTGGAGGCGATGGGTATCGCGCCGGACCTCGCGACGCCGGCGGACCGGGCGGCGCTGACGCGCGTCCATACTCCTGATTATGTCGAGTTCCTGGCCGGTGCGGCCGAGGCCTGGGCTGAGCTGCCCAACCCCGGCCCCGAGGTGGTGGCGAACATGCATCCCTCGCCGGAGATGCTGGCACAGGGCGCCCGCCGCGGCCCGCATGTCATCAGCGACGCCGGCTGGTTCACCGCCGATGCCGCCTGCCCGATCGGCCCCGGCACCTGGGAGGCCTGCGCCGCCGCCGCCGGCGTGGCCCTCGCCGCCGCGGCGGAGGCGGCCGCGGGCCGCAGCGCCTATGCCCTCTGCCGCCCGCCCGGGCACCACGCCTATGCCGCCCGTGCCGGTGGCCATTGCTACATCAACAATGCCGCCCTCGCGGTCGAGGCGCTGCGCGCCGCCGGCGCAAAGCGCGTGGCGACGCTCGACATCGACAGCCACCACGGCAACGGCACCCAGGGAATCTTCTGGGATCGGGGCGACGTGCTCACCGTCTCGGTCCATGGCGACCCGACCCGTTACTATCCCTGGTATGTCGGCCATGCCGAGGAGCGCGGCGCTGGCGCCGGCGAGGGGCGGAATATCAACATGCCGCTGCGGATCGGCAGCGGGGACGGACCCTGGCTGGAGGCGGTGGCGCGCGGCGTGCAGGCGGCGCGCGATTTCGGGGCGGAGGCGCTGGTCGTCTCCCTCGGCTTCGATGCCAGTGAGCATGAGCCGCTGAATGCCCTCTCGGTCACCGCCGATGGTTTCGCGCGCGCGGGCGCGTTGATCTCCGGCCTCAAGCTGCCGAGCGCCATCATCCAGGAGGGTGGCTACAACGTGGAACTGCTCGGCACGCTGCTGCAGCGCTTCCTGACCGGCTGGGGCGACGCCTGATGGACCCGGACGCGATCCACGCGGCGACGCTCTGCCTCGACACCCATATCGACATCCGTTGGCCTGAACCGCCGGACCCGCTGACCGAGACGGCGATGCGGGTGGACTTCCCGAAGATGGCGCGCGGCGGGTTGAATGCCGCGATTTTCATCGCCTATGTTCCGCAGGGAAAACGCGACGCCGCCGGCCATGCGGCGGCAGCCGACCGGGCGGAGGCCATGCTGCGCCATATCCACGCCCGCGCCGACGGCACCCACCGCCGCTTCTGCGCCACGGCCGATGCGCTGGAGGCCTGCTTCGCAGCAGGCGCCCAGGCGGTGATGTCCGCGGTCGAGAACGGCTATGCCATGGGCCATGACCTGACCGCGCCGCAGCGCTGGAAGGCGCTCGGCGCCTGCTACCTGACGCTGACGCATGACGGGCACAACGACCTGGCGGACAGCGCCCGGCCACGTGCCCCGCTCGGCGACGCGCCAGAAGAGCATGGCGGCCTCTCCCCGCTCGGCCGCGCCGCCATCGCGGCGCTCAACCAGGCAGGCATGCTGGTCGATGTCAGCCATGTCTCGAAGAAGGGCATGCTGCAGGCGGCCGAGGTCTCCCGCACCCCCATCGTTGCCACTCACACCGTCTGCCGCAGCCTCTGCGACCATCCGCGCGGGGTGGATGATGAGCAGCTCGACATGCTGCGCGCGGTAGGGGGTCTGGCGCAGATCACCGCCGTGCCGGCCTTCCTGCGGCGCGTGCCGGAGGGGCAGAAGAACCCCGCGGGCGTCGAGGACATGGCCGACCATGTGGACCATGCCGTGACGCGGATCGGCGTCGAGCATGTCGGCCTCTCCTCCGATTTCGATGGCGGCGGCGGCGTCGAGGGCTGGCAGAATGCGACCGAGACCGCGGGGCTGAGCGCGGCGCTGCTGCGGCGCGGCTATGGCGCGCGCGAGCTGGGGCTGCTGTGGAGCGGCAATTTCATCCGCCTGCTGCGGCGAGCGGAGGCGGCGGCCAGCTAGGGCAGATCGCGAGGGGCCATGAACGCCCCACAGCGTGATGCTGCCGCACCGGCAATATCTTACAATGGGCTGATGTTCAGGATTGAATGCAATCCGCGGTAGCCGGGATTCTATGTGCTGCCCGATTGTCTTGTTGCACACTGGCGGCGTGATCGTCAGGGTCACAACCATGACGATCGCCCGAGTCGCCAGTTTCGCGTTTTCCGGCATCGAGGCCCTGCCGGTCGAGGTGCAGGTGCAGATCGCGGCCGGCCTGCCCGCCTTTCTGGTGGTCGGCCTGCCGGACAAGGCTGTGGCCGAGAGCCGGGAGCGGGTTCGGGCGGCGCTGGCCGGCCTCGGCCTCTCCCTGCCGCCCAAGCGCGTGCTGGTGAATCTGGCGCCGGCCGACATCCAGAAGGAGGGCAGCCATTTCGACCTTCCCATTGCGCTGGCCGTGCTGGCCGCAATGGAGGTGCTGCCGCGCGAGGAGCTGGCCGGCTATGCCGCGCTGGGAGAGCTGGCGCTGGATGGCGGCATCAACCCGGTAGCCGGCGTGCTGCCGGCCGCGCTCGGTGCCTCGGCCCGCGAGTTGGGCCTGATCTGCCCGGCGGCACAGGGGGGCGAGGCCGCCTGGGCCGGGCGGATCGAGGTGCTGGCCGCGCCCGACCTGCTGGCCCTGATGAACCATTTCCGCGGCACCCAGGTGCTGACCCCGCCGGAGCCGCCGGCCCCCGATGCGGCGCCCTGGCGCGGGCCTTGCCTCTCCGAGGTGAAGGGGCAGGAGAGCGCCAAGCGCGCCCTGGAGGTGGCGGCGGCCGGCGGCCATAACCTCCTGAGGTCAATGACAAAGGAACCGGCGCAAGGCCGGTTTTGAAGTGTTCCCATGGAAGTGCCGCGCTCCCGGCTATGACGGACCCGGATGGCACAACGGTTCCTGCCGTTCCGCCCGGCTGGCTCCCGGACACCTTCCGTAAGATGTAGCAGGAGGCGGAGCGTGCCTCCGCCGGGGGCACAGGCATCTTGGCTGACCTGCAAGCCGCCCTTGCCCGCCTTTCAAAGCAGTTCGCGGCAGAATCGCGGGAGACCCAGGATTTGGCCGACTGGCGAGCGGTGGAACTGGCCGAACTGAGGGAGTGGGTGGGGCGGGCAGAGATTGAAGCCGCGTTGCGTCGGGAGGGCGAGACGCGTGAACGGGGGCGCCCGGATCGGGCGGAGGCTGCCCGGCGGGCGGTGGAGGAGGAACTTGCCGCCTGGACCGCAGGCAACCCGGCTATACGGGCGTGGCGTGCATTTTGGTTGAAGCGGGGGCGCAGCAGACGGTCCGGGAGAAGGGGCGGTCCTTGTCGGCGGGCTTGGGCAGCGTCTTTCGGTCAGCAGCTACGGTGGACGCCAGCAAACGGCCGAACATAACCAACCCCCGCCGTGACGTAGGCCAATCGCTAGCATCGCCCTTGATGCTCACGCCGGCCCGAATGAAGGCTCCGAGACAGAGGCCATACACCACTATTTATGAAAGTATAATTCCTCTCAGATCAGCTTGCCTTCTCGCAAAAACAGCGGCCGTGGGCCGTTCCGATACCAAATTCCACTACCCTCAAACTCGCAGACTCACGAACCACCTATGGTGGGCAGGAGCCGGCCGCCTATCCCGCTCCCCGATCAGTTCGCCAGGCTGGCTCTGCCCGCCCCTCCTATCGGCATGGTGCCATCGACTGCCCGCCGCAGGGTGCCATTGAGAGTCCACCGCCTGGCCCCGTTGAGCGACCACCACCGGGTCCCGTGGGAGGCGCCCAACCCGGCCCTGTGAACAGACCACCACCGGGTCCCGTTGAGAGGCCACCGCCCGGTCCCGTGGACAGACTACCACCGGGTCCCATAGCGAGGCCGCCGCCCGGTCCCGTGGACAGACCACCACCGGGTCCCGTGGAGAGACCGCCGCCCGGTCCCCTGTCACGGCCGCTTCCCGACCCGTAGTTCTGCCAACCCTGGGCGAACGCCTCGCCTGCCGAAAACAGGATCAGTAGGGTTGCGAGCGTGGCGTTGAGGCGGAACATGTCGAGCCCTCCCTCTCGCACTAACGCACCGGCTCAGGGATAAATATGGCCGCAATAGGGAATGTAATCAGCATAGCCCCAAGGGCCTGAGCTACAGAACGCTGCCCGTGTCTCATTCGGCTAGAACCCTATTGGGAGAGAGCTGTGTTCGGTTTCGTACGTAGAGCAGGCCCTAGCGAGACGTGTCTGTGTGCGAATATGTACATTGAGCCAAGTCGGTGTGAGACGGTTGATATACGGAAGCGCGCAACCTCTTGGCTGCCTTAGATAATTTTTTCCTACTATTTTGCCGTTCCACTAATATTCTGTACCTCGCGGCACCATATCTTGCTTACCGCCCGCCACAATTTTCCGGCGCGGGCGGCAGAGAGAGGCCAGCGCTCCCGCCGACATTACGTCGAAGGACCCTTCCTATGGCCCTCTCCGCCGAGTCCGCCTCCACCGCACCCCGCAACTGGCTGCTCGCGGCCCTGCCGCCCGGTGACTTCGCGCGGCTCCGGCCGTGGCTCCAACCCGCCGAACTCCCCCTTCGCCGGGTCCTGCACGCGCCGGGCGAGCCCATTGAGGCGGTCTACTTCCCCGAGACGGGGTACGTCTCTGCGCTGGCGTACATGGAGGACGGCGACGCCGCCGAGGTCGGGATGGTCGGCCGCGAGGGCTTCATCGGCCTCCCCCTCCTGCTCGGGGCCGAGTGCGACGACATTGAGGCCATGGTGCAATCTCCCGGCACCGCCATGCGAATGGCCGCAGCGGAGTTCCGTGAAGAATTGGAGCGCATCCCCGCTTTCCGCACCCTCCTGCTCCGCTACGCGCTGGTCCACCACGGGCAAGTCACCAGGACGGCGGCGTGCAACGGGCGCCACCACACCGATCAGCGGCTCGCGCGCTGGCTGCTGATGGCGCACGACCGGGCCAGGACGGACGAGTTCCCAATGACCCACGAGTTCCTGGCCATGATGCTCGGGGTGCGCCGCGCCGGGATCACCGTCGCGGCGGGCCAACTCCAAAAGGCGGGGTTCATCCGCTACGAGCGGGGCTGCATGGAGGTCACTGACCGGCCCGGCCTAGAGAGCGTCGCCTGCGAGTGCTACGGCATCGTCCGGCGCGCTCAGGATCGGCTGCTCGGGCCACCTGCGGGTTCGAAGGGCGTCTACCGCCACTAAGGTTCCACCGGCTCAAGGCCAAGGGCAAAAAGCCGCCGGCTATCACGCAGTGCCTCGGGATCGGCACGGCGAGTGTCTACCGGGTGCTGCGGGGGCGATCGGCTGACCGCAGGGGGACGCCGGCACATCAGATGGACCCTGGCCGGCAGGAGATGGGTACCCACCAGAACCCTCGGGATTCGCGCAGGCGCCTTTCACACCTGGGACGTAGAGTGTTAGCGGCAGCACCGGAAAACCCGCCTCAGGACTCTCCTGCGCGACGCACGGGCATGGTCAGCGGCCAGCAGCCGAGAGCCCCGGAGGGCGGGCATGGGCCGACCGGGGTGCCCGGATATCTCGTAAGTGCGGGTCCCGGAGAACGGCCCAAGAACCCTGTAACCACTTGCTGGCCGCATCTATCAGGCATCGGACCACCCACCAACTCTGCAACCCTAGGGCGCCGCTCGCGTATCGCAGAAACGGCACCGCCGCGCGGTTGCCAAGGTCGGAGAGGACCGATGGACGATTGGCAGCCCATCAATACCGCGCCACGCGACGGGCGCACCATCCTCGCCTACCTGCCGGCCCATGCCGGCCTTCCAACACGGCAAGACGTGGTAGCGGTTTTTTGGGACGCGGCGTGTGGATGGGCGACGGCCTATAGCGGTGCGTGCCTGGATGCGGAGCCGACCTACTGGATGCGGTTGCCCGACCCGCCGGCAGCGGTTGAGCGGCACTACAGCGACGGCCACCACGATCATCCGGACGCTTCCACCGGGCCGATCCATTGACCCCCGGTAGGTTGCACTGTCGCAGCAGCGTCTAGCGCAGTCGCGTAACCCGAGGCACCGAACGCTTGCCGCACTCCGCAAATCATTAGGGGGCGGCTGGTGCTGCCTGAAAACGTTGCTGCGCTAGACTTTGTCGATAAACACCGTAGGGCCGCCTCTTCTCTCGGACGGCCCCTTCTGCTTCATGAAGGTTCGCCGACTTACGACCGGCGATACATGAGGGAAGCCGATATTCTTCTAACCGCCACTTCCGCCACTTCCACCTCCCCCACCACCGCCGGAGCCACCGGTATTGCCGCCTGTCCCTTCACCGCTTGGATCGCTGCCCGGACGGATTGCGCCGGTCGGTGCTAGGTTACTACCACTGGTGGCTGCGCCACCGGGGCTCGGTGTAGCGCTTCCAGGCTCCGGGGCACCACGACCTGTTGGTACTGCGCCCGGCACAGCAGAAGTCGGGGCGCCAGTGCCAGCGTCAACGCCACCGCCTGGGCGTGGCTGCGTTTGCGGGGTGCCGAGATTCGTACCTGAAGATTGTGCCAGGATCAGGTCGCGAGCGTGACTCTGTGCACCTAACAATAAAGTTGCACCTAGAGCGGCCGCGATTGTGAGAGTTCGGCGCATGAGCCGCACCTCCTAAGTTGCCATGGCACAAACGGCCAACCCTGTTAATGGTTTGGAAGAAGGCTACCAACTTTTACGTGCAGGTCGTTGTTGCACGGCGTCACTCCGACACGGCTAGGCTGCGCCCCGAGTGGTGCCAAAGGCCGCCGAGATGCACTGGCGACCGTCTCCACGGCGGTATCAGCCTGGACTACGGACGCTCTGGCCGAACCGCAGGCTGCCTTGAGCGGTGCCAAGGGCGCCCCCCCGCAGAGCATAGGCAGGCCCTCAGGCACTCGGTTCAGGAAGGGAGAGCAGCAGCTATCCGGTGTCCTGGATCATGCAGGGCCGTTCGTAGAGATGCCGACTGCATTGCCGCCGTCAGGCAGCCAGGCAAGCTATAGGCTTGTCTTACGGAGCGGGTGGGGCACTCGCGGGAAACATTTTGTGTTGACGATCACGATAGTGTGATTATACATCACCCATACGGCTTCCGGAGGTCATCCTGGATGCCATGCCGCTCGAATGAAGGAGAAAGTGTTTCCAGTACGCTATTCGGTTGTCCTCTATATAGGGTGACCCCCTACTGAATTAGAGTCGGGCATTCTGCCTGATAAGTGTTTCCCTATGAGTATCTGTGAAGATTAAGGAATCAGTTTTTTGTACAATGCTAGAGGCTATCCCGGCAAGGGAGAGGCCAGGACTGTTGCCGAGTTGAGGGCAGCATTGGACGAAATTTCCCCGGAGAGGACTGAGCAAGCAATCGGGTGCGTTCCGCTGGCTACCAGCCCTGCGGATACCCTGATTCCCGGCGACTTCGCTACGCCCGAGTTCGAGCCGAGCGCGGACAGGCTCCGGAAGGCTGTACCGTTCAGCATGGACATCCGGCCTTGCAGCTTTGCCGGGACCGACTTGGTGCAAGAGGTGACGCGAGAGGTTGTGGAGTACCAGCAGCAAGAGCGGTGTCCGCCAGAACGCCCGTGGTGAAGCTTCCATGGCGATGCTGGAAGGCACCGTCGCCGCACTGGTGGGCGCGATCATGCGCGCATGGTCCCGGCCAGGAGCGCCCCCGGTCAATGTGCCCTGCCGCCCTGTGGACTACACCGGCGAGGCCCTTGCCTATCGGGCAGTCATGGAGACGATGGATGCGCTGCGTAGCCTCGGCTTCATCCACTATGCCCGTCCCTTCCTAGATCGCACCAATGGCGTCGGTAGGCAGACTCGCATCTGGCCGACACGGAAGCTGCTTGCGCTCGCCACTGACTGCGGCATCACCGCAGCGACGATCAAGCGGCACTTCGGGCGCTCCAAGGAGAGCATGGAGCGAGCCGTGGCACCCGAAGTGCCGGCCCTAATCGTGCTGCAAGGGCTCTCCTCGCGTTCGGGGGTGAAGGATGCTCGCGCCCTTCCCTTCGATCCTGAGGCGCCGGAGGCTGCGGCTATCCGCGCCGACGTGACAGCGCAGAACGATCTTGCGGCTGCTACTCGGATCGGTGGATGCCGTCCTCCGCAGTGGTGCCGCAAGTTCAAGCTGGATTGGAGCCTCCATGGCCGTTGGTACGTGCCGGGCGCCGACAGCTACCAGGGCATGTCGGCCGAGGAGCGGCTTGAGATCACCATTGCCGGGGAGCCGGTGGTGGAGATCGACATCAAGGCGTCCCTGATCAGCCTCCTCCACGGCGTGCTTGGCCTGCCGCTGCCGGCTGACGATCTGTATTCCATCCCCCGTGTTCCACGGGACGGGGTGAAGGCATGGATTAATGCGACGCTTGGCAAAGGTAGCCCGGTGGTGCGTTGGTCCAAGCAAACCCTCGCCGACCATCCCGCCGTCGCAGATCACGACGCGCGAGCGGTCGGCGCGCTGGTCATGGCGCGGTATCCGTTTTTGGCGAATCCATGGGTTGTCGTGGAAAGAAGGGTCATACACGGCGAGCCCCGACGCATCCTGCACCACATGCTGACAGGCATTGAGGCTGCGGTCCTGACCATGACTATAGCCGGGCTGCGGGAGCGCGGCATTCTCGGGCTGCCCATGCATGACGGCCTGATAGTGCCGGCGTCTGCCGAGGAGATCGCGTGTCGGCTGCTGAGGGAGGCCGGCGAGCAGATCGCAGGAGTCACACTGCGGCTGGATGTGGATGGCAAAACGTAAGCCTGACAGCGCAAACGCCGGCAGCCCCGTCTCTACGGCGGATAGGGCTCCGGTAGCCGCTCGTCATTTCCTATCTGCCGCCAGTATTCCGCCATCCCCTGAGTTGAACTCGGGTGGACATACCATGCTCGCCATCCATCTAGGTTTGCCCGCTTCCCTGTCAATACGGCGGCCATTTTCGGCTGGCTTAATCTAAAAGCACGGCAGAGTGCGCTAAGATTTCTTGATAAATATAGTTTTCCGTCAGGAGACAGGACAACACCTCACCCATCCCCTCATTTCGCGGCGGCCGGTGCAGGCTGGAAGAGGTCTGCCTTCGCCACGGCCTGGG
>JAESGY010000399.1_pt1 | contig 20282 bp, 21 predicted proteins | sample 9269841 | NCBI WGS metagenome assembly JAESGY01 (sample SAMN17022865, study PRJNA683097) | algae metagenome | isolation source: Spirirestis rafaelensis WJT71-NPBG6 and co-occurring heterotrophs from... | place: USA: Pinto Wells, Joshua Tree National Park, Colorado Desert, CA | collected 2006-08-15
GCTGACTTCGACATGGTCCGCATCGGTCACCTCCGGGATCCCCGCCCCATGGCGACCGCCAAAGTCGGTAGGCTCAGGTCAGGATTTCAACAGAGCAACTTCCCCACTAAAGGCCGAAAGGCCTTTGGAAACCAGGAGTCACCCCCAAGGGGCCTTGAACGGATCGGGCGGCGAAACCTGGAAGACGTTCAGCTGCATCGCCAGCAGGCTGTAATAGCCGACCAGCCCCGTCAGCTCGACCGTGCCCTTCTCGCCCAGTAGCGCCTTCGTCGCGGCATAGGCCGCATCGCCGACCTGGCCGGTGCGCAGCAGTTCCCGCACGAAGCCGACCACCACGCGGTCGCCCTCTGCATCGAGGGGGATGCTCCCGGCGCCGCTGCCGATCGCCTGGATCACTGCCTCCGGCACGCCCTGCTGCGCCGCGATCGGCGCATGCGCGTACCACTCGTACTCCGCCTTCCAGTGCTGGCCGACGCAGAGGATGGCGATCTCGCGCAGCCGCATCGGCACGCTGCAGTCGTAGCGGATGAAGACACCGAGCTGCTCGACACGGGAGCACAGCTCTGCGCTGGTGATCAGCGCGGTGAAAGGCCCGCCGACGCCGCCACGGGCGCCGGAGGCGATGCGGTCCCACACCACCTGCTGCGCGGGCTCGAGCGCCTCGCGTCTCGGGACGGGCAAGCGGGCCATGGCGTTTTCCTCCCTCCAGGCATGAATGATCCGCACCCTGCGGTGCGGGCTGCATCCTGTCCAGGCGGCGCCGCTACTCGGCGGCGGCGACCGCGATCGTCGATCTCGGCGTGCCGGGTGCGGCGGAAGCGATCGCAGCGGCTGCCCTCGATCGCTTTGGCCTGGCGGATGTCCTGCTCAACAATACCGAATGCCGCTGCCGCAAGCCCTTCGACGGCTTCATCCGCGCCGGCTTCGCCGGGCAGATGGAGGCGACCTCGCCGCCTTCTTCGCCAGCCAATCGGTGCTGCCCGCCATGCGCGCCCAGGGGCAGGGCCGGATCATCCATGTGGCCAGCCGGACGGGCAACGTCGCCGCGGAGGATAACCCGCTCCATGGCTGCGCTTATCCAGCTCACGAAGGGCTTGGCCTTCGAGCTGGCGTGGGAGGGCCTCCAGGTGCACTCCGTCAGCCCCGGGCCGATCGCCACCCCGTGCGATATTGGAAGCCATGGCCGCATCCCCGGGGTATGGCGCGGATGACCGGCCGTGTCCCTCTCGGACGCTGCGACACCTCGTGGGAGGCGGCGAAGGCCGTGGTTCTTCTCGCCACGGTAGAAAACAATTCATGCAGGGCCGCGGTCTGGTCGTGGGTGGGGGCCATACCATCCGGTAAGTCGGGCGACCGCCCGTGGAGGGGATGCGGATGGGCGCCGGTGCTGCTAGCCTTGGCCCCAACACGACGGAGGACACGAACCCGATGCCCGACACCATCACCCGGGAAGCGCCGCGCCAGGCGACCGGGACCGCGGAATTCGACGCCATCGTCATCGGCGCCGGCTTCTCCGGCCTGTACCAGCTGCATCTGCTGCGGGACCGGCTGGGCCTGTCCGTGCGCGTGCTGGAGCAGGCAGATGGCGTCGGCGGCACCTGGTACTGGAACCGCTATCCCGGCGCCCGCTGCGATTCCGAGAGCCATTCCTACTGCTTCTCCTTCTCCGAGGAACTCTACAAGGAATGGGAGTGGACCGAGCGCTACCCGGAACAGCCGGAGATCATGCGCTACCTGAACTGGGTGGCCGACAAGCTCGACTTGAAGCGCGACATCGCCTTCAACACCCGCGTCACCGCCTGCCGCTACGACGCGGTGGCGAACCGGTGGCAGGTCACGACCGAAGGCGGAGAGACGCTGGCCGCGACCTACCTCATCACCGCGGTCGGCTGCCTCTCCACCGCCAATGTCCCGAAGATCCCGGGGCTGGAGAGCTTCCGGGGCCGCTGGTACCACACCGGACAGTGGCCACATGAGGGCGTGGATTTTTCCGGCTTGCGCGTCGGCCAGATCGGGACGGGTTCCACCGGCATACAGGCCGTACCTGTCATCGCCGAAGCCGCAAAGCACCTGACCGTCTTCCAGCGCACCGCCAATTACAGCGTGCCGGCCCGCAACGGCCCCCTCTCCGATGACTTCAAGACCTGGACGAAGGAGAACTACCGGACGATCCGGGAGGTGATGCACTCAACGCCGAACGGGCATCCCTTCGTCATCTCCGACCGGTCCTGCTGGGACGTCTCGGCGGAAGAGCGGCGGGCGCTCTACGAGGCCGCCTGGGAGAAGGGCGGGCTGCAATTCCGCGCCACCTTCCGCGACCTGCTGATGGACAAGGAGGCGAACGACACCGCGGCCGAATTCCTCAGGGCCAAGATCCGCGAGATCGTCAAGGATCCGGAGACCGCAGCAAAGCTCGCCGATATCGACCACCCCTACGCTGCCAAGCGCCCGCCGATCGATACCGAGTATTTCGAGGCCTATAACCGCGACAACGTCGCGCTGGTGGATGTGCGCTCCAACCCGATCGAGCGCATCACGCCGAAGGGCGTCCAGCTCCGCGACGGGACGGAGATCGAGCTCGACATCATCGTCTTCGCGACAGGCTTCGATGCCATGACCGGGCCGCTGCTGCGCCTCGGCATCACCGGCCGGGACGGCGTCCCGCTGAGCGAGGCCTGGGCTGCCGGACCCCGCACCTATCTTGGCCTGCAGGTCGCGGGCTTCCCGAACCTGTTCACCATCACCGGGCCGGGCAGCCCCTCGGTGCTCTGCAACATGCCGATCGCCATCGAGCAGCATGCCGAGTGGATCGCCGATTGCATCGCGCATCTGCGGGCCAAAGGCATCGCTCGGATGGAGCCGACGCCCGAGGCGGCGGACAGCTGGGTGGAGCATGTGAACGAGGCGGCGAACGCCACCCTGCTGCCGCAGGCCGGGCATTCCTGGTATCTGGGCGCCAATGTTCCGGGCAAGCCGCGGGTCTTCATGCCCTATGCCGGCGGCATGGCGCGCTACCGGCAGATCTGCGCCGATATCGCGGCGAAGGGCTATGAGGGCTTCGTGCTGAGCGACTGAGGCTTGCTGGCCGGGGTGACGCGCGGCGCGTCACCCCACCATCCGCGCGAGGTCGAGCACCACCAGATAGTGGCAGCCCGCGGCCACCACGACGCAGGCATGCCACAGCGCGTAGTGGTAGGGCAGCCGCTCCGCGAGGTGGAACAGCACGCCGAGGCTGTAGATCAGCCCGCCCGCCAGCAACATCAGGAGGTCCCAGGTCGAGAGCGAGCGCAGCAACGGGTCGAAAGCCGCGATCCCCGCCCAGCCCAGCGCCAGGTAGATCAGCAGCGAGACGCGCTCGATCCGCGCCGGCGCCCAGAGCTTCAGCGCCGCGCCGCCGAGCGCCCCGGTCCAGACCAGGCCGAGCAGTCCCAGGCCCCAGGAGCCGCCGATTCCGATACCGGCGACCGGCGTATAGGTCCCGGCGATCATCGCAAAGATCGCCGAATGGTCGAGCCGCTGCAGCAGCGCCCGCTGCTCGCCCTCGCTCGACATGTTGTAGACGGCCGAGCAGCCGAGCATGGTCAGCAGCCCGGCGGCGTAGACGAGAAGGGCGATGATCCGCCAGGGTCCGGCACTGGGGGGCAGCGTCGCCACCAGCACGGCACAGGCGATGAGTGCGGCGGCCAGGCCCAGAATATGCACGATGGCATCGGCGATCCGCTCGGGCCGCGTCTCGCCCGGGATATCCGCCAGGAAACCCGGCCCCCATGGCGCCGCCCTTGACCAGGCGAGGCGCTGACGGAAGGCTGGCACGGGCATCGGTCGGGCTCGGCGTTCGAGGGCCCGGCGGATCGAATCGCGCCGGATACCATGACAACGCCGGAGGCGGACCGAAGCTGCCCGCGGTCCCGCTCTCTTGACATTTGGTGGAATGGGCCCGGCAGGACTCGAACCTGCAACCAAACCGTTATGAGCGGTCCGCTCTGACCATTGAGCTACAGGCCCATGCCGGAGTGATGGCGGGAGACGCGGCCTCTGGCAAGGACCTGCGCATCTCTCGGCGCGCCGGTTGGGGCCGCGAGGCGTCAGGACAATCCTGCCGTGCCGGCCTTCGAAAGCGCCTGGCCTGGCAATGCGGCTGTGGCAGGATGCCGCGGGGAAAACGGGCCGCCCTGCGGCGTGTTGAGCCTGGAGGTCCCCTCCGCCCGCACGGCGCATCACCCTGCCCGCCCAGGACGCACCAAGATGACCGAGACCGATGAGTCGATCCGCGACATCCTGCTGACCACCCGGCGCATCGCCGTGGTCGGTGCCTCCGACCGGCCGGACCGGCCGAGCTTCGGCGTTGCCCGCTTCCTGGTCGATCGCGGCTATGCCATCACGCCGGTCAATCCCGGCATTGCCGGCCGCACCCTGCACGGCGCCTCCGTCGTCGCGCGGCTGGAGGAGGCCGGGCCGTTCGACATGGTGGATGTCTTCCGCCGCAGCCAGGATGCCGGCGCGGTGGTGGATGAGGCGATCCGCCTCGGCGCCCGGAGCGTCTGGCTGCAACTCGGTGTCATCGACGATGCCGCGGGCGCGCGGGCCCGCGCCGCCGGGCTCCGCTTCGTGCAGGACCGCTGCCCGGTGATCGAGTGGCGCCGTCTCGGTCTGCCGAGAAAGATTGCCTGACGTTCATCTTTACTGCCCGGATGGCTTGAAAGCCTTAGCCATCCGGGCCACCTGCCCGGCGCAGAGCCCGGGAGCGGACTCGCGATTCGCGCAGCGCCGGCAGGGCCCACGGGAGACAAAGGACCCATGAACGACGAAGAGCGCCGGATCATCACCCAGTATGTGGAGCGCGTCGCCGGCGCCGCCCCTGCCCAGGCCCCGGCCAGCCCCTGGGGCGGCATGGGGGGCAGCGTGCCCGCCACCCAGGCGCGGCCGAACCTGCCGCCGGTGGACCGGGAGGCCGACGCGCTGATCGCCGACCTTTTCGCCCGCCATCCGGAAGCGCGCTACCGCATCACCCAGACCGCCTTCGTGCAGGAGGCCGCGCTGGTCGAGGCGCAGAACCGCATCCGCCAGCTGGAATGGGAGGTGGAGAACGCCCGGACGCAGGCCGAGTCGGCGCAGCAATCGAAGGGTGGCCTGTTCGGCGGCATGTTCGGCGGCGGCGCCCGGCCGCAGCCCCGTATGGCCCCACCCCCGCAGCCTGTCTACCCGCCGGGCTACAATCCGGGGATGCTGCAGCAGCAGCGCGGCGGCTCCGGCTTCCTCGGCACCGCGGTGATGACCGCGGCCGGCGTCGCCGGCGGCATGGTGCTGGGCAACATGCTGATGAATGCCTTCTCGGGCGGCGGCGCGGCCCAGGCCGCAGGCTTCTCGGAGGGCGGCGGCTTCGGGCAGGAGGCAGTACCGACCTCCTCCCCCTGGACCGATCCGGGCACGGCCGCGGCCGATCAGGGCTGGGACGGCGGTGGGCAAGATGCCCATGTCGCGCAGGACGATGCCTCGGGCGGCTATGATTCCGGCAATGCCGGCTATGACGATGCCGAGGGCGGCTACGACGAGGAGCTGTGATCCTCTCCCGTCCATGACGGACGCTCATTGAAACGGCGCATGGCATGACCGATTGTCATGCCATGCGCATCCCCGATCTCGATCTCGACCTGCTCCGCTGCTTCGTCACCGTCGCGGAGCGCGGCGGCTTCACCGCCGCGGGCCAGGCGCTCGGCCTGACCCAATCCGCCGTCAGCCTCAAGGTGAAGCGGCTGGAGGATCTGGTGCAGCGCCGGGTCTTCGAGCGCACCAGCCGCGCCATCGCCCTGACCCGGGATGGCGAGACCCTGCTCGCCTATGCCCGCCGCATCCTGGCCCTGAACGACGAGGCGGTCCGCCGCCTGGTGGCGCCGCCGGTCGCCGGGCGCTTCCGGCTCGGCGTCGCCGACCATTTCGTGCCGCGCAACCTCGCCCCCCTGCTCGCCCGCTTCGCCCGCACCTGGCCGGAGGTTCGGCTGGAGGTGGAGGTCGGCCGCAGCCATGAGTTGCGCGCGGCGCAGGAGAAGGGCGCGCTCGACCTCGTCCTTGGCAAGCGGCGGGATGGCGAGACGGAGGGCCGGCCGATCTGGACCGAGGCGGTGGTCTGGGTCGCCGCTCCCGACTGGCAGGCGCCGGAGGGACGGCCCCTGCCGCTCGCCATGCTGCCGCCAGGCTGCATGCTCCGCGACCGGGCGCTTGCGGCGCTGGCCCGCGCCGGGATGGGGTTCGAGGTGGTCTATACCTCCGCCAGCCTGCTGGGCGTCGCCGCCGCGGCGCAGGCCGGCTTCGCGCTGACCGTGCTCGGGCGCGGCGGTCTGCCGCCCGATCTGGTGGAAGTGTCCGGCCTGCCCCCGCTCGGCACCATGGAGATGTGCCTGTTCGGCGACACGGCCGGGCAGAACCCGCTGGCCGAGCCGCTGATGCGCTTCCTGCGGGAGAGCCTCTCGGGCCCCGACATGGCGGCGGCCTAAGCCGTGGACACGCCGCCGCCGGCCTGCCCGCCCACAGATTGACCCCGGCCGCCCCCCCGGCGCAGGTTTGCCGCTCCATGATCCCTGGAGCCCCGCCCGGCATGCCGCCAGAGCCGTCCCCCGGCCGCGACGCCCGCATCTGCGCGCTGATCGGCACCGGCCATTTCCTCTCGCATTTCTACATGCTCTGCCTGCCGCCGCTCTTCCTGGTCTGGCGGCAGGAATTCGATGTCTCCTACGCGACCCTCGGCCTCTCCGTCGCGCTGATGAGCGCGACCACCGCCCTCCTGCAGACGTCGGTCGGCTTCTGGGTGGATCGCATGGGCGCGCGGCCCTTCCTGGTCGGCGGCACGCTGCTCATGGCGCTCTCGATCGCCGCCATGGCCTTCGCGCCGGGCTTCTGGGCGATCGTGCTGCTCGCCGTGCTGTCGGGCATCGGCAACAGCGTCATCCACCCGGCCGACTACGCCATCATGGCCGGCTCCATCAGCAAGGGCTTCATGGGCCGCGCCTTCGCCCTGCACACCTTCACGGGGAATCTCGGCTTCGCCCTTGCCCCGCCTGCCATCGCCCTGATGCTGACGGTCATGGACTGGCGCATGGCGCTGCTGACGGTCGGCCTGCTTGGCATTCCCGTGGTCGTGGCCATCCTGCTGCAGAGCCGGGTGCTGCACGACCAGGCCAGGCCGAAGGCGAAGGAGGACGGGCCGGGCGGGCGGGAGCTGCTGCTGAGCCGGCCCATGCTGCTCTTCTTCGCCTTCTTCCTGCTCAGCGCCATGGCCGGCTCCGGCGTGCAGTCCTGGCTGGTGACGGTGCTCGGCAAGCTCTGGGGCACGCCGGTGCTGGTCGCCTCCGCGGCGCTCACCGGCTACATGATGGGCGCGACGGGCGGCACGCTGGTCGGCGGCTGGATCGCGGACAAGAGCCAGCGCAACCTGCTCGGCATGGTCACCGTGCTGACGCTGGCCGCCATGGCGCTGCTGCTGATCCCCGGCTTGGTGCCACTGCCGGAGGCCGTGCTGCCGGTGGTCGCGGTGCTGGCGGGCCTCGCGCTCGGCACCTCCCGCACCCCGCGCGACGTCATGCTGAAGGATGCCTGCCCGCCGGGGCAGATCGGCAAGGTCTTCGGCTTCGTCTCCGCCGGCCTGCCGCTCGGCGGCGCCATCACCCCGGTGCCGCTCGGCCTGCTGATCGATTTCGGCTATCCGGGCCTCGTGCTGCCGGTGATCGCGGGCTTCCTCGGCCTGTCGCTGCTCTGCGCGGGGGGCGCGCAGGGCTCGGCGCGGGCGCTGCGCGCGCCGCGCGCGATGCCGGCCGAATAGGGCTTACGGCGGGGGCGGCAGGGTGACATGACGGCCTTCGACGCCCTGCTGCGCTGGCTGGACATCGCCGGCATCGCGGTCTTTGCCGCCTCGGGGGCGCTCGTCGCCTCGCGCAAGCGGATGGACGCGGTCGGCTTCATCCTGGTTGCCGCCGTCACCGGCTTCGGCGGCGGCACGCTGCGGGACCTGCTGCTCGGCCGCATTCCGCCCTTCTGGCTGCGCGATCCCATCTGGCTGGCGGTCGCCGGCAGCGTCGCCCTGCTGATCTTCTTCACCGCCCACCGGGTGGAGAGCCGGTTCCGCGCCCTGCTCTGGGCCGATGCGGTCGGCCTTGCCCTGTTTGCCGTGCTGGGCGCCGAGATCGCACTGCTGTCAGGTGCCACCCCCTGGGCGGCGGTGCTGCTTGGCGTCGTCACCGCCACCTTCGGCGGCGTGGTGCGCGACGTGCTCTGCGCCGAGGTCCCGCTGCTGCTGCGCAAGGAGATCTACGCCCTCGCCGCGCTGGCGGGCGCCGCGGTCTTCGTCGGGTTGCGCATGCAGGGGGTCTGGCGCGACCCGGCGCTGCTGGCGGGCATGGCCGTCGCCTTTGCCTTCCGCGCCGTGGCGATCGCCCGCGGCTGGTCGCTGCCCGCCTACAAGCCGCGGCCAGGGCGGGACTACCCCGACCGCGACTGAGACCGGCGGTATGAATGTTCCATTCATGCCGAGCGCCCGAACGGGCGCCGCCCCAGTTGCGGCGCAGCCACGCTTTGCGGAGCAAACCGCCCGGTGATCGAGGGGGCCGTTGCTGGGTCACCATCAATGGCCGTCGGTATGAGGCGGCGGCCTGCTGCCTCGCCGCGGGGCTTGAGCGACGGTCCCCAAGCCTGCACCCTGGCATGGCAGGGGCCGCGCAGACGGCCCGTTCCATGCAGGAGACGCCCATGCATCGCCGGAGCCTCTTCGGGCTCGCCGCCGCCGGCCTCGCCGCGCCGGCGCTCGCCCAAGCCTCCTATCCCAACCGCCCCATCCGCATGGTGGTGCCCCTGCCCGCGGGTGGCGCCACCGACATCTGGGCCCGGCTGGTCGCCGAGCCGATGTCGGCCATCCTCGGCCAGCCCGTGGTCATCGAGAACCGCGCCGGCGCCGGCGGCCTGGTCGGGACGGAGGCGGTGAAGAACGCCCCGGCGGATGGCTACACCATCCTCTTCCACATCTCGAATTTCGTGCAGACGCCAATCGTCTTCCGCCGCTGGCCCTATACGCCGGACGATTTTGCGCCCATCGGCAAGTTCGGCACCACGCCGCTGCCCTTCTGCGTCCGCGGCGACATCCCTGTGACGACCCTCAAGGAGTTCGTCGCCTATGCCAAGGGCAAGCAACTGCCCTACGGCACCTATTCGCCCGGCTCCTCCGGCCATGCCTTCGCCCAGGCTCTCTCGAACCTGGAGAAGCTGGACATGACCGCGGTTCACTATCGCGGAGAGGCGCCGATGCTGCAGGATGTGCTGGGCGGCCGCATCGCCTGCGCCTTCCACTCCATGACCGGCTCGGGCGACCATATCCGCGCGGGGCGCGTCCGGCCGCTCGCGACGCTCGGCCGCAACGGCATCCCCAGCATGCCGCAGGTGCCGACCTTCGTCTCCCTCGGCTACCCTGATTATTTCGGCAATTCCGGCTTCATCGGCCTCTGGGCGCCGGCGCGGGTGCCGGAGCCGATCCAGGCCGCGCTGGCCGATGCCTTCCGCCAGACCATGACGCGGCCGGAGGTGCTGCGGCGGCTGGCAGAGATGGACACCATCCCGCAATATCTCGGCCCCGAGGAGTTCCGCGCGGATATCGCGACTTATCAGCGCTTCTGGCAGGGGCTGGTGGATCGTCTCGGCCTCACGGTCGAGGGCTGAGCGCGACGCTTGCGGGCGGCGGCGCCCCACTCCGGCGGATTGCCTTCAGGACTGCACGCCGATCCGCTGGGGCTCTTGGTTGTGCGAGCGGAGTCACGTCTCCGGTTGTTCACGGCCTCCCGCCTTCTGCTCTAGCCTTGCCCGCGAAGCGCCGCCTGGGAGCGGCGCCGCACGGGAGAGAGACCAATGCGCCGTCGCCCCTTCCTCGGCCTCGCGGCCGGGGCGCTTGCCCTGCCTGCCATCGCGCGGGCGCAGGGCAGCTATCCCGACCTCCCCGTCCGCTTCATCGTGCCCTTCCCGCCCGGCGGCGGCACGGATACCTGGGCGCGTATCGCCGCCGAGGGGATGCTGCCGGAATTCGGCCAGTCCATCGTGATCGAGAATCGTGGCGGCGCCGGCGGGCTGGTCGGGACCGAGGCCGCGGCGAAGGCCACGCCGGACGGCTACACGCTGCTCTTCACCATCACCACGCATGTGCAGACGCCGGTGGTGATGCGGCGCTTCCCCTATGATCCGGTGAACGACTTCGCGCCGATCGGGCGGCTCGGCACCACCTCCATCAGCTTCTGCGTCGGGCCGAAGGTGCCGGCCGGGATCCGCAGCTGGCCGGACTTCGCCGCCTGGGCCAAGGGCCGCGACCTCTCGCTCGGCTTCTACGCGCCGGGCTCCACCGGCCATGCCTTCGCGCTGCTGGTCGCCGAGGAAGCCGGCCTTCGGATGGAGCACGTCTCCTATCGCGGCGAGACGCCGATGCTGCAGGATATGCTGGCCGGCCAGATCCATGGCGGGTTCCATTCGATGGCGGCCGCCGGGGAGATGATCAAGGCCGGGCGCATCCGGGCCCTGATGACAGCCGGGGACCGGCGCATCCCGGCACTCGGCGAGACGCCGCTGATGAAGGAGTTGGGCTTCTCGGACCGCTTCAGCTTCAGCGGCTTCAGCGGGCTGATGGCGCCGGCGCGCACGCCGCAGCCGGTGCTGGACAAGCTCGCGGAGGTCTTCCGCATCGCCGCGGCGAAGCCGGAGACACATCGCCGCCTGCTGGCGGTGGACACGGTGCCGAGCTACCAGGACCCGGCGACCTTCAAGGCGCAGATCGCGCGCAACCTGCGCGAATGGACCGAGATCGCGGAGCGGCTGAACCTGACGATCGAGGGTTGATCAGACCAACGGCCCGGATGCGTGGCCGCATCCGGGCAAGAGCGCCGCACTTGCGGCGGGCCGCAGAAGCGGCCTCAGCGCGGGCTGGCGCCCGCGCTGCAGGGGTCATCCCCGCCCGCATAAGTCCTGACCTACAGCCGCCGCAGGCGGCTGAGCGCCCGAACGGGCGCCGCGCCAAGTGGCGCGTAGCCAAGCCGCAGAGCGGCGCCGGCGACTGAGGCCGCATAAATGCGTCAGCAATTATGGGGGTCGGTATCAGTGATCGGGGCCGTTGGTATCAGACCGGCGGCGGCTTGCGCAATTCCGGCTCCAGCAACCGGGTGAAGGCCACCTCCCCCGCCGCGGCGATCCGGTCCTCGCCGATCGCCGCGCGCGGGTCCTCGGCATTGCGCCAGGCCTTGTATTCGTCCTCCGCGGGGATCCCGAGGCTCTCGGCCAGCAGGTGGATCCAGTTCCGCACGCGGAGGCCATGGCGCTCCAGCGCCACGCTCTCCCGATGGCAGGAATGGAAGATGGTGCAGAGCGTGTCGGCGCCGGCCTCCGCCATGGCCGCCAGCGTCGCCCGCTGCGCATCGGCCAGCGCGCCGGGCACGGCGGCGATGGAGGAACACATATGGCCAGGGACGCGGCAGGCATGCTCCACGACCGTGATGCCCGGGATCAGCCGCAGCAGGTCCGGCACCATGTCGTTCACCGCGACGCGGCCGTTGAAGCCGTGATGCGCGTGCAGCAGGACGCGCGCTTCGACATGGCGCGTCAGCAGCGGCGCCAGCCGCTCCCGCCGTGCCCAGAGGGCCTCCGTCACGTGCACCGTCGCAAAATTCGCCGGCGTGACCGGCGCCATGCTGTCCTGCATGTTCATGTGGCAGGAGGGGCACCAGGTGACGACGCTCTCCCGGCCGCTGGCATTGAAGGCCTCGACAGTGCGCTGCGCCATGCCGCCGGCGATGCGGGCATTGGCCTCCTTCGGGCTGCCGCAGCAATGCCCCGGTCCGCCGGCGGGGGCAGCCGCGATCCCGACCGCCTCCAGGATGCGCGTGGTGGCGCGGATCAGCTCGCCATGCCGCGTCATGTTGCAGCCATACCAGAAGATGGCGGCCTCCATCCGCAGGTCCGGATCGGTCGGCGCCGGCGTGCCTAGAGCCATTCCCGCTGCTCCTGCTCGGTCAGGGTCAGTCGCGCGAAGGTCTTCACCTTCGGCGAGAATTGCGTGTCCTCCCGCACCGGGATGCGCGGCGCCTCGCCGAGCGCGCCCTTGGCCCGCCACTGCGCCAGCCGCAGCATGAAGGCGGCGTCGAGCCGCTCCGGGCAGGCTTCCGTGCAGCGGCCGCTCCGGGTGCAGGCGGCGATCCAGGCCAGCGCCTCCGGCGTGCCCGGTCCCTCACGCAGCACATCGCGCATGCCGAAGGCGACCGCGGCCGGGTCGGCCGCCGCGACACCCGCGGCATAGGGTGTCATCGGGCAGGCGCGGACACAGGCGCCGCAGGCCGTGCAGAGCGCGGCGAGGCGCGCGGATTCCGCGCGGATATGGTCCACCAGAGTCATGACGACCCCGGCAGCACGGCGATGGCCTCAATCTCGATGCAGACATCGGTGGTGGTGAACTGCGCCCCGCCGACGCAGGTGCTGGCGGGCGGGGTCGCCAGCCGTTCGAAGGCGGCGCGGCGGACCTCGTTGAAGCCGTCATAATGCCGCATGTCGGAGAGCCAGGTGGTGATCTTCAACAGGTGCTCGAGGCCGGCGCCCTCCCCGGCCAGGGCCCGTTCCAGCCGCGCCAGGCATTCCCGCGCCTGCTCCTGCACCGGCCTGCCGGCGGCCTCGCTGCCGCGGGCGGTGACGCCGGAGCAGAAGATCAGCTTCGCACCGCCGCCGAGCGGCACGATGCGGGCGGGCGGGAACAACGGGCGCTGGCTCATCGGGTTGGTCTCCTCCGTAAGCCAGCCTCCCCCGTGCCGTGCCCGGCGCGCAAGTCCCGCAGCGCAGGGCGGGCGGCGGGCGTTCCCCCCCGCCCTATGGCGTCTGGCCCAGCCTGCCTGCCGCAGGGCGGCGATGCCCGTCCCGCGGCAGCCCGGGCCCGCATCGCGGCACTGCCGGCGGATGGGCCGGGATGGGGGCGTCCGGCCAGCGGCGCCCCACGGGGTGGCCGTAGCCGGTCCTACCAGCCATTCACCCGGTCCCAGACGGCGATCACCTCCGTCCCGCCATCCACCACATGGTAGCGGTCATGCGCCGCAGCGGTCAGGCAGGAATGGTTGGGCACCACCCGCAGCCGGGCGCCGATCGGCAGGCGCCCGAAGGGCAGCGGCGCGTCGGCATGGACCTCGCCATGCTCCTGATAGGCGCGGGCGACCATCGGCTCCCCCGGCAGGGGGCCGCCATCCAGCCCGACCACCCGGCCGAAGCCCCAGTCGCGCGGCGCGGCCTGGGTGCTGCGGTCCTTGGAGAGGGCGAGCGCGCCGGCATCCAGCAGCAGCGTGTTCCGCTCCGGCCGGAGGCCGATGACGGAGGCGAGGACGGTGACCGCGATATCCTCCGCGGGATGGGTATGGAGCTGCGCCTGGAACAGGTCGCCGAACATATAGACCCCGGCGCGAACCTCGGTGACGCCGTCCATCCGCGCGGCATGCATGGCGGTGGGGGAGGAGCCGAGGGAGACGACCGGCACGGCATGGCCGACGCCGCGCAGCCGCTCCGCCGCGGTGACGATGCCGAGGCGCTCGGTCTCGGCAATCGCCGCCATGTCCTCGACGGTCCGGCCGCCATAGCTGTGCCCGGAATGGCTGATGACGCCGACCAGGCGCTTGCCGAGCGCCTCGGCGATCGCCGGCAGCGCCGGGCTGTCGGGCGCGACGCCGCCGCGCGCCTCCCCGACATCCACCTCGATCAGCGCCTCGAACCTGCCCGGATGCGCGGCGATGGCGCGGGCTGCCTCCACGTCATCGGTGATGACCTTCACCGCCGCACCCTGCGCGTTCAGCGCGGCCACGGCCTCCAGCTTCTGCGGCGTGATGCCGACGGCATAGATCTGGTCCCGCCAGCCACCTTCCGCGAAATAGCGCGCCTCGGCCAGCGTGCTGACGGTGATCGGGCCGAAATCCGGCGCGGCGAGCTTCGCCACCTCCCGGCTCTTCGCCGTCTTCAGATGGGGGCGCAGGCGCAGGCCGGGGAAGCGCGCGACGGCTGCCTCCATCAGGGCCAGGTTGCGCTTCAGCACGCCGAGGTCGAGAACGAGGCAGGGCGTGGGCAGATCATCGAGGGTCATGCGTCAGGGCTCCAGCGCGCCTCGGGATCCAACGGCAGGACCGGACGCGGCAGCTTCGTCCAGGCGAAACGGGCAAGGATGGGGGAGGTCAGGCCGGGCGCGTCCACCTCGACGATCCGGTCCGGGGTGAAGAACTCGTCGAAGCCGCCGCGGAAATGCCCGCGGGACTTCACGACGACGCTGCGCGCCTGGCCGATATCGAGGCCGAGATGCTCGAGGAAGGCCGGGTCGGCGCATTGCGTGCGGATGGAGATGACGACGACGGTGATGCCGCCGAGGCGGAGCGCCGCGGTCGGGCCGAGCGTCATGGCGGTGCCGGCGAAGATGCCGCGCCGGCCGGTGACGCGGCCGTCGGAGAGGGCGACGACCTCCGCCTCGGCTACGAAGGGATGGCTGAAGGGGTCGTCAGCCGTCAGCGTCCCTTGCGGGCGGTTGAAGCGGGCGGTGAAGCGGGCGCCGATGCCGAGCCGGTGCGCCTCCTCCGCCAGCAGCGGGTCGTGGATGACGCCCATCAGGCAGCCCTCGACGCCGGCGGCGTGGAAGGCCTCGAGGATGTGCATGGTGTTCCCGCGCCCGCCGCCGCCGGGATTGTCGGCGACATCGGCGAAGGCGAGCGGCACCGGGCTCTCCTTGGCGCGCCGCACCGTCTCCCGCAGCGGCGTCAGTTCCGCCACGAAGCGGTCCCGCCTTGCCCAGGCGGCCCGCGCCAGCCTCTCGGCCATGCTGTCGGCCGATTCCTGGTCGGCGGCCGTCACCACCACCGCCATGCCGTTGAAGGGCGTGTCGCCATAGGCGAAGCCGCCCATGACGGAGACATTCCAGATCGCGGGGTCCAGTGCGGCCAGTTCCTGGCCGAGTTCGATCACCTCGGCATAGGGCCCGGCCGCGGTCAGCATGGAGACGGTGGGCGCCACGATCGGCAGGCGGCGCAGCGCGCGGAAGGACCGCTCCCCGGCCAGCAGCCGGCGCAGCAATTGCGCGCTCTCGGCGCCGCGCTCCCGCATGTCGAGATGCGGGTTGGTGCGGTAGCCGACAAAGGCATCGCAGTCCCGCACCATGGCGTCCGAAACATTGGCGTGCAGGTCATAGCTGCAGACGAGGGGCACATTGCCCAGCACGTCCCGCACCAGCGTCTGCAGCGCGCCCTCGGGATCGTCGAGTTCGGTGGTCAGCCCGGCGCCATGCAGGACGCAGTAGACGCCCTCCACCTCACCGCGCAGCGCCTCCAGGCCCGCCCGCCACTTCGCCATCATGGCGTCGAAGGCGGCCTGCTCCACCGGCCCGTTCGGCTCCGCCATGGCCAGCAGGATCGGCCGCGGCTGCCAGGGGCCGGCGGCGTCCATCTCGGCGACGAAGCCCGGCATCTCGCCCAGCGTCTTCGGCGCCGGGCCGCGGGCATCGGTGACGATGTCCTCGCCCTCCAGCCAGCAGCGCGTCTCGAAATCCCGCATGGTCGCCGGCGGGGCGAAGCGGTTGCATTCGATCGAGAAGCCGAGCAGCGCGACGCGCGGGCCCAAACCGGTCATGGCGTTCCTCCGCCCATATCCTGATGCAGCCAAACCATGCGGTCGATGAACCACAGCTTGGCCAGATAGGCCACCACCAGGCCGAGCAGGGTCGGCCAGATTTCCAGCATGGCCACCCCATAGAGCAGGAGCAGCATCCCCGCCGCGCCGACTGCGGAGAGCAGAGGCGGCAGGCGCCGGTGATGCGCCGGCACCGGCACGCGGTCGCGCGCGACCCAGAGCCTCTCTCCCAGCACGCCGCGGCTGATCCAGGCATCCCAGCGCGCGGGCGGCGGGAAGAGGCGCGGGTTCACCCAGGTGAAGCCGATCAGCAGCAGGAGCGGCAGCAGCGCCCACCAGCCGATCCAGGCGCGGCTCCAGCCCACCAGCGCCAGCAGCGGCAGGATGGCCATGCGCGTCCAGCCGCTCCAGGGATTGGCATGGCGTGCCCAGCCGGCCTCATCGAGCCGGAAGGCGGCGGCGAGGTGCCGTTCCCAGGCCATCGCCTAGAGTGTGAAGCCCAGCAGCTCCGCGATGCGCGGCGTCGCCTTCAGCCCGCTGCCGGTCAGCACCACCACCGTCGTCTCGGCGGCATTGATCGTGCCGGCCTGCAGCAGCTTGGCGAAGGCCGCCGCCGCCTGGGCGCAGGTGGGTTCGACATAGATGCCAGTGCGAGCGAGGTCGAGGCAGGCCCGGCCGATCTCCGCCTCGGACAGCATCACCGCCCCGCCCTGGCTCTGTTGCAGCACGCCGAGGCATTCCCGCATGCGGATCGGCCGGGCAATCGCCGTCCCCTCCGCGATGGTCGGCTGCGGCTCGGCGGGGTCGAGGCCGAGGAATTCCCGCGCGATCGGCGCGCACTGCGCCGGCTGGGCAGCGAAGATGCGCGGCAGGCGGGTGATCTGCCCGGCGCGCAGCAACTCGGCGAAGCCGATGCCGCAGCCGAGCACGTTGGAGCCCGCGCCGCAGGGCACGATGACGTTGTCCGGTGCCTTGAAGCCCAGGTCTTCCCACAGCTCATAGGCCAGCGTCTTGGTGCCCTGCAGGAAGAAGGGATGCCAGTTGTGGCTGGCGTAGAAGACATTCGCCGCCTCGCGCAGCGCCGCATCGGCGCAGTCCTGCCGCGTGCCGGGCACCAGCTCGATCTCGGCGCCGCTCGCCCGGCTCTGCACGGTCTTGGCCGGGCTGGTGCTGGCGGGCACCATGATCTTGGCGCGGATCCCGCCCGCCGCGGCATAGGCTGCGATCGCCGCGCCACCATTGCCGCTGCTGTCCTCCAGCACCGCACCGATGCCCTGCGCCCGCAGTAGGGAGAGCATGACGGAGGCCCCGCGGTCCTTGAAGCTGCCGGTCGGCATGAACCATTCGCATTTCAGCAGCGCGGTCGCGCCGTCGAAGCTCCGCGGCACCAGGGGCGTGCAGCCCTCCCCCATGCTGATCGGGTTGCCCTTGAGCGGCGGCAGGGCGGCGCGGTAGCGCCAGAGGCTGCGCTCGCCGCGGTCGATATCGCCGGGCGCGATGCCCGGCAGGTCGGTCAGCAGCAGCGGCAGGTGTTCTCCCCCCGGCGCGTCGCCGCACCAGCGGGGGACATCGAGCGGCCAGGTGCGGCCGCTGCGGGGGTCAAGATAGGCGAGGGTCTCCATACCGCGGAGACTTGCCCTTTCCCCGCGCCGGGACAAGCTTTGCGGCCATGGAACACGCCGACGCCGTCGCCCGCCTGGCTGCCGAGCTCATCGCCCTCGACAGCCGCTCCTTTCGCCCAAACCTGGCCGTCGCCGAAAGGATCGAGGCCGAGCTGGCGGGCTTCGAGGTCGAACGGCTGGACTACACGGATGCGGCTGGCGTCCCGAAGCGCGCGCTGGTCGCGCATCGTGGGCCGAAGGGCGGCTATGCCCTCTCCGGCCATATGGATACCGTTCCGGACACGGGGTGGCAGGATGACCCCTGGGCGCCGCGGATCGATTCGGCCGGCCTGCTGCACGGGCTCGGCAGCGTGGACATGAAGGGCGCGGTCGCCGCCTGCATCCTGGCGGCGAGATCGGTGCCGGCGGATGTGGCGGCGACGCTGCTGATCACCACCGACGAGGAGACGACGAAGGAGGGCGCCCGCGCGGTCGCGGACAGCGCCCTCGCCCGCTCGCTCGGCCTCCGGGGCATCGTGGTGGCGGAGCCGACCGGGCTGGTGCCCGTGCGCGGCCACCGTTCCTCCGCCAACATCACCGCCGTCGCCTCCGGTGTGCAGGCGCATTCCTCGACCGGCCAGGGCACCAACGCGAATTGGGCGCTGATCCCGTTCCTGGCGGAGATGCGGGAGATCCAGCAGCGGCTGCGGCAGGAGCCGGCCCTGCAGGACCCGGCCTATGACCCGCCCTTCTGCGACTTCAACCTGGTCATCGACAACCACGGCACGGCGGTGAACGTCACCCCCGCCCGCGCCACCGCGCGGATCAAGTTCCGCACCAGCCGCGGCCTGGACCGAGCGCCGATCCTGGAGGCCGTGCGCGCGGCGGGCGAGCGCGCCGGCATCGCCGTGAGCATCCAGGCGGAGGGCCCGCCGCCCGAGCTGCCGGTGGACCATCCGCTGATCCGCCTCGCCACGGAGGTCACCGGCCAGGCGCCGTGCACCGCGCCCTATGGCACGGATGCCTCGGAACTGCAGGCCCTCGCCCTCTGCGTCATCCTCGGCCCCGGCAGCATCGAGACGGCGCATACCCCGCGGGAATGCGTGGCGGTGCGGGACCTGGCCGCCGCCGTGCCGCTGTTTGCCCGGATCCTGGCCGCGGGATCGCGTTGAAGGCAGGCACCCCGCAACAGGCCGTTACGCAAATGGGCAGGCAGACCGCCGGGCGCAGGCCCATATTGTCTGCGGGATAGCGCCCGGCCCGCGCCGGGCAGGAAGACAGGACCATGACCACCGCACGCGCTGCCCTTGCCCTGCTGGTTCCCCTCTCGCTCGGCGCCTGCGCCGTCGCGCCGCCGACGGGGCCGAGCGTCCTCGCCCTTCCCGCCAAGGGGAAGGACCTGGCGACCTTTCAGGCGGAGGATGCGAATTGCCGCAACTACGCGGCGGCGCAGATCGGCAACAGCCCGGCCAATGCGGCGAACCAGGCGGCGGTCGGCAGCGCCGCCATCGGCACCGGCCTCGGCGCCGCGGCCGGCGCGCTGATCGGCTCCGCCGGCGCCGCCATGGGGACGGGGGCGGCGATCGGCGCCGGCGCCGGGCTGCTCGCGGGCTCGGCGATCGGCGCGGGCAATGCCGAGGCTTCGGCCGGGTCCCTGCAGCAGCGCTACGACAACGCCTATACCCAATGCATTGCCAGCACCGGCAACAGCGTGCAGGCGCCGCCCCTGCCCATGGTCACGGCCTATCCGGCGCCGGCTTACCCTTCCCCCTACGCCTACCCCTACCCGCCGCCCTATGCCTATCCCTATTACGGGCCGGGCTGGTACTGGGGCCCCAGCGTCTCCTTCGGCGTCCACCGCGGCTGGGGCGGCTGGCACCGGCGCTGGTGAGCGCCGGCTATTCGAGCCTGAGGTCGAGCTCCTTCACCTTCCGCGCCCAATAGGCGCTCTCCTGCGCCACCGCCGCGGCGAAGGCGGCGCGCGGGCGCGCCGGCGCCGGCTCCAGCCCGTCATGCGCCAGCCGGTCCAGGTAGCGCGGCGCGGCCGCCGCCTTGCGGGCCGCCGCCTCCATCCCCTCCATCTGCGCGGCCGGCACGCCGGCCGGGGCGAAGACGCCGTGCCAGCCGGTGATGACGGTACCGGGCAGCCCCGCCTCGGTCAGAGTCGGTACCTCCGGGATGGCGGGGATGCGCTTCTCCCCGGTCACCGCGATGGCGCGCAGCTTGCCCTCCCGCACCAGCGCGAGCGCCGGCGGGGGTGAGGAGAAGTTCATCGTCACCCGTCCCGCCACCACGTCCAGCAGCGCTGGCGCGGTGCCGCGATAGGGCACATGCTCCATCTGCACGCCCGCCGCCTCGGAGAACAGCACGCCCGCCAGGTGGTTGGCATTGCCGACGCCGCCCGAGGAATAGGTCAGGTCACCCTTGGGCCGGCTGCGGATATGGGCGATCAGCTCCGGCAGCGTCCGCGCCGGCACATCCGGATGCACCACCAGCACATACTGGTAGGTGGAGACCTGCGCGACCGGCTGCAGCGCCGTCGCGAGGTCCAGCCGGTCGCCCTTCTGCAGATGCGGGTTGACCACGATATTGGTGGAGACGGCGAAGAGCAGCGTGGTGCCGTCCAGCCGGGCGCGCGCGACGCTGACCGAGCCGACATGCCCGGCCGCGCCGCCGCGGTTGTCCACCACCACCGTCTGGCCCATCGCCTCGGCGAAGAGCGGCGCGAATTCCCGGCCGACGATGTCGGTGCCGCCGCCCGCGGCATAGGGAACGACCAAGGTGACGGGGCGGCCGGTCTGGGCGCTCGCAGGCCCGGCCAGGGCGGCGGCGCCCAGGCCGGCGAGGACGCCGCGGCGGGTCGGGCGGGGAAGGATGATCATGCGGGGCTCCGGCCAGGATGCCCGGCCCCCTAGCAGCCCGTCGGAGTGGAGGTGTCAGCCGATGGACCCGCCGGTGCTGAGGGGCGAGTGTGGGCGCCCTTCGCAGGGGTGCCCGCGCGCCCTGAGCGGCACACCTCGAGATGTGCCAGGACGG
>JAESGY010000400.1_pt1 | contig 20065 bp, 16 predicted proteins | sample 9269841 | NCBI WGS metagenome assembly JAESGY01 (sample SAMN17022865, study PRJNA683097) | algae metagenome | isolation source: Spirirestis rafaelensis WJT71-NPBG6 and co-occurring heterotrophs from... | place: USA: Pinto Wells, Joshua Tree National Park, Colorado Desert, CA | collected 2006-08-15
CGATCCTGGCCCGGTTTGGGGTTTTGCGGATGCAAAACTCGCACCCTTGGCGCGGGGTGGAGCAGCCCGGTAGCTCGTCAGGCTCATAACCTGAAGGTCACAGGTTCAAATCCTGTCCCCGCAACCACTGACAGTCGAAGCCCTCGCATGGTGTTCCCAGCGAGGGCTTCTTCGTATCTGGACACCTGCGATCCCGCCGATGATGAAAGCCCTCCAGCGCCAGCTGCGCGGAGGACTTTTTGCCGTCCAGCGCCCTGCTGCCCTGTCGAGCACAACACCAGGATACGTGCGAGGTCGCCGTGCAGCAGCGCTTCGAGACCTCAGCCCTCCTTCGGCGTGAGCTCGATCTTATCGATCAGGGAGCGGATCAGTTCCATCGCCTCGTCGCGGTGCTCGGTGTCCTCGAGCAAGCTCTCCAAATCTTCCACCTTGCGGCGGTAAACCGCCGCAAGGTTCGGATGCACCGCAATGTTCGGCACCACCTCGGATCGTGCTTGCCGCGCCACAAGGCTCGCCTTCTCAGCCTCTAGCTCGGCGAGACGCGTCTTCATCGACGGCTGATACAGCCCGTCCTCGATCGCCCGCATGATGCCGTCGATCTTGCGCTGAACGGCCACGAGCTTCGCCTCGATCTCCGCCGTCAGGCTACCCGCCTCTTTTGTAAGCCGATTCACCTCCTTCTGGTAGGCACGGGTGAACTCTGCCACCAGCTCCGGCGTCAGCAGGTTCTGCTTCAGGGTGCGGAGGCTGCGGCCTTCGATCTCTTGGCGGCTGATGGTGCGGTCGTTGGCGCACATGCCCTTCGAGCGCCCGCCTGCGCAGCCGTAGCGGTCCTTGGCCATAATGGTATAGCCAGCCCCGCAGCAGCCGCACACCAGCAGGCCGGAGAGCAGAAAGCGGCGGCGGTGAGCGCGGTTGAGTGCGTTGCCGCTCTCATCCCTCGCCATCTCGAAGGCAGTCGTCTCCTGGCGCCGTTTGACCGCGTGCCAGAGCGCGTCATTGATGATGCGCAGGTGCGACACGGCCGTGCGCTCCCAGCGCTCCGGCGGGTTCGGGCGCGCCACCCGTTTGCCTGTCCTCGGGTCCTTCACATACGAACAGCGGTTCCACACGAGCTGGCCGATATAGAGCTCGTTGTTGAGGATGCCGGTGCCACGCTCCTTCTGACCCCTGATGGTGGTGTCCTGCCAGGGGCGGTTCTCAGGGCCGGGCACATGCTCTTCGTTCAGTCGCCGAGCGATCGTCCGCGGGCTCACGCCATGGGCGAACATCGTGAAGATACGCTCGACCACCGCGGCCTCGGCCGGATTGACTTCACAGGCATAATTATTAAAGCGCTACCGTACTGTTGGGCCAAGACAGAAAATATTACATGTAGAAGGTTTTGGCCGCCATAAGTACGTAAGTATATAATAACGAAAGAACAATTTATGACAGAAAATAATCTTATTGGGGCAACTCAGGATACGACGATCAACAATCCGGGAAAGATTGGAATCGGAACCTGGGACAAGGATGCTCTTGGATCAGCTTTGAACGACGTCAATCAAATCAGCTTCGGATGGTACTACAACTGGCAGGAACGCCCCCTGTGGGACAATGATACGACGCCAGAGAGCGCGGCATACATCCCGATGATCTGGGACGAAACCGATATGTCGGCCGCGGGGACCCTGCCCACCAGCACGAGTACACTTCTGGGCTTCAACGAACCCGACAACGCGCAACAGGCCAACATGACTGTTGAGCAGGCGCTCACCCTTTGGCCGCAGCTTATGAGCACCGGAAAGAGACTAGGCTCGCCCGCTACCACGATGGATCAGACTTTGGGATCAGATTCATGGCTGGGCCGTTTCATGAGCCAAGCGGACAGCAAAGGCTATACCGTTGATTTTGTCGCCGTGCACTATTACCCGACCAACCGCGACATCAGCGCCTTCAAGGCCTTTCTTGAAGCCGCCTACGCTCAATATAAGCGCCCAATCTGGGTCACCGAGTGGGCCTTGGCGGACTGGAATAATCCCGGTCGCTTTTCCGCACAAGAACAAGCTGACTTTGCCAAAGCGGCTATCCAGATGATGGACGACCTGCCCTTTGTGGAGCGCCATGCCTGGTTTGCCTCCTATAGCGGTGGCGACGGCTGGTACCTGAACACGGAGATCTGGAACTCGGACGGATCTCTTAGTCCCGTTGGCAAAGTCTTCGCCGATTTGTTAAAGGCGCCGCCGACCTCCGCGCCGGATCCTGTGACAGAAGTCGTGAATGGCACGGACGGAATCGATGTTCTCAGCGGCACCGATCGTGCCGAAACGATCAACGGCTTCGGTGGAGATGACAGGGTCGACGGCAATGCCGGAAACGATACGATCAACGGCGGCACGGGTCACGACACCCTGAGCGGAGGAACGGGCGCCGACAGCATAAGCGGCGGCGACGGGAACGATACCTATTTCCTCGATGATGAGCTCGACCGGGCGACCGAAACGGCGACGGGCGGCTTGGATGCAGTCAACACAAGCGTCGGTTACGCTTTGCCCAGTTTTTTCGAGAATTTGACAGCGACAGGTACGGACTCCATCAATCTTACCGGCAATGCGCTGAACAATCAGATTGTCGGCAATGCCGGCGCCAACGTGATCAGCGGGGGAAGCGGCAACGACATCATGGATGGCGGAACGGGCAAGGACACCCTGTACGGCAATTTAGGCAAAGACATTTTCGTGCTGAACCGGATACTAAACTCCGGGAACGTGGACAAGTTTACCGACTTCTCTTCTACGGATGATGCCATCTGGCTCGACAATGCCGTCTTTACGAAGTTGGGCTCCGTGGGCTCTGCGAGTAGTCCGGCAAAGCTCAATGCGAACTACTTTCGTCCCGCGGATAAGGCGAAGGATGGCGACGATTATCTGATCTACAATGCCAAATCAGGTTACCTGTACTACGACGCAGACGGCTCGGGTGCAGGTAAGGCCGTGTTGGTGGCAACCCTGCCTAAATACCTTGCCTTGACGGATTGGCACTTCTACGTCGTCTAGGAACAATGCGCGGACGGTTCCAAATGAGGCTGGAACCGTCCCTCAAAGCCGACAGACATGATCCTGACCATCAAAGTGTAAACTCCCCTCGCAATAATTTCGGTTACCCCAAAGCCGCCGGAACGAGTGCTCCGGCTTATGTCATCTCTACTCTTCAAACAAAAAGTACGAAGTTTTTCCTGCATACACCTCAGGGTCGCGCAAAGGCCATACTAATTGCGTGACTTCCTCTAAGCGGAATAAGCATTATTCGAGCAAAAGTTCGATAAGATAAGAATTGGTATGCCAAATATACGCAACACAAAGCGAACAGGGTTCTGATAGACATTTGCGCGGCTGGTTCATCTTCTGCGTTGTAACATAATACGTGAATCATGCCTTGTTTTCAAAGGCTTAGCTCTAAGCCGAGGTTCATCGCCGCCCTTAGAATCACGTCTAATTACTCCTCGCTAGTACTCCTTCATGGGTGTGACCTTATGCGCACCATCAATGTCACATTAACAAAAATTAATAACTTGATTCGTACTCGCAAGTCCGCTTGGATTATTCCCCACCCCAGAAATACGAGTTGCTATCTAAGACGTACGAGCCAAATAGTTCTAGAAAATCCGCCAACAGGAAAAATTGCTGGTCGCAAATAAATACACGTTAAGCGTCATAGTCAGTAAAACATGGCGATTATTTTTCACGGCCCGTAAGCGCACAATTATACGATAATCTTCAAAGAATATATAACCTGAAAGCAAGCTACTTGCTTTCAGGACGGGGTAGCATGCCTAGATCACCTCAACAGGAGGGACGAACGATGCAGCCCATGACATCCAATACTACAATCCGTACCCCCAAAAATAAAAGGAAAGACGAAAGAATACGTAGTCTCGTGACAGGAGGAGCGGGCTTCCTGGGTTCACATCTCAGCGAGCGCCTTCTGGACGAGGGCCACTCCGTCATCTGTCTCGATAATTTCTTCACGGGACAAGAGCGGAATATCAGTCACCTTCGCAGCAACAAGAACTTCGAGGTGATCACGCACGATATCACCTGTCCGTTCGCTGCAGACGTAGATGAGATATACAACCTCGCCTGCCCCGCCTCACCGCCACAATATCAGGCGGAGCCCATTCAGACGATGAAGACGAGCGTGCTGGGCGCCTTACATATGCTGGATCTGGCGCGAAATTGCGGAGCCAAGGTTTTTCAGGCTTCTACGTCCGAAGTCTACGGCGACCCGCTGGTACATCCTCAGCCCGAATCCTATTGGGGCCACGTCAATCCTATTGGAATCCGATCTTGCTACGACGAAGGCAAGCGTTGCGCGGAAACGCTGTTCTTCGACTATGCCCGTACTTATGATGTCCGAGTCAAAGTCGTTCGGATCTTCAATACCTATGGTCCGCGCATGCACCCCCAGGATGGGCGTGTTGTTTCCAACTTCATCGTGCAGGCGCTTCGAGGCGATGACATCACGATCTATGGCGATGGATCGCAAACGCGTTCGTTCTGTTACGTCGATGATTTGATCGATGGATTCGTGCGGCTCATGGACTCGCCGAACGAGGTGACAGGTCCTATCAATATTGGAAATCCTGGCGAGTTCACCGTCCTGGAACTGGCTTCCCTCATAATAGATCTGATCAATTCCTGCTCGCGGATAGTTCATCTTCCGCTTCCCAGCGACGATCCTCGCCAGCGCAAGCCCGATATCACGCGAGCCCAGGAGCATCTTGGATGGTCCCCGGAGGTGAAGCTTGTCGATGGGCTACAACTGACTATCGAATACTTCGATAACTTGCTCAGCCAAGCACCCTCTATAGGCAGTTCTGACAAGCCTAGGAAGGAGTTCGCAGTATGACCAGGGTTCTCGTGACGGGAGGAGCAGGCTTTATCGGAAGCCATACGTGCAAACTTCTTGCGGAGAACGGGATAGAGCCCATCAGCTACGACAATCTCGTGACCGGAAACCGAGAGGCCGTCCAATGGGGGCCTCTCGTGGTAGGCGATATTCTCGATGACGTGAAGCTGACAGCAACCATTGCAGAGTATGCCCCGGCAGCAGTCATTCACTTCGCCGCTTTCGCCTATGTGGGTGAGTCCGTCACCGACCCCGCCAAGTACTACCGGAACAACGTCGTCGGAACGCTCTCGCTACTCGACGCCTGTCGGGCCGCCAAGGTCCGCAACGTGATCTTTTCCAGCTCCTGCGCGACCTATGGCATTCCGGAGACGCTCCCCATTCGCGAGGACACACCGCAGCGGCCTATTAATCCCTATGGCCGCAGCAAGCTGATTGCCGAGCAGATGCTCAAGGACTACGAGGCTGCATATAGCATCCGCTTCGTGGCACTGCGTTATTTCAACGCCTGCGGAGCAGACCCGGATGGAGGTATAGGTGAGCACCATAATCCGGAGACCCACATCATCCCGCGAGCCCTCATGGCCGCTGCCGGCGCCGTGCCGCGTCTTTCTATCTTCGGCGACGACTACCAAACGCCAGATGGCACCTGCATCCGCGACTACATCCATGTCTCCGATCTGGCCCGAGCCCATCTTCATGCCGCCCTCCATCTCTTCAAGGACGGAGAAAGCCTTGCGCTCAATCTGGGCACGGGACGCGGTCTCTCGATCAGGGAGATCTTAGCGAGCATCTCCCGAGTCACGAAGCACGATGTTCCCATTACGGTCGAGTCGCGCCGCGCCGGCGATCCCCCCGTGCTATACGCGGACGCCTCCCTTGCGCGCGAACGACTCGGGTTCGTCGCGGAACTCTCGGACATAGACACGATCATCCGGACCGCCGCCCCGTTCTTTGGGCTGAGGGCTCGCCCATGATCTTTGCTGCGGACCAGCTTTATGACCCTAGGGTGAATCCCCTGCATGTCGTCGACTGGTCCTCCGCATCGTTGCGGCCTGCAGCTGACAGCAACCGCCGCTCGTTGGTTCCCCTCCTCAAGAGGCGCCACAAACTGGAGTTTGGCCTCCGAATCCTGCTGTGGATGGGGACCCTTATTCTCTTCTGGGCATGGTGGCTTCAGCCGGAACACAACATTGGGACAGCTCGCTACCTGATCTGCAGCTTCGTCCTGGCGTGGACGTCATTGTGCCCTCTCTACTTCCTGACGATTTTCTACCGAGCAAGAATACCCAATAGGACCAGCCCCGTCCCGTCTAACTACCGGGTCGCGATGGTCGTCACCAAGGCTCCATCGGAACCGTTTCCCGTTGTGCGCAGAACATTGGAGGCCATGCTCCAGCAGACCTACCCGCATGATACATGGCTCGCGGACGAGGATCCCTCCGAGCAGACGATCGAGTGGTGCAAGGCTCACGGAGTGAGAATATCCACCCGCAAGGGGCGCCCGGACTACCATCGCAAGACTTGGCCGCGGAGGACCCGCTGCAAGGAAGGCAACTTGGCCTTCTTCTACGATTACTACGGCTACGAGAACTATGATTTCGTCTCCCAGCTTGATGCGGATCACGTTCCGAGCCCGAGCTACCTCGAGGAGATGCTCCGCCCCTTCGCCGATGCACGCATCGGCTATGTGTCCGCTCCCAGCATCTGCGACAACAACGCCCCGCAGAGCTGGGCCGCACGTAGCCGCCTTTATCACGAAGGCGGCTTTCATGGTCCTCTTCAGGCAGGCTACAATGGTGGGCTGGCTCCCATGTGCATCGGCTCCCACTATGCGGTGCGGACTGCGGCGCTCAAGGAGATAGGCGGTCTAGGCCCGGAACTGGCAGAGGACCATTCAACCAGCCTCTTTATGAATGCGCATGGCTGGCGCGGGGTGCACGCGCTCGACGCTATTGCCCACGGCGACGGTCCCAACACCTTCGCAGACATGGTCACTCAGGAATTCCAGTGGTCGCGCAGCCTCGTGATGCTGCTGCTGCAATATACGCCCGGGTTGCTTAAGGGCCTTCCCTTCCGCCTCAAGTTCCAGTTCCTGTTCTGTCAGCTTTGGTATCCGCTGCTTTCGCTAGCCACCCTTACGGCATTTCTGATCGCTCCTGTCGCGCTCATCTTCGACATCAACATGGCCGGCGTGACGTATCCGGAATTTGTGCTCTACGGCATCGGGCCGGAACTCGTCCTAACATTTCTGATGCTGAGCATATCAAGGGAGGGCTGGATGCGCCCTGCCGATGCGAAGGTGATCAGTTGGGAAGGCACCCTTTACCTGCTGGCCCGCTGGCCATGGATCCTTCTGGGCACGCTGGCGGCGGTCCGCGACTGGTGGACAGGCACAACCGTCGACTTCCAGGTCACGCCCAAGGGGACGGGCTCCGCCGACCCGCTGCCGCTCAGGATTATCATGCCCTACGTGCTGCTCTCTGTCAGCTCCGGCCTGCCGGCTCTGGTGTTCGGCAACATTCAAACCGCACTAGGCTTCTATATCATCGCCCTGATGAATTCGGTGTTCTATACGGTCCTGACGGTTGCCATCCTCGTCAAGCATGTTGAGGAAAACGGACGAGGGTCATCAAGGATCGATGCAGGCGATCTTCTGCGGATCAGCATTCTTGCCCTCGTCATCGGTATTCCCTGCGCTGCGATCCCCTTACGTTTCGAGGGAGGCATTGCAGCAGTTCTCCTTGGAAGTGAGAAGCTTGTGATATGGGACCTCGTGCACCATTGGATCATAAGGCCTGAGCCCGACGGTTCAAGCAAGCCGCAGGAGCCAAGCCGGCCCCGTCTGGAGCCAAGTTCGCCACCCATTGCGACATTTGACGTCCACTCGCCGACCGAGGAAGCCATCGCGACGTTGCACGACCGCTCGCATAACCACTCTTTCGAGTCGTTGGAAGAAAACAGCCGGCAAGCTGCGTTCCCCAACCGAGACTCCGCGCAAGACCGGCAATCAAATCCCCCGGCAGGACCGCAAGCTCTTGAGGAAGTGCTGTCGGATTACACGCAGCAGAAGCTGGCCCTCGAGCGTCTTTCCACGGAGCGCCTGCTTGCCCGTGCTCGTCTCAGAGAGCGAGCCTCGACCGAACTGATGAAAGCATTACGACTCCGCACCCAACCATCCGAAAGGCCGTCACATGATGGAAGTCAAACCTACCCTTGAGGAGATGAGGAGAATTAGCAGGGGCAGAACCTGGATTTCGGCCGCCACAGCAATCCTCATTGTAGGCGCTCCGGCCATTGCCGATGCAGCCACGCCCAGCGGGAGAACGTCTTGGATCCCGCCCGGCCGCGTCATGAAGGAAAGCGAAATCAAAAACATCTATAGCGCCAAGACTTGGACGTGGTCGAGCGGAGGCGGATACTTTAATTCGGACGGCAGTTTCATTGCATACGTGGGTAGCAGCAGAGACAAGAGCATATACGCCAAGGGCAAATGGTTTGCCGATGACGACGGCAAGATGTGCTTTGAAGCCACCTGGTACACCCGCAGTAATCACAGCGCTTCAACCACCTGCTTTGAGCATCGCAAACAGGGCACCAAAATCTACCAGAGGAAGGCACCGTCCGGACCCTGGTACGTGTTTAAGCATGCTCCGACCCGGCAACGAGACGAAGTCAATAAGCTTAGACCCGGTGACCGGATCTCCTCCCGAGCGAACCGGCTTGAGACGGCCTTCTCGAAACAGCAGGGCGGCGGAAAAGCTGAGGGCACATCCAGCCCATCGGGTGCAACCACCAAGGAGAACGACGGTGCAGCAAAAGTGCATTGAACGGCATTGGACGGCAGCACGACTTCCGATGGTAGCGGCAGCTTTGGTCATTGTATGGATTGCCATCGTGGCATCGTTCCCAGCGAATGCTCAGCCCTCAGGCAAGCCTCTCCGGATGAACTCGAACGAACTGCGGGCACTCTATAGCGGCAAGACCTGGATGTGGGAAGGCGGCGGGGGATATCTGGCGCCGGATGGAAGGTTCGAGGCTTTCATCAACAAGCGCGGCGAGGCTCCAACGTATGCGGAAGGCGATTGGTGGGTAACCACGTCCGGACTGATGTGCTTTAAGGCGACTTGGCACTTGCGAACGAGCAGCAAGCAGTCATCCAAGTGCTTCGGACACCTTGTTGACGGCAACATGATCTTCCAGCGCGAGGAGCCGCAAGGGTTCTGGTACGCTTTCAGGACGGAGACGACGCCTCACCCACAAGATGAATTCAACAAGCTCCTGCCAGGTAACCTAGTTTCCGCTCAGGTGGCTCGGCTCAGGGCAGCGTTTACCCAACGGCCGGCCACCCTCCGTCAACGATAAGCACCTCATTTCAGCAAAGGACCAAGCTATGCTAATTGCAATCGTTGGAACTGGTTATGTCGGCCTAGTTTCGGGAACATGCTTTGCGGAACTCGGACATCACGTGATCTGCGTCGATAAGGACGGGTCCAAGATCGCTGGCCTTAGTCAGGGCAAAATACCGATTTACGAGCCGGAACTTGACAGGATGGTCCTCTCGAATGTCGCTGCGGGTCGCCTCGCCTTCACTACTGACCTCGCGCAGGCGATCGACCAGGCCGAAATAGTATTCATTGCCGTCGGCACACCTACCCAGCCGAGCAATGGTGAAGCAGACCTGTCCTATGTCTTCGAAGCAGCGAAGGAAATCGCATTTTCTGCGAAGATAGGTGCAATCGTCGTCACCAAATCTACCGTCCCGGTCGGGACAGGCGACACCATCGAGCGCATCCTCCAAAAGGAAAATCCTGAGGCACATTTATCCGTCGTCTCAAACCCAGAATTCCTGCGCGAAGGCTCAGCAATCGTTGACTTCATGAGGCCTGACCGGATTATCATCGGAACGAGTGACGTTCGCGCGCAAGCCGCCATGAGGGAACTATATCGGCCTCTTGACATCTATCAGGTGCCAATCCTGATAACCGGGCGGCGCACAGCGGAACTGATTAAATATACGGCAAATGCCTTCCTCGCCACGAAGATCAGCTTCATTAACGAGATTGCCGATCTTTGCGAAGCGGTCGGAGCCGACGTGCGCGAAGTCGCCATCGGCGTCGGGCTCGACAGCCGCATCGGCCATAGATTCCTGCAGCCCGGCCCTGGCTACGGCGGATCCTGCTTTCCCAAGGACACCTTGGCGCTGCTACACACGGCCCAAGATTATGGGGTTTCCCTGCGTCTTGTAGAGGATACGGTCGCGATTAATGACAGCCGCAAGCGTACGATGGTCCGCAAGGTCGCCGAAGCTGCCGGCGGGAGTGTCAGCGGCATGACCATTTCGGTGCTCGGCCTGACGTTCAAACCAAATACCGACGACATGCGCGAGGCCCCTTCGCTAGCCCTTATTGCAGGTCTCCAGCACGAGGGTGCCGTCATACGCGCCCATGATCCGGCCGGTATGAAGCACGCCAAGCTTTATTTCGATGATCTCGAACTAATCGAGGATCCCTATGAATGCGTCAGGGGCGCGGACGTCATAGTTCTCATGACCGAATGGGAAAGCCTGTGCAACCTCGACTTAGCTCGGGTACGCAAGCTGGTTCGTCAGCCGATCTTCATTGACCTCCGGAATGTCTACAGAGCCGAGCTGATGGCGCAACAGGGATTCGTCTTCACGGGTGTTGGCCTCGGCGATACGAAGCCGAAGGACGAAGGAAGCGGCGTCATCAATAGCTCTTCCTCCGGTTCAACTCCTGGTCGTGGGATGTACCTTGAGGAGACATCCGTTCGGCGCGCGGCATGGGCTCCGTAATCAGACATTCCCTCACAGCTCTTACTCCGAACGGGAAGAGGGGCGCCGCTGCCCATATGTCCAGAAGGGGAGCAGGGCCAGCTGAGAAAGCCGGTTTCGTTGAGCCGGTGTCCCCGTTTAGTGAAGAGCCGGACCTCTCCGGCGGGCGAAGTCATGACTGTCTTAGCTTGCTGATCAACTACATCCGCCGTGCAGTCGACGCCGCGCTGGCTGCTATCGCCCTAGCCTTCATAATAACTTGCGTTTATGCCTTCAAGGCCGACGGCGCGGTCCGGTTGGGAGTTTACGATCCCTTCCTGTCGTTCAAGGACTCTCACCAAATCAGCATTGAGCACCTCTTCATCTCCTGGAACAGCTTCCGGGAGGATGAATTCCGATCCCAAGCCCAGTATGCTGCCGCGCGCAAGCGCCAACTCCTGATTTCGATTGAACCTTGGACCCGGGCACTGGACGGAAAGGACGGCAGCGAAACGCTCTTCAGCGAAATCCTGTCCGGAGGCTTCGATGCCGAAGTCGAATCCATCTGCACTGAGATCGGAAAAATCGACGGTCAGGTTCTAGTTCGATGGGCGCACGAGATGGATGACAACTCAGGACGATATCCTTGGGCGAACCAGCCGGCGGATCTCTACGTCGCCGGCTACCACTACTTCGTCGAGAGCTGCCGCCGATTTGCGCCGCAGACCCGTTATGTCTGGTCTCCGAAAGGTCTGGAGACGCTCTCCAGCTATTTTCCAGGGGATGCCTATGTCGACTATGTGGGTATTCCTCTTTTTTGTCTTCAGTCGTGGGATGTGGAAAGCTTGGGCCGTTCCCAGGATTTCACCGCTAGGCTTGGCTATCTCTATCGCCGTGTGACAAACTACGGTAAACCGATCATCGCGGTCGAGATTGGTGTTGCCGGGGATGCCGCCTATCGCAAGGCTTGGGTTTCGAGCATGAAAAAATGGGGGGTCATCTTCCCGAGACTTGAGGCTCTAGTATACTTCAATGCCCAAGATTCTGTCCGCTGGCCCGGCCAGCATGGTTTCCCGGATTGGCGGATTTCACCGAGTGATTTCGCAGCTGAGCCAGCAGGAATCCCGTGAGGCAACCTCCATGCGTTAACTCCCCACTGGTCACGCTTCAGGAAAGATACTGCTGGCGAGTTTAATATGCTCTGGTTGGAAGCGTGATGAACTTAACAGTACAGTCGTACCTTTCGCTTGCGGCGTGAGGCTTGTGCCATGGCCTTATGCGAAACCAAGGCCGTAATGGCCGCTTCGTGCCCGGTTTGTCGCAGTCCGTCGGGTTCGGACCGGTCGCGGCGCCCCGTTTTTGGCCGCAATGGCGCAGGAGTCGAGCGAAGCCCGACTCCAATCGAGTTTGACGACATCCGCTAGGCGCTCCAGCAGGGCGCGATGCAGGTGCATCCACACACCGGCAGCTTGCCAGTCGCGCAGCCGACGCCAGCACGTCATGCCTGAGCAGCCGATCTCAGAAGGCAGCATCTCCCAAGGGATGCCGGAGCGCAGGACAAAGAGGATGCCGGCTAAGGCGGCTCGGTCATCAACCCACGGCCGGCCCCCTTTGGGCGTGGCGGGCTCCGGCGGCAGGAGCGGCTCAATCACTGCCCACAGAGCATTGGAAATAAGAGGTTTGGCCATGCCAAACCAACGCACTCAAGCTTGTTTTGTTAGGCACTCTAGGTGTCGGTGGTTTCAGGTCCCCGCAACCAATACACCAGACGTGATGAATGAGCCCCCGTACGGTAATCCCGGCGGGGGCTTGTTGCCTATCGCACAACCTGCCTTCCCCTTTCCCATCTCTCAGTTGGAACTGACAAAGGACGAGGATCGAAGGAGCGGATTGCCACTCCCCAGCGGCACTCCCAGTCCTAGTCTTGCAGCATCCTGAAAGGCTGCGACCAGCTATGGGCTAAAGCACAAACCCTGGAACAGATTACCCGGCGCTTGTTGGTCGGCTTACTGGGCGACGAGATAATGCGCATCGGCTATGAAGCCATCTATCAGGCCTCTTCGTCCAAAGGTGCGCTGCGCCGCGAACTCACGGCCTGCTTACGAACAAAGCGAATGTTGCGAGTTCCGCAGGCGTGGGGGATAGGTTCCGTATTTCCAAGCACCGCCACGAGGTGCTGATTGAGACTCCCGGACAGGCCCGACGCCGCCTGCTTACAGTCCTGAGCACCAAGACGGCTAAGCCGAAAGGGACCGGCCGCGGATCGATGACGGGGCAGCGTTGACTGGCATCATCTTTGTCCTGCGCTTAGGCGTTCCCTGGGAGATGCAGTCATCTGAGATCAGCTGCTCGGGTATGACGTGCTGGCGCCGGCGGTGCGACTGGTAGGCGGCCGGTGTGGGCGCGCCTGCATCGCATCCTGCTCGAACGCTTGGCAGACGCCAACCAACTAGACTGGAGCAGGGCCGCACCCGACGGATCCTGGCAAACCGGGCACGAAGCGCCATGTTTTGGTCGACTGGGCTCCCAACAATTAGTTAAGGGGAGCGTGCAGTTGAGCGGGAATTTGCCAAAGTTCAGCCGCAGCATTCCTCAATTTTTCGAACCGGACGCTCGATAAATAGTTACTCCATAGTGGTGTCTTTGCGCAGAGGTTCACGATGGCTTTGTTGTTGATTGCGGCCTTGCTGGGCGGGTTTGCTATATTTGGGGTGCTCTTGCCCCACGGAGCCCTCACCGCACTCGTCGCAACGCCATTTGGCGGGAGCTTCCTGTGCCTCATGGCCGGCCTTCTTCTGGCGCTACTGAGAACCAGAGCTGAGCGCAGCGTCGAGGCCACTTCTGACGTACCAACAGCAAGTCACATTACCCGCTGAGCCTGGACGGCCCTCCTCCGCCCGGAGTACGACAATTTTCCTGCGGAAAGGTGCTCAAAGCTGAGTATGGTTAGCTCGCCCTAAGGCGTGGAAACTCCTGCCTGCGTTCATGGACTAGGCCAGGAGGCGCTAGGGTCGGATTCATTTGCGGCCTATTCCATGAACGCACCAAGAAGAGACTGCTAAGTCAGGGGAGGCCATCATAGACATCTTAGTCATTGGGGCTGGCGTGGTTGGTCTGGCGATTGCTCGTGAGCTGGCCGTTTGCGGCCACTCCGTGATCGTGGCGGAATCCACCGGCGGTATCGGCAACGGGGTCTCCTCCCGCAATAGCGAGGTCATCCATGCTGGCATGTATTATCCTAAGGGTTCGTTGCGGGCCCGCCACTGCGTCCAGGGACGGCGAATGCTCTACGAGTTTTGCCGCAGTCACGGGGTGCCTCATGCCAAGTGCGGCAAGCTCATCGTGGCCACGAACGATCTCGAGCAAGCCAAGATCGAGGGCATCTACGAGCAGGGACTGGTAAATGGAGTGGAGGGTCTTTCCATTCTCTCTGGTAGAGACGTGGAAGCCCTGGAGCCGAACCTCGCCTGCACCGGAGCCGTCTTGTCGCAAGAAACGGGTATCGTCGACAGCCATGCCCTCATGCTGGCGCTCCAAGGCGATCTGGAGAGCGCCGGTGGAGCCATCGCGTTTCATGCACCGGTGGAGCAGGTCGCTCAGAATGGAACGAAATGGATTGTCAGGATCGCTGGGTCCGATCCGGCCGAGGTGAATATCGATGCGGTGGTGAATGCGGCAGGGCTCGGGGCGCAGGCACTGGCTTGGGCCACCGAGGGCTATCCCGTCAAGCGCGTGCCGCCACTCGTGCTGGCCAAGGGCAATTACTTCGGCTGCCGCGGCAAGCCGGCCTTCTCGCGGCTGATCTATCCTGCGCCGGTTGACGGCGGGCTCGGCACTCATGTGACCCTCGATCTGGCCGGGCGCATACGCTTCGGGCCAGATGTGGAATGGATCGAGCAGGAGGAATACGAGGTCGATCCGCTCCGGGCAGAGAGCTTTTATGCCTCCATCCGCCGCTACTGGCCAGGGCTTCCCGACGGAGCGCTGGTGCCTGACTATGCGGGCGTCCGGCCAAAGCTCACCGGCCCCGGTGAGAGGGCTGCGGATTTCATGATCGATGGGCCAAGCGGGCATGGCCTGCCCAGGCTCGTACATCTCTTCGGCATCGAGAGCCCGGGGCTCACCTCGTGCTTGTCCATCGCCCAGGATGTGGCGGAGCGATTGGGCGCATGAAGATGAGATGAGCGGCGTCCCGGGATGGCGTTAACCGATCCATGATCGCGGGGCGAGCAGCACGGGAAGGCCTCCTTCCCATGAGGAGAGGAAACGGAGGTCTTGCGCTGCCTTTATCGGTTGTCGTGTTCTTTTGAACCCGCCTCACACTTGATGTTAAGCGAAGTCAAAAGTTCCGGTAAATTTGGCCTGAGCAAAAGTTTTTAAGGCCCACCAGTCCGATCTTCCTTAGCGAACTCCTTGACTATCTCTTGTCCGCTCCTGCTCCAGTTCCGCACGAGGTGGATGGTTTCACACGGATCCCGCCCAATCATACGGTCGTAGAAGCGCCTGATACGCCTATGGACATCGGTTGGTCTCCAGCGTGAGTGGTTCAGTAACCTCACTCTGCCAGAGAGTGGCCGCTATCCACCCCCATAGGATCTGTAATACTTAGAGCGTCTAACAAAACTGGCGTGAGTGCGTTGGTTTGGCATGGCCAAACCTCTTATTTCCAATGCTCTGTGGGCGGCCGTCGAGCCGCTCCTGCCGCCGGAGCCCGCCAAGGCCAGAGGTGGAAAACCACGGGTCGGTGAGCGAGTGGCCCTGGCTGGTGTTGTTGCCCCTTAAAGAGCGGACATGGCTTCCTTGGTTTGTCGGGCCGCGATGAACTCGCGGGGTGAACGATAGCCGAGAGCCCGGTGCGGGTGAAGCTGATTGTCATGAGCAAACCAGCCCGGCAGCGCGGCCATCCCGGACCGGGCATCCGGGCAAGAGCTGACACGGGCATAATCGCGCTTGATCGTGCGCACGAAGGCTTCTGCCATGCCATTCGATTGCGGGCTCTCCAGCGGCGTGGTGCGCGGCTCCAGCCCAAGCTCCCGGGCAAACGACCGGGTTGGCGCCGCCACATAGCAGCTCCCGTTGTCGGTCAGCCCCTCGATCGTGCGCGGCAGCCGGTTCACCGGCCCGAAGCGATGCTCGACCGCGCTGAGCATCAGATCGCAGACATCCTCGCCCTTGATCCCTTCCGTGGTGGCGACATAGCCCAGCGCCTCCCGGTCACAGCCCTCGAGGGCAAACGCGACCCGCACCTTCTCGCCATTGTCACAACCGAGCTCAAATCCGTCCGAGCACCAGCGCAGATTGGACCGCGCGACCGCGATGCGCCCGTCGTGCCGGCGTGTCTCAGCGCCGCCCGCATGCCGCTGGAGGAGCAGGCCGTGCGCCTTCATCACCCGATAAACCCGCTTGTGGTTAGGCGGAGCCCGGCCCTGCTCATGCGCCCGGCGCGCCAGAGCGGCCTGCACCCGCCGAGAGCCATAGGTGGGCATGGTGGCGATCACGGCCTTGATCTCCTCGACCACAGCGGCATCCGGCAAGGGCGGCCGGCCGCGCGAGCGGGAGGTTTGCGGCTTTGTCGGCTTGACGAGGTTCGAGCGCGCCACCCCGAGGGTCTCGGCGACGACCCTCATCGGGAACCGTCCTTCGGCAACGAGACGGACCGCAGCAGCCGTTTTTTTGAGGCCACCACCTCCAAGGCTTCCTTGAGCACCTCGGCCTCGAGCGTCTTCTTGCCCAAAAGCCGCTGCAGCTCGCGCACCTGGTTCTGGAGGGCGCGGCAGTCGGAGGCCGGCACGACCTCCTCGCCACGTCCGGCCGCCGTCAAAGCGCCCTGAGCGGCCAGCTTACGCCAATGAAAGAGCTGGTTTGGAGCAATGCCGTGCCGGCGGGCCACCAGGCTCACCGTGGCGTCAGGCTCAAAGGTCTCCTGGACGATGGACAGCTTCTCGGCGGCCGTCCAGCGGCGCCGCCGTTCCGGGCCGCTTAGGATATCGATCGGAGGGTTGGTGTTAGTCATCATCACAACAGTAAGCCTACCACTTAGCTAAGTGGGAAGCCCTGTCTGCTCAATTCGGGGGCTGCAACAGCGCTCGATTCCTCGGCCATTGCGGCTGAAAAGGGAGGAACTGCGACCGGCCCGAACCCGACGGATCGCGGCAAACCGGGCACGAAGCGCCATGTCGTGGTCGACCGGGAGGGCACGCCACTCGGCCTGAGCCTGAGCGGAACCAACCGACACGACAGCCTGATGCTTGCACCCACGCTCGATGCCGTTCCGCCCGTGCGGCATGGGCGGGGACGTCCCAGCTGCAGACCTCATAAGCTGCACGCCGACAAGGCCTATGATCATCGGCGGTGCCGTACGGAATGCCGCCAGCGCTCCATTGTGCCCAGGATTGCCCGCCGCGGTGTGGACGACAGTAAGCGCCTGGGACGGCACCGTTGGGTGGTGTAGCGCACCCTGGCTTGGCTCAATCGCTTCCGCCGTCTCTCCATCCGCTATGAGCCTCGCGAGGACATCCATCTCGCCTTCACCACGCTCGGATGTGCTCTCAACTGCTTCGACCAATGCAAACGGTTTTGTTAGGAGCTCTTAGTCAATTCCTCTGACTTAGCGCAGACAAGAAAAACAGCCTTACGAATGAGAACATCGAGACGCACTCTCATTCGAGAGCTAATCCTTGCGCTCGGTAGGTCTCAACGGTGCGAAACAATCCTTCCCGAAGCGAGATCGTGGCAGACCAGCCAAGCTGCTCCATCGCGGCCCGCGGATCGGCGACCTCTTGGCGCTCCATTGCCCGGTCAGGCACGTCGCCAAAGGCCAGAAGGTGGGGCCGTTCAACGAGTTCAGCCACGAGGCTCAGAACATCGCGGAGCCGGACTGCCTGGCCGGTTCCGATATCAATGGACCTACCATCTGTTGTACCGGCAGCACCCGCGCGCAGGAATGCATCGGTCACATCGTCCACGTAGACCCAGTCCAGCAAACGCTCGCCGCTCGCCAGTCGCGCGGTCTCGCCAGCCAAAAGGGCCTTAATGGTATACGGGATAACTTTGTAGTCCTTCTGCCCCGGCCCGTACGTCATCATCAGGCGCAGAACCGTGACTGGGAGCCCATAGAGCGCCGCGAACATGCGTGCATAGGCGCAGCTGGTCCACTTAGCAGCCGCATAGGGCGAGGACGGGACGGCATCACCCGCACTGCCTTTCGGCTCCTCAAAAGAGCCCGTCATGACAATGCGTCTCACTTTGCACCGAGTTGCCTCGGCGAGCACGTTCGTCGTTGCTATTACGTCATTGCGGATGCTGTCGGGGATCAGCGCGAACTCCCGACCACCACGACTATCACTCGTCAGGTGATAGACAATCTCAGGCTGGACCTCTCGAAATACTGCCGCGACCTGTTCGGGATCGCTTGCGTCGCAACGCCGCCACGTGACGCCGGCGGCCTCACCTGACGGATCGATGCTGCGTGACGCGGCTACGACGTGCGCACCAAGCTCGGCGAGAGCACGCGTCAGGGGCCTGCCCAGAAAACCGCTGGCTCCAACGACGAGCACCGAAGCGGCCTGAAGAGTGTTGAGGTTGACGGCTGCCATCCGTGGACGTCTCCAGCTCTCATGTTACTGCCCATAACAGGATTATTACTCGTGAATTCTTGTCCGTTATCCGAAGTGAGCAGGCCTCTGGACGAAACGGAGGGAGACGGGCACCGCACACCGCCTCCACGGCTTTGACCTGCTCCATCTTACGATCAAAGGTGGCCCAGCGCCATCCCCTTTGGCCTGTCAATGGTAATCGCCAATGCCGCTGTCGGTTCAGGTTTCTGACGGCACTTGAACGCCTGACTGATTGGCGCGGTCATACCCACTACTTTACGCGGGTGAGCATGACCTTAGCCAGCCAATAGAGAGCAGTGTTCGCATCATCCCATCCCTGCAGACGGAGGCACGGCCGACGGGCTTGCCCTCGCGGGCGGCCAACGGAGACGGGAAAAGGACTCCCGGCCTGACTGTGGGTTTTGCAGGATTGAGGCGGAGGCGCGAGCCATCCTTCGTGAGACGATTGAGCGGTCAGGCTGGTATCAAAGCCTCCTTACGGTCGAGCGGAAAAACGCATCGAGAAGGATGTAGAACGCCTCAGGCTCTACGGTGTCGGGCCGTTCGAGGCGGTCTTGGCGTACTCCGCCATGATGGTGTAGCCGGCCGCCGTCAGGTGCACCTTGTCGGCTTGGAAGTACGTCCTGTTGTTGGGATTGCTGAGGCGCCCATCCGCCGCGTGATCCGTGATCGCATCAGCGAACCTGTTCCAATTCGCCCGAAGCCAAGTGTTATATTCCTGACGCTTGGTCTCCATAGTGCCGGTCCACTCCGCCGCCCCGACCGCCATGATCGGCGCTACGACGACATAAAAGCCCGTTGCCGACGCCTTTGAGCTTATCGCTAGGATGGACGCTTGGGCCTGCGCCACCGTGCGACCGTCGATGAAATCCTCGTCGCCGCCGATAACGATCAACGTGTTGCGGTTACTGGCGTTGAAGGCCGGCTCCACGTTGGTCGCATAGGCCGCATCGATCTGGTAGAGCGCATCGCCGGAAGTTGCGACATTGGTGATCCCCAGCCCAGTCAACGTAGCGAGGTGCGTTGGGTAGCCCAAGACCCTGTTATGACCTGTGGTATGGCTGTCGCCCTCACACACATAACCGTTCGGGATGAAGGCGGGGACAGAGCCCACTTCCGACACCTCTCCCGCACTGAGGTTAAGAGCCGAGATGGCGATGGAACTGGCAAGGACCGCCGATACACTCAGCCATCCCACTTTGATCGCCATTGGTTATTCCTCCACGATCACGTGTTGCCTGACAACGAGAAATTCCCGCGCTGTCGGTCAGGATAAACCCTCTCAGCGTAATTAGCGCAATATGGAATGCACTGCCGTGTGCACGCCAAACCTACCGCGGGTGCATCCTAGAGCCAGGATTCCTCTGGCGACCTCTTTTCCACGCGGACCTCGATCCTACTCCTGATTAGGGGTCCTGTGAACTCCCTCGGTCGGGGCCTCAGGCGCTCTCAGCCGGAGGTCCGTAATGACCCCTCGGTGAGAGCGTCCTTCCCATTGCGAATTTATTGACGCTGTCCCGCACCAGGCGCACCATCAAGGCCTGTTATGGTCGAGCGCGGCACTTGGACTCCTGAGGCTGCCCGTTGCTCCCCACGGGCAAGGCCTCGGGAAGTCTTCCTCCCCGAGGCCTTCGCCGTATTCAGGCGCGAATTTTCGTTAAGGCCGTGTGTGGACGGCGCCTGCGTGGCAAGAGGGTTTTGGTGTTTTGACGCTTTGGTCGGGTGCAGCCCTGTGTTCGGCCTTGTGATGCGGCCTCATGACCGCTGGCCCTGATGAAGTTCGCGG
>JAESGY010000401.1_pt1 | contig 20057 bp, 16 predicted proteins | sample 9269841 | NCBI WGS metagenome assembly JAESGY01 (sample SAMN17022865, study PRJNA683097) | algae metagenome | isolation source: Spirirestis rafaelensis WJT71-NPBG6 and co-occurring heterotrophs from... | place: USA: Pinto Wells, Joshua Tree National Park, Colorado Desert, CA | collected 2006-08-15
CGCGGCCAGCGCCGCCGGATCATCCGGCAGCACGCCGAGATCGGTCAGCGTGATCTCCGGCCGCGCCAGCAGCGCCGCCAGCATCGGCCGGTTGCTGTCGCGGATGGCCGTGCCGAGCTCGTTGCCGTTGGACAGCAGCGCGACCCGGACCTGCCGGCGCACCGCGACCGTGCCGACCCCCGCCGCGGCCAGCAGCGCGACATGCCGGGCATCGAGCCGCATGCCGGGGGCGAGCAGGATGTCGCCCTCGGCCAGGTCCTCGCCCCGGCGGCGGATATTGGTGCCGGGCCGGGGCAGGCGGTGGGCCGCGACGCCCCCCTCCCGCAGCGCGACATGCTCCTCCATCACCACCGCGGCGGTGCCGGGCGGCAGGGCCGCCCCGGTCAGGACCCGCACTGCCTCCCTCGCGCCGATCGCCGGGCCGGCGGCCTCGCCCGCCGTGATGCGGCGCACGATCCGGGGCACGGCACCCGGCACGAGATCGGCCGCATGCAGCGCATAGCCATCCATGGCGGACTGGTCGAAGGGCGGCAGGGAAAGCGCGGCGCGCGGCGCGGCGGCGAGGACGCGCCCGAGCGCCATCCCCGGCGGCAGCGTCTCCTCCCCCGCGACCGGCACCGCCGCGCGCAGCAGGCGCTCCCGTGCCGTGGGGAGCGGCAGCAGCCCCGGTGCCGTGTCGCAGCAGGTGAGCGGGGCGGAGATCAGCGTACCATCGGGCATCTCGGCTTCTCCTTCAGGACCGGCGCCGCGCCATCTCATCGGCCAGCGCGGCCAGGGCCTCGTCGGTGAGGACGCGGCGGGCGAGTGGCGTCACCGCGGCCTCCTCCAGGGCCAGGTGGCGCCGGTGGCCGGCGGCGAAGGCCAGCGCGGCCGCGGCGAAATCCGGCGCCGGCGGCTCGCCCGCCGCCACCCGCCGCAGCCCCATGATCACCGCCGGGATCGCCGCCTTGTCGCCCCGGTGCTGCGCCTGCAGCCGGACCAGCACGCCGGCGGTGTCATGCGCCGTGAGCAGCGGGTAGAGCGAGCGCTCCTCATCCGCGATGTGGGTCGGCAGCTCGGAGGTCAGCCAGTCGAGCAGCATCGCGGCAAGCACCGGCGCGGCCCGGGCCAGCGGCGCGCGCGCCACGCGCTCCAGATGGCCGAGCAGGACGGTCTGCCGCCCATGCTCGGCCGAGAGGAAGGCGATCGGGTCCTGCAGCAGCCTCCGCTGGAGCGGCGCCACCCGGGCGAGGGCCTCGGCCATGGCTATTGCACCAGCGGCCCTTCGGCCGCGACGAGGGTGAAGCCCTCGATCGTCGCACGGCCTGCGAGCACCTGGATGTACTGCCGCACCGCGGTGCGGAAGCTCGCCTCCCGCAGCCAGGCCGCGATCCGCTCCCGCACCGCCTCGAAGGGCAGGTCGCGCCCCGGCTCGTGCCGCAGCAATTGCAGGACATGCAGGCCGTAACGGGTGGCGACCGGCACCGCATGCAGCTCGCCCGGCGAGAGGGCGCGCAGCGCGGCCTCGAATTCCGGCACGGTGGTGCCGGGCTCGATCAGGCCGAGATCGCCGCCCTCCTGCCCCGAGGGGCAAGCGGAGCGCGCGGCGAGCGCCGGGAAGCGGCCCGGGTCGGCCCGCAGTTCGGCGATCATGGCGGCGGCCTCCGCCTCGGCCGCCGCGCGCGCCGCCGCGTCCTCCGGATCGGCGGCGAGGAGGATGTGGCGGGCCTGCCAGGCCTCCGCGCTGCGCAGGCGGGCGCGGTTCGCCTCGAACCAGCGGCGGCAGGTCGCCTCGTCGGCCTCCGGCACCTTCACCTCGGCGGTGACGAGGGCGGAGACGGCGGCCTCCTCCGCCTCCGTGTCATGGCCCTTGCGGGCGGCCTCCGCCAGCAGGAGCTGGCGGATGACGAGGGACTGCGTGGCGGCCTGCCAGGCCTCATCCCGCGTGGCCGCGGGATGGTGCTGCATCTCGGCGGCGACCGCCGCCTCCGGGATCTCGACGTTGTCGACGCGGATCACCGCACGGACCCCGCGATGGGCCGCGCCGCGCCGCGCCGGCGCACCAGCTGGTAGGGGCGCACGACATAGCCGAGCGGCGCCGACCAGATATGGACGAGGCGGGAGAAGGGGAAGGCGACGAAGAGGGTGATGCCCAGCAGGATATGCGCCTTGAACACCCAGTCCACGCCGACGAGGTAGCTGGCGGCACCGGGCTGGAAGGTGACGATGTACTGCGCCCAGTGCGAGAGCTGCATCATCACCTGGCCATCGCGGTGGCCGAGCGAGAAGGGCAGCGTGGCGAGGCCGAGCACGAGCTGCAGCCAGAGCAGCGCCAGGATGGCGATGTCCGCGGTGGAGGAGGTGGCGCGGATGCGCGCATCGAACAGCCGCCGGTGCAGCAGCAGGCTGAGGCCGATGAAGCAGACCGTGCCGGCGATGCCGCCCGAGACGATGGCCAGCATCTGCTTCTGCGGCGCGGTGATCACCAGCTCATAGACCGCATGCGGCGTCAGCAGGCCGATGGTGTGGCCGGCCATCAGGAACAGGATGCCGACATGGAAGAAGTTGCTGCCGATGCGGAGCTCGCGCGTGCGCAACAGCTGGGAGGAGCCGCTCTTCCAGGAATACTGCTCCCGCTCGAAGCGGATCAGGCTGCCGAGCAGGAGGATGGCGACGGCGATGTAGGGGTAGATGCCGAAGGCCAGGGTGTGCAGGAAGTCGGACATGGCGGTTCAGCCTTGGCTGGCAGCGGCGACGTGGCGGATCACGGGACGCTGCGGGGGCATGGGGTTGGGGTTGCGGCGGGCGGCGCGGAGCTTGGCGGCCAGCGCATTCACACCGCAATCGGCGGCCGGGTCGCCGCCGGGGCCGAAGACGACCGGCGCCTCCGCCCAGGCGGCGTCGAGCTGCTCCGGCGTCTGCTCCGGCTCGGCGGTCACGGGGACCTCGCCGACCGGCTTGCCGGCCACCAGCAGCGCGGCATGCAGCACCGCAGCCTGCGGCGCCTGCCGGGCCGAGAGCCGGCCATGCAGCAGGTCCAGCACCGGGGCGGCATTGGCCAGCAGCTCGGCACCGCGTGCCGGCTCGACCGCCGCATATTCGAGCAGCATGGGCAGGTAGTCCGGCAGCTCGCCGGCGGCTGGATCGAGCCCCGCCGCGGCATAGATGCCGTTCAGCTCCACCATGGCGGGGCCGCGCTCACGGCTGTCCCCGTGCACATGCTCGAACAGGTTGAGCGAGAGGCTCCGCGTACGGTCGAAGAGGGCGACATGCTCCTCCTCGAGGTCGAGCAGGTCGTTGCCCGCGAGATGGGCGACAAGGGCCTGGAGCGCCGGCAGGGCCGGGACCAGCACGGTATCCGCCGCGAGTGCGGCCTGCAGCTCGGGCAGCGCGTCCTGCATCTCTGCCGTGGGGTAGGAGAGCAGGGCGGCGAGGGCGCGGAGGGAGGGGCGCATGCTCAGACCTCCTCCGCCTCGCGCGGCGCCGCGGTGGGCGGCGGCACGGCGGGGCGGCTGGCCTTCGCCGGCTCCGGCCGGGCGGGAACGTGGCGGAATTCTACGCGCGGCGCCTGGTGGCCGGCCGAGGTCTTCTTGGTGGAGAAGAGGTTCGCGCCGGTGGAGCCGCTGGTGGAGCAGCCATTGCCGAAACTGAAGCCGCAGGAGGACTTCAGGTCGAAGGTGTTCTCCGCATATTCACGGTGGGTGGAGGGGATGACGAAGCGATCCTCGTAATCCGCCAGCGCCATTACCTTGTACATCTCCTCGACCTGCTCGACCGAGAGACCGACCTGCCGGAGGACATCCGCGTCCATCCGGTTCTCCACCGTGCGGGCGCGCATGTGCATGCGCATGGCCATCATGCGCTGCAGCGCAAGCACCACCGGCGCCTCGGCGCCCGCGGTGAGCAGGTTGGCCAGGTACTTCACCGGGATGCGCAGCGCATTGACGTCCGGCAGCGCGCCATCCCAGCCAACATGCCCGGCCTCATGCGCCGCCTGCACCGGCGACAGCGGCGGCACGTACCAGACCATCGGCAGGGTGCGGTATTCCGGGTGCAGCGGGAAGGCGACGCCCCACTCGATCGCCATCTTGTAGACCGGCGACTTGCGGGCGGCCTCCAGCCAGAGCTCCGGCACGCCGTCCCGCCGCGATCACCTCCGGGTCGGAGGGGTCGAGGAAGACGTCGAGCTGCTCGCGGTAGAGCTGCTGCTCGTTCTCCGTGCTCGCCGCCGCCTCGATCCTGTCGGCGTCGTAGAGCATGACGCCGAGATAGCGGATGCGGCCAACGCAGGTCTCGGAGCAGAGGGTGGGCTCGCCCGCCTCGATGCGCGGGAAGCAGAAGGTACACTTCTCCGCCTTACCGGACTGCCAGTTGTAGTAGATCTTCTTGTAGGGGCAGGCCGAGACGCACATGCGCCAGCCGCGGCACTTGTCCTGGTCCACCAGGACGATGCCGTCCTCCTCACGCTTGTAGATCGAGCCCGAGGGGAAGGCCGCGACACAGGCCGGGTTGAGGCAGTGCTCGCACAGCCTCGGCAGGTACATCATGAAGGTCTGTTCGAACTGACCGTAGATGTCCTTCTGGACCTTGTCGAAGTTGCGGTCCTTGGAGCGCTTCGAGAATTCGCCGCCCAGGATCTCCTCCCAGTTCGGCCCCCACTCGATCTTCTCCATCTTCTCGCCGGTGATCAGCGAGACGGGGCGCGCGGTCGGCATCGCCTTCGACTCGCCCGCGGTCTGCAGGTGCTGGTAGTCAAAGGTGAAGGGCTCGTAGTAGTCGTCGATCTGCGGCATGTCGGGGTTGGCGAAGATGTTCGCCAGCACCCGCAGCCGGTTGCCGATGCGCGGCTCCAGCTTGCCGTTGCGCTTGCGCTTCCAGCCACCCTTCCACTTGTCCTGGTTCTCCCAGTCCTTGGGGTAGCCGATGCCGGGCTTGGTCTCGACATTGTTGAACCAGGCGTATTCGACGCCTTCCCGGCTGGTCCAGACCTGCTTGCAGGTGACGGAGCAGGTGTGGCAGCCGATGCACTTGTCGAGGTTCAGCACCATCGCGATCTGGGCGCGGACCTTCATCGTCGTTCTTCCTTATTCCGCGGCCACGGCCGGCGTTTCGGAGGAGAGCGGCTCCTCCATCCAGTCCACCTTCGCCATCTTGCGGACCACCACGAACTCGTCGCGGTTGGTGCCGATGGTGCCGTGATAGTTGAAGCCGTAGGAAAGCTGCGCGTAGCCGCCGATCATGTGCGTCGGCTTCGGCGTGGTGCGGGTGACGCTGTTGTGGATGCCGCCGCGGGTCAGCATCACCTCGCTGCCCGGCGTGTTCACGATTTTCTCCTGGGCGTGGTACATCATCACCATGCCTTCCGGCACGCGCTGGCTGACCACCGCGCGCGCGGTCAGCGCGCCGTTCAGGTTGAAGGCCTCGATCCAGTCATTGTCCTCGATCCCGGCCTTCCGCGCGTCCACCTCGCTCAGCCACACCACCGGGCTGCCGCGGTTCAGCGTCAGTATGATGAGGTTGTCCGAGTAGGTGGAGTGGATGCCCCACTTCTGGTGCGGCGTGATGAAGTTCAGCGCGATCTCGGCATTGCCGTTAGGCTTCGCGCCCACCGTCGCCATATGCGCCTTCAGGTCCACCGGCGGCTTGTAGACACAGAGCGCCTCGCCGAAGGCCAGCATCCACTCATGGTCTTGGTACAGCTGCTGCCGGCCCGAGAGGGTCCGCCAGGGGATCAGCTCATGCACGTTGGTGTAGCCCGCGTTGTAGCAGACCTCCTCGCTCTCGATCCCCGACCAGGTGGGGGAGGAGATGATCTTGCGCGGCTGCGCCTGAACGTCGCGGAAGCGGATCGCCTCATGCTCCTTGCCGCGCGCGAGATGGGTGTGGTCGCGGCCGGTGTTCTTCGACAGCGCCTCCCACGCCTTCACCGCGACATGGCCGTTGGTCTCCGGCGCGAGGGAGAGAATGACCTCCGCCGCGTCGATGTCGCTCTCGATCCTCGGCCGCTTGCCCTCGACGCCCGGCACGGCGACGGTGCCGTTCAGTCCGGCGAGGAACTCGACTTCATGCCCGGTCTTCCAGCCGATGCCCTTGCCGCCGTTGCCGAGCTTGTCGAGCAGCGGGCCGAGCGCGGTGAAGCGGGCATAGGTCCGCGGGTAGTCGCGCTCCACCACCGCGACGGCCGGCATGGTCTTGCCGGGCACGGGTGCGCATTCGCCCTTCTTCCAGTCCCGCACCACGCCCTGCGCCAGCTCCTGCGCGGTGTCGTGCATCAGCGGGTTCAGCACCACGTCCTGCTCGACGCCCAGGTGGTCCGGGCAGAGCTCGGAGAACTTCCGCGCGATCCCCTTGAAGATCGCCCAGTCGGTCTTCGCCTCCCAGGCCGGGTCCACCGCCGCCGAGAGCGGGTGGATGAAGGGGTGCATGTCCGAGGTGTTGAGGTCGTGCTTCTCGTACCAGGTGGCGGTCGGCAGCACGATATCGGAATGCACGCAGGTCGTGCTCATCCGGAAGTCGAGCGTGACCAGCAGGTCCAGCTTGCCGTCCGGCGCGTCGCGCCACACGACCTCTTCCGGTTTCGCCTTGCCTTCCTCGCCCAGGTCCTTGCCCTGCACGCCGTTGGTCGTGCCGAGCAGGTGCTTGAGGAAGTACTCATGCCCCTTGCCCGAGGAGCCCAGCAGGTTGGAGCGCCAGATGAACATGTTGCGCGGCCAGTTGGCCGGGTTCTCCGGATCCTCGCAGGACATCCGCAGCGCGCCGTCCTGCAGCTCTTTCGCCACGTAGTCGGCCGGCGCGAGGCCCGCCGCCTTTGCCGCCGCGGCGAGCCTCAGCGGGTTCTGTTGCAGCTGCGGCGCGGAGGGCAGCCAGCCCATGCGCTCGGCGCGGACGTTGAAGTCGATCAGCGAGCCTTCGAGCGCCTTCGGCGCGGTGGGCGACAGCAGCCCCTCCACGCCCAGGGTCTCGTACCGGTACTGGCCGGTATGGGCGTAGAAGAAGCTGGTGCTGTTCATCTGCCGCGGCGGCCGCGACCAGTCGGTTGCGAAGGCCAGCGGCACCCAGCCGGTCTGCGGGCGCAGCTTCTCCTGGCCCACGTAATGGCTCCAGCCGCCGCCCGACTGGCCGACGCAGCCGCACATCACCAGTAGGTTGATGATGCCGCGGTAGATCATGTCGCCGTGGTACCAGTGATTCACCGCGGCGCCGAGGATGACCATGGACTTGCCATGCGTCTTGTCGGCATTCGCGGCGAACTCGTGCGCCGTGGCGACGATGTCGCCGCGGCGCACGCCGCAGACCTTCTCCGCCCAGGCCGGGGTGTAGGGCGCGTCGGCGTCGAAATCCGTGCTGCCGTCGCGCGCCACGCCGTAATTCGCCAGGAACAGGTCGTAGACGGTGGCGACCAGGCGGGTGCTGCCATCGGCCAGCGTCACGCGCCGCACCGGCACGGAGCGGTCGATCACCTCTTCATGGTTGGTTGGGTTGAAGAACTCCGGCGCGCGGCCGCCGAAATAGGGGAATCCGACCTCGGCTTCCTCCTCGCCCAACAGGGAGAGGCGCGGCACGGTCACCTCCAGCGTGCGGCTGTCGCGGCCCTCCAGGTTCCACTTGCCCTGCTCGCCCCAGCGGAAGCCGATGGAGCCGGTCGGCGCGTAGAGCCGGCCGGTCGCGTCATCGATCGCGACCGTCTTCCAATCCGGGTTGTTCGGCTCGCCGAGCCCGCCTTCCAGATCGGTGGCACGGAGCTGCCGGCCGGCGACCAGGCGGCCGTCCTTCTCCTCCAGCAGCACCAGCATCGGCATGTCGGTGTAGCGGCGGCAGTAGTCGAGGAAGTAGTCGCCCTTCCCCTGCGCATGCCACTCGCTCAGGATCACATGGCCCATGGACATGGCCAGCGCCGCATCGGTGCCCTGTTTCGGGTGCAGCCAGAGATCGGCGAACTTGGACGCCTCGGAATAGTCCGGTGTCACCACCACGGTCTTGGCGCCGCGGTAGCGCGCCTCGGTCATGAAATGGGCGTCCGGCGTGCGCGTCTGCGGCACGTTGGAATCCCACATCATCAGGAAGCCGGCGTTGTACCAGTCGGCGCTCTCCGGCACGTCCGTCTGCTCGCCCCAGGTCTGCGGAGAGGACGGGGGCAGGTGGCAGTACCAGTCATAGAAGGACATGCAGACGCCGCCGATCAGGCTGAGGTAGCGGCTGCCCGCGGCGTAGCTGACCATGGACATGGCCGGGATCGGGCTGAAGCCGATGATCCGGTCCGGGCCGTGCTGCTTCGCGGTGTGGACATTAGCGGCGGCGATCAGCTCCTCCGCCTCCTCCCAGGACACGCGCACGAAGCCGCCGAGGCCGCGCACCTTCTGGTACTCGCGGCGCTTCGCCTCATCCGCCTGGATGCTCGCCCAGGCGGCGACCGGATCGGCATGCTCGGCCCGCGCCGCGCGCCACAGCTTCAGCAGCCGCTTGCGCATCATCGGGTGCTTCACCCGGTTGGCGCTGTAGAGGTACCAGCTGTAGCTGGCGCCGCGGGCGCAGCCGCGCGGCTCATGGTTCGGCAGGCCGGGCCGGGTGCGCGGATAGTCCGTCTGCTGCGTCTCCCAGGTGACCACCCCGCCCTTGACGTAGATCTTCCAGGAGCAGGAGCCGGTGCAGTTCACGCCATGGGTGGAGCGCACGACGCGGTCATGCGCCCAGCGCTGGCGGTAGCTGTCCTCCCAGCCGCGCGGCTCGTTGGTGACGCGGCCGTGGTCGCCGGAGAAGCCCTCCACATGGCGCTTGAAGAAGGAGAGGCGGTCGAGGAAGTGGGACATGTCTCTTGCTCCTCCCTGCTCAGCAGGGGTTCGGCGCGTTGCGCCGGGCGTAGAAGAACCAGTTCAGGCCGATGCAGACCGCGAAGTAGACGGCGCACCACCAGAAGAAGGCGTTCGGGCTGCCGAAGAAGGCGATGCTCTGGCCGATCAGCAGGCCGCAGGCGAAGGGGCCATAGGCCGCCATGGCGGCGGTCCAGCCGATCACGCCGGCTGCCTGGCGCGGCGGGAAGAGCATCGGCATCTGCTTGAAGGTGCTGGCATTGCCGATGCCGGCGAACAGGAACAGGCCGAGCATGGCGCCGACGAAGAAGGGGAAGTCCGCCATGCTGGTCGGCTGGGTGTAGAAGGGCACCACCAGCGCGCAGGCCAGCATGCCGAAGCCCGCCAGCTGCGTGACCTTGGCGCCGCCGAAGCGGTCTGCCACCGGGCCAGCGATGACGCGCGCCACCGAACCGACGAGCGGGCCGAGGAAGGCATAGGTCAGCGGGTCCGGCGCCCCGGGCAGCGCGCCGTAGGAGTGCTTGATCAGCAGCGGGAAGACCGCCGCAAGACCCGAGAACACGCCGAAGGTCATGATGTAGAGCACGGTCATGATCAGCCCGTGCTTCAGCTTGAAGATGTCGAGCTGGTCGCGGAAATTGGCCTTCACCGGCACGCTGCGCAGGCAGGCCCAGGCCGCCACGGCGCCCAGCAGGATTAGCGGGATGTAGATCGCGGTGGCGTTCTGCGCCCACACGGTCTTGGTCGCGCCATTCGCCGCCCGCAGGACCTGGCCGTCACCCAGCAGCCCGTCGGCGAGCGACAGGCCGATGATCCAGGGCGTCACGAACTGCACCACGCTGACGCCGAAGTTGCCGATGCCGGCCTGAATGGCCAGGGCGGTCCCCGCCAGCCGCTTCGGGAAGAACAGGCTGGTGGACGGCATGAAGGAGGAGAAGTTGCCGCCGCCGAGGCCGGCCGCGAAGGCCAGCAGCATCAGCACCCAGTAGGGCGTCGTCGGGTCCTGCACCGCATAGAACCAGCCGACGGCCGGGACCAGCAGCGACAGGGTGGAGAGCGCCACCACATGCCGCGTGCCGAGCAGCGGTGTGAGGAAGGTGTGCGCGATGCGCAGCGTGCCGCCCGCGAGGCCCGGCATCGCCGCCAGCCAGAAGAGCTGGCTGGTCGAGAGTTGGAAGCCGAGATTCGGCAGCCGCACCACCAGCGCGCTGACGACGAACCAGGTGATGAAGGCGAGCGTCAGGTCGAAGGTGGTGACCGTCAGGGTGAGCCAGGCGCGGCCCTTGCCCTCGGACGCCCAGAAGGCGGCGTCCTCGGGCTGCCAGCGGTCGAGCCAGGTGCCGCCGGCGCGCGATGCCGCGCCGGCCTTGTCGATGGTCGTGGACATGGCGTTGGTTCCGTTCTTGCGCGGTCTTATTCGGCCGCGACGGGGCGGCCGGCCGGGACCGGCGCCGCGGAGGGGCTGGGGGCGGGGAGTGCGACGGCCTCAGGCAGGTCGCGCGGGGCGCGCAGCGCCGGGTTCTCGGCCTTTTCCATCCGGCGGATGGCGAAGTGCATCCAGACCAGGCTGACGGCGACGATGACGAAGAGCAGCATGAAGCAGCTCGTCCAGACGCCGATGATGTCGTTCAGCGCACCGAAGGCCATGGGCAGGAGGAAGCCGCCCAGGCCGCCGGTCAGCCCGACCACGCCGCCCACCGCGCCGACACGGCCGGGATAGTAGACGGGGATGTGCTTGAAGACCGCGGCCTTGCCCAGGCTCATGAAGAAGCCGAGCGCCATGGTCAGCACCATGAAGGGGACGAAGCCGATCGCCACGGTGAACTCGATCGGGCCGCGGATGCCGCTCACCACGTATTGGGTCGCAGGATAGCTGAGCAGGAAGGTGCAGATGACCGAGCCGATGAAGGTCCAGTACATCACCCGCCGCGCGCCGTACTTGTCGGACAGCGTGCCGCCGAGGACGCGGAAGACCGAGCCGGGGATGGAGTAGGCCGCGCCGAGCATGCCGGCGGTGATGATGTCGAGCCCGTTGACGCCGACATAGAAGCGCGGCAGCCAGAGGGCGAGGGCGACGAAGCCGCCGAAGACGAAGAAGTAGTAGAGGCTGAAGCGCCAGACCTGGAGGTTGGCGAGCGGCGCCATCATCGCGCCGAAGCTCTCGGCCTCCACGCCGCGGGCGCGCCGCGCCGCGAGGTCCGGATCATCCTTGGTGGTGATGTAGAAGAGCACGGCGGTCAGCGCCAGCGCCGCGGCCCAGATCTGCGCCACCGCCTGCCAGCCGAGCGCGACCATGACGGCCGGCGCCAGGAATTTCGTGACGGCCGAGCCAACATTGCCGGCGCCGAAGATGCCGAGCGCGGTGCCCTGCTTCTCCTTCGGGTACCACTTCGAGACGTAGGAGACGCCGACCGAGAAGGACCCGCCCGCGATGCCGACGCCGAGCGCGGCCAGCAGGAAGGTCGTGTAGTCATAGGCATAGGAGAGCAGCCAGGTGGCGACAGCGGCTGCCAGCATCACCAGGGTGAAGACCCGCCGGCCGCCATACTGGTCCGCCCAGATGCCGAGCACGAGGCGGGTCAGGCTGCCCGTCAGGATCGGCGTGCCGACCAGCAGGCCGAATTGGAAGTCGCTGAGCCCCAGGTCGCGCTTCACCTGCACGCCGAGGATCGAGAAGATGGTCCAGGCCGCGAAGCAGACCGTGAAGGCCGCTGTGCTGGACCAGAGGGCGCGGGAACGGTCTCTGCCGTCCACCGTTCCGCCCGTCATCGCATTCATCTGCCGCTCCCGTTGGATCGAGCCGGGCGGACAGTGGCGGCGGGAGCGGACCGGTTGCTTGATTCACATCAAGTTGGAGCCCGGCCGCACGGGAAAATCGGCTGAATGCCGGCCTGGGACAAGGCTTCTGATATTCGGCTTCGGATGTGCCGTTGATATAAATCAACGACACACCTGATCGATGCGGCGATGATCGGGCCGATGCCAGGGGAGACGCCATGCCCGACCGTGCCTTGAACAGCGACCTGCTGCGCCGCAGCCCCTTCTTCGCCGCGGCAGGCGAGGCGGCCATGGAGCGGCTGCTGCGGCCGAGCTTCACCCAGCAGCTCCCGCGCGGCACGGTCCTGTTCGATCAGGGTGAGGTGCCGAATTTCGTGCATCTCCTGCTGGCCGGGAGCGTCGGCCTGCAGGCCCGGGACGAGACCGAGGCCGGGACGATCGTGGAGATCTTCGGCACGGGGGAGCTGTTCCTCGCGCCCGCGGCGATCCTCAGCCTTCCCTATCTTGCCTCCGGCACGGCGCTGACCGATGTGCGGGTGCTCATGATCCCGGCCGAGGTCTTCCGCGAGGGGATCGCGCAGGACCCGGCCCTCAGCCGCGCGATGATGGAGCTGCTGGCCCGGCACTGGCGGCTGATGGTGGACCAGGTCGTGGACCTCAAGCTGCGCCCGGCCGAGCGGAGGGTCGCCCGCTTCCTGGCGCGCCGCGTGCCGGAGGAAGCCGGGGCCGGCACGGCGGACCTGCAGGAGCCACGCGGGGCGATCGCGGCCCGGCTCGGCATGACGCCGGAGACCCTGTCGCGCACGCTCAACGCGCTCGAGGCACGGGGCGCCATCCGCCTGTCACCGCGGCAGGCATGTGGTCGACCGCGCCCGCCTCCTGCAGATCGGCCTGGGGTAGCAACTCCGGGGCATCACCGGGACCGCGGATCCGCCCCGGTCATCCCCATGGCCCGGACCAAGTCATCCAGCTGCGGCGGGGGTTCAGCCCCGCATCATGTCGTGCGGCACGGTGACGGTCAGCGACAGCAGGCGGAAGGAATGCGTCTTGCCATGGCCGTCCAGGTTCAGGCTGCCGTTCACGCCGCCCTCCAGCACGTCATCCACGACGAAGTTGAAGGCCTGCAGCAAGGGCAGGTCGTAGCGCGTGACCTTGCTCGCACCGCGGTGGCAGAACAGCGCAAGCACGCGTTCCTCCGTCACCTGCTCCGCCAGGATCGGGTAGAGCGTGGGGTCATAGGGCATGAGGGACATGTTGCAGCGGTTGCCCTTGTCCCCCGCCCGGCTGTGCGCCACCGCGTGCAGCGGCACCTCGACCATCTCCGTCATGCTGCCATCTCCCGCGCCGATTGCACCTTCACCCTGGTGGGGACACGTTCCCGCAGCACCAGGTAGCTGCGCGTCAGGATGCGCGGGGTCAGGCGCCAGCGGGCGCCGCCCGTGCCCGCCGTGCCGCAGCAGAGCAGCGCCAGAACCTCCCGCGCCGCCTGGTCCACCGCGTCGCGCTCGCTGCCCTCGGCCGCGAGCCGGATGCGCACCTCCGGCGGCTCCGGCCCCTGGTAGCCGCGCCAGAGCGCGCCATCGTCGCTGTCATGCACGGAGGCGATGCCGATCAGGTCCACCCGCGCCCGGACCGGCAGGCCGCGCATCTCAAGGCGCCGCAGCAGCACATCGGCGGTGGCCTTCGCGCGCGCCAGGGCGTTGGGGCCGGCGACCGAGACCTCGCCCTCGCCCAGCCAGGTGCCCTCGAAACAGGCGGTGACCTTCAGCGTGTCCGGCGCCGGGTGGCCGCGCAGGCCGCGCACCGCGACACGGTCCTTACCCACCTGTTCGACGGTGCATCCCATGATGTCCAGCACCACGTCCGGCGTGATGTAGCGCGCGGGGTCGTGCAGCTCATACAGCAGCTGTTCCTTCACCGTGCGCAGGTCCACGATCCCGCCGGTATCCGCAGGCTTGGTGATGACGAGGCCGCCCTCCGCCGTCACCTCCGCGATGGGAAAGCCGATATTGGCGGGGTCGGGGATGTCCTTGCAGCCGGGGTCCCAGAAAACGCCGCCGGTGACCTGGCTGCCGCATTCCAGCAGGTGGCCGCAGGCGGCGCCGATCGCCAGCTTCTCCCAGTCCTCGAAGGACCAGCCGAAATGATGGACCAGCGGCGCGATGGCCAGCGCCGGGTCGGAGGTGCGGCCGGCGACCACCACATCCGCGCCCTGGCGCAGCGCCTCCACCAGCGGGGCGGCGCCGATATAGGCATTGGCCGAGACCAGGCGCGCCGATTTCGTGTCGATGCTGTCATCCGCCTCGTGCACCGGCAACTGGTCCAGCGCGATGGAGGCGGTGACGTCGTCGCCGGTGACCACCGCGATGCGGCAGTCCGGCAGGCCGAGCCGGACGGCGAGGCGGGCGATCAGCCGCGCCGCTGCCGGCGGGTTGGCCGCGCCGAAATTGCCGAGGATGGGAATGCGGTGGGTGACGCAGTCCTTCAGGATCGGCTCCAGCAGCCGCTCCAGCATCGGCTCGTAGCCCAGCTCCGGGTCGCGCCGGCGCTCGAGCTGGGCGAGGGCCACGGTGCGCTCGCCCAGCGTCTCGAAGAACAGGGCGGCGGGCAGGCCGCGGGCGACCAGGCTGCGCACCACCGGGATGGGCGCATCCACGCGGTCGCCGGAGAAGCCGGCCCCGTTGCCGACCAGGAAGGGGGTGCTCATGGGCGTTCCCGAAACATCTTGCCGGGGATCACGGTTCTGCTCCTGAATGTTTCACGGGAAACCCTGCCCGGCCGCCTCCCCCTCGACAAGCGCTGGCCACTGGGCTTGCTTCGCCGGCCTCACCGGAGGCCCCATGCCCATCATCAACCGCATCGCCGATTTCGCGCCCGAGATGACCGAGTGGCGCCAGGATTTCCACGCCCATCCGGAACTCGGCTTCGAGGAGCGCCGGACCAGCGACATCGTCGCGGCCAGGCTGCAATCCTGGGGCATCGAGGTGCATCGCGGCCTCGCCACCACCGGCTTGGTTGGCGTGCTGAAGAACGGGACCAGCGGCCGCAGCATCGGCCTGCGGGCGGACATGGACTGCCTGCCAATGCAGGAGCAGACCGGCCTGCCGCATGCCTCCACCATCCCCGGGAAGATGCATGCCTGCGGCCATGACGGCCACACCGCGACCCTGCTGGGCGCGGCCAAGTACCTGGCGGAGACGCGGAATTTCGACGGCACCGTCCATTTCATCTTCCAGCCGGCCGAGGAGGGCGGCGGCGGCGGCAATGTCATGGTACAGGAAGGCCTGTTCGAGCGCTTCCCCTGCGATGCCGTTTACGGGATCCACAACGACCCGACCCTGCCGCTCGGCGAGGCGAAGGTGGTGCCGGGCGTGATCCTGGCGGCTTCGGACCGTGTCTACATCACCATCCGTGGCGTCGGCGGCCATGCGGCGCGGCCGCATGTCGCGGTGGATCCGGTGCTGGTCGGTGCGCATGTGCTGGTGGCGCTGCAGGCGCTGGTGGCGCGGCGGACCAACCCGCTGGATTCCGCCGTGCTCAGCATCACCCAGTTCCATGCCGGCAGCGCCAACAACGTCATCCCGGATGAGGCGAAGCTGAGCGGCACGGTCCGCACCCTGCTGCCCGAGACCCGGGACATGATGGAGAGGCTGATCGCCCAGGTCGCCGAGAGCACCGCCACGGCGCATGAGGCGGTGGCCGAGGTGGTCTACCACCGCCTCTACCCGCCGACCGTGAACCACGAGGCCGAGACGGCGCGCGCCGCCCTGGCTGCCTCCAGGGTGCTGGGCGAGAGCCGCGTGATCCGCGACGCCCCGCCGATCATGGGCGGCGAGGATTTCTCCTTCATGCTGCTCAAGCGCCCCGGCGCCTTCGTGATGATGGGGCAGAAGGGGCCGGAGAAGGGGCGCGTGCCGGTGCATCACCCCGCCTATGACTTCAACGACGACATGCTGCCGGTGGGGGCGAGCTTCTTCGCGACGCTGGTGGAGCAGGAGCTGACGCGCGGCTGAGGAGGCAGGGGAGCGCCGTCACTGGCGCGCCGCCATCTCCTCCAGCACCGGCAGCAAATGCGGCTTCAGCGCGGCGAAGTTCTCGCTCATCGGGAAATGGCCGAGGCCGGGCATGATCACCGCCCGCGCCCCCGGGATTGCCGCCGCCGTTGCGCGGGTGTCCTCCGGCCGGCAGGAATAGTCGAACTCGCCGGTCAGCAGCGCGACGGGGCAGCGACCAGTGTCGATCCGCGCGAGCTTGCCGCGCAGGTCGCCTTCCTCGGCGTAGAAATGCAGGTCGCCGCGGAAGACGCCCGGGCCGCCCTGCATGTAGTGCCACAGCGTCTCCCACTTGCCCGCTTCCGGCGCCGAGGGGCCGATGAGGCCGGAGACCATGGCGCCGCAGACCTCCCCGCCATGGATGCGCGGGTGGTGCAGGACGGAAAGGTCGTAATAGCTGCCGGTGAAGGCGCTCCCCTGCAGGCCGATGACGCCGCGCAGTTCGTCCGGGTGCTCCGCCGCCAGGTCCAGCACGATCCGCCCGCCGATGGAGCAGCCCATGACGATCGGCCTCTCGAGCCTGAGCGCGCGGGCCACCGCCATGACCAGGCCGGTATAGCCGGCCGTGGTCAGGCGGTATTCCTCCCTCTCCCAGCCCGCGGGCGGGGAGGACTTGCCGTGCCAGGGCATGTCGAAGGCGATGCTGCGGAAATGCCGGGTGATCCCGGCATCGTTCAGCAGCTCGCGCCACTGGCGGCCATCGCTGCCGGCGGTGTGCAGCAGCAGCAGCGGCACGCCCTCGCCGCACTCCTCCACATAGACGCGGTGTGGGCGACCCGCGATGTCCATCCGCAGGTAGCGGCCGGTGATCGGCTCGAAGGCAGGCTCGCCCCGAGCGGCCGGCGCGGGGGCCTCCTTCGCCGGCGCCGGGCCCTGCCGCAGCAGGGCCAGCGCCCCCTTGAACCAGGCAAGATGGGCGAAGAAGACCGTGGTGTCGCCCTCGATCCGCAGGGCGCCCTGGCGGCGGAGCGCCAGCAGGTCGTTCCAGCCCGGTACGGGGTTGGGCGCCAGGAAGCACGCCATGCCCTCCGCCGTGATGCGCAGCGCCAGGGTGAAGGAGGGCAGCACAAAGGGTCCGCGCCGGACCTCCTGCACCTCTCCGCGGCGGATCGCCGCCAGCCAGGCCTTGTCGCCGATCTCGATCAGCAGATCGGCATCCAGCGTCTGCCCGCGCCGCGCCAGCGCCGCCTCCGCCGCCACGCGCGCCGGCCATGCGGCCATCGCCTGGTCCATGGACGTTCCTCCGGGTTCTTTCCGGCGAGGCTAGCGCCCCGCCCGGCCCCGGTCACGTCCCGGCAAGTTGTTCACGGTCGCGCGCGCTCCTCCGATAGCGTTTCCGGGCGGGTCTACCGCGGGGAAGGACAGCATGACGGAGTCCAGGACGCGCCGGCCGGGCCGGCGCCAGGCCATGGCGCTTGGTGCCGGGTTCTTCGCCGCCGGCGCCCTGCCGGCCCGCGCCATCACCGTGGCCGATGTCCCGCCGCCCCGCTATGCGTTGGAACGCGGTGCGCGCCTGCGGGTGCTGCGCCCGGCCAAGTACATCGACCCGGATGAGGCGATCTTCAACGAGAACACCCGCCGCTTCACCCAGGCCACCGGGATCGAGGTGCGGGTCGATTACGTGAACTGGCCGGACATGCCGGTGCAGGTCGCGGTCGCCTTCAATACCGGCCAGGGGGCAGATGTGATCATCGGCTTCGGGCCGGACCCGCATCTCTATGCCGACAAGGTCACGGAGATGACCGACCTCGCCGGGTATCTCGGCGCGAAGTATGGCGGCTGGTACGACTTGGCGCAGGTCTACGGGAAGAAATTCCGGACGAACACCTGGCTCGGCCTGCCGATGGGCGGCACCACCGGGCCGGTGGTCTATCGCAGGTCCTGGGTGAAGGAGGCGGGGTTCGACGGCATCCCCAACGATCTCGGCGAATTCCTGAGGCTCTGCCAGGGGCTGAAGCGCATCGGGCATCCCTGCGGCTTCGCCCTCTCCCATGCGCCGGGCGACGCGCCGGGCTATGCCAACTGGCTGCTCTGGTCGCATGGCACGGCGCTGACCGATGAGGAAGGGAAGGTCACGCTGGACACGCCGGCGGTCGCCCGCGCCCTGGACTACGCGCGGGCGATGCAGGGGACGATGATCCCGGGGACCATGGCCTGGAACGGCGCCTCCAACAACCGCGCCTTCGTCGCTGGCGAGATCGGGCTCACCCAGAACGGCGTCTCCATCTACTACTCCCTGAAGACCGCGAGTGATGCGGCCCAGAACGCCATCGCCACCGATACCGACCATGCCGAGATGCCGCGCGGCGCCGCCAGCAAGGCGCCGGAGACGGCGCTGACGCTGAATGCCATGGTGCCGCGCTACACCCGCGTGCCGAACGCGGCGAAGGAGTACATCCGCTTCATGATGGAGGCGGAGCAGTACGATCCCTGGCTCACCGGCTGCCTCGGCTACTGGTCCCAGCCGCTGAAGGCCTACGGGCAGAGCGCCGTCTGGTCCTCCGACCCCAAGCTGCGGGTCTACCGCGACGCGATGGACACCCCGTTCTATGAGGGCTTCCGCGGCCCCATCACCGCGGCGGCCGGGGCGATGGCGGAGAATTGGGTCGTGGTCGACATGTTCGCCCGCGTCGTCACCGGCCAGCAGCGCCCGGCGGACAGCATGCGGGAAGCGCAGCGCGCGGCCCAGCGTTGGTACCGGAGCTAGGGCAGATCGCGGGAGGCCGTGAACGGCCGGACACGGGAGTCTGCTAGGAGAACAAAGGGCTGCAGCGGCGCGGCCGCAGGGCGGCCCAGGCTGCCGGCAAGAAGACCCGAGGAGGAGACGACCCATGCTGACAGAGGCCCAGAAGCAGGAATACGACCGCGTCGGCGCCATCGTGGTGCCGGATGTGCTGAGCCCGGCCGAGGTCGCCGAGCTCCGCGCCGTGACCGACGGCTTCGTCGAGCGCGCGCGGCAGGTCAGCCAGCACGATGCGATCTATGACCTGGAGGACAGCCACACCCCGGAACAGCCGCGCGTCCGTCGCATCAAGGCGCCGCATCTGCATCATGAGGCCTATGGCCGGCTGGTGCGCCACCCAGGGATCGTTGAATGCTTGCAGGCCCTCTGGGGCCCCGACATCCGCTTCGACACGGCGAAGCTGAACCTGAAATCGGCCGGCTTCGGCGCCGCGGTGGAATGGCACCAGGACTGGGCCTTCTACCCCCACACCAATGACGACCTGGCGGCCGTGGGCGTCATGATGGACGACATGGCGCTGGAGAACGGCCCGCTGCTGATCATCCCGAGCAGCCACAAGGACCCGGTGGTGTACGACCACCATGGGGAGGACGGCTGCTTCTGCGGCGCCATGGACCCGGGAAAAAAGGAGGTGGACTACGCCAGGGCCGTGCCGCTGACCGGCAAGGCGGGCTCCATCACCATCCACCATGTCCGGGCGGTGCACGGCTCGGCGCCCAATACCTCGGACCGGGACCGGCGGCTGCTGCTGTTCCAGTTCCGCGCCGCGGATGCCTGGCCGCTGCTCGGCTTCCCCGAGGGGATCGAGGCCTATGACCGGCTCATGGTCGCGGGGCAGCCGACCCTTTCACCGCGCCTCACGCCCGTACCGGTGCGGCTGCCGCTGCCGCCCGCCTCCAAGCAGGGCTCGATCTATGAGAACCAGAAGGGGCTGAAGAACCGCTTCTTCGCCGCGGCGGCGGAGTGATGGCGGCGGCGGGTGGCAGCAATGTCACCCGCCGATCACGCATCGCAGCGGGCCGGGCGGCTATGCTGCGGCCATGCGCCTCTCCACGCTCTTCGCCCGGGTCGCCCATTGGGCCTCCTGCCAGGCGGGCCGCCCCTGGGCCTTCTCGCTCGCGCTCGCGGTGGTGCTGGCCTGGGCGATCTCCGGCCCGCTCTTCGGCTTCTCGGACACCTGGCAGCTGGTGATCAACACCGGCACCACGGTGGTGACCTTCCTGATGGTCTTCCTGATCCAGCACGCCCAGAACCGCGACACCCAGGCCATCCAGCTGAAGCTGGATGAGCTGATCCGGGCGACCCATGGCGCCCATAACCGGCTGATCGCGCTGGAGGAGAAAAGCGAGGAGGAGCTGGCCCGGGCGAGGGCGGAGCTGCACCACCTGACCGAGCCGCATCACCGGAAGGCGCCGCACGCCCATCATGGCACGGAGACGGATCATTGACCGCCGGCGCCCCCTGACCAGGCGCGCCCGAGACGCTACATACGGGGCAGACAGGAGCTTGCCCCGTGGTCGCAGTCACCTCGCCTGCCTTCAAGGAGAACGCCGCCCGCGCCCTGGCCGACCCCGGCCTGCAGAAGGCGCTGGGCACCGCCAAGGGCGCCTTCCTGCAACGACGCGCCGCAGCGGTGGCGAACCTGCCGGAATTCGAGCAGCTCCGGAACATTGGCCGGGACATCAAGAACCACACGCT
>JAESGY010000402.1_pt1 | contig 19997 bp, 15 predicted proteins | sample 9269841 | NCBI WGS metagenome assembly JAESGY01 (sample SAMN17022865, study PRJNA683097) | algae metagenome | isolation source: Spirirestis rafaelensis WJT71-NPBG6 and co-occurring heterotrophs from... | place: USA: Pinto Wells, Joshua Tree National Park, Colorado Desert, CA | collected 2006-08-15
TGAATGCCAGCGAGTGGGACTGCTCGCTCGAGCCGGACCCGGGCAGCGTCGAGGGCCTGGCGCTCCGCCTCGGTCTGCGCATGGTGGCCGGCCTCGGGACGGAGGAGGGCAGGGCGGTGGCCAAGGCGCGGCGGGCCGGCAACGGTGCCCCCTTCGGCTCGGTCGAGGAGGTGGCAAGGCGTGCCGGCCTGGGCCGGCCCGCGCTGGAGGCGCTGGCCGCGGCCGACGCGTTGGCCGGCCTCGGCGCACCTCGCTGGGCGGCGTTGTGGGAGGCGGCCGCCATCGAGCGTCGGCGCGGCGAGGACCTGCCGCTGTTCCGGGCGGCTGCGGGCGAGCCGCTACTGCCGGAGCCCAGCCCGGCGCTCCCGCGTGAGGGCGAGGGGGAGGCGGTGGCGGAGGACTATGCCGCGGCCGGGCTGACGCTGCGGGCCCACCCGCTGGCCCTGCTGCGGCCCGAACTGGATCGGCTCGGCCTGCACGACACCCGCCGCTTGGCATCGCTGCGCCAGGGCGCCTGGATCCGCCTGCCCGGGCTGGTGCTGATCCGCCAGCGGCCGGGCACGGCCAAGGGCGTGGTCTTCGTCACCGTCGAGGACGAGCACGGCCAGGCCAACATCGTGGTCTATGCCCAGGTCGGCGAGCGCGACCGCGCCGCCCTCATCGGCGCCCGGCTCCTCGTCGTCGAGGGCCGGGTGGAACGGCAGACCGAGCACACCGAAGTGCCGATCACCCATGTCATTGCCCGGCGGCTGATCGACCGGACCGACCTGCTGCGGAGCTTGCGCGATGCGTCGGGTGACACCACGCCAGCGCTCGGCCGCAGCCGGGACTTCCGCTGAACGGTTTCGGCACGCCGAACTTCCGTGCCGCGGCGGGCTGCAAGGCACCCGGAGATGGACCGAGGTCAGCTGCGGCCTTGGAGAACGCTTCCTGGGCGGATCGTGCCTTGCCGGCTCCAGACCTGCGGAGTCTAAAGCGGCATGTCCCTGATGCGTGCCTTCTTGCGCAACCTCGCCATCGTCCTCGTGGTCGGCTCTATCGGTTTCCTCGCGCTTCGCCTGCCCCTCTCGCCCTGGGTCAGTGCCTTGCTCTACGCGGCCGCGGTGGCTGCGCTGATGACCTGGGGAGAATACGCCCCGCCGCCCCGAAGTCGTCCCAAACGCGGTGCTCAGCGCAATCCCCGAGACCGCTCCCAGCCCCGCCCCCGTGCTGCTTCCAAGGCTAGTGCCTGATCACCATCGGCGGTGCCGTGCCATCTCGGCGGACAGTCCGGGAGAGATGAGGGGAGCCAAGGGCTGACAGGCTGGTTCGATTCTTCTACAGAATGCGGACATCTCGCCCCGGGCCTTGCCGCACACACGCCCTGGTTCCGGGATGCCTCGCTGACGGAGCGCCCAGTGTCGAAGAAGTTCCTGACCGATGTGATCGTGCAGTCGTCGGAGATGCCCGCCTCGCGGGCCAACCAGCTTGCCGCCGACATCATCGCGGCCATCAAGGCGGAGATCATCGAGACCGGTCGCTTCACCCTGCCTGACTTCGGCGCCTTCGCGGTCCGCGAGACTCCGAAGCGGACCGCCATGAATCCCCGCACAGGTGAGAAGGTGCCGGTGAAGGCCGGCGCGACGGTGAGGTTCAAGGCCAGTCCGTCGCTGAAGGAAGCGGCCTTCGCTGGCCTGAAGAAGGCGAAACGGAAGGCTGCAAAGGGCTGACAGTCATCCTGCTCGCGCGGCTTGCCGCGCAGGCTTCTGCCTGGTGCCAAGCATCGTCAGGGCGCCCCTGAACCGGCTCCGGCAGCGTGCGTCTGTGATGCAACAGGGTCTCACGACCTCAGACAGGGATGACGACAGCACGCGCCGGCTACCGCTGGGATGCCTGCTTTCGCGCCAGGAACTCCCGCACGAGGCGATCCGCTTCCTCCTTCGATGGCGGCGGCAGGTGCGTCCTGGCCGGCCGGCTATCCGGTGACCGGCCGGACGAGTGCGGGGATGTCGAGCGCGACGGGCTTGACCGTCCGGAGCCCTCTGCCAGCTGGCTCGGAATATCCGCCAGGAAGCGCGAGGGCCTGCTGGGCCATTCCCGGCGCTGCCGCACCCAGGACAGCCGCAGCGTGCGCCTGGCCCGGGTCAGGCCGACATAGAAGAGCCGCCGCTCCTCCGGGAGCGAGCCGTCCTCCTCGGCCCGCCTGCTGGGGAACACGCCCTCCTCGCAGCCGGCGAGGAAGACATGCGCGAACTCAAGGCCCTTGGCGCGGTGCAGGGTCATGACCTGGACGGCGTCCGGCACGGTCGCCTGACCCGCCTCTGCCGCGGCCGCGCCGAGGGCTGCCTGCTCGCAGAAGGCCGCCACCGACCCGGTGCGCGCGGCTGCTGTCAGGGCCGCCTGCCAGGCCGCGGCGAGGCTCGCCCCGGCGCCAGCCAGGCGCTCGGCAAGCCCGGCCTCGGCTGCTGCCAGCCGGAGGGCATCGGCGGGGCCGAGGCGCCGGTCCAGGATGGTCTGGGAGATGCGGCGGGCCGACGCGGTGACGGCCTGCAGGCCCTGGGGCGCCCCGGATCCACTCGCAGGGCCGTCCACGACTGCCGCCAGCGCCAGGCCACTCTCGGCGGCCAGGGCCCGCAGCTTGCCGAAGGCGGTCCCGCCGATGCCGCGGGGCGGGAAGGCGCAGGCCCGCCGGAAGGCGTCGTCGGCAGCCGGGTCCCATGTCTCGGCACGGCTGCGCGGATCCACCGCACGGCTTCCGGCAAGGCGCAACCAGGCGATGGTGGCGAGGACCTCGCGCGGCGTCTCCGGCTCACGGTCGGCCATCTGCTGCGCCGGCACCCCAGCGCGCCTAAGCGCCGCAAGGATGGGGGCCGCGACAAAGCCCGCGCGCACCAGCACGGCGAAGTCGCGCCAGGCCGTATCGGGCTCGCGGCGCCTCAGGCCGGTGACCCAGGCGACCACCGCGGCGCCTTCATCCTCCGGCGTGGGGGCTTCGCGGATGGTGATCGGCGCGCCGGCATCCGCCTCCGGCCTCGCCGGGCGCAGCGCCTTCGGCAGGGTGTCCCGGTCCCTGGCGATCACCTGGTTCGCCGCGGCGAGGATCGTTGGCGTCGAGCGGTAGTTCGTCTCGAGCTTCACCGGGTCGGGGGAGGGGTAGTCCTGTCGGAAGCGCCGGATGTGGCGCACCTCTGCCCCGCGCCAGCCGTAGATCGACTGCGCGTCGTCGCCGACGGCGAAGACCCGGCGCCCGTCGCCGGCCAGCAGGCGGACCAGGGCGTGCTGGGCGGTGTTCGTGTCCTGGTACTCGTCGATCAGGATCTCGTCGAAGCGCCCGGACCACCGGGCCGCCAGGGCGCGATCGGCCCGCATCGCGGCCACGGGCAGGGTGATGAGGTCGTCCATGTCCAGCGCTTCCCGCCGGACGAGCGCCGCACGGTAGCCAGGCAGGGCGGCAGCGGCCCGTGCGAGGACCTCCGGCGAGAAGCGCGCGAAGGCCGGGGTCACCGGCACCTTCCTAGGGCTCTCGATGAGGTGGTTCCGCAGCAGCGAGAGCGCCTCGTGCAGCTCGGCCACCTCCCTTGCATCCTCGAGCCCGGCGGCGGCAGCCAGCGTATGCCTCGCCTTTGCCGGGTCGAGGATGGCGAAGCCGCGCGGGAGACCCGGCACACCGGCGCCGTCCTCGATCAGCAGCCGTGCCATCACCGCGTGGAAGGTGCCCACCCATCTGGGGAGCTGGGCCTCCGCCAGGTGAAGCGCCAGGCGCGCGCGCATCTCGCCCGCCGCCTTGTTGGTGAAGGTGATGCAGAGCAGGCGCCCGGGATCCAGCCCGCGCCGGACGACGAGGTCGACGACCCGCCGGGCCAGCGTCTCGGTCTTGCCCGACCCGGCACCAGCCAGGACGAGGCATGGCGCGTCCACCGTCGCCGCCTCGCGCTGCTCGGGGTTCAGGCCATCGAGGTGGGACCATGCAGTCTGGGACACCTGACCTCTTCCGACCGGCGCAGGAGCGGCGCGCCACCTGAAGCAGCAGGCCAGGCCGCGCGCAAGCCAGCCCGGCAGGCTGCCGTGCCGGGCGACAGCGCCGGCGTCCTCCCTTGGGGGCCGCCCCGCCCAGCCTTCAAATTTGAATCCCCCGGAGCGGCTTCAAATTCGAAGCTCCGTTCTTATGATGTTCGCCTCCGGTCCACAGGGCAGGCACATGGCCAGAATCGCGCGCGACGCATACCCGACGATCCAGCACCTAGTGGATGTCGAGGGCAAGAAGGTGGCCGAGGTCGCGGCCAGCTACGGCTGCACCCCGGCGAACATCTACGCCATCCTCGGCAAGGCCCGTCGCCTGGCCGGTGAGGCAGGCCCCCAAGCCGACCTCAAGCTGCCCGTGGCGCAGGCGCCGGCAGAGGCAGGCGTGCCGGCGGCCACCTCCTCGGGCCAGGCGTCTCCCGCCGATCTGTTTACCGACCTGCCCGGGGATGCCGCACCCGAGCACGCGGCCCCCGCACGGGCCGACGACGTTCCGGCTTCCGGAGAGCTGGGCGCGGCCGCCGGGCCCACCCTGGCTGCCGAGGTGCCAGCGCCTGAGACCAAGGCGCCTGAACGGCTGGCGGCTGCGCCGCCTCCCGCCCCGGCGAGTGCGCCATCCGGCCCGGCCGGGAGGGAGGCGCCGGCCGCCTCTCGGCCCCCACGCGGCGGGGCGAGGAGTGGGAAGGGGAGGGGGATCGCGCTGCTGATGCGGACGTCCGACGGCGAGGAGACCGCGCATCCCTTCCGCTCGCTGGAGGAGTTGCTGTCCGCCGCCAAGCCGATCCTGCGCTCTGCGGCACGCAGTTCGGAGCCGATCTGGTTCTCGATCCAGGAGGCTGACCTCGACGCCTTCGCCGTCGACGATGTCTGAGGACCAGGGAGGCCCAGTGGCCGCGAAGCTGCGCATTTTGGCCATCCGGTGTCGGCGCTACACCTCCTCGAGGTGACACCCGACCGCAGCGTCGGCTTGGCCGGCCCTTGATCCGAGCGGCACCTCAACGTCGCACACCAGGCCTGTCGACTCCCAGGCGAGCGACACCTTACCGCCGAGTTGCACACGCACGGTGCCGTCCAGCACCCGCCCGCCGAAGCCACGGCGCTTCGGCGGGCCGGGGACGGGCGGCCCCCCGGTTTCCGCCCAGCGCAGCCGCAGCAGCGCCGGTCCGCCCGGCTCCTGCTCGACGGCCCAGGACACCGACACGCGGCCCTCCGCCACCGACAGCGCGCCGTACTTCACCGCGTTGGTGGCCAGCTCGTGCATCGCCATAGCCAAGGGCTGTGCCGCCCGCGCCGGCAGCGAGACCCCCGGCCCGACCAGCGCCGCGCGCATCTCCCCGCCGCCCAGGAAGGGCGCGAGTTCCCCTTCCAGCAGCGCGCGCAGGTCCGTGCCTGTCCAGCGCTCTTCCGCCAGTAGTGCCTGCGCCCGTGCCAGGGCGGTGACCCGGCCCTCCACCGCGCGGACAAAGCCCGCCACGTCTGCCGCCCGGGTCAGCCGCAACGTCGCCTGCACCACAGCCAGGGCGTTCTTCGCCCGGTGATCCACCTCGCGCATCAGCAGCGCCTGCCGCTCCTCCGCGACCTTCCGCTCGGTGACGTCGAGCGAGACCCCGGCCATGCCCAGCGGCGTCCCATCCGGGGCGTGCACCGGCCGACCGCGCATCTGCACCCAGCGCACCGTGCCGTCGGGCCACACCGTCCGATACTCGACGTCATAGTCCGCCCGCTCCGCGACCGAGCGGGTCATCGCCGCTTCCATCCGCTCGCGGTCGTCCGGGTGGATGGCGGCACAGAGGTCGTCATAGGTGAAGGGCTCGTCCGGCGCCCGGCCGAAGTTGGCCCGGCAGGTCGGCGAGGCCGTGAGCGCGCGGCTCCGCAGGTCGAGCTCCCAGGCGCCGAGCCGTCCGGCCTCAAGCGCCAGGCGCAGCCGCGCCTCGCTCTCACGCAACGCCGCGAGCGCCTCGCGCTGGCCAGCCCGCGCCCGTGCCTCGGCCATGGCGCGCCCGACCGCGATCGGCAGCCGCGCCAAGCGCTGCTTGACCACGTAGTCGGTCGCGCCCTGCTTGACAGCCTCGACCGCCGCCTCCTCGCCCAGCGTGCCGGAGACGAAGATGAAAGGCGTCTCGGGCGCGAGCTCGCGCGCCAGGGCCAGGGCCGCGAGGCCGTCGAAGCCCGGTAGCACATAGTCGGCCAGGACCAGATCGATGCCGCCTTCCGCAAGCGCGGCAACGTAGGCGTCCCGCTCCGCCACGAGCCGGATCTCGCAGCCGAAGCCCGAACGGGCCAGGTGCGCGGCAACCAGCTCGGCGTCAATCGGGCTATCCTCAAGGTGCAGGATGCGGCAGCCGCCCTGCTCCTCCGGCGGCACGCCGCACAGCGCCGTCATACCTCGCCGCCGGCGTCGGGAACCTCGGGGAAGCCCGGGTGCGGCTCGTTCAGCACGGCCCAGAAGGCACCGATGTCGCGGATGGCATCAAAGAACTCGCGGTGCCCGACCGGCTTGACCACGAAGGCGTTCACGCCAAGGCCGTAGCTCCGGATCAAGTCCTGCTCCTCGCGCGAGGAGGTCAGCATCACCACGGGGACGTGCCGGGTCCTTGGGTCGTTCCGCACCTTCTCGAGCACCTCCAGCCCGTCGACCCGGGGCAACTTGATGTCCAGCAGCACCACTGCGGGCAGCAGTTGCGCCGTGCGGGCGGCCGGCGCGTTGCCGCGGCGGAACAGGATATCCAGAGCCTCGACGCCGTCACGGGCCACCACGACCGGGTTGGCGAGGCGGCTCCGCTCCAGGGCCTCCAGGGTCAGCTCGAGGTCGTTCGGGCTGTCCTCGACCAGTAGGATGGGCCTCAACTCCGACATGTCATGTCGTATCCTCTGTAGGCACCGTCGCGCGGCGCGCCGGCAGCGTGAAGCGGAAGGTCGCGCCCTCGCCGGGCCTGCCCTCCGCCCAGACCCGGCCGCCGTGCCGCTCAACGATCCGCCGTACATTGGCGAGGCCAATGCCGACACCCTCGAACTCCTCCGCGCGGTGCAGCCGCTGGAACACGCCGAATAGCTTGTGGGCGTAAGCCATGTCGAAGCCGGCGCCGTTGTCCTGGACGTTGAAAACCAACTCGCCGTCGCGCTCCTCGCAGCTGACCTCGATCACCGCGGGGTCGCGCCCGCGCGTGTACTTGACCGCGTTCGACAGCAGGTTCTGGAACACCTGCCGCAGCATGGCGGGGTCGGCACAGACGGCGGGCATCGGTCCGACCCGCCACTCGACCTGCCGCCCAGCCTGCTCCGGCTCGAGCGTCCGCCGCACCTCGGCCACCAGCGCCGCGGGGTCGAACTCGACCGGGACCAGGGCCGTGCGGCCCATCTGCGAGAAGTTCAGCAGCGCGTCCACCAGGCGGCCCGCGGTTTCCGCCGCCTCCGAGATGGTGGCGAGGTAGCGCTGCCCCCGCTCGCTGAGCCTGTCGCCCTCGCGCTCCCGCAGCAGTTCGGCGAAGCCCACGATGTGGCGGAACGGGGCGCGCAGGTCATGCGAGACCGAGTAGGAGAAGGCGGCCAGCTCCCGGTTGACCCGCTCCAGCCGGCTGGTGAGTTCGGCCCGCTCCTCCGCCGCACGCAGCACGATGCCAACGATCGCGCTGCGCAGGTCGCGCGCCGCCTCGATCTCGGCGGCGCTCCAGGGTGCCGAGCGCCGCCGCACCGTCTCCGCCCAGGCCGCGAAGGAGCGGCGCGGGTGCAGCCGCTCGGGAGAAGGCTCCGCCGGCTTGCGGGGGTCGCCGCCCCAGGTCACCGTGCGGACCACCTCCGGGCGGAACCACAGCACGAAGCTCGGGTGCAGCCCGGAGGCCGAGACTGCCAGCAGTCCGCTCGCGGTGTCGGCGAAGGCCTCGGCCCCGGGCATCTGGGCGGACAGGAAGCTGGTCTGGAAGACCTCCCCTGTCCGGCGCTCCACCAGCCAGGCGGCGATGCGCCGCACCTCGGTCTCGGACGGCGTCGCCCCGGCGAGAACGCAGCCGCCCTCGGTTAGCACCGCGGCCCCGGCCGCCCCCGTCAGGTCGAGCAGGTCCGCCGGCACCGTGAGGAGCCCGTCCTCCAGGCGCCCTGGTGCTGCCGCCATGCGCGCAAGCAGGCGCCCCTCTAGCCCCTTCAGCCGCGCCCGCGCCTCGGCATGGGCCATCTCCTCCCGGGCAGCGACGCGGACCGCGAACATCTGCGCTACGAGGTCGCAGGCGTTCCGGGCGGCAAAGGAGATCCGGCGCGGCGCGGCGTGGTGGCAGGAGATCAGTCCCCACAGCCGGCCGTCGCCGCGCAGGACTGAGACCGACATCGAAGCCGGCGTGCCCATGTTGCGCATGTACTCGAGGTGGACGGGCGAGACGCTGCGCAGGCTGGCGTAGGTGAGGTCGAGTGGCGGCACCTCGGGCCGCGCCGGGAGGATTGGCACCGGCACATAGTCTGCGTCCGCGATCAGGCGCTGCGGGTTCGCCTCGTAGAGCCGCCTCGCCTGCGCCGGGATGTCGGCGGCCGGGAAACGCAGGTCGAGGTAGGAGGGCAGCCGTCCGTTCCCATCCTCGGCGACCACAGTGCCGTCCCAGTTGTCCTCGAAGCGGTATACAAGGACCCGGTCGAAGCCGGTGATGCGCCGCACCGCCACGGCCGCGGCGGCCGCCAGCGCCTCGGTCAAGGCGGCGCGCCCGAGGCGGGCGAAGGCGTCGCGGACGCCGGGGTAGAGCGCCTCGAGCGTGGTCTGCGCCTCCGGCCCGTCCTCCTCGGCCTCGGCCTCAAGCTCGAGCACGACGTGGCCGTCCGGGGCACGGTGCCCGATCGCCTGGAAGGTCCCCCCCGAGGCCGCGCGGAAGCGCCCGAACTGCATTGGGCCGACTGCGGGCAGGTGCCGGAGGCCATCGCGCAGCGCCTCGGTCGGTGGGCCGGCGAGGACCTGCCCGACCGGCCGGCCGAAGGCGGCGGCGACCTCGGTCGAGAGCACCGCCCCAGCACCGGCGCTGGCGTGGGCGAGGACGAGGTCGTCGCCAGCGAAGGCGAGCAGATGGCCGTGCGGCTGGATGCTGCCGGGGATGTGGATCGGCTCCCGGTCACATCCCACGGTCGGGTCGGCGGCAGGCCATGCGTCGTCCGAGGGCGTCACGGCGGCGAGACCAGCGCGGATGGGGTGCGGAGGCGCGGGGGGCGCGGCGCGGGCGCCTGCGCCGCGAACAGGGTGAAGGTCGCGGCCGCCCAGGGGCCGAGCTCCGCCTCCTCGCCCAGCGCAAGCTCCGCGCCTTCGAGGGCGCGGAGATAGCCCCGCCACATCGCACCGCGGTCCGCGCCATAGGGGTCGAGGAACGACGCGCCGCACGCCCGTGATAGCCCGAGGCGCGCCACCCGGCGGGCGAGCACGGCTCCCCCTAATGTCGCGCCTTCCAGGACGTAGAGGACGGCGAAGACGGCGCCCGCGTGCCAAGGGAGGGGCAACGCGGCGGCCACCGTCGTGGGCGCCGGACGGGCGTCTGGCTCCCTCGCACCGAGAGCGTGCAGGTCGGCGCGGATCAGCCCCGCCTTCCGGCGGCGCGGCCAGTCCGGCAGCCACCGCCCGGCCCCGGCGTCGTCGAGCATGGCCTCGAGCGTAGCGTAGAGCGGCGCGACGGCGCGCAGGTAGAGCACGTGGCCGTCGCGGCTGCCGAAGCAGTCGGCCGCCTCAAGCCGGGCCTCCATGTCACGGTGCAGGGCATCGGTGGCGCGGCGCAGGCACTCACGACGGGGGGCGGTGCCGGTGGTGCTCCGACCCGGATCCGAAGGGCGCAGCGTGTAATCCCGAGGGGCTGGACCGGACCCTCCTCGCGCGCTGCGGACGGCATGGCAGGGCATCAGGTGTCACCGCTTCCGAATTCCCGGACAGCAGGCGGGGGGGCAGCCGGCGGGGCCGAGGTGTCGCTTGCTGCCGCGACGTGCTCGCGCCACAACTGCGCCCTGGCGGCGGCGAGGGTGGCGCGGCGATCGGCAAACTCGGAGTCACCAAACTCCTCCAGCACCCCGGCATCGCGCAGCGCGCTCAGCACCAGCGCCCGTAGAGTCAGGCCGCGGGCCTTGGCGACCGCCCGGACCTTGGAGCGGACCGCGGGCGCGATCATGACACAGAGCTGGACCTCGGCAGCGGCGCCGGCGGGTTCGGGAGCGGTCTCTGGGGATGGGCGGTGGCGAAGGGGCAAGAACACTTCCGCAAGTCAGTCCTCCGGAGGTCTACGCAAAACCCGCCGGCCCTGTCCAGTCGCGTAGATTGAATGCTGTGGCTCGACCAATCGGTGTGGAGTTGTAGCTTCTTTAGATCGGTGGTCCGCGGGGCTGGAAGCAGTGAGCCGAAATCTCGCCAATGCCAGCCATATATCTCTATGAACGGCGAGCTTTGGTGATCTTCCCTGAACGCAGGAACTTACGGCACCGCCGGCGCGCGAACCGCAGCCCCGCCTGGACCAGCTACCTCGCCAGCCAGCCGGTCCTGAACATACTTCTGCAACGGCGCGTTCACAGCCAGCTTCGCTGGCTTCGGCCGACGGGCCGCCCGCTCGGCATGTTACTGCGCCGTCGTGGCCCGGTACTCCAGGGTGCCGCAGCGCGTGGCCGCATTGCGCCGCAGCTCACGCGAGATCGTCGATGGATTCCGACCCAGCCGCCAGGCCGTCTCTCGCCCCCACAGCCCTGGACCCGCAGCAGCGCAATCTCCTCGCGCTCGGCAAACGACAGGTACCGCTCCGTTGGCGGCTTCGGCGATGGCGCAAGTATCTTCGGTGGCATGCCGCCCGCCTCCCGGAACCAGCGGGCACCCACCGCCTGCGACACACGACCTCAAGCGCCGCCGCTTCACTCTCTCGACCCAACGCGATCGCCGCCCAGAACCGACGCCGGTTCTCGCGCTGAGCCACGCCCGGCCGCCCAGGTGACAGCTTCAATACAGGCCGTAGGGCCCGATCCGATCGCCGTCGCCCACTCCTCATCACACCCCCCCTCAGCCATGGCGTTGCGACGACCACTTGAATTCACCCCCGGGAAGCCGGTCTGGCACGTGCTGTCGGACGGCAACCTGATCCTGATCCTGGCCAATGCGGCGCATGTGAAGAACGTGCCGGGCCGCAAGACCGATGTCGCCGACGCGGTCTGGCTGGCCGAGTTGCTGGCCCACGGCCTGGTCCCCGCCAGCTTCGTGCCGGATGCGCCGACCCAGGCGATGCGCGCCCTGCTGCGGACCAGGAAACAACTGGTCCGCGAGCAGGCCAGCCACGTCCAGCGCCTCCAGAAGGTGCTGGAGGATGCCAACCTCAAGCTCGGCTCGGTGCTGAGCAGCGTGGTCGGCGTCACCGGCCGGACCATCCTGGAGGCCTTGATCGCCGGCGAGACCAACCCCGACCGGCTGCTCGCGCTAATCACTTACCGCATAAAGGCCGAGCCCCCGCGGCTGCGGGCGGCGCTGACCGGGCGCCTGACCGACCGGCACCGCTTTCTGCCGCGCCTGCATCTTGGCCAGTATGACGCCCTGGCGAAGGCCCTGACGGAGATCGACGCCGAGGTGGAACGCGACCTCGGCCCTTGTCGTGAGGCGGTCCGGCTGCTTCGCTTCATCCCTGGCGTGAGCGACCTCTCGGCCGAGGTGACCGTCAGCGAGATCGGCACCGACATGCGCCGGTTCCCGACCGCCGCCCATCTGGTCTCCTGGGCCGGCCTCTGTCCGCGCAACGACGAGAGCGCCGGCAAGCGCCGCTCCAACCGCCTGCGCAAGGGCGCGCCGTGGCTGAAGACCACCCTCGTCCAATGCGCCTGGGCCGCGGCCCGCAAGAAGGACAGCTATCTCCGCGCCCAGTTCCAGCGTCTGCGCCAGAAACGCGGACCGAAGAAGGCCGTCTGTGCCGTCGCCGCCTCCATCCTCACCGCCACCTGGCACATGCTGCGCGACGGCATCTTCTGGCGCGACCTCGGCCCGGACCACTTCCACAGGCGCTCCCCGGAGCAGCAGGCCAGACACCTCGCCCAGCAGATCGCCAGGCTCGGCTTCACCTGCTCCTTTCAGCCAGCCGACCAGCCGGTTTTTGTTCAGAGGGGAGCCGGCGGCGCCGCAATCACCGCAAACTGCTGAAATTCCGGCATGTCCGTGCTGTCCCAAACCGCTCGAACTGCTGCGGCTCCGGGGTTAGTGCGAGAACCGCCGGGTGCAACTCAAAGCGGCTGTTCGGTAAGGGCAGCCGTCCGGGATCGGGCCCTGCGGCGCGTCGCCGTCGAAGCCCGCCCGCGCTGCATCAGACCGGTGCGAACAGTTCCTCGACGTCCGCCTCGGTGAGCTGCAGCGGGCTGCCGTGCCCGGCGTCCAACACCGCGGCGACCAGGGCGCGCTTGCGGTCCTTCAGCACCTGCATCTTCTCCTCAATGGTGCCGAGCGCGACCAGGCGGTGCACGAAGACGTGCCGGTCCTGGCCGATGCGGTGCGCGCGGTCGGTCGCCTGGTCCTCCACCGCCGGGTTCCACCAGGGATCGTAATGGATCACCGTGTCGGCGGCAGTGAGGTTCAGCCCGACCCCACCGGCCTTCAGGCTGATCAGGAACACTGGCACCTCGCCGGCCTGGAAGCGGCGCACCGGCGTGCTGCGGTCCACGGTGTCGCCGGTCAGCAGCACGTAGGGCGTGCCGGCCTGCTTCAGCCGCGCCTCGATCAGCGCCAGCATTGAGGTGAACTGCGAGAACACCAGCACGCGCCGCCCCTCGCCGAGCAGCACCTCGAGCAGCTCCATGAGCCGGTCTAGCTTCGCGGACCCCGCCTTTTTCGCCGAGGCCATTTTCAGGAGCCGTGGGTCGCAGCAAGCCTGCCGCATCTTCAGGAGCGCGTCGAGGATGATGAGGCCGGACCGCGCCAGCCCGCGCTCGGCGATCGCGGCCTGCACCTTGGTGTGCATGGCGACGCGGATCGCCTCGTAGACGGCGCGCTGCGGCGGCTCCAGCTCGACCGGCTCCAGGATCTCGGTCTTCGGCGGCAGTTCCTGTGCCACCTCCTCCTTGGTCCGGCGCAGCAGGAAGGGGCGCACGCGCCGCGCCAGGATTGCCTGCCGCTCGGTGTCGCCGTGCTTCTCGATGGGCGTGCGGTAGCGGCTGCGGAAGGCCGAGGGGCTGCCGAGGAAGCCGGGCGAGAGGAAGTCGAACAACGACCACAGCTCGCCGAGATGGTTCTGCAGCGGCGTGCCGGACAGGCAGAGCCGCTGCCGTGCCTTGAGGCGCAGCGCCTGACGCGTGGTCTCGGCGTTCGGGTTCTTGATGGTCTGTGCCTCGTCCAGCACCACCACGTGCCAGTCCTGCGCGGTCAGCACCTCATGGTCGCGGCCGAGCAGAGGGTAGGTGGTGATGACCAGATCATGGCGGGGGATGTCGGCGAAGCGCTGCTTGCGCGACGGGCCGTGCAGCGACAGCACGCTGAGCGAGGGCGCGAAGCGCTCCGCCTCGCGCAGCCAGTTCGGCACCAGGCTGGTCGGGCAGACCACCAGCGCCGGCCGGTCGAGCCGCCCCGCCGCCTGCTCCACCGCGAGATGCGCGAGGGTTTGCACCGTCTTGCCGAGGCCCATGTCGTCGGCCAGCACGCCGCCGAGCCCGGCGCCGCGCAGGAACTGCAGCCAGGCGACGCCCTGCGCCTGGTAGGGCCGCAGCGTGCCGGCAAAACTCTCGGGCAGCTGCACCGGCGGGATAGCACCGCCGGCCTCGCGCAGCTGCCGCCCGAGCTGCCGCAGTGCCTCGCCCCCCTGCAGCGCGAGCCCCGACCGTTCCTCCAGCCAGGCGAGGTCGGCGGCCTCGGTGCGCATGAAGCCGAAGCGCCCGCCTGCGCCCTCGCCCTCCGCCCCGGTGCGACCAGCGAACAGCTCGACCAGCGCGGCCAGGATCGGCACCACCTGCCGCGCCGGCAGCGTCAGCAGCCGTCCATCCGGCAGCGGCAGCAGCACCGGCGCGTCGTTCTCGGCCTCCTCTGTCTCGGCCGCGATCAGCTCGGCCGCCTCGCCGCTGGCGATCAGACGGACCAGGGCCGGCACCAGGTCGACCGGCTGGCCCTCGACCATCACCCCGAGATGCAGCTCGAACCAGTCGATGCCCGAGCCTTCCTCGATCCGCCCGGTGATGCCGCCTTCCGGCTCGACAAGGCGGATCGGGAAGTCGGCGGCGACCTCCACCGTCCAGCCCTCAGCGCGCAGGTCTGGGATGTCGTCGAGCAGGATGTCGAGCCAGTCGGCCTCGTCGGGTTCGGTGCCCAGCAGGAAGTCGTCGCTCCGCCGCGCGAAGGCCGCTGCGCCGGCGTAGCCAAGCAACTGCTGCGCGACATCGCGGGCGGGCAGGAAGCCGATCTCCTCCAGCCGCTCCACTGCCTCCTGCTCGCCCGCCGCGTCGCGCTGCACGCGGTAGGGCCGGCCCCCCCGCACCACGATGGGGGCGGGAGTGCGGTCGGAGGCCGCCACCATGACGGGGCCGTAGCCGAAGGCGAGCCGGGCCACCGGCACCTCGCGCGGCAGGTCGGGCAGGAAGGCAAAGCCGCGATGATGCGCGGTCAGGTCGAAGGGCAGCGGCGCCAGCATGAGCCTCAGGTGCGGCTGCACCGGGCCGCGCAGCGTCTCGGGCTTCGGCAGTTCCGCCGGCACGGGCAGGAACGGCGCCTTCGCCCGGCGCGCCAGCTCGGCCGCCACCTTTGGGGCGAGCGCCAGCGGCACCGGCGGTGCGGCCAGGAGGCGCCCGGCGAGGGGTGCCGGAAGCCTGGTTTCCACCGGTCCGGCCAGGCCCGCCGTCGGATCGACGTACCAGGGCTCGGGCAGGCCGACGGCGATCGGGGCCTGGCCAGGTGCTCGGTCCGGATCGTCCGCGGGCGGGTCCAGTTCCAGCGTCGCGCGCTGGGAGCCGTCCTCCTGCACCGCCCAGGCGATGCGGCCGGGGCGTGGCGGGCCCTCCGCCAGGGTGGGACCTTCGAGCGTGCCCCAACGCGCGCGCCCGGTCGCCAGCACGCGGCGCAGCAGGTCCGCCGGCTCCTCGTCGGCCGAGATCAGCCCGGTGGCCGGCCCGCGCCGCGCCACCCGAGCCAGGATGACGCGATCGGCGGTCCGCAGGTGCCGCGGTGGCGCCTCCGGCCGGTAGCCTTGCAGGGGATAGCCGGTGCCGGGCGTGCCGTCCTTGCGCAGCCGCGCCGAGACGCAGGCGAGGCCGAGCGTCGGGGCGCCGCGCGGCGCCTCGACGCGCGTCAGCACGTAGAACATTCGCTGCTGGCCCGGCGGCGCGGCCCGGTCGGCGGCGTCCGCCTCCTCGGGGTCGAGGGTGCCGAGCCAAGCCGCCAAGTCGGCGGGCAGTGCCGGGTCGGCCGGCGGCGGGCCCGGCGGCAGGGCCGGGAGGTCGGGCTGGCCCGGCGGCGATGCCGCGCCCCTCCGCGGCGGCGGTGCCGGCTCGGTCGGGGAAGCAGGCTGTTCCTGCCGCTGCCGCAGCGCCAGCAGCACGGCGACGACATGCTTGCAGTTCTGCCGCGTCCCGCAGGTGCACCGGCCGTAGAAGGCGTTGCCCGGGCTGCGGAGATCAAACAGCTCGATGCTCGGACTATACGACCCGCTGGGGAGGTCCAAGACGACGGCGCTGATCCGGCGACCGTCGTTGGACACCATGATCGAGCGGACGCGGCCCAGCTCCGCCAGACGCCGGCCGGCGTCGAAGCTGGTCCGCCGCAACACCGTCCGCAGGATCGCGGCGTCGTCGGGCAGCAGGCCGGCAGCGACGGTGGGGGAGGGGGCGGGGGCACGACGGGATGACATCGCTATCAATGTGGCAGCCTGCACCGGCCGGAACCAGTCCGAACCGCCGGCAGCCGGGACATGGCGCCGCGAGGCTACGCGCCGCGCGGTCCGCTAGAGCAGATCGCCGGAGGGGCCGAGAGACCTGAAGGTGTAAGCGCTCGGTGTCTAGAGGATCGCGGTAGGGACGCGGGTCTCCCCGCGCCCCCCGCACAGATCCGGACGGGCCCAATTCAGGCATCCGGCTCCTACCTCGGGTGGGTGGCGAAGAACCGCTCCTGCGGCCAGGGGTGGAGGATCCTGGGTTTCGGGAGGTAGTCGTTGGCCAGCTTCGCCATGCGGGTCCACAGGGTATCGTCGGCCTGGCTGCGCCGCCGGAGCGAACGCCGCCAGAGCCAGACGACCTGGGCCCTGAAGTCGCCGAGTGCCGCGTAGTTGGTTGGCACGGCGTGGTAGGCGAAGAAGCCCCGGACCACCTGCGCCAGCCATCTCCCCTGTTCGGGGATGGGCCGGTGCCGTTGCTGTCGCAACCCCTCCTTGATCTCCCCGAGCTTCGCCCGCAGCCGGTCCCGCCGGGACTTCCGTTTCAGCTGGAAAGAGCCGCGGCGACTGACGCTGCAGATGTGGGTGAACCCTAGGAAGTCGAAGGTCTCCGGCTTGCTGAGCCCGCGCCGGGCGCGCCCGGCCGCGGCAAGGCGGCCGAACTCGATCAGACGGGTCTTGTCCGGATGGAGCGACAACGCAAACGCCTCGAACCTCGCGCGCAACGCCTCGAGAAAGCGACGTGCGTCGCCTTCGTGCTGGAAGCCGACCACCAGATCATCGGCATAGCGGACGATGATCATGTCGCCGGTGGTCTCGTGCCGTCGCCAGCGCTCGGCCCGCAGGTCGAAGACGTAGTGCAGGTAGATATTGGCCAGCAGTGGTGAGATCACCGAGCCCTGACCTGTCCCTCTGTCACTGACCGCCACCGTCCCGTCTTCCAGGACGCCCGCCTTGAGCCATTTGCGGATCAAGCGGGTAATGCGCCGATCGCCGACCCGATGCTCGACAAAGCGGACCAGCCATTCCTGACTGACCATATCGAAGAAAGATTGGATGTCGGCGTCCAAGATGAAGTTCACCTTGCAACTGGTGATGCCGACAGCCAGGGCGTCCAGTGCATCGTGCGGTCCACGCCCGGGTCGGAGCCCGTAGCTGAACCCGAGGAAGTCCTCCTCGTAGATGGCATTCAGCACCATGACCGTCGCACCCTGGACGAGCTTGTCTTCCAGGGCGGCAATCGCCAGCGGCCGCTGCCGTCCGTCCGCCTTCGGGATGTAGACCCGGCGGGATGGCTGGGGCCGGTAGGCCCCACGGTGGATGCGACCGTGCAGCTCCGCGAGCCTGGGCCCGAGATCCGCTTCGTACTCCTGCCACGTCACCCCATCCACAGGGCTGTTCAACGCTGTTCGGTGGCAAGGGTGAGTCCTCGGCGCCACAGGTCGGGGGAGAACGGCGCCGGCAGGCTGATGGCAGGCTTCCCGGGTCGGCAAACCTCTGACTCATGGGACGGCAACCGAGGTGGAGGTTGCCGTGATCGCGTTTGCGCCGCTGCTGGGCTTGCTGGAGGAGGTGCCTGATCACCGCCGGGCCGAGGGTAAGGTCTACCAGCTGGCGCACGTCTTGCTGTTCTCCATCCTGGCTATCGTCAGCGGCGGCAACTCGTATCGCAGCATCGCCACCTTCATCGAGATGCATCGTCACCGGCTGAACGAGGTGTTCGGGCTGACCTGGCGGCGAGCGCCGGCGCACACCGCAGTCCGCTACATCTTGCAAGGCTTGGACAGCGACGCGGTGGAGGCAGCCTTCCGTCGTCACGCCAATCTGTTGCAGGCGGCCTACGCCAAGCCGGGTGGGGGTAGTCTGGCGATCGACGGCAAGACCCTGCGCGGCAGCTTCGACGGGTTCCGCGATCGCGCCGCCGCGCACCTGCTCGGCGTGTTCGCCACCGACACCGCGCTGGTGCTGGCGCACAGCGAGGTCGACGAGAAGTCCAACGAGATCCCGGCCGCCCAGGCGCTGCTTGCCGAACTCGGCCTGGCTGGCCGGCTGGTCACGCTCGATGCCCTGCACTGCCAGCGGAAACCTTCGACCTCGCCACCAAGGCCGGAGCCGACCTGATCATACAGCTCAAGGACAACCAGCCCACCCTGCATCAGCAGGCCAAGGACCTCTGCGCCAGCACCTCACCGCTCTCTACAACCAGCAGCCGTAATCGGGGACGCAACCGACAAGAGGACCGCAGCGTCACCATCTTTGATGCCGCGCAAGCCTTCGCTGACACCGAGTGGTCGTCGCTCCTCGGTGCCGTGATCCGCGTCGAGCGCGATGTCCTCACCCGCAGCGCCAAAACCGGTCTCTGGCAGCGCTCCACCGGGACCGCCTTCTACCTCGCCACCACCGCGATCCCCGCCGTTCGCGCCGCCTCCGCCATCCGGGGCCACTGGATGATTGAGAACACCTCGCACTACACCCGCGATGTTACCATGGACGAGGATCGCTCTCGCATCCGCTGCAATCCGGGTCTCTTCGCCCGCCTCCGCAGCTTCGCCTTCAACATCCTCAAGACCAACCGCCGAAGCTCACTCCCCCAGGACCGCTTCCGCGCTGCGATTGGCGGCGTCGATTATCTCCTCAGCCTTCTCCGCATCCCCGAGCGTTGAACAGCCCTGACCCCATCCACCCCCGGCGCCGCCCGGCGCTTGAGTGCGTAGAACGCCACCTCGAGGGTCTCGGGGCTGATGTGGTGCAGGAGTGCGGTGAACCTTTCCTTCCTCCTCTGCCTTGCGGCCTGTCGCACGCGGTCCAGCGCCTGGGACACGCCTGCCCGGGTCTGTGGCCGGAGGGTGCTTTGCTGGCCCGCGTTCCCCTCGGTCCCCGCCCTTCGCTCCACCACCTCCGCGGCCAGTCGCCCGGCTTTGTTCGGCAGCTTCGTCGCTACTATGGCGAGGTCTGACTTCTCACCTCCGTGCATCACCGGCTACGGCTCCTCGCCCTCCCGGTGCGGACCAAGAACGGCAAGCCGTCCTGGCCAGAGGGGAGATCTCCCGGTTCCCGCGCAAGGAGCGTCTGCACATGCCAGGGTCTTCGACCGCGCCCGGCCATATCAGCCCGTTGAGAAAGTCGTCGGTCAGCTGAAGTGGTCCGGCTCAATGCTGACGGCGATGGCGGCGGTCTGATCGCCAACGACGACGATCAGGATGACGACCAGGCCAGCATCCGACGTGGCGATAGCAGCAAGCGAGGCCGAAACCCTGGCCTGGAACCCCCGAGGTGTTCCTGACCCGGTCAGCAGCCGCATGATCAGGCCCAGGTTGTAGCCAGCCACGTGGATCAGATAACGCTTGTGCAGGTTCTCTCGTCCGCGCAGCCAGGCTCGGCGCATGCCACCACGGTCGAGAATGAGTGCGAAGCCCCGCTCAACCACCTCGGCGCGCAGCTTGAACGCAGCGTGGGCCACGCCGGACAGCAGACGCGTGCGGTTGTTGACGACGGCGCGGCGGGCAGCGTCGTCGCCGTGCCAGCGCGAGAAGCCGTCGCGCTTCGGCTCGGCAATCCGGGTCTTCCACGGTCCGTCGTCGAGCGTCTTCAGCACCTCGCGCGAGTGATACCCCTTGTCCGCCACCATCTCGGCAGGTGCCTCGGTGCTCGGCGCCGCCTCGACCGCGGCCAGGTGCCGGGCGGCACTCGCCAGGGTGTCGGGCAGGGTCGCGGTGTCGCCCCGGTCGGCACTGTGCATCTCGGCCGCGATCACCGCGCCGGTGTCGAGGTCCATCGCGTGCTCGGGCTTGTAGGCCAGGTGCGTCCGGCCGTCCTTCAGCTTAGCAATCCGCGCCTCCGGGTCAGTCGGGCTCTCCCATTCCGCGTTGGACAGCGTCTTGCCTTTGCGCTTGCGGTCCAGCCGGATCAGGTCCTCGGCCGTCGGCGTCTCGATACCGCTCTCCTTGGCCATGCGGACCAGCATCTCGCGGTAGCCCTCGCCACTGTCGCGCCGCACGATCGCCCGCAGGGCGGCTTTGGCCTCCACGGTCGAGGCATCGACCCCGATCCGCTCACCCCGGACCAGACCCCGCTCGGCCAGGCGCCGCAGCACCCAGGTGAACACCGCATCATGCACCTCGAGCGGCAGGCGGGCGCGGGTACGGCTCAGCCAGGAGTGGTCGGGCACGGCTTCGCGCTCGCCGA
>JAESGY010000403.1_pt1 | contig 19876 bp, 20 predicted proteins | sample 9269841 | NCBI WGS metagenome assembly JAESGY01 (sample SAMN17022865, study PRJNA683097) | algae metagenome | isolation source: Spirirestis rafaelensis WJT71-NPBG6 and co-occurring heterotrophs from... | place: USA: Pinto Wells, Joshua Tree National Park, Colorado Desert, CA | collected 2006-08-15
GCTGTCGCTGCCCTCCGATGCGGCGCCTTCCGGCACTCGCATGCTGCTGGTGCGCGGCAAGGGCGACAAGCAGCGCCTCGTGCCCCTGCACGAACGGGCGATTGGAGCCATTGCGCAGTGGCAGCAATTGGCCCGTGCCTATTCCGGCGGAGTCCCCTCCCCCTGGCTGTTCCACTCGGTCCGCAACGGAGCCAAGGCTCTGACACGCCAGGCCGCCCTGCTCGAGATCAAGGAAGCTGCCGTGGCCGCAGGGCTGGCTAGCCCGGACCGGGTCTCCCCTCATGTCCTGCGGCATGCCTTTGCCACCCACATGCACTCAGGCGGTACAGACTTGCGCGTGCTATAGGAGCTTCTGGGACATGCCGGCATCGAGACCACCCAGATCTACACCCACCTGGACACCTCCCGCCTCCACCAGATGGTCGGCGACCTCCATCCGCTGAATGAGGAGGAGCGCACCGACCAGTGGTCGTGGTTGGCTTGTCGACACGGGACGACCGGAACGGAAATGTGTCCGGTTCAGCCAGCCGCCGCTTGGCCGGCGACGCGGCCAAGGCCAACGGCTGTCAAAAGACCGTTGCCGGACAGATAGCCCTCCGCCCTGGAGCCTGACACTCCACAGGCTGCGCCTCCGACGGCATACAGATTGGGCAGCAAAGACCCATCCTGGCGGAGCACCTGAGCATTCCGGTCAACAACAAGGCCCCCTTGCGTATGGAACAGCGCGCCGGTGACCTTTACGCCGTGGAACGGTGGCCGCAACGGCGGCGATCCGGCGAAGCTCCGCCCGAAACCGTCGGTCTGGTTCTTGTGCTTGAGCCCGTCGACCTCGTTCACGGTCATCGCCAGCCTGTCGTGGGGGACCCCCATCTGCCGCGCCAATTCATCGATGGTCTCCGCAGCCAGCACTGCCCCGACCGCCTCCGCCTGTCGAAAGTCCTCGAACTGCCGGGCGATGCCGGCAATGCGCGTATCGAAGACCGTCCAGGCCAGCCCCTCAGGCTGCCGCAGCACGACGGCCGCCTGCTCTGAATAGCCATGGCTTTCGTCGGAGAAGCGCTCGCCGCGCAGGTTCACCTGGAAACCACCCTCGGTGATCGTCGCCCAGGTGATAAGGATGCCGTGCGGATGTGCGACCGACCCGTGACCCTGATGGCCCGACAGGTGCCGCGTGGCGGCCCCCAGCGTCTGGCCCCAGAGCAGCGCGTCGCCCTGGTTGCCCTCGTGACCGAAATATAGCGCGGTGCCGAGTTCGGGAATGTGGCGCCGCACGAGATCCTTATTGCCGCCATACCCGTTGCAAGCGAGGATCAGCGCGCCGCACCCGATGCGCTCCTGCGAGCGGTCAGGGCGTTCGATGGCCACGCCAGCGATGCTGCCATCAGACCGCGCGAACAAGGACGTGACATGGGCGTCGCAGAGGATGTCGACCCCGGTCCCCGCGGCCGCCTCGCGCAGCCGGTCGATCAACTCGCCGCCGGACCGGCTCGGCAGCCCGTGCATGCGGCAGACGGAATGGCCTGGATAGCGGAAATCCTCGATGAGCGAGAACGGCAAGCCATGCCGGTCGGCCAACCACTCGACCGCAGGTCCGACAGCCCCCGCTACCGTCTCGACCAGACCTGGATCTGGTTCGTCGTTCGCTTTGGCGAGGATGTCACGCCCGTACAGCGCAGGGCTGTCGGCGATGCCCGCCTGCCGCTGCCAGCGGGTGTCGGCGGCTGGGATCAGCCCGGCTGAGAGCGCGGTCGAGCCGCGGGGCACCGGGTCACGCTCAAGGACAAGCACGTCCCGCCCTGCCTCCCGCGCCGACAGGGCCGCGACGAGACCCGCAGCGCCAGCGCCGATGATGACGACCGCAATCTCTACGTCGAAGGCGACGCCCTCCGCAGAAAGTATACTCATGCGGCTTCGATCTCTCTCATGACCTCGGAGATCGAGGCGATGCGGCATACCGGTCGCAACGCATCGATGGCCGTGGCATGCACGGCGGGCGAGAAGGCTGCGCAGCCGTCCTCCAGGACGGTGGTTTCGAAATCACGCACATGCGCGTCGCGCACGGTCGATGCGACGCCACCATTCGTGACGATGCCGCAGACAAGCAGCCGTTCGATCCCGCATTTGCGCAGCACCCATTCAAGCCGCGTCATATAGAAGGCCGAATAGGCGATCTTCTCCACGCTCAGATCCGCTGGCTGCAGGACGTCGACAAGCTGATGCCCCCATGCGCCGGGCAGGAAGTCACCCTTCCTGAGGAAGGGCCGGAGCTGCTTGAGATGCGGCGAGATCAGCGGCTCGCCACCTTTTGCAGGTACCAGGGTAAACTGTGTCGAGACGACGTAGCCGCCCTTGGCGCGCAGCAGGTCGGTAAGCGGCTTCAACCGCTCCGGTAGAGCGGCAATTTCAGGCGCGCCCTGCCCCGCCCGGCCATAAGCCCCATCCGCATGGAGGAAATCGTTCTGGAGATCGACGACGACAAGCGCCGTGTGCCCCACCGGAATTACAGCCTCGCTCATGCAGCGCGCTCCACGATGACGTTACCAAAATCATCGACCCGCGCCGTCAGATCAGGATCGATGACGGTGGTCGCGTCCGGCTGCTCGAGAATTGCCGGTCCGTGCACGACAGCTCCGACCGGAAGGTCCAGGCGCGCATAGATTGCGGTGTCGTGCCAACCACCGTCAAACCACACCGGACGGCTGCCGAGCCTGGCCTTCTCGACGCTTGCCGAGGCGTCTGGCGCAAGGGCTGCGAGATCGAAATGAGGCCTGCGCCCCACTGCAGCCGTACGCAAATTGACGATCTTAGCCGGCACGCTCGGGAGCAGACGGCTGAACGATGCCTGATAGGCCCGCTCGAAGGCCTCTCGGACGGTCGACGGATTGACCCGGGTCGTCCCGTTCTCAACCGAAACAGGGAGCGGCACACTCACCGTGTGAGTCTGGCCTACATAATGCATGTCGAGCTCGAACAGGATGTCAATCCGCTCGACGGAGAGACCCGCCTCCTCGACGACTGCACGAGACGCTTCCGCCTCCTTGACCATCCGGTGATCGAGGGCCTCGGCGTCCAGATTGTCGAGGAGCAGATTGATTGTCTGCACTTGGTCGTGGCGGATGTCGGCGATAACGCAACCGAGCGCGGAGGTCACGCCCGGATAGCGCGGCACGAGCGCGGCCTTCAATCCCACGTCCTTGATCAGCGCTCCGACATGCAAGGCTCCGCCGCCCCCGAATGGCACCGCCGCGAACCGGCCCGGATCGTGCCCACGCTCGATCGACACGAGACGGATGGCACCGGCCATTTTGCCGTTCGCAACCCGCACGATCGCCTCGGCCGCTTGCATGGGATCAAGCCCCAGAGGCTCCGCCACATGCTTTGCGATGGCAGCCTTGGCCGCGTCGACATCAAGGCGCGCAAGCTTGCCGCCGATGGGGCGCTCCGCGTTGATGCGTCCCAGCACCACATTGGCGTCGGTGAGCGTCGGACGGGTGTTGCCCTGCCCATACGCCACTGGACCCGGGCGCGAGCCGGCGCTCTCAGGCCCGACCTGAAGCAGCCCGCCCGCGTCGACGTTAGCAATCGAGCCGCCGCCTGCACCGATGGTACTGATCTCGATCATCGGCGTGCGGATGACGAGACCAAAATCGATGGTCGTCTGGGCTGCGAGGGCGGTCTCGCCGTCGACCACGATCGACACATCGAACGAGGTTCCACCGAGATCGCCCGTGATCACATCCGGGAAGCCCGCCGCCTCAGCGATGGCCGCCGCGGCGATCACGCCGGCAGCGGGGCCGGACAGGGCCGTGCGCACCGGCAGCCGCCGGGCGGTTGCGGTCGACATGACGCCGCCATTCGACTGCACGATGTGGAAGCGTCCGGCAAATTTCTCCTGCGCGAGCGCATGATCGAGCTTGCCGAGATAGCTGCCGACTACGGGTTGAAGGTAGGCGTTGAGTGCCGTCGTCGAGGTGCGCTCGAACTCACGGATCTCAGGCAAGATCCGGGCTGAACACTCAACATTTTCGTTCGGCCAAACCTCCCGTGCTGTGGCCAGCGCCTTGAACTCGTTCGCAGGATTGGCATAGGCGTTGATGAACACGATGGCGAGAGCCTCCGCGCCGCGCGAAAGCAGCGTCCTGGCAACCTCCCTGACCTCTTCCGGATCGATCTCCTCACGGATGGCTCCGTCCGCCATGGTGCGCTCGCCGACTTCGAGGCGCAGGTCCCGGTCAACCACAGGCACGAAGTCGCCCCACAATCCCCAGGTATGGCGCCGATCGCGGCGACGCATCTCGAGCACGTCCCGGAACCCGCGCGTCGTGATGAGGCCAATGCGCGCGCCCTTGCGCTCAAGAAGCGCGTTGGTGCCTACGGTCGTGCCATGCACGATGGAGCCGAGCTGCGCGAGGGGCCCGAACGTCTTCAGCCCCTCGAGGAAACCAATTGCCTCGTCTCCCCGATTGGACGGCACCTTCGCCGTACGGAATCGTGCTGCATCCTCGTCGTAGTAGAATAGGTCCGTGAAGGTCCCGCCCACGTCTACCCCGACAATCTTCCCTACGATAGCGTTCATGCGGCCGCTCCCTTTCTCAGAGCGACGGTCGCGCTCTCGTCCACCTCACCATCGTCCTTGACGACGACACCGTAGTCGCGGGACGCTGTCTGGGCGCTGACATAGCCCAGCCGCACGTCGCGGGCGACGCGTTGCGGGTCGCGCCGGAGAGGATTGCCCCACCCGCCTCCGCCGGGCGATTCCAGACGGACGTGCTGACCGGCACGGATCTTTACATTCGCGACCTTGGACGCCATCGGTGGCGAGCGCTCACCCTGATCTGTCTGCCAGAAGAACTGGTTTAGGGACGCGGGCAGGCCACCTGACACTCCGAACGGCGCGAACCTGCCGCGCTCGCCCAGGAGGAAAACGTCCGCATCGGTCAGTGACTCAATCTCATAGATCGCGCCGACACCGCCGCGATGGGTTCCCGCTCCGGCGGAGTCCGGACGCAGAGCCCATTGGGTGAACATGACCGGATAGGCCGCTTCCAGAATCTCGGCTGGCGGGATCGTGGCAGTCGAGATCGGGTTGTTGGCGTGGTTCAGCCCGTCGCTCTCTGGATTGCCGCCGAGGCCGCCGCCGAAGAACGAGAACATCACCCAGCGTGAACCGTCCTGGCGATAACCCGCCAGAGACAAGGCATTGATTGTGCCGAACGGGCCAGCTGTGGCACGGCTCGGATCTGCCTTCGCCAACGCGCCGAAAACGATGCCAATGACGCGCAGGATCGTCTCCGTGTATCCTCCAACGGGTTTCGGTGGCCTGACGCCAAGGAGGGTCGTGCTCGGAATCATGAAGGTGATTGGCCGCAGGCATCCAGCGTTGGCCGGCACGTCGGTGAAGACGTGCTTAAGGGCAACATAGCAGCAGGCGACCGCCGTCGAGTAGGCGATGTTGAGTGGTCCTGCACAAGGCGCAGACGAGCGCGAGAAGTCCAGCGCCATGGAATCGCCCGCGATGGTCAGGTCCAGCGCGATCGTGAGCCGCTCGTCAGTGATACCATCGTTGTCGAGATAATCCTCGAAAGAGTAGGTACCGTTCGGAAGGGCGCTAATGGCCGCGCGCATCATCGCCTCCGCTCGATCCGAAAAGGCGTCGAAAGCGATCGCGACGATCTTGTCGCCATACTCGTTGAGAAGCTCAGTCAGGCGCCGCTCCCCGAGATCCAACGCGTTAAGCTGGCCGTTGAGGTCGCCGTAGTTCGATACCGGCACCCGGGTGTTGGCCGAAAGGATCGCCACGATGTCCTCGTTCATCACCCCGGCTCGAATGAGCTTCACGGGCGGAAAGCGCACGCCTTCCTGGAAGCTCTCGGTCGCCTGCGCATTGAAGCCGCCAGGCACGTTGCCGCCGATGTCGAGCCAATGGCCGACCGAGGCGAGCCAACAGTAGAGCTTCCCGTCTCGGAAGATTGGGCGCACGAGACGGAAGTCGTTCAGGTGCGTGCCGCCGTCATAGGGGTCATTGAACAGGAAGGTGTCGCCAGGTTCCAGGCCTCCTTCCCGTTCGACCTTGTCGATCACGGCCTTCACGGCGAATGCCATGGCGCCGACGAAAATCGGCAGTCCGTTGGTGCCCTGCACAAGGGTGGCACCGGTGACCGGGTGATAAAGCCCGTGGCAGGCGTCGCGGGCTTCCGCGATGATCGGGTTGAAGGCGGAGCGGTAGAGGGTCGCGTCCATCTCGTCCGCGATCTGCTCGAGGCGCCCTTTCAGAACGGCCAGAGTGACGGGATCGATGGCACTCATTGGGCAGCCTCCTGGTCAAAGGACTCATAGTGCTCGCCGAGCGCCAGCATCTCCGGGGTGCCGATGAGCTGATTCAGCGCCGTGAAATCAAACATGCGATCGCGGAAGGGCTCGTTGGTGCCGTGGGCGCGAAGTGACCTGTAATAGTCTTGGGCCGTGCGCGCGAGCGCGCGCACGATACCGCCCGGGAAGATCACAAGTCTGAAGCCGAGGTCTCCGAGATCTTGCGCGGAGGACAGAGGCGTCTCCCCGCCTTCGACCATGTTGGCGAGGAGCGGACGCACTGCACCGAGTGAGGATGTGACCGCCGCGAGTTGTTCGCGGGTCTTGGGCGCCTCCACGAAAAGCACGTCAGCCCCGGCTTCGGCATAGAGCCGCGCCCGCTCGATGGCGGGCTCGAAGCCTTCGACAGCGACCGCATCGGTGCGGGCGACGATGACGGTCTCCTCCGAGACCCGTGCATCCACAGCGGCCTTGATCTTTCCGGCCATCTCGGCAGCCGGGATGATCGACTTGTCCTGAAGGTGGCCGCAACGCTTGGGATAGCTCTGGTCCTCGAGCTGGATGGCGGTGGCGCCGGCGCGTTCGAAGATCCGGACCGTGCGCTGGACGTTGAGAGCATTTCCGTAGCCGTTGTCGGCATCCACCACGAGCGGTGTCGGCACCCGGTCGCGCACCAGCGCGATGGTGTCGGCCACTTCGCTCATGGAGACGAGGCCGATATCAGGCCGTCCCAGCCGCGTATAAGCAATCGCCGCGCCCGATAGATACAGGGCCTCAAATCCCGCCTCTGCGGCAAGCGATGCGGTCATCGGGTCGTATACGCCAGGCGCAACGACGACCTGGTTCTGCAGCAGTCGTTCTCTGAGATTCATCATGACCACCCGTGTTGGGGGGAGCGGGCAAGGAGGCCCGTCAGACCGCGGATATCGGGAGCGCCTTCAATGGCATCGACTTCCGCAATGATATGCTCCACATGCGAGCTGCCCCAGACAGGCTCGGCCAGCTCTCGGAACTTAGCACGCACGTCATCGGGCGAATACGGGTCCTCCGTGTCGCCCTTATTGGTGAGCACCTCGGCCGACAATTGCCGGCCGTCGCTGAAGCGCACCCGAACCCTGGCAGGACGCAGGCCTGGCAGCATCGCTGTCAGGGTTGCATCCTCGCGCACGGTGACGCGACGCCCGAGATCGCGGGCGGTGGCATTCGCCTGCGCCTCTTCGCGGAAGGCCGGCACACTGGCGGCACCATTGACGATGAAGGTAGCAAGCGCGAACGGCAGCGAGAATTTGGCGGCGAGCATGTTCTTGGGCTCAGCCGAGTCGAGCTGCGCCGCCCACACGTAGGTGTCGACCTCGATCGCCTCGACTGCCATCGGATCGATCGAGCCGCCCACCTGACGGACAATCTCGTCAAGGGCGTCGAGGGCTCCGTGGGTGTAGCGGCAGGCAGCATGACGCTTGAAGTAATTGCGAGCGATCTCCCAGCGTTCGCCGAGATCCAACACCATCTCGTCCGGCCGAAAGTTTTCGGCGATCACGGTGCCATAGACGGTGCCGACACCATCAGTCTCGCCAACGAACCCGGCGGTCTGCAGCTCCCATGCCATGAGGCCGAGCTGGTTCGAGAAGCCCGCATAGGTATTGCGGACGGTGCCGCCCTCCAGCATCGTGCGCCGGCTCGTCGAGAGGCCAAAACTGGAGGCCAGATTGATGGTTTCGATGACCTGATCCGAGGTAGCACCTTCAAGCTTTGCAGCCGTCAGAGCAGCCCCGATGGTGCCCCAGGTGCCGTGCGGGTGCATCGTCACCCGCAGTTTAGACGCGATGCCAACACGGGACCCGATTTCGTAGCCGAGGGCAATAGCAAGAATAAGGTCCGGGCCCGAAACGGCGAGGCGTTCGCCTGCTGCCAAAGCTGCCGGAATAACGTGGATGCCGGGATGGCCGCGCGCATACTGATTGCCCTCGTCGAGCTCCAGCATCGTGCCCGCGGTGCCGTTGAGCAGGCTTGCAAGCAGCACACTCATTCGGCGGCCTGTCCCGATCACAGGAACCTGACCATCACCTCCCTCGCGGCGCCCAAATTGCGCGACGAAGTTGCGCATTTCAGGTTCTTGCATTCCAGCCGCAATGGCACCAATGCAGTCGAGGAGCACGAGTTTCGTGCGCTCGACCACAGCTGCTGGCAGATCAGCGAACCGAGCGTCGGCCGCGAACCTGCCCCATTGCTGGAGCCATTGAGGTTGTCCGGCCTGCAACAGGACGGATGCGGGAATGACGTTCTGCGTGACAATCGTCATTAGGTTTCCTCCGTCACATGCCCAGATAGGCGCGCTTAAGTTCAGGGTCATTTCGGACCTGTTCGGCAGATCCCGACAGGGCAAAGACTCCGTTCTCCAGGATGTACGCACGCGAGGCGCACTCAAGCGATTGAACCACGTTCTGCTCCACAAGCAGGATCGGCAGCCCCTCACCGTTGAGCCTGCGGATCAGGGCGAACATCTCTTCGACGAGCAGCGGCGACAGGCCGAGGGATGGTTCATCAAGGATCAGGAGGCGCGGTTCCGCCATCATCCCGCGTCCGATTGCCAGCATCTGCTGCTCGCCGCCCGATAAGGTGCCTGCGGCTTGGCCGCTGCGCTCTCGCAGGCGCGGGAAGGTATTGAAGACCCGCTCCAGGTTGACAGATCGCCGGTCACGCCCTCTCCGATAGCTGCCGAGCTCAAGATTCTCCCGTACCGACATGTTCGGAAAGATCTTGCGGCCCTCCGGCACATGGATGAGGCCCGCCTTCACAATGTCCGCTGAGGAGGTTCCGGTGAGCGTTTTCCCGTCGAAGAGGATCTCGCCGTCGTTCGCGCGCAGGACGCCGGAGAGAACCTTGTTCAACGTGGTCTTGCCGACGCCGTTGGAGCCGAGCACTGCAACGATCTCACCCGCTCCGACCGAAAGGTCGAGCCCCCGCAGGACTTCCGTGCCGCCATAGCCTGCTCTCAGCGACCTGACCTCAAGCATGGACCTTCTCCCGCTTCAGGCGTTCGGCCGCGCCGGCACCAAGATAGGCTTCTATAACTGTCGCATCGTCGCAGACCCCGGCAGGCGTGCCCTCGGCAATGATCCGACCTTGCGCCAGCACATAGACCTGCTCACAGAGGTTCATGACCGCCTGCATCACGTGCTCGATCATCAGGATCGTAACACCCTCATCCCGGATCGCGCGGACCACCGGGATGATGTCGCGGATCTCGGAGGGATTGAGGCCGGCCAGCACTTCGTCGAGCAGCAGCAGCTTCGGCTCCGTCGCGAGAGCGCGGGCGAGCTCAAGCCGCTTGCGTCCAGCCACCGTTAGGCTCGAAGCCGATTTATCGAGTTCCGGACCGAGCCCAACGCGGCGGCCAACCTCTTCGGCACGAGCCATGGCGTCGCTACGCTTTGCGTGACGCAGATGGGCGCCTACAGCGATGTTCTCGACGACGGAGAGGCCGGCGAAGGGCTGCACGATCTGGAATGTGCGGGCGATGCCACGCCGCGCGCGGATGTGCGGTTCGTCGCGGCTGATATCTTGGCTCTCGAACAACACACGCCCCTCGGTGGGTCTCTCGAAGCCTGAGATCAGCGTGAAAAGGGTCGTCTTGCCGGCGCCGTTGGGGCCGATAAGACCGGTGATGGAGCCAGCCGCCACCTTGAGAGACGCCTGGTTCACGGCGACGAGGCCGCCGAAGCGCTTGGTCGCGTTTTGCACCTCAAGCATGGCGAGCCGCTCCCGACGTCTGAACCGGCCGACGCAGGCGGCGCAGGAGACCGAGGATGCCATCTGGCGCAAAGGCAACTGCCACAACCAAAAGACCGCCGAACACCATGAGATCGATACCCGGAACACTGCCTGCCGCAAGTTTGGTGATCTCGCCCAAGCCGTGCAGGGCCACGGCGCCGACGAGCGGTCCGAAGACAGTCCCGAGTCCTCCAACGATCGGCGCGAGGATCGCCTCGATCGAAATCCAGGTGCCGTAGGCGATGTTGGCATCCACGTAGAGGAAGTACTGGGCATAAAGGCAGCCCGCAGCCGCCGTTACCGCGCCGGAGAGCGTGATGGCCCCGAGCTTCACCCGCAGTGTGTCGACGCCGAGAGCCTTGGCGGCCGCCTCGTTCTCCCGCACGGCTACGAGTTGAGCGCCAAAGCGCGACCGTTCGATCCAGCGGGTAAGGACGAGGGCGGCACCGACGAGCGCTAGCGCAATCCAGAAGAAGGCGCCGCGGCTTTCGAACTGGAAATTCTCCGGCCGCACCTCGAGCTTGATCAGGACGCCCGCCGCGCCGCCGGTGAAGGCCGCCGCGTTGGCGAGGATTCGCAGCACCTCTGCAAAGGCGAGCGTCACAAGCGCAAAGTAGGATCCGCGCAGACCGGACCGGAAGCTCAAATAGCCAATCATCCAACCGACTGCTGCGCCGGCCACAGCGCCGATCGCAAAGGCAACCCAGGGATTGAACCCGAGGCGGACCTGAAGCAGCGCGGCCACGTAGGCGCCCGTTCCGAAAAAGGCCGCATGTCCGAAAGAGAACTGGCCACCGAAGCCGCCGAGAATGTTCCACCCTTGGGCCGCAAGCGCGATGATGAGGGTGAAGACGAGAAAGTTGAGGACCGTATTCGCCGTGACGAAGACCGGCACGAAGGCCAGGAGCGCGATCAGGACGAGAATCGGAACGATGTCGCGGAATGTCATGCCTTCGCTCCGAATAGTCCCGTCGGCCGCACGAGCAGCACCAGGATGAAGATGAGGAAGATGCCGATCTGACCCAGTGAATCGCCGAGGAAGAGACCGCAAAGGCTCTCGACAACGCCAATGAACAATCCGCCGAGGAGTGCGCCAGGGATCGACCCCATGCCCCCGAGCACCACGATCGTGAAGGCAACAAGCACGAAGGCTTGGCCGATGCGTGGATTGACGTAGAAGGTCGGCATGAGCAGGCACGCCGCCACAGCCAGGCAGGCGCAGCCGAGGCCGAAAGTGACCGCGTAGACGTGAGCAACGTCGATGCCGACGAGGCTGGCGCCGAGCTTCTCCTTGGCAACGGCACGGATGGCCTTACCAGTATCAGTGCGCGAGAGAAGAAGCCACAGAAGTACCGTGACCAGCACCGCGGCTCCGAACCCGATCAGGCGCGGCTTAGAGAGGAGAAGCGGACCGAGCTCCACAACCTGGAATCCATAGTCGGTATTGAGCGTGCGGGTGTCTGAGCGGAACCCCGCGAGCAGGGCGTTCTCAATGGCGATCGAAAGACCCAGGGTCACAAGCAGGATGTTGCTGTCGCTGCCATGACTTGCCGGGCCGATCACGAAGCGCTGCACGGCGTAACCCAGCCCGAAGAAGAGCGGCGTCAGCGGCAGGATGGCGAAATAAGGATCAAGGCCGAAGGCTACGTACACAGCCCATACGGCGAACATTGCTGCGGTGAGCAGCGCGCCGTGCGCGAAATTTATGATGTGAAGGACGCCGTAAACCAGGGTGAGGCCGAGTGCGATAAGCGCATAGACCGCTCCCGTCATCAGACCATTCACGACGGCTTCCGCTATGATGGCGGGTGAATACATCGTACAAAAGTCTCCTCAGAGATCCTGGGGAGCGAATTGCACCCCAGGACCATTGCCTAGGGTCAGCCGGTCACCGGGAAACGCGGCTTCGCGTCGGCGAAGGAGTCGGGGAAGATCACCTTGATTTCGCTGCCCTGCACCTGCGTATTGACCGGCGCAGCGCCCATGTTCTGCCCGTTGACGAACTTCGTCTCGCTGTAGGGCATGATGTGGTCCTTGAAAGTCGAGGTGTTCAGTGCCTCGGTGATCTTCGCGCGGTCGGCCGAACCGGCACGGTCGATGGCGTCGGCAAGGAGTTTCACGCAGGAATAGTTCAGCGGCACGTTGTAGGCGAAAACCTTGCCCTGAGCTTCGACCTGCTTCTTGAGCTCCAGGGCCTTGGGGTTGCGCGGATCGTACCAGTGATTGCAATCCATGATGCCGTTGGCTGCCTCTGTGAACTCCTTCACGAAGCGGTAGTTCGAGGCCGCACCGTTAAGGACGGCATAGACGCCCTTCGGCCGGATGCGCTGCTGTTGCATGGTGCGCGCGAGCAGCACGAACTCGCCATAATAGCTTGATGGGATCACGAGATCCGGATTGAGGGAGCGGATACGCAGGGCAACGTTCGACATGTCGCGCGCGGGCGTCGGATGCGCGATGGTCTCAAGGATCTCGAAGCCGCGCTTCGGCAGCTCCGTCTGCATGAGCTTGGCAAGACCAGATCCGAACAGGCCATCCTCGTGCACGAGGACCACGGTCTTTGCCGGCTTGCCAGCGCCGTCGTTCAGCTTGACGAGGTTATCGAGCGCAAATCCGGTCACGATGCCGAATCCGGGTGCGAAACGGAACGTGTTCTTGAGACCCCGCTGCACGATCGGGTCGCTGACGCCGACATCGACGATGTAGGGCAGGTCGTAGCGGGCGGCTGCCTGAGTGGCCGCCAGACAGATCGGACTCGCAAAGCCGCCGACGATGGCTGCGACGCCATCGGCCTGCATCTTCTCGACCTCTTGGGTGCCTGCCTCCGGGTTCGAACGTGCATCGCCGAATACCATCTCAAGCTTGGCACCGCTGAGCCCTTTCAGGCCGCCGGAGTCGTTGATCTCCTTGATGGCCATTTCGGCGCCCATGCGGCCAAGCTCGCCGTCTTGCGCCAGCGCACCGGTGACGGGCTGCAGGATACCGATCTTCACGGATTGCGACTGGGCGCGCAGATAGGCCGGCATGGCGAGTACGGCCGCGGAAGCGGCACCTGCCCCCAGGATGGAACGGCGGGTTGGACGCATGATGTTCTTCATGTCGATGTTCTCCTCTGGTTGGACACCCGCATGGGGCGGGGCTTTGGCTTGAGGCTCTCCGGCCCCTTGATCTTGTGTTTGGAACTCTCCGGTCGTGCGATGACTGGCTTCGCCACGGGGTTCCACCGGCGGGCACCGGCGGCGCCGGTCCGCACGAGATCCATGTGAAAGGAATAGCGATCCGGCCGGTAGAGAGCGTGGAGATGCTCGACGCCCTGACCCGATGGATCCCAGACGACGCGTGTGAGCGACAGGAGGGGCGAGCCGATCTCCAGCTCCAGAGCCTCCGCTACGTCAGGTCCGGCCAAGGTCGCACTGATGCTCTGGCTCGCCTCATCGACCACGATTCCAGACCGCTCAAGGAGCCCGAGAAGCGGCATTGACGCGAGGTCGGCCTCCGAATAGGTGACGCCGATGCGTTCTGGCACGTGTGTCACAAGATAGGAAAAGGGCGCGCCGTCAATGAGGCGGACACGGATCGAGCGTTGTGTCCGTTCACCTGGTTTGAGACCGAGTGATACGGCGACGCTCTCGGGCGGACTCACATAGGCAAAGGACAAAAGGCGCACGCCGGTTCGGCGGCCCATCTCGACCAGATGGGACAGGACGTTCGACAGATCCGCCACGATCGGCTGGACCGAGTTGCCTTCTCGCACAAACGTCCCCGAACCGGGGCGGCGGTCGATGAGGCCATCGCTCGCAAGCGTATCGAGCGCACGCCGCACCGTGACACGGGAAATTCCGTACTCGGCCGCAATTGACAGCTCGCCTGGCAGCCGTGAGCCGGGCTCCAACTCTCCGTTCAGGATGCGCTCGCGCAGGAGAAGATAGATGCGCCGCGCTTTTAGGGGTTCAACTGCGTCCGCCAAGGTTGCCCGCTCCAGACTGCAACAGCGTTGACTGATGCAAAAGACAGTTACCTGTCTACATTATAAGACATTTAGCTTGCGTCAAGCCGCCCCTTTGGAAATACTCAGATTGGCTTCAACATGAGCCATGAGAGCACATTCGGGAGAGCGAGATGGCGCAGAGCCCCTCCGGTCCGCGGACCCTGTTTGACAAGCTTTGGGACAGTCATGCGATCGTGACACGTGAAGATGGACAGACGCTGCTGTGGGTCGATCGGCACCTCGTGCACGAGGGCTCGTTCCATGCCTTCAACAAGCTGAAGGAGCGCAACGCCAAAGTTTCCCGCCCGGATCTCACCTTCGGCATTGCCGACCACTATGTGCCGACACGAAGATCCGGACGCAGCATCGATCCGGCGATCCAGAACATGCTGGACCAGCTTGAGCGCAACACATCCGAGAACGGAGTGATACTGTTCGGCCTCAACGATCCGCGCCAGGGGATCGTCCACGTGGTCGGACCGGAACAGGGCCTAACGCTCCCGGGCCTCCTCATGGTGTGTGGAGACAGCCACACCTCCACGCATGGCGCCTTCGGCGCATGGGGTTTTGGCATCGGCGCATCCGAAGTCGCGCACGTGCTGATGACGCAGACGCTCTGGCAGCGCAAGCCCAAGCGAATGCGCATTTCTGTCGATGGTACTTTGGCTCCGGGGATCGGCGCCAAGGACATCGCGCTCTCGATCATTGCACGTATTGGTGCCGACGGGGCGCAGGGGCATGCGGTGGAGTATGCGGGCTCCGCCATCCGCGCCCTCTCAATGGAGGGGCGGCTCACCCTCTGCAATCTATCGATTGAAGCGGGCGCGCGTTGTGGCATGGTGGCTCCCGACGAGACGACGATCAATTATCTCCGCAGCCGGCCGTTCGCGCCCAAGGAGGAGGATTTCGAGCGTGCGGCCGAGGATTGGCTGCGGCTGCTGTCCGACGAGGATGCACAGTTCGACCGGGAAATCGGGCTTGATGCTTCCGAGATTGCGCCCGTCGTTACCTGGGGCGTCAGCCCCGAGGACGCGCTGCCGATCACGACAGCGGTGCCGGATCCTGAGTCGATCCAAGATTCGGGCAGGGCTGCACAGATCCGGGACGCACTTGCCTACATGGATCTCAAACCAGGACAGAAGCTCACGGACGTTCGGATTGATCGCGTGTTCATTGGTTCGTGCACCAACAGCCGTATCGAGGATCTTCGTGCGGCCGCAAGGGTGTTGTCAGGCCGAAAGGCCAAGGTCCCCGGCCTCGTTTCGCCCGGATCGTCGCTGGTAAAGCAGCAGGCGGAAGCGGAAGGGCTCGACCGTATCTTCAGGGATGCCGGTCTCGAATGGGTCGAGTCGGGCTGCTCTATGTGCGTGGGCATGAACGGCGATATCGTGCAGCCTGGCGAGCGGTGCGCCTCAACCACGAACCGCAACTTTAAGGGCCGTCAAGGACCTGGTGCGCGAACCCATCTCATGTCGCCCGCCATGGTCGCGGCAGCGGCCGTGACCGGACACCTCGCCGATGTTCGCCCCCTGATCGAGGAGCGCTCCTAATGCAGCCATTTCAGTTTTTGACCGCCACGGCGTGTCCCCTGCCCTATGCCAACATCGATACGGACCAGTTGATCCCGGCCCGGTTCATGAAGCGCTCGCGCGCCGAGGGCTATGGGAGCTTTCTGCTCCATGACATGCGTTTCTCCAGCGATGGATCCGAAATCCCCGGTTTCCCTCTGAACCGCCCAGATTGGAGGAATGCGCAGATCGTCGTGGGGCGACGCAATTTTGGGGCGGGCTCCTCGCGCGAAGCGGCCGTCTACGCTCTGGTGGACTATGGAGTCCGGTGTGTGGTCGCCCCAAGCTTTGGCGACATCTTCGCATCGAATGCGGTCAATAATGGACTGCTTCCCGCTTGCGTGGGCGAACACGACGCGGAGTCTCTGATCCGGTTGCTTGAGGCCGGTGCCCGGGAGATAACCGTTGACCTCCAGGCACAGAATATCACCACGAACGGCGTGTCCACTCCCTTTACGGTCGATCCGGTGTGGCGCATGAAACTGCTGAACGGCTGGGACGACATTGATCTGACCCTTAGCCAGGGTGAAGCAATCGCACAGTTCACGGCGAACGATGCAAAGAAGCGGCCGTGGGCCGTTCCGCGCACCGGCTAACCGGCCGGGCGAAAGAGTGATTGCGAACCGGGGCGTGTCTGTCGAGGTCTGATGAGGTGGACACCCCAGCGGTCTCGGTGTGCCAGAGCGGAGGTGTTGACCTCACCACTTGAGGGACGCGTCCATGGGAGGGGTTAGCACAATCAGACTGGATCTGGCGAAGAGCGTGGTCTCCAGCAGTCGGCGGACCTGCCGCGGGCTCAGCGCCAGCATACGGGCCGCCGCAACGATCGTCATGCGGCGCTCGACAACCTTCGACAGAACCTCAATCCGCTGCAGGTCGCGCTCGCTCATCGCAATCAGTCCCATCCGCGTTCTCCCGCCTCATTCAGAAGCGGGGAGTGTGACATTCCTACTTTGCGGGATCAGGACATTCTAACTTTGCGGCTACAAGCTGAGCGGCTGATAACAAAGATTATGGAACCTTGATGCGACACTTCTCTTGCCAAGCAAGCGGTTGTGCCGATCCCACGCATACTGAAGTTGTGGAACTTGCCTGGGCCGCTGATCGCATGACCAAGATCATTCCTGCGCTTGTGCCTCGGCTGACTTTGTCAGCTGGCGCAGGCTTGCGGTATCCAGCTCGAGTCGGATAGGTGACGTCGCACTTCGTTGAGACTTCTCGGCAACCTTCCTCTGACCGTTCGCGATTGTAATCTTGCCAGTGGCCTGACCATCTCGGTCCTGTGGTGATGGCTTGTCTCCTGAAGCTGCTTTGACGGGCAGCGGCTTGCTTGCATTCCTCACTATCAATCCCGTCTTAGATCCAGCATCGGTTGTCGTGCTGGAGCGGGAGCTTTCCCTGATTTCAGGTCTAAGCGGAGGAGCAGGCTCCAGCCGGGCTTGGGCCGCCAGCTGAGACAGCCGAGCAACCTCGGAGCGTGCTGCTGTGAGATCCGAGCGCACCTGCGCCATCTCGGACAAAGCGGCTCGCATCGTCGACTGCTCAAGGAGGAGCTTGCCCTGAGCTTCCTGCAATCGCTCCAGCTCACCGCGGTGTTGGCGCTCTCTCTCGCCCGCTGTTTGACTTGAAACGGCAAACGCGCCCCATCCTGCGGCAGCCGACAGGCTAAGCGCCACGACAAGAGCCTGGTGGGCTGTCAGTATTCGGATTGCACGCTCGTGAAACATTGGACCCTCCCCTCATTCGCAGCACCGCCGATGCCCTGCGAGGCGTATTCAGATCGAGAAGTGTGGGCGCAAAGAGGCAGACAATGCTTGCGTGCGCACCATGGCAGGATTCTTATTGGTAAGGTTAAGGCTTCGTCACCAAGGACAAGCGCTCATCAGGACTCAAGGTGACATCCCTTGAGAATGCGGAGGACGAAGACAAGCTGGAGGCCGTTGCAGGAGCAGAAGCAGGAGACAACTTGATCACGCTGGATCCTGATGACGTTGAGGACCTCGAAGAGGAGTTGATCGAGACCGGGTTAAGTCCGAAGGCGGTCGGGTGGATCGTCAGCAAGGTTCCTGATTGAGCTGCTTGGAAACTGTAAACGAGAGGTGAACGCTCACCATCTGTTTCATGCTCACTCCACATGGCAGGGGCGATCACTTTCGCGTTTGTCTTGCGCCGAGCGCGCTGTAGATGACCCCTCCTCCGCCATGGCCTCCCATGGCGGGTTTCCTCCCTAACTCGGCCACCCCAAAAGGTGGCCCTTTTTCATGCTGCCCATGCGCGGCGCCTTCGCGCGTATGCTGGCTCATCCTTGAGGTTGCGTCATGTTTCTATCAGTTATTCTGTCAAGCCTGCGTCGCTGGCTGCGTGCTCGTGAGACGGCTCGGCAGTTGCATGCCCTCTCTGACCGTGAGCTGTCCGACATTGGCCTTGCCAGGCACGATATCGCGCGGGTGGCGCGGCAGCGCTCCTGAAGCCTGAACTCAGTGCCGCTGCGATCGATGAGATTCGGTGAGAGGCAAGGACTGCAGTGCATCCGTGCCCGTCCTTGCCCCTCAGGCTATGCGGCCACGAGGCTGATCTAGCTGCCCTCTACGACAGGACCATGACATGTCAGGCTCCCCAAAGAAGAGGTTAGTGGCTTCAGAGCAACCGACAGGTGCTGCTTGATTTGATCGGTGGAAAAACGGCGTTCCGTATCGCTCAATCCAACTGCGAAGCCGTAGCAAAAAGACGAGTTGTTCGCTCACGCGACTAAAGTCGAGATGCGACAGGGCCAGCCTTTGGCTAGAAGTCCTCAATGGCCTTCGAGCACTGGCACAAGAAAAAGCCGGGCTCGAAGCCCGGCGAAGTTAAAGGTCAGACAAAGTCAAAACCTTCCAGAGGGAACGGCTGACACGGCAGCGCCGGGAGGAAGAAAGCGATGCCGCGTTGAATTCAGCCGCTGCTGATATCGCCGGCATCGCGCTTCTTTGCAATGCAGCATGCCTCATGAAAGGGCTGCACTGAGAGCATGGCTTGGCTATGGGCCTTTGATCCTGCTCATTGCGTCTGGGACTTTCTGCCAAAAAGCATTCTAATTCGAAGGGATCGGCTCTCAGCCCTGCCGACGCTTCATCGGCACTTCGGAGCCTCCCTTGCTCGCTTGTGCCAACAGCCTTCCTTCGCAGCTGACTTCTTTCCTGCAGGGATGCCGCTGCACACAGGCGATCAACACGATAGGGTTCATCGGTGGTGCGAGCGGACAGACTTGAACTCCGTAGCGTGAGCCGCTGTCGCTTCATTCTACTTGGATCGACGAATTCCTGCCCACTCGACCTTGAACTAACAGCCATGTGGGTTCGGCTTGCGCCCGTGTTGATCTCACCAGGTGGCTGGATGGAGGCGCCGCTTCCAGCGCTCGCTGCGCGGGAGTTGAGCTGCCGCGGCCTGCCGCTTCGACAATCTTGACGGGACAGCTGTCGAGGATGTCACACTGGTGGATGCGCGAAGCGAATCTGCCTTAGGAGCGGGCGACGGTTGCGAGGCAAGCGCTGATGCCTCAACCGGCTCGCCGAATTCGGACAGCTTCTTCCGTCGTGTCCATGCCTTCGTCTCGCTCGTTCTAGTATTGTCAACCCGGACTTCAGGGACAGGGTGTATGCTCTCGACCTCGGTTCGAGCAACATCCATCTGCAATCTAGGTTCCAAGTTTGATGGCGCCTCTGGCAAGCCCTCCGGATCCCTTGCTCCATCCGCAGGCAGATCGGGTTCAATCTGCCCCTCAGTATCCTTCAATTTGGCGGTCCGCTTGCGACGGACAGGCTCAACGGGCTCAGGGTTGCGGGGAACAGGTTCGATGATGCTCGACAGAATGCGAGGGGCGGCTGTTGCTTCGACGACGTCTTGAGGGTCTGCGGTCTGGATGAAGGCTGAGGTCACATCCGGCGGCGTGGCAAACAGGTGCCGTGGCGGAAGGTGATGCCAAGGGCCTGGAGTGCGGGACTTCTTGATCTCGACGGAAAAGGACTTTTGCTGACGCTTCATCTGAACAATGACTGCAAACTCGAAACAACTTTGATATGGGCTCTAGCTGGGGAAACGCCAGCGAAGCCTCGCCTGGCGGCGCAAGCCTCATCTGGGATAGGTCCCAGTGCGTGGTGTAGCTCGACGGAAGCGCAGCGGTCGGCCCGCGCGCCCTCAGTAGCGCCGTAGCGGGCCGGGCGCTGGGCGGGTGGTCATCGGCGATTTCCGGTTAGGGTTGGGT
>JAESGY010000404.1_pt1 | contig 19838 bp, 17 predicted proteins | sample 9269841 | NCBI WGS metagenome assembly JAESGY01 (sample SAMN17022865, study PRJNA683097) | algae metagenome | isolation source: Spirirestis rafaelensis WJT71-NPBG6 and co-occurring heterotrophs from... | place: USA: Pinto Wells, Joshua Tree National Park, Colorado Desert, CA | collected 2006-08-15
CCCAACCCTAACCGGAAATCGCCGATGACCACCCGCCCAGCGCCCGGCCCGCTACGGCGCTACTGAGGGCGCGCGGGCCGACCGCTGCGCTTCCGTCGAGCTACACCACGCACTGGGACCTATCCCGAAGCGCGCGGCAGCAATGCCGGACACTAGCTGTTCAGGATAGCTAGTATCGATTGCTCAAGGAGGAATCCATGGCGAAAGCACCCGAGAACTTGCCATCTGGCGCTAGTAGGATCGCCCAGTTCTACCCCGACATCTGGAATGCCTTTGCCACCCTTGGCCAGACCTGTTCCGAGGCTGGTCCAATCGAAGGCCACACGCTTCGTCTTGTGAAGCTTGCCCTCGCCATCGGAGCTCTGTCCGAGGGTGCGGTCCACTCGCACACTCGCCGCGCTCTTGCTAAGGGCGTTTCCAAAGACGAGCTCAAACAGGTGGCGCTGCTTGCCATTCCAACACTTGGGTTCCCGCAGGCTGTGAAAGCGCTGACATGGATCGAGGACATTACGGATCCGTCATCAGGCGAGAGCAGGCCATAAAATCTAGCTCGCTCGTTCATTCCAGGATGCAGGGATTGATCACTAATGGTGGAAGGATTAGCGAGTGACTGCAAAAGCCTGACTTGCCGCCGTGGCCGTACCTAAGCGTCCCAAGCCAGTGGTTATTGCACTCTCAGTTCACCTACGGCTGTGGAGTTGCAGCTGTGAAGGGTGCTGCGCTTGGTGGAGCAACTGTTCCGGGTGTGTCCGCAGGTGGCGAGGCAAGTTGCTGCCTTACCCCAGCCAGCTGGCTCTGCGCATCGGCGAGTTCTTGACGGGTGGCCTGAAGCCGCCCCTCCAGCTCTGCAACCTCTCGGTTGCGGGCCGCCAAGTCGTCCGTTGCCCTCGCCAGCTGAGTTTGAACATCATTCCGCTGCTGGGCTGCCTGGTTCTGGAGTTCAGTCTGCTCCCTCGTCAGGCGCTCCTGCTCCGAGCGGAGGTTGGCAAGATCCGTCTGAGCGGATCCTTGCGCCTCACGCGCCTGCTGGAGGCGAGGCTCAATCTCGGAAAGCTCTGCTCTGCGAGATGACAGTTCCTCGGTGGCTTGGGTTACCGACCCGCGGGCTGCTACTTCCTGCCGTCGAGCCTCTTCCAACTGCCGGCTCACATTGGTCATGTCTTGTGTGCGTGTCGCGAGGGCCTGCTCGCCTGTTGCAATCTCCTCCTTCATCGAAGCCAGCCGCTGCTCCGCCTGCTGTAGCTGGCTCTGGATCTCCGGCAGGCGCTGGGATAGTGCCGTGACGTTGCGGTCCAGCTCGGCGGCTCTTTGCTCGTTGGCCTGCAGGGCTTGCTGAGCAGTGGAGGTCTGGGTCTGAGCCTCAGATCGGGCCTGGGTGAGCTGCGTCAGTTGCTGTTGTTGCGCCTGCAGGTTCTGCAGAGTGGCCGTCAGCTGCGCCTGAGCTTGCTCACGTGCTTGCGTGACCTGGGCCAGCTGTTGCTGGGTTGTCTGGAGCGACTGCTGCAGGGTCCCAAGCTGAGCCTGAAGCTGGTCACGAGACTGAGCTGTCTGGGTGAGCTGCTGCTGAGACGTCTGTGCCGTCTGCTGCAGGGTTGCAAGTTGAGCCTGAGCCTGCTCTCGTGCCTGCGTGATCTGGGCCAGCTGCTGCTCCGCACCAGTTACTCTGGCCTGGAGGTCCGCCAAAGTTCCTCCGGTGCGCTGCTGCTCGTCGAACTGCCGTCGCAGGGTGGCATCAGCCAGCTGCAGTCGGGTTATTTCCGTTTGGGCTTCCTGCTGCTGGTCAGAGGAGGAGAGCCCGACGCCGAGGGCCAGAAGCCAGCCCAGGATGGCAGCTCCAGCCAACGCCAGAGACACGGGCCGCTTGATCTCGGAGCGGTAATCGAACGCCATCATGATCCTCCTGCGCGTGGGCTGCTCGATCTAACGCAGGACCGTCACGAGCGTTGCTCGCTTCGATGCGCCAAAATCAACCCTTCTGTTCAGGCTAGCTATCAGCCGCGGAACGCCTGAGTGCCTTGTGGATTGTCCGTATCGCTGCACCATCTGACCAGGAGACACACCATGGCTGACAAGGATCTGAAGGCGCTCTTTTTGCATCAGCTCAAGGACACGTATTTCGCCGAGAACGCCATCCTTAAAGCCCTGCCGCAGATGGCGGAAGCCGCTCAGGCCGAGGAGCTCAAAGGTGCGTTCGCCGTCCACCTGAAGGAGACAGAAGGGCAGGTGAAGCGCCTCGAGCAGGTGTTTCAGATCGTGGGCGAGAAGCCTGCGGGTGTAGAGTGCAAGGCCATTCAGGGCATCATCGAGGAAGGCCAGGAGATCTTGCAGGAGTTCAGGGGCGGCGAGGCTCTAGATGCTGGTCTGATCGCAGCGGCCCAAGCGGTGGAGCACTACGAGATCACCCGCTACGGCACCTTGCTTGCGTGGGCCAAGCAGCTTGGCCTCTCGGAAGCTGAAGGGCTCATCCAGGAGACTCTGATCGAGGAAGAGAACACCGACCAGATCCTCTCAGAGTTGGCTGAGGATGCTATCAATCCTGCGGCGGCAACCTAATGCTCTGTTGGGGGGAGCTGCCCTTCGGGGCGACATTGGCCGATGTGGCCGAGCGTTTAGCCTCAGAGCTGGAGGAAAGCTGGTCCCAGACCCAGCGGCGCCGTCGAGCCGCTGTCCAAGCGTAACGAGGGTTGCCTTCCAGGTGGTGGAGGTGATCACAGAGACGGTTGCGCTCCAACCAGGTCAAAGCTGCCTCAAGTTCAGCCAGGGTCATCTGGCCGCGTCCCTTGTTGCCGAACACCCGCTTCAGCACCGCATTGTAGCGATGGTAGAGCCCCTCACCAACATGCGGCACCTGCAGGCCGGCTTCGTCCTCCACGGCCTGAGCGGCAACGGCCTCACCGATGCGAGCCCGCAGCCGCCGTTCCGTCGCCGATGGCGGCTCGATCAGGTGGGCTTGGCCGGTCCTTCGTTCTCGGTGCGCCTTTTCGACGACTGGGCCGGGCTTCAGCGTTGCGTAGCGCAGACCCAGCGCATTGCTCTCCAAGGGCGTAATTCCACGTCCCTCGCCCTCATCCCGGTGGGCCGCGAGATGCTCGGCGAGCCAAGATGGTGTCTCCGCCTCAGCATTGCGCCGGCGTTGACGGGCCAGCATCCCCTGCTCAGCCTCGATGCTGCGGCGGAAGCGGACAAACAGGGGATCGTCTGGGTGGAAGACAAGGGCGCGCTGGCTCTCGTAGGGACCAGCATGAGGGTCCACTCGCGTGGCTCGGGCGATCATCTGTTCAAGCCAGGGGCGGCTGCGGATGTGGGTGAGGGCCGCCACCACCGCGACCTCCGGCGCGTCGAGCCCCTCGTAGGCCATGGCCACTGTGACCAGGATCGCCGGCTCCGCTGTCAGCCGAAAAGCGGCCAGCGCCTCAGGAGCGCCCCGCTCATTCGAGATCGCCAATCGCACCGCCCTCTCGGCCTGCCGGGGTGGCATCCAGCTTCGCAGCATCTCACAGTAGCGCCGGGCACTCCGCTGATCAGGCGCTACCACGAGCAACTTGCCGAGACCCCGGACGATCTCATCGGCAGCCAGCCCCCGCTCGGCGCGCCGGCGGGATCTGAGATTGCGTGTGGACCTAAAAGCCTCCTGAAGCAACTCCCGGGCAAAGCCGGTCCGCAGAGCGGTGAACAGGGCAGGGCGGGTTGTCTCGGTCGGGTAGGGGCCGGACAGGCGATGGGGGCCCAGCCGGACGTCGTCCATCGCGGTTCGCCCTGCTTGCAACCAACTGGCTTCCCCATCGAGGGCGCCAAAGGTGATGGGGAGCACCGCGCGCTCGGCTACCGCCTGAGTTCGTGAGTAGCCGGTGATCGCCCAGCCGGGAGCCTCCAGATCAACCTCCTGCGTGCCAGCGTCGGGTCCAGGGCGATAAGGCAGCCACAGGATGCGCCGGCCATCTGCCCGTTCCAGGGTTCCCGAGAGAAGCAAGCGCAGGGCTGCGGACTCCAGAAGCGGCAGCAGGGCCCGGCTCCAAGCTGAGGCATCTTCGTTCAGGGGAGGGGCTTGACCGGAACTTCCGCACGCGGCGGGCTCGTACTCGCTAAGAGTGGGCAGGTGATGCACCTCATCGACCACGAGCAGGGTGCGATGGCGGCGGAGTTCGGCCAGGTGCAGGTCCGGTGCCGCCGCGATTGCCTGGTACGTGGTGATGTACCCAGCCAAACCCCGGCTCGGGTCTGGTTCGTTGTCAGCTGCACGAACTGAGAGCGCGTGGCCAAGCACGGCTCGCCAGACTGGGTCGGCAAAGGCTTCTTCGGCTTGGAGGCGGAGACTGTCGCGAGGCACAACCCAGCAAATCCGCTCGACGTGGCCGGCCTCGATCAGGCGCGCCGCGGCGATGACCGGGAGGAGGGACTTGCCGCCGCCAGGGGTCACGGCAGCGAGAATGTCAGTGACCTCTGTCGCTTCACCGCGTGTGATTGCAGCCACAAGGCCTGCAAGAGCCTGCTGATGCGCCCGCAGGGGCCTTTGAGGAGACGTGGGCATATGGACGGATCCGGAGGCAAATCACCAGCATCCAGCATGGGGCGTTTCCGGCAAACTGTGAATCCCGTCGCCAATTTTGTCCGTGAAGAGCAGGTTGCAGGGGGGCGGGCACTGGACGGTGATGACTGATCCACTGGGCTACAGAGACTAATCTGAAGATACGCGATTGGACCTCGGGTATTGCCGCCGACGCAGCGAACCTGGCCTGTCTCAAAGATTAAGGTTCGCTGGAAGAGAAAAGCCGGCTTGAGACCGCCTACCCTGAAGCACAGCGCGTATCTTGATAACATGAATAACGTCTCACCGCCTCTGGCTTAAGGCACAGCTTCTGTGCAAGATCAGATAAAACACGTGAACACGAAAAAGCGCGATGATTACTCAGCACGATATCGAGTTGCTCAGACACGCCCGGGGCAAGAAACGCTTTAGCGATCTGTGCTGGGCTTGGAAACGCCCGGGTTCATCTCGGTGTCGATCAATGATGTAGTGCGGGGCAAACCTGACCCTGAGCCCTATGAGCGGGTGGCGATGCTGCTGGCGCTTCAGCCTCAGCAGTGTATTGCGATCGAAGACAGCCCAACCGGAGCGCAGGCTGCCCTCGCAGCTGGAACCCATATCATCGCCTGGCCGGAGGATTGGACGCTAGAGTTCCCACCAGGAATTCAGCCGATCACGGATTTGGAGCCGGCAGTCAAGGAACTCCTCCGATCTGCGGCTTGAAGGGGACTGCAATGATGATCCCCGTGGGTACGCACGGGAAAATCGATGGCCTGTCCCCTGCGTGGCGCTGAGGCGACGCAAGCTCACCACTTTACTGGAAGTGGTAAAGCGCACCCTGTTCCGGAATCACGAACTGAACACCAAGATCGTTGCCAGCCTCCAGTTCTTGGCGGATCGCCTCCTGAGGCTGCTCGTTCGTCAATGAGTACTTGATATGGCTCACGACAACTGTCAGCCCCTTAAGGGCGTTGCCACCCGCCTCCTGATCCAGAGCGTGCAGCGTCTTGTGGACCCATTTCGGCGTCAGGTGCCCGAACAGCAGATTGTCCGGCCTATCACTGGTGTATGAAGTCTCCAGAATGATGGCCTTCAATTTCCGCTGCCTCACCTTGTCGGCAACGGCCTTCCAGATGTCCTGCATGCTGGAAACCTTCTGGACCTCGTCAGGACCGGTATCCCCAAAACACAGGATAGCATCGTCTCCGCTTTCGATGAGGAAGGCGGCGGATTCGGCTCCTCCATGGTTGAGTGGGAAGGGCGTCACTGTCATCTTGGTGCCGGCAAGATTTTCGGCTTCGCCAGGCTTTAGGTCCTCTAGATGATACTTCTTTAACTGCGGCTGTTGGCCCCGATCGAGCATGTTCGGCCAGGCCTTCCAGTTGAAGTAGGTCTGCTCAATCTCCGCACTCACCGACGGCAGACTGTAGATGGTCTTGTTGCTGTCATCAGGCGAAGCGATCACCAGCCCCAGCACGTGGTCGAGGTGAGCATGGCTGATCAGGTAGCCTTTGATCTCGTTCTTCAGCACATGCCCGATCACGCTGTCAGTCGAGTCACCGGGCACTTTGACATCCCTGAAGACGCCCTTGTTGTGAGCAACCTTCAACCCGTTGACCAGGCTGCCCGCATCACACGCGATGGCGTTACGGTCCCCGTGCGGCCGAACGAGATAGGAACTGAGATTTCCGTCCTGAATGCCGCCAAGTGCGCCCAGAACAATCACATCGAAGCCTGGCCCCGACAGAGCAACAGTGGGCATCAGGAACATCGATATCGAAACAAGCGATGGGATCAGCCTCATGAACGTTCCGCTACTCTCAGATCAACATTCGCATGAGAAATGCTGGCACAGGAGAGGGATGAAAGCCAACCATTATCCTTGTGTTATTGCCGTACGAATGGACAATGGCCGGTAGGAACAGGATGTACTCGAATGCTTTCAACAGGGCAGTTCGAGATGGTAAAACTGCATCAATGTGGCGTTGCTGAAGGCGGGTGGTAAAGAAGGGATCGTCTCATGAACCGTTCGACTCATCCCCTCGGCCAGGCGCTATTAACTGCGCTGTTTCTGGTAGGCGCCGCCCATGCAGCGGTGACACAATATCCTACACCTGTTCATTACACCTGTGCGGATGGCACAAAGCTACAGGCCATCTTCTCTCCCCCAAACACCTCGATGGGATCCGTAAAGCTTGTCTATGCCGGATCCTCAACTGAGACGACGCTCCCGCAGGCCCTCTCTGCGGATGGAGGCCGGTATATGCAGGGCGAAATTGAGTTCTGGATCAAAGGGGAGGGGGCGACTCTGACCCGAGTGGGTAAATCGACCACCTGCCGAACCAGCAGCTAGGCTATACCTTCCGACTAGCCGGCTGAAGGTCTGAGAATGCGTGGTGAGCGGGCCTTCGTGGCCCCACTCTTGAGGGCAGATTTTGACCCAAAGCGGCCTTTTAGCTCGTTCACGCCTCGGGCAGTCTGCTCAAGCCTTATGGAAGCCATTCAAGGTCGGAGCTGGGGCAGCACTTGGCTGCCGAACGCCTCAAGGAAGGCACTCTGATTGCGCCCGACCTGATGGAGCTGAAGTTCCTGGAAGCCTAAGTCAACATATTGGCTCAGCCACTCTGCGTGCTGGTTGAGGTCGGCGGAAACCAGGAGCGACTCTTTCATGTCCTCCGGCTTTACATATTTCGTTGCCGTGTCGAAGTCCTGAGGGGAGCGTAGCTCCCAGTTCACCTCGCCCCCGAGCACGTTGTAGCGCCATTGATCATACGCACCCTGGAGCGCCTCCTCCTCCGTCGGTGCCCAGTTCAGACCAACCTGCATGAACAGCGGTTTGCCTTCACCGCCTCCACGCCGGAACGCCTCCACGACTTTCCTGACCTGATCAGGCTTTCCACTGACGGTTAGAAGACCATCCGCCCAGCTGCCAAGGAACTCCGCTGTGGTCTCCGTCACCGCAGCTCCAAGCAGCATCGGGGGCTCCTTCGGAAGCGAGTAGAGTTTGCAATCGACCAAGGTCACTCTGCCGTAGTGGGACACTGTCTCGCCCCTGAGCAGGGCGCGGATGATGTCGGCACATTCGCGCAGGCGCGCATTCCTTTCTGCCTTCTCGGGCCAGGCGACACCGGTCAGGTCCTCGTTCAAACGCTGGCCGCTCCCCAACGTTAACCAGAGACGGCCCGGGAACATCTCGCACAAGGTGGCCGCTGCTTGCGCCAGAATGGCCGGATGATAGCGGTAGCCGGGTGCGGAGATCACGCCAAAGGGAAGCCGTGTCGACTGCAGGGCGGCTCCAAGCCAAGACCAGGCGAAGCCTGATTGACCTTGGGTTGGTCCCCATGGTCGGAAGTGATCGGATGACATGGCACAGTCAAATCCGGCTCTCTCGGCGAGTTGGACGAGGCGGAGGAGTTCCGAGGGAGCAAACTGCTCGTGGGAAGCATGGAAGCCGATCCGGGCCATTGGGGTCGTTGTCCTTCATTCCCGCAGGCAACCAGACACCATGACGATAGTTCCTCCTCACAACGGCGGGGCAGCTGCTCTGTCAGGAGGTGCTAATGGCTCACGGTGGATTGGCCGGTTATGCATGGTGGCAGTACGGGATCGTGTACCAGATCTACCCGCGCTCGTTTCAGGATGCGAATGGTGACGGGATTGGCGATCTTCCGGGCATCCTCTCGCGCCTCGACCACCTTGTGGACCTCGGGGTGGATGCCATCTGGATTTCTCCGATCTATCCCTCCCCCATGGCCGACTTCGGGTATGACGTGGCCGACTATTGCGCCATCCACCCAAGCTTCGGCTCCTTGGATGATTTCGACAGGCTGGTCGCTGCAGCACATGAGCGCAAGCTCAGGCTCATCCTCGACTATGTCCCTAATCATACCTCGGATCAGCATCCCTGGTTTATCGAGAGCCGCTCGTCCGGCACGAGCCCAAAGCGGGACTGGTATATCTGGCGCGATGCCAAGCCGGACGGCTCTCCTCCCAATAACTGGCTGAGCGAGTTCGGAGGCTCAGCGTGGACCTGGGATGATGCGACGGGCCAATACTACTACCATGCTTATCTCAAGGAGCAGCCCGATCTGAACTGGCGGAATCCGGAGGTTCGGAGGGCCATGCTCGACACCCTCCGGTTTTGGCTGGATCGCGGCGTTGATGGTTTCCGCGTCGATGCCATTCATCACCTGTTCGAGGATGCGCAACTGCGGGATAACCCACCCAATCCGGACTGGCGCCAGGGCATGTCCCCATCCCGGCGGCTTATCAGAACCCACACCATGGATCAGCCTGAGGTGCACGAGGCCATCGCCGAGATGCGGCGAGTTTCCGACGCCTATGAGGATCGGGTGATGATCGGGGAGGCGTATCTGCCCATTGACCGGCTGATGGCCTACTATGGCGTCGACCTCACAGGCTTCCATCTACCCTTCAACTTCCACTTACTGTCGACACCCTGGCACCCGGTTGCAGTAGCAGCCTTGATTGATGCCTATGAGGCCGCTCTGCCGCCAGGCGGCTGGCCCAACTGGGTCCTGGGCAACCATGACCGCTCGCGGCTGGCGAGCCGGCTTGGGTCGGAGCAGGCGAGGGTAGCCGCCATGCTGCTCCTCACCCTGCGGGGAACTCCAACCATCTACCAGGGCGAGGAAATCGGCATGACTGATGCGCCTATCCCGCCGGAGAAGGTGCAGGACCCTTGGGAGAAGAATGTGCCGGGGCTTGGGCTGGGGCGTGACCCTGCTCGCACACCGATGCAATGGGATGCCACGGTGCATGTAGGGTTTACGACCGCAGAGCCGTGGCTCCCTGTCGGAGCCGATTACCACGCGATCAATGTGGCCGCTCAGGCTGGGGACCCTCGGTCCATCCTGTCGCTTTATCGCGCACTCATTCGGCTGCGCCGTGCCGAGCCTGCCCTGTCGGTTGGAGCCTACGCTCCTGTGGCCGCCGATGAGGCCGTCTTATCGTATGAGCGGCGCCATGGAAATCGGCGTCTGCTCATTGGCCTGAACATGAGCGGGACGTCGCAAGCTGTGTCAAAGCACCATTCTGGTCGCGTTCTAGTTTCCACGTCCCTTGATCGCCGGGACGAAAAGGTGCGTGGGGCGCTTGATCTGGGACCGAATGAGGGCTGCATCATGTTGATCGAATGAGTGCCCCCCTCAACGTGAACAATCGGAGACGGACAAGCGAAGGCAATTGCATGAGGTCGCCTAGCAGGCTTCAATGGCACGTTCCGGACGGGGGGCGAACTTCCGCTTTAAACAGGAACATCGGACGCTCCTGTCAGTGAACGAATTTCACTGCCTGACCCCTTCCAGACCTTCATTGACTGACTCTTCTGCACATAGCGATCTATTCCACCTCAACTCATTTCTTGGCCAACCGTTTGAAGCCTATGCTTCACACATGTTCTCTCAGATCGCGGCTTGTTCTCCGTTCCGATATGCTCAGTCTGTAACCATTAGGCCGATGGCAATCGCTGCCGGACGATGGCGGTGTGGAAGCGCGCCCCGTAGAGTAATCCCTCGTCGTTGAAGTCATAGGATGGGTTGTGCAAGGGCGCCGAGTCCTTGCCGTTGCCGACGAAGGCGAAGCAGCCGGGTACCATCTCTAGGAAGCGGGCGAAGTCCTCCGAGCCCGTCATTGGCTCATGGGCTGTCGAGACGTGGTCCGGCTCGAACACGGTCCGGGCGGCCACGAAGACCTCCTCCACTAGGGCGGGATCGTTCAAGGTCGGCACGAACTCGCGCGTGTAGGTCACTTCGGTGGCGACATTGTAAGTCAGCGCTGTGCCCTCGGCGATGATACGCATCTGCTTCTCGATCTCGTCGCTGATCTCTGGCCGGAAGCTGCGGGCGTCACCCAGGATGCGCGCCAGCCCAGGCAGGGCATTGCGCGTGCCATCGGTGATCAGCTCGGTTACGGACACAACGCCGACGTCTGTCGGACTCAGGCGACGCGATACGATGGTCTGGAGGTTCATCACCGTGGCACAGGCAGCGACCAGCACCTCGTTGCCCCAGTGCGGGCGGGCAGCATGCCCGCCGACGCCCTTCAGCACAATCTCGAAGTTGTCCTCCGCCGACATGATCGGCCCCACGCGCGTCTGGAAGTGCCCGACGGGAAGGCCCGGCATGTTGTGCAGGCCATAGATTTCGTCGAACGGGAACCGCTCCATCAAACCGTCATCAAGCATGGCAAGCGCGCCCTTGCCCCATTCCTCGGCGGGCTGGAAGACGAAGCGCACAGTGCCGTCAAACCCTCCCTCCTCAGCCAGCAGTTTGGCGGCTCCGAGCAGCATGGCGGTGTGGCCGTCATGGCCGCAGGCGTGCATCGTGCCCGGGTTCTGCGAGCGGTAGTCCAGCGTGCCCTGTTCGGTGATGCGCAGGGCGTCTATGTCGGCCCGGAGCGCAATAGCCCGATTGCCGCTGCCGCGTTTGAGCGTGCCAACGACACCCGTGCCGCCCACGCCTTCGACGACCTCGTCAAGGCCGAATTCCCGTAGTTTGTCAGCGACGAAGGCGCCTGTGCGCTTCTCCTCGAAGCCGAACTCCGGATGAGCGTGCAGGTCACGCCGCCAAGCGGTCATCTCCCGTGTGAGGACACTCAGATCGATGGTCATGGGGAGCTCCTTACTAGGCTGCGAGGCGACTGACGATATTGAGGAGGATGTTGGCACCAGCGACGAGGTCGGCATCCGACGTGTGCTCGCGCGGATTATGGCTGATGCCGCCGATGCTGGGCACGAAGATCATGGCTGAGGGCGCGATACGAGCGATCATCTGGGCGTCGTGGCCCGCGCCCGAGGTCATTCGCTTCGAGGCCAATCCGCACTTGCGAGCAGCCTCCTCCACCAGCTCCACGATCTTATTGTCGAAAGTCACAGGTTCGAACCGCGCCAGCCGCTCAACTGAGATCGTTACCTCCTCGTCAGCCGCCAGTCCCTTCAGGTATGCGGCAAGGGCTGCTTCCTCCGCGTGGAGGCGCTGCTCGTCCGGATCGCGCAGGTCGACCGTAAAGGTGGCGCGGGAGGGGATCACGTTGATCGCGTTCGGCTCGAAGTTCATGGTTCCGACCGTCACAACGGTGGGTGTGTTCGCGTTGCGAGCCCGGTCGCGCAGGAAGGTGACGACGCGCGCCGCCGCGTGACCGGCATCCCGCCGCATCGACATTGGCGTTGTGCCGGCGTGGTTGGCCTCGCCCTCGATGGTCACACGCTGCCAGGAGATGCCTTGGAGGTTCTCCACGGCCCCAATAGGTACACCTTCGCGCTCCAGAACGGGGCCCTGCTCGATGTGTAGCTCGACATAGACATGCGGCTTGAGGAAGCCCGGCTCCTTGGAGCCGGCATAGCCGATCCGTTCCAATTCCACCCCGAGTATGGTGCCATCGGTGCCGACCGTCGCCAGCGCCTCCTCGACGGGGAGGCCTCCGGCGTAGACGAGCGAGCCCATCATGTCGGGCGCATAGCGCACGCCCTCCTCGTTGGTGAAGGCGGCAACCGCAATGGGCCGGGCAGGGGAGTAGGCCGACGCCTTCAGGGTCTCAATCACCTCCAACCCAGAAAGCACGCCATAGCAGCCGTCATAGATCCCGGCATTGATGACGGTGTCGATGTGGGAGCCAAGCAGGACGGGAGCATCGTCAGCGTTCTCGGCCGTTTTCCAGATCCCGAAGATGTTGCCGATGCGGTCGACGTCGACCTCCAGACCTGCGGCTCGGGTCCAGGCAACGAAGGCGTCGGGGCCGGCCTTGTCGGCATCGGAGCCGGCGAGCCGGATCAATCGGCCGTCGCCGTCCCGGCCGATCTGGCCGAGGTCCCGAAGGCGGCCGAGCAGGCGCTCCGCGTTGATCGACAATGCGGTCATGCGTCTGCCCCTCCGCTACGGGTTGCGACTTCATCAGGTGATACACCAACGAGCTCAGTGTATCGCGCCGGGTCGGTGGCGCCCTCGGTGTTGACGAGAAGAACGCGGGAGGCGGCACCAAGACCGAGTGCCGCCTTGAGATGCGGATCAGCGACGGCCTTGCTCAAGGCCCCAAAGCCGACACCGCCGCTCTCGCCAGCGACGATGGCCGGATCGTCGCCAACGGGGCGGGCGAGGCGGTTCATCGCTGCGACCGCATCCTCCTCGTCGACGGTCATGAAGGCGTCGGCAACGCGGGACAAAACCCGCCAGGCGACGAGGGACGGCTCGTAGCATTCCAGCATCGCCATGACCGTCGGCTCGCCGTGCTCGATCTTGACCGGATGCCCCGCCCGCGCCGTCTCGTAGAGGCAGGCAGCCCGTGCAGGATCGACTACAACAAAGATCGGCCGCTGGTCCCCGAGTACGAGCGCGAGATGCCCCGCCACGGCTGCTGCAATCCCACCGACACCCGCCTGCACAAACACATGGGTTGGTGGAGCGGGAACCTGGCTCAGGGCTTCGCGCACCATAGCGGTGTAGCCCTGCATGACCAGTCCAGGAATGCGCTCATAGCCTGGCCAGGAGGTGTCAGAGACCACAGTCCATCCCTTCTCGGCTGCGACCCGTGCGGCCTCAGCAACCGAGTCGTCATAGGTGCCCTCGACGCGGACCATCTGGGCACCGAAGCGGGCGATGGCCGCCACGCGCTCGTCGCTGACGCCGGAATGCACGAAGATGGCAGCCCTGGCGCCAACCAATTGCGCGCCTTGAGCGACCGAGCGGCCATGATTGCCGTCGGTTGCACAGGCGACGGTCATCCTGGACGCAACGGCACGAACCTCGGGCGTGTGCAGGTCGGCAATGTCGACCGTGTAGCCGAGTTGGCGGCCAGCTTCCTCCAGCACGAGCCGAATGACCGCGTAGGAGCCACCCAGCGCCTTGAAGCTGCCGAGCCCCAGTCGGAATCCTTCGTCCTTGATGTGGATCGCGCCCACGTCGAGTTCGGCGGCGCAGGTTGGCAGGGCGTGCAGAGGCGTGGGCGCATGATTGTCGCGATAGGTGAGGTGCCGCTCGACCTCTTCGGCCGCCGTCACACCCAGTGTCTCGGCATCAATTGGATCGAGGGGCTTGCGGTAGTCGGGGTGCTGGTTGGGCAGGATCATCGCCGTCCTTCCGTATGGGACGGCGAGAAGATATTGCATGAGCTGCGAGAAAGGCGCTCTATTTGAGCCAATCAAACGCAAGAATCTTTCATGTACGTAGGGCCTGCGGTGTCCAAGTCTTCCTCTTCGATCACCCTCGACAGTTTTGATCTCGCGATCCTGAACATCCTTCAGAAGAATAACACGACTCCGCAGCGGATGATCGGCGAGGCCGTCAATCTGTCCGCGCCAGCCGTGCAACGCCGCATCCGTCGGATGGAGGAGGCGGGAGTCATCCAGGCCCATGTCGCGATTGTCGATCCGGTCCTAGTTGGGCAACCCATCACCATCTTTGTCGAGGTCGAGGTGATCAGCGAGACGGCGGAGTTGATCGACGCCGCCAAGCGGGAATTCGCCTCGGTACCGGAGGTACAGCAGTGCTACTACGTCACGGGAGAGGCTGACTTCGTGCTTGTGGTTGTGGTGCCGACGATGACGGCCTACGAGGCGCTCACGCGCCGTCTGTTCTTCGGGAATAACAACGTGAAGCGGTTCCGCACCTTCGTGGCCATGGACCGCGTCAAGGTTGGATTGGCGTTTCCATTGCCAGGGTGACTGGTTCTACCAACCCCTTTGGCTCCCAAGCGGAAGGGAACGACGGCTTTTGGCACGAGGCAGACGAAAGCCGAACTTCCGCAGTCATAGGGTGAGCTGACCTTCATACGGCCACGCCTAACGGCTCAGTTTGACCCGTAGGCGACCTTCAGGGGCATCGGTTTTGGCTAGGGCGCTCCGCTCCATCAGAGAGACAGGGCGCCCTCGCACCCACTGCTGAACACAATGTCATGAGGCGCACTACTCCCTAATACCTAGGGTGTCATCAAAGAAGCGGCCATTTCGTCCTAGATGATGAGGCCGCAATGAAGCATGAGGCCGAGCAATGCGCTGGCGTGCCCCTCCCTCCTTTGGCGTACTAGCTGTCGCGGGGATAGCGGCAGTCTCATGGCAAACCCCAATGGTCCATGCTCAAGGCTCTCCACAAGTTGACCAGGAGGTGATCCCGAACGGGGAGCAGGAGGCCATTGCAAAGGTTGTCTCGTTGATCGAGGCTGGCGCCAGTGCCTCAGCGAAGGCCGGACAGCGGCCCGTCCTTCGTGATGCACACGCAAAGGGACATGGCTGCGTACGCGCCGAGTTCACGGTCGAGCCAAACCTGCCGGCTGACCTGGCGAAAGGTGTTTTCAGCGAAGGACGATCCTTTCCTGCCTGGATCCGGTTCTCCAACGGCAATGGCACTCCGCATGACGATCACGCGGGAGATGGGCGAGGCATGGCCATCAAGCTCGTTGGCGTCCCTGGCCCGAAGATTCTGGACGACGAGGCCGATGCCGTCACCCAGGATTTCGTGATGATCAACTTCCCGGTCTTCTTCATCCGCAACGCACTCGAGTATGTGCCGTTCACGGAACGCTCGCTCCAGGGGAAGTCGGCCGATTATTACGCAATGCATCCGGACGAGAAGGCGATCACGGATGCAATCACGTCAAAGTCCGTCGATGAGGTCTTCGAGCAGCGCTATTTCAGCATGACACCCTACCGGCTCGGTGACCGCTACATCAAGTTCAGCGCACGCCCAGTGACCTGTACGGGAAGGGCGCCGCTCGTTGAGCGGACAGGCGCACCGCCTGCCAACAATCCAGACTATCTGCGGGATGGAATGATCTCATGGCTGGCCGAGAAGGACGCCTGCTTCAGGTTTGCCGTTCCGTCGCAATCCGATGCAACGATGCCCGTCGAGGATCCGACCGTCCTCTGGGACGAGGCACGATCCCCCTTTGTCGATGTGGCCAGCATTCGTATTCCACGGCAGCGTTTCGACAGCCCGGCACAGCAGGAATATTGCGAGAACCTCTCCTTCACGCCGTGGCATTCGCGGCCTGAGCATCGCCCGGTCGGCGGTATCAACCGCATGCGTAAGGCCGTGTACTCGGCCATCTCGCGGCTCCGGCACACGCTCAACAAAGCGCCTCGTGTCGAGCCGGAAGCAATGCAAAGCTTCGACTAGGAGGAGCCGATGGTCAGGTCTGCGTTGGCAATCATCCTGCCTGCTTCGACCGTCCTTGGAACCGCCCTTGTCCTCGCCCAGACGGATGGAGCGGAAAAAAAGGTCACCATCGACCAGAATGTCGACCCGGTCACCTTGAGCCGCTACCATCATACGGACCAGGGCACCCGGTTAATTCCTGCCGCATGGCTTGCCGCCGCTCAAAAGGCCGACGGGAGCGGCCCTGTCATGAGCGCGACCAACCTGCGCGACTCCGGCTTCATCATGGATGACCGGCAGGCTGACCCATCCAATCCCTACAGATGGCCGGTGGGCTTCACGGTCAGCGATCCAGGTGTCAGCGGCGGTGTGCCTATGGCCGGCTTCACCTGTGCGCTGTGCCATACGGGCCAGATCGAGTACAAAGGCACTGCGATCCGTATCGAAGGAGGGCAAGCCTATATCGACATGCCCGGTTTTGTGACCGCGCTTGCCGCCGCGCTGGTTGCGACGGCAAACGATCCTCAACGGCGGCAGAAGTTCTTCGCCGACGCTATTGCCGCCGGGTACCCTGCCGATCGGATGGAGAAGGATTTCGAGGCCGGCGTCGCGCTCTTCAAGAAGCAGCTGCAAACCACGCAGGGGCATGCAATCACCCAGCTCCGGACGGGAAGAGGCCGGCTTGACGCCGTCCAGGGCATCGCAAACCAGGTCTTCGCTGCCGATCTGGATGTTCCGGCCAATACCAAGGACCTCGATGCACCCGTCAATTTTCCCTACCTCTGGGATATTTGGCGACTGAGCTGGCTCCAGTACAATGGCTTTCTCCCGCCTCAGGCCACCTCGCGGAACATTGGTGAGGTTTTGGGGAGCAAGGGGAGAACTTACCTCGTCGATTCACAGACCGGCGTTCTCAACCCTGAACCGCAGCGCTGGCGCTCGTCCATCCAATTGAACAACATCAACTGGATGGAAAAGACCCTCGAAGGCCTTCGCGCTCCCACATGGCCTGCTGACATGCTCGGGCCCATCGATCAGGCAAAGGCCACGGCCGGCAGAGCCTTATTCGGGGAACATTGCGCCGGCTGCCATGGCATCAAGGAACTGCCAAACGGCCAATGGGACGTCACCGTGGTTCCGCTCACGCACATCGGAACCGACCCCAATCAAGCAACCCACTGGGCGGGACGGACCTATGATGCTTCGAAGTTGGGGCTCAGCTCCTCAACGCCTGCATACGACCTCGACATCGCCGTGAACGAGATTCGCAGGCAACTCTACGCGGACAACAACACGCCTGCCTCGGAGCAGGAGCCTGATGTGGCGTTCGCGGCACCGTGCGGATACAAGGCCCGTCCGCTGATCGGGGTCTGGGCGACGCCCCCCTTCCTGCACAATGGATCCGTCCGCACGATCTACGATCTTCTCAGCGACACGCGTCCCGCAACCTTCACGTTCGGCAGCCGTGAGTACGATCCAGTGCATCTTGGTTATACGGAAGCGGACAGTCCGGATCCCGTCGTTCTTGACATCTCGATCCCAGGGAACCGCAACACAGGTCATTGGTGGACCGATGAAGCCAATCGCCCTGGACGAATTGGACGCCGGCTCTCGGAGGATGAGAAGAATGCGATCATTGAATACCTCAAGGCGGCAAGCTACGAGAACTATCCGTCAATGAAGGTTTCCCAGACTGCGCCGCTGCCGTGCGAGGGCAACAAGAACTGGGCTCGGTAAGGCCTATCTCACTCGACTTCTTCAGAAAGGTAAAGTGAGGGTGCAAGCTGAGGGTCTCGTTGCCTCAACTTGAAAGGCCGGTGTGCAGCAAAGCCATCGGTTCTGGCCGAGCTACGACGCGCGACAGTCCTTAGAGGGTCGTCGAATGGCATGCCTGAGACCCAAGCTCGAAGGCAGTAATCCTCATCAAGTCGGAGGGTCTCGACTGCGTCAGGCCACCTCGGATCTCCTGAGTGCCGATTGTCCAACGCTGTGCGTCAGTTGCCCAATGGGATCAGCCTTGATGGCCTTGGTAGATTGAGGAGTTCAGCCCCATGGAGTCCGTCATAGGTGTTTCGACCTTCATCGCCATCGCACTCGGTGCCCTTACTGGTCTTTGGCTTGCGTGCCATCTTCCCGAGACGCACCTCAGCAGCGAAAGCCGGACGGCGGTGTCGGTGTCCATGGCGGTCGTCGGCACTCTGGCCGCGCTCGTCATGGGCCTCCTGATCAGCAGTGCCAGTTCGTCGTTTAACGCCAAGACTGATGCCCTTCACAGGCTTGCTGTCGACATCATCCGGCTCGATCGTGCCTTGCGCCAGTACGGCCCCGGAGCAGAGAGCGTTCGAGATCTCCTGCTGAGCTATGCGCAAACGAAGGCTGAATACTTGTCGGAGTATGGTGACCCCTCCAGCCTGGACCTTAGATCACTGGCCAAATTCGAGGCGTTGACGAGCCTGGCTCTTGACCTTCAGCCGGCCGACAACCATCAACGGCAGGCTCAAGCACAGGCGTTGAAGGTGCTCGACAGTATTGCAGACGCGCGATGGCTCCTCATTGAAAAGGCCAATACGTCCTTGCCGACGTCGTTCGTGATCTTGCTGATATTCTGGCTGGCTCTGCTCTTCGGCAGCTTTGGGCTGTTCGCACCCGGCAATGCAACCGTCATCATCGTTCTCCTGCTGTGTGCACTGGCCATATCAGGAGGCGTGTTCATGGTGCTCGAGTTGGAAACGGCGACCAAAGGACTGGTCCGAGTATCGACTGACCCAATAATCAACGCGATCCGTGAGATTACCTCCTCCCAGCAAGCTCTCGACCGCGGTTAGGGGAATCCAGAGGTGTTGCGCGGCCGCCATTTATGTTTGACCCTGAGGCGACCTTCGAGGCGCGAATGCTTTCCGAAGTTCTCGATGGCGAGGAACGCGCCTGCTGCCGATCCACCTCAATGCTGCCTTCTTGGCGGAAAGGGAGGAGCAGACCATGATGCGTTTTCCCACATCCCATCCGGGATCGAGGTTGGTCTTTCACGGCGCCGATTCATGGTGGCTTCCTTGACAACCTTGCTTCCAACCCTTCTGAGCCATACCGGCAAGGCTGCTGACACGCCTTCTGCCGTGACACCCCGCTCCATCCCGGCCAGGGTGGTGCCGGTCCCTGATACCGTCAGCCCCGAGTTGCAGGCCCGGATTGCGGCGCCGTACCCATCCGACTGGAATGTCATACCCGAGACAGCCTCGGCATGGAGGGATCTCGCAGCCCGAAGCGCTGCTGAAGTCGTCCCTCATCTCGCAGCCATTCGCCAGAAGCTCAACGTCGACGTGCAGTCCGCGCAGATCAGCGGCGTGCCTGTCTTCGTCGTCGCGCCGGCGGACATGCCACCCTCGAACCGTAATCGCCTGCTGCTTCACGTTCATGGCGGCGGCTATGTTTTGTATCCTGGGGAGGCGGGGGCGGGGGAGGCGATGCTGATGGCGGGGTACGGCCGCTTCACGGTCGTATCCGTCGACTACCGCATGGCGCCGGACTTCCCGTTCCCGGCCGCTCTCGACGATGCCATGGCTGTCTGGCGTGCCCTGCTGCGCGAGCACGACCCGCGCAAGATGGCTATCTTCGGCAGTTCAGCCGGAGGTGGCCTGACGATGGCGATGATCCTGAGAGCCAAGGCCGAAGGATTGCCACTTCCCGCCGCGATCGCACCCGGTTCCCCCTGGGTCGATCTCACGGGAGCAGGCGATTCGATCATGACCAATGCCTATATCGACAACGTCCTCGTTGCCGGTTCCGGATGGGTCGGGGCTGCCGCGGCGCTTTATGCGGCCGGGCACGATCGGCGCGATCCGCTCCTGTCGCCTATCTTCGGTGACTTCAGCGGCTTCCCACCCGCCATTCTCACGTCAGGCACGCGTGACCTGTTCCTCAGCAACACCGTACGGGCGCATCGCAAGCTTCGTCAGGCGGGAGTCGAGGCATCCTTGCAGGTGTTTGAGGGGCAGAGCCATGCCCAGTTCCTCGATCTGTTCGTCCCGGAGACGGAGGAGGCGTTCGCTGAAATCGCTCTTTTCCTGACACGCCATCTCGACAGCTAGAGCAGCGGACGCTTAATCGGCCGCATACCCGGCGGCCTTGAGGAAATTCCAGCACTCCTGAGGCTCGAACAAGTTGCAGATGCTGCCGAGCGCCCGCCAAAGCGCGTCAAAGGTGCGGGCCTC